>Ga0208373_1001228_pt1 | contig 35635 bp, 45 predicted proteins | sample RifOxyC2_FD_184036 | JGI IMG/M metagenome (GOLD analysis project Ga0208373, IMG submission 184036) | Soil microbial communities from Rifle, Colorado - Rifle Oxygen_injection C2 (SPAdes) | ecosystem: Environmental > Terrestrial > Deep subsurface > Rock core/Sediment | place: Rifle, Colorado... | reverse complement strand
GATCCCTCACAAAGCAACATCTCAGACCTAATCAGCACAGGGAAGTTCATAAACCTACGAGATTTTACTGATGAGGAGATACTTGCTATGTCTGAATTGAGAGAAAAAGTTGTACCCAATGAGATAATTGAACAAGCAGGCTTTCACGAGGGCGATTCGCTCGAGGTAGTGGATATCAGAAAGGGCGAGATGAGGATAAGAAGGAAGAGATAAACCATACTAAACCCACTCATCAATAGGTTTTTCCCTCAAATCCCTGGATAAATAAAGGCTCTCAACTTCTTCCGAGATATCCCTAATTGCCTGCTGGTCTCGGATTTCTATTAATGATTCATAATGCTTCTTAAACCCGCTGTAGCTGAAATTAGCAGAGCCTAAAAAGGCAAGGGATTCATCAATTATGTAAATCTTTGAATGAATAAGTTCTGTGCTCCATGGTTTTGATCCTGAGGTTGAATCAAAAACTTTTATTCTGAACAAAGGAGAGTATTCTATTTTATAGGGATCCTTAAAATAATAATAACCTAATATGCAAATTCCTATTACAAATATAAATATGGAGACGAAAAGCACAGTTTGGATAATGAAATAGAGCGAAAACAGCATAAATGAAAACAAAATCAGTATAAATCCTGTATGTAATCCAGTTTTTCTGCTTTTTTTACTATTTGGATCATCAATTTTTGTCTCTTTAACCAAATCCTTTATGGTTAAATCAGTGAACCTTCCTTCTCCTATAAGTTTGTCGCATGTAATCAAGGTTACATCTCTTCCTTTCTTGCTTAATTCAACTAACTCTTTTACATAACTTGCTGAAAGGTAGGGAGAGACTATTTTAACTGATTTTTTGGCGTTTTTTATTACTTTCATTAACTCTTGTCCCGCATTCCTTCCAATGTAAATATTATCATTATTGCTAGAAGTTCTCATGGATATATAATGAATATGGAGGATAAATGGTTTTCTATTTCAAAAAAGGCGAGATGAGGATAAGAAGAAAATGACCCCCTCAAATACCCTTCCCAAACAAGAATTCATTAAACACTCATGCGAGCAAATTCTGCGCTTTACCCGAGTGAGCAAATGGGATGAGTTATCTGAAGAGAGGAAGGTGCAGCTTGGTTTCAATATGGGTGTTATGGCATTGGGCCTTGGACTTAGCAAGGAAGAGGGTTTTATCGCGCTTTCCGATGTGCGCGATGGAAGGATGTCAATGGAGCGATTTCATGAGCATATTGAGGAGATTGTTCTTTTCAAGGGGATAGTTGTGGATAGGGCAAAAGTGGAGAGGGAGTTCTAATTGTGAGAGCAGGAGATAATTAATATCTACTTATTACGTCTAGAAGATAATCATAACTCCTATCTGCTTGCTCGAGCATGAATTGATAATAGTTCTTGGCTCTTCCTTCTCTTGATTTTGCTATTGCATTGAAATATGCTTGTTTGTTGCTTTTGTATACAATCATTGGAGGATAGCCGTTGCTAATTAAAATCTTATTCATGATCATTCTTCCCGTTCTTCCATTGCCATCTGAAAAAGGATGAATGGATTCATATCTCTTGTGAAATTCAAATGCCAGAATCAACGGATGAACTTTACCCCTGTTTTCTCTGTACCATTGCATTAAGGCAGTCATTTCCTCTTCAACTTTTTCAGGGAGAGTTGTGGTTGAGTTACCGATCACATTGGATTCCTTCTTGAAACCTTTAGGATAGGGAAGTTTATTTTCTCTAAACAAGTCATTTGTTAAAATATGATACAATCTCTTTACAGAAATGATGTTAAACTTAAATTTTATTCTTAGATACTCAAAAGCTAAAATTGAGTTTTGAACTTCTTTTACTTCGTTTCGGTCATAGTATTTTGTATCTCCAGTGTCTATAATTTCCCTTACTCTCTCGGGAGGAATTTTTGAGCCTTCAATATTATTTGAGTTAAATATAAATTCTTTCGCAAATTCATTATTCAGTATATTTTCGCACTGCTTTCCTTCAGTTTGATTATTTATTTTTATTGCTTTCATTTCTATTTTTTCAGGTAGAGCCTTATCATGAGAAAGATTATCTTTTGCGTTGTCTAGAAATTTTTTTCTAAACTTAAACTCTTCATCAGATAGTTCTTCAATATTGTCAAGAATATACTTCTCTTTGTTTAATGTTGAGGAGTCTAACCCTATGTTCTTTTTTATTAGCAGAACTTTCTTCATAAAAGAAACTTTCTTCACAAAAGATACATAGGTTTTCCCATTTATCGGTTTTTTTTCTATATAACTCATAAATTATCTTGGTTTTTAGACTATATAAACCTTACCTTTTTGGCAGTAAAATTAAAGGGAGATATATTATATTTCACGTCGATTTATAAGATATTAAGGTTATAAACCTTACCTTTTTGGCAGTAAAATGTGCTTATTTTGTTACCTTTTTGGCAGTAAATTTTGTTTGGGGGTTTTGGGAAACTGATTGTTCTTTCCAAGGGGATAGTTGTGGATAGGGCAAAGGTGAAGAGGGAGTTCTAACACCTAAGGACAGAAAGGTTTATATAACTAAATAGGTATAGAGATATATCAAAATAGTTATACTGGAAATGGATATTAAAGATAATGATGTTCACAAAAACACAAGCAGAGATAATGAAGGTATTTGTCTCAAAGATAACTGAAAGATTTAGTATAAAGCAAGTTTCTGAGATTTTGAAGAAGTCATATCCATTAATTCATAGGTCAACTAGTGTATTGATTGAAGAGGGGTTCTTAATTAGAGATGAAAATGAACTTATTTCTTTAAATTATAGGAAAAATCATTCTGAAATAGGATATATTGAATCAGAAAGAGCAAATGAAGGTGTTAAAGATAAGTCTCTTCTATTATTTATTAAAGATTTGAATGAAAAGATAGGAGAGGATTTCTTTATCTTCCTCATTTTCGGTTCTTTCGTTGAAAAGGAAAAACCGCGAGACATAGATGTTTTGATAATATTGGATAATGGAAAAAAAGTTGATGAAATTGAAAAGATTACAGGCAATATTGCATCCAATTTCAGCTTGAAATTAGATATTAATGTTATCTCAAAAGAAAGTGCTTATGAAATGCTTTCAAAAAGAGATATCAAAAATGTATTGAACGAAACATTAAATAAACACCTTATCTTATTTGGAGCAGAGAATTATTATAGAATAATTAAAAATGCTAGATAAAAAAGAGATAGACATCATAAGAAAAGAAGTAGAGAAGAGTATGAAAAATGGAGAGATAATTGAAACTAGTAAGGGTGATTTTGCTCATTTCTTCTTAAAAAATGCATTTGATTCAATTGAAACGGCTAAATTACTTATTGAGGTATCGACAAAAGAAGAGATGCAATCGTCTTTGGGATTTCCTAAATTCAACGGTTTTCTCTGGGTAATAAATTCAAGTTACTATTCGATGTTCTACACTGCAAGAGCATTATTGGATAGCAGAGGCATAACCATCAAAGCAGATAATTCAGTACATTCAGTAACATTCAATGCACTAGTATATTATTTCTATTTAAATGGGAAGCTTGAAAGAAGATTTATTGAAGATTTTAAAGAAGCTGGAGAAGAAGCTTTTGAAATTCTTGGAAAAGAGAAAGCAAAAATATTAATTGAAGAGTATTCATCAGAGAAAGAAAAAAGAAACAAATTTACTTACGAAATAGGAGAAATAGCTATCAAGGGCAAAGCGGAAACTTCATTGAAAAGGGCAAAGAAATTTAATGAAGAAGCTAGAAAGATTATAGAAGAGAGTGCTTGAGGTAGTAGATATTCGAAAGGGCGAGATGAAAATAAGGCGGAAATAACCTCGAAACCTTCCAACTAAAACTTCTACCAAAAGCCACCCTAAACCCTACGAACATAAGATAACAAAAATATGGCTTTTTCGAGACATCAGTGATTTTTCTTAGTAGTTTCAATGATTCTAAGATAGTTTTCCAATTGGGGATTTAATGTTGCCTTATTTATGTTTGAAATGGATTTGTAATAATACTTTAGTTCAGTATTGGTCAGTTTCTCGTGATTGAATATCTTTTCCATAATCCTTATCTTTGCGGGAGAGAAGAGAGTCTTTAGGTCTTTGTTTAGATTAAGATTTAATCTAAGTTTGGACTGTTTTTCTATTGTTTTTTGCTCAGATTGCTCTCTGTTCAAATGAGATTCCTTGAAAATAGTGTAAAACTCATTAAATTCATCGGAAGAAAATTTAGATTTTATCTTGTTGATTTTTATTAGTGCATTGAGAGTATTTGGAATATTCTCTTTTTTGTATATTTTCTCACTTATGAGGATAGCCTTATCAAATTCCTTCTTTTCCAATGCATTAAGCCTAGAACATGTTTTCATATAGTCAAATTTTTCCATTAGTAGAAGAGGCAAAGAAAGAGCAAGTCTAGGGTTATCTGTTTTTATTATTTCAATTATCTCTTCTTCCAAAGAGCCATACTCTGGAAACTCTAGAATAAATCCTTTTCTTTCAAGTGATTTAATTAGTTTTGCGCTTGCCATTTTTCCTCCAGATGTTCAAATTTATACTTATAATCACTTATTAATGAGGTTTCGGCAATTGAAAAATACCTTTTTCTTAGGAGTTCAAAATCCAATTTCTGGCTTTTTATTATTGCAATAATATCTTCAATGTCTCTTTTTTCAGATCTTGAGATTTTGGTAATAATAAGATCATACCAATTTAAGATATAAAGATTAATTTTTCCTATTTCTTTTATTTTTTCTGATTTTTCTTTCCAATCGTCTGGAAATGGAATTCCCATAATGAAACCATCATAAAAAATATCTATTCTTATACTTCCAAGTCTCCAGATATTACATATTTTATTAGAACTTTCCTCTTTTAGTCCTGCTAGGCTAAAAAGGGTTTTTATCTTTTCATAACTTTCATCTGTCAAAAAGTCTATATCTTTTGTGGATTCTTTAATATTTTTTAGAACCATCGCAGTTCCGCCTATTGCAAAAAGATTCAAAGATTCATTTAAATCAGCAATAAGATTAAGAAAATCATTCAAATCTTTGCTATTCGTTTGGCGAATATTCTTGTATTTATCTTCATACATATTTATACACCTTTTCATATAATAATGTATGAATATTTAAATCTTTCTGTTTAGAACTCAGGCGTTTATTTTTGGTCTGAAGGGTTAGAGGAGGTATTGGGAGGAGCTCGAGGCAGTGGATATTCGAAAGGGCGAGATGAAAATAAGATGCAAGAAATGAGGATGAAATGAAAGGGAAATAAAAGACAGATTTATAATCTTCTTATATTAATAATTACCATGGCATTTAAATTGTTTAGAAAAAAACGGAAAAATATTCTGCCAAATGTTTCTGTTGCCCTGTCTGCTTCAGAGGCAGATTCAAATTTAATAGACAAAAGAATATTTAGTGTTTATGAGATTACTAGGCACATAAAAAATATATTGAAAGGAGATAAAGAACTAGAAGATTTTTATTTGCGGGGAGAAATATCAACTCCAAAACAATATCCTTCAGGTCATACTTATTTTACTCTAAAGGATGAAAAAAGCCAGATTAGTTGTGTTTTATTTAGAAGAAATGCTGAAAATATAAGGTTTAATCTAGAACATGGGATGAAGGTGATTATTAGAGGAAGAATAGATGTTTATGAGCCTCGAGGAGATTATAGCGTAATTGTTGAAGATATACAGCCAGATGGAATTGGAGCATTAAATCTTGCTTTTATTCAATTAAAGAACAAACTAGAAAAACAAGGATTATTTTTAAATGAGCATAAAAAACAATTGCCTCAATTTCCAAAAACAATTGGATTAATTAGTTCCCTAAGTGGAGCAGTTATGCATGATGTTTTAAATGTCTTAAAGAGAAGATATCCACTCGTAAAAGTCTTGATTGTTCCTACGCCTGTTCAAGGAAAAGAAGCAACAAACTCTATTGTAGACGCCATAACCTTAATAAATCAAAGAGAGTATAATATTGATGTAATTATTTTAGCAAGAGGAGGCGGTTCATTAGAAGATTTGTGGTGTTTTAATGAGGAAAGTGTCGCAAGAGCAATTTTTCAATCGAGAGTGCCTCTGATTTCCGCAATAGGTCACGAAACTGATTTCACAATAGCCGATTTTGTTGCAGATTACAGGGCTCCAACGCCATCTGTTGCCGCTGAAAAAGCCACTCCCGATATTAATGAACTAAAAAAATTAATAAATAATTTTAATGAAAGAATATTGAATGCAATAGATAATCTAATAAAAATAAATAAATCTGGTCTGGACCAAATGGCAAGTAGACCCATTTTTAGAAGACCTTTAGAGACAATACATGCTTATTATCAAAAGATAGATAGTTTTGAATATATGCTTAAGGCAAAGATATCTCAGAGCATGAGTCTAAAAAGAAAAAGCCTTGAAATTTCAGACTCTAAATTATCCGCATTGAACCCTAGGGCAATACTAGAAAGAGGATATAGCATTGTAATGAAAGGAGACAAGATAATAAAAAGTGCAACTGAGGTAAAAATAGATAATAATATAAATGTAATATTCTATAAAGGAGAGTTAGAGGCTGAGGTTAAAAAAATAAAAAAATAACATGGCACAAAAAGAAGTTTCATTTGAAGAAAATTTAGAAAAGCTCAAAAAAATTGTCGATGGCTTGGAATCTGGGAACATTCCCTTAAAAGAGTCCATGAATAAATTTAAAGAAGGTACTGAGATAATTAAGCAATGCTACAAAGAATTGGAAGAAGCTGAATTAAAAGTAGAGATGTTGATTAAGAAAGATGGAGTAATTACTAGAGAATCTTATAAAAAATAATAATATCGCTACCTAGTATATTTTGGATTTTGAAAATGCTAGAAAGGGCGAAAGAAACGCTCATTTTGAGATCTCCCATTCTATAACTCCTCCCTTTTTCTCTTCTCTAATAGCATTTTCAAGCTTAATCTCTTTTAGCAATTCTTTAATAAAATTAGATTTGTTTTTGATAATAAACGACTGAACTGCTCCATAAAAGAAATAATCTTTTTCTAAATTTTTTATAATTATGGCTCTTATTAATTGTCCTTCAAAGAACCTTGCTGGAAGATCGAAAGTTTTTATCAAATAGATATTATTGTCTAATAGGTCTTTGAGAGTATAATTTCGATTATCTTTTGAAATTTTTAATATTTCAAATAGAGATTCTTTATAGTTCAAGAAGTTTTTTATCATTTTCTTTTCATTTTTAGTAAAGACATTCATTGGGAAAGAATCAGCCATTTCCATGGCAGTTGCTTCGCTTGGAAACTCATACTTCAATAAAAACCATGCATAAAAAGCTAACCTAAAATCAACTTTTCTCTTAATAATTTTTACAGCCTCTTCATTCTCGTGGACAAAAACTTCCCGCATTTTCTCTTCTATTTCAGGATATAGGTAATCTATCATTCCCCTAACCTTACTAATCATCTCTGCTTCTGGGGATTTATTTATCTTTTTTCTATTCATTTTAGATATCCCTCAAAGAAAGCCTAAATGATTTCTCTTTTTTAGTTAAATTTGCTATTTCCTGATCAACTTCTCCCTTGATAATAGCTGGACCCAATTTAAGATAATTGACTGATGAGAATTTATCATAAACTCCTTTTTCTTTGATTAGTTTTACTATTTGTTCTTTATCTTCTGGAAATATAACCTTTTCATATTCCTTGATAAAACATTTTTTATTATTTCCAAACAAAACCTCTGTATTCTTTTCTTTTGCTAATTCAATTAATTTCTTCTTTAATTCATCCTCTTTTTGTTCTATCTCTTCTTTTTGCCTATGCAGTTTTTCAAATTCATCAACTAACCCGTTATCGTTGCTCATTTCTCTCTTCCTCCCTGAATTTGTTGAACTTCCCAGGAACCATGTTTTCTTCCACCGACTCTCACCAATAGTCCTTTATTTTTTAATTTCTCAAGATATTCTTTAACTGTATCTGCAGTTATATTAAGCTCCTTTGCTATTTCTTCTCTTGTAATTGTTGAGTTTTTATTGATTGCATTCAGTATCTTTTGCTCCAGTTCTGTTGGCTTTTGGGGGGTCTTTTGGGGGGTCTTTTGGGGGGTAGCTTCTTTTCTATAAAATATAACCTTGAAGCCATCAGATAATTTTATGAACTCTACCTTGATATCATTTGCTTTGCATTCCTCATATATTCTTTTAATTCCAGAACCCCATTTTTCTATATCCTGACTTAGGTATAAGTTGTGTGCTATTGTAGGGTTTCTAAGGATAGACTCTTCCTCTTTATTGATAAAATCTTCAGGAGTTTTATTCTCTGGAAAGCTTCCAGGATTGTAAATTTCAATCCTGTCCTTAAAGATTGCCAGCTTATTGCTTTCTGGTCGATAATAATCTCTATGACATAAAGAATTGACAAGAGCTTCAGATAATGCCCTTAGAGGAACTTCTGGAATCTCAACTCTGCTACTTCCAGATAAATCTGCTCTCCAATTCATGTGCTCTTTAACATAATTCTCTGATTTCTTTAAAACTTCAAATAAATTTCCTCTGAATTGCTGGATATCTAAGAAAGTAATTTTGTCGGTTCCAGCAAAAACCGCTGCCTGAATCTCAAGTTTGTTTTCATCGCAAAACAAAACTTCCGCAGCATTAAGTAGTCTGTTTTCTTTTATAAGATGTAATTTTCTTAATGTTTCTTCAGCATTGCTAAACTTAAAGCTAATTCTTTTTGCTTTTTGTGCTTTAGAAATAAATTCCTTTAATGTTTTAATATTAATATCTTTAATTTTCTTATCTGAATACTGCTCATCCCAATATGCTTTGTTAGTATTAATCATAATCTTGCGTAATTCAGAGGGGCTTATCTGTTTATTTTCGGTTCCAACTCTAATGTATGCTCTTCCATCTACAAAATAAGGAACTGCCTGCCCTTCAAATGAAACATGAATGCATGGCTTGTCTTCTATTGATACTTGATTAATATGCGGATAAATCTTGGGGTCCATATGATCTGAAATAGTCTGTGAAATATCTCTTAAGGTTTTATCAGAAACATCCTGCCCGACAACTTCTCCATTATTCTTTATTCCGAAATACAATTCTCCTTCTTTGTGCTTGTTTAATATTGCAACTATTGCGATGATTGCTTCTTTTAATTCGGAAGTTGAAGTTTTCAGTTCTAGGGTTTCTGATTCTGTAAACTTCATGTTTTAAATTCGAGTAATCCTCCTCAAATCGATTAAAATATAATCAGCCATACCTAACTATCAAAATACAGATATAAATTACTTTCTATTGTCCTTTCAAAGAGGGCGATTCTCTTGAGACGGCGGATATTGGAAAGGGTGAGATGAAGATAAGACGGAAATGAAAAATAGGGAGTGGAATGAATGGAAGGAAAAGGACAACCTTCATGGACTTACCATTTATTTTATGAAATTGAATAATAAAGGGTAAGATTTAAATATATCTAATATTCTATACTTAAAATATCTTTTAAGAGATACTTCTAATATAGAGAAATGTTTATAAAGGTATTTTACATTAATATGTTAAAGAGGAAATTGTTCTAAACTATAAATCTATATAACATGGCGGAAGATAGAGAAAAGAAAACTCCTGAACAAATTAAAGGAAAAATACTTGATGCATTGAATGCTAAACCTCTTAATGCGCTTGACATAAGTAAAGCAATCAATTCTAATTGGAGTACTGTTAAGAGTTATATTGTTGAACTTGTCAAGGAGGAAAAAGTAAAAGAATTGGCATTTGGAGAAAAAAATGTAATCTATGTAAAGGTTACGGGAGATACATACTTTAATCTCCCGGTAAAGGAAAAAGATAGAGATATGATGAAGTTTATCTTCTCAAATGCAATTAGAGAATATAGAAGGTTAAAAGGAACCCAGATAAAAAAGACTGAATTAGCAAAGCTAGTCTATCATATTGATTCCAAAATGAATTTGAAATTACCCATCGTATGGTACCTTTACGGCCCTATGCCTTTGATGATTATAGATGTGCAAAGAGATTATTCTACAACTTACATTCCCGAAAACGGGCGGCAGATAATAAAGGAAATAGAAAAATGGATAACTGAGAAATCCAAAATGTATGTAAGAGAAATAGTTAAGGAATGCTATTTGCAGTCAAATGCCAAATTATATGATCTCAAGCAAGATTTGTTTGCAATGCTTCAATCCGGCAAGGTGGATGGGATAGGCAACAATGCAAGAGAATTTTATTTAGCTTATTTGACTGGAGATTACTCTGAAAACGAAAGACAGATGGTTTATGAATTTTATAGTATTGTTTCTGGATTGGAATTCCTGAATAAGCTGAGCAAGGAGGCAATGAGCAAAATATTAATTGCTTTGGATGGCCTATGGAAATTTATTGCTTCGAAAACCCTCTATCAATCTATGATTAAAATTGGATACTCAAAAGATGAACTTGAGATTTATCTTGGTTCAATAATCGAAACAAAGAAGATGCTTGCGCAGGAGTCTCTAAATGAATTGAATGAAGAATATCTCGGCGCTCTTCCTTCTAAGCCAATAAGACTCAAGGAAAATGAAATAAGCAGGAAGATAGCCAAAGTTATGGATGAATGGACACAAAGCGAGTCCTGGAGAAAGTAGATGGACTCTTTTTTAGATAGCTGTGTTGTCATAAACTACCTTAAACATTTTATAGGCAATGCCTCTTTATTGAACGTAAAGTGTTTCGATTATTTATCAAATAAAACAGGCAGATTCTTGATTTGCCTATACTCTGTTGGAGAAATAAACAAGTATATTGAGAAGGAAGAGCTTATCCATACTGAGATTTTGAATAAAAAAAAGGATAAAGACTATGAAATAGGTAAGACATACTCAATTAAAAAAGTCTTGAGCGATGAAGAGATATTATTTGCTTCTAGCTTATACAATGAGACTCTTGCTGTTTCAATAAGTCAGCTTGAAACCCAGTTCAAACAGGAAGTAGAAGTATTGAAGGTCAACTTCTTATTATTTCTAAAGAATGAGACTGATGAATTAATAAAAGAACCTATAGATCAAAATTTAGTTAATCTATTGAAAGAGTTTATTACGGATTACGCAGATTGCAAGGTTTTGTCAAGTGCATTAATAATTCAGCAGAAGAGAAATATCTTTTCATTTGTTACATCCGATAGGCATTTTGCACCAAATATTTATGAGTTTACTAAGGAAGATTATAGATTTAAAAATTATAAATTTCCAGAGCTCAAGAACCTCCTTTATGAATAAGATATAAATATTTTTGAATAACCCTAAAACTCTCCGCAGAAATTTAATGAAGAAGCTAGAAAGATTATAGATGAGAGTGCTTGATGTTGTTAATATCAGAAAGGGCGAGATAAAGATAAAAAGGAAATAAAAAATAAGGCGGAAATAGACAAATAGGGATAAAATAAAGGTAAAAGTGGAAAGGGATTTTTAATTGAAAATGATGGTCAAGAAAAAAGCTTTAAAGCCTAAAATCTTCAAAATAATATGGAAATAAAGATGGGTGTGATAATTGCAATTGAAGTAGTTTTATTTTTAGCAATTATTGTTTTCGGAGTCTACGAATATAATAAGTTATACCCTTCAAATAATGAAAATGTAAAAACAACTCCTTCAACCAGTTCAAAGACATTATCTTCAACAACCTCAACATCAAAACAAACAACGCCTTCTGCTCCAGACTATGCTAAGCTCATGACCAATTTGCCTAAAAACCAAATGATTCAAGACCTCCCAGAAGGAAAATCTCTCTATCTCAGAGTATTCAGCTTTTCCTCCGGAAACAGAGTATGGGATAAATCATTTATCGTCGGAAAAGGCACAATGAAAGAAGGAACCTTGGACAGCCCAGAGGTTACAATAAATATCCATTCAAAATATGTAAATTCCATCTCCTCTTCAAATCTATGCGATGTAATGGGAAATGCAAGAAAGAGTGGAGATTTAGGCTTTGAATCTTCCCTAGATTACATGTCCCTTGCCTGGAAATATTCTTCTCTAATGAAGTATAAGAGCTGTTTCAGCTAGCAAGTCCAGCCATAAACTCTCTATAATTTGAATGATAGCCATGCAGTGCCGTCCTAAGTCCATCTTCAATCACCTCGAAATTATCTACTCCATTGTTAATCAGCAAATCCTTTGATGAAATCATCTTAACTCCACCAATATCTCTTGTGCTCACTGTAGATAGAACATCTCTCCCAGCATAGGCTCCAGAGATGAACAAATTATCATACTTTCTCGTCCTAATTTCTCTTGCAAATTTTCCAAAATTAAATGCATTCCAATCTTTTTTTGTAAATCTTGCAATATCTTTAACATCAACTAATTTTTTATCTATTTCTCCAAGCACTCGATTATCTAACCCTTCAAAGTCAGTTGTCACATTAATAATTGGTATAGTTGCCGTCCGGCAATATTCGATAATTTCTCTTTGTCTCTCCAGGACTGCATCTAACTGCCCTTGGAAAGCATTAGCTCTCAAATACTCCTGCATATTCATCAGCACAAATACATTATTCATATTTTACGATAAAATGAATGGTTTTTAAGACTTGCTATTCTATATATTTGAATGAAAAAGGAAAAACCCTGGTTTGTATATATTCTAGAATGCAATGATGGTTCATTCTATACAGGAATTACCAACAACCTAGATAAACGGATGGCTGTTCATTCTTCTGGAAAAGGAAGCAAATATGTTAAGAATAAAGGATTCAAACAAATTCTTCATTCCAAATCTTGTGCAAATAGATCTGAAGCATCAAAGTTAGAATACGAAATAAAACAACTTCCAAGGAATGAGAAGTTGAACTGGTTTATCTCAGCTCAAAAAACTGCTCAAGAAGAGTCGTAGCGTATACTCCCGAATCAAGAATAAATGAAAGGATTATCTTCTTACTTGGATTTCATCAGCCTTTATTTGGAGTTAAGGTATATTTGTAGTAGATTTCATCTATTCCTCTCTTTGTTAATTAAGTGATTAATGATATTTAAAGGGTAGGTGGGAGATTGCTGTAGAAGAAATGTTTTTATATTGAGAGAGCAAATAAAAGTATGATAAAAATAATATTATTTGATTTAGGAGAGGTTTTTTTTGTAAGCAACAGTAGGAAATTGGATGAATCATTAAAAGCAAAAACAGGAGTTTCTATAAAACCTAAAGAGGGAAAGCATTATCAATTTTATATTGATTTTGTAGAAGGTAAATTAACAATTGACGAGTATTTTGATAAATTAAGAAACGCTGCAAATATAGATATTTCTATAGACACCTTAAGAAAGGCTTATGCTGATTCTTATAAAGAAACTAGCACAATTGATTATGGTATGATTGAACTGGCTAAAAAACTGAAGAAAAAATATCGGCTTATATGTATAACAAATACAAATCTATTACATAAAAACATCAACAAAGAAAGAGGACTTTATGAGGTATTTGAGCGAGTTTTTTCATCTGAAGAAGCAAAAAAGCTGAAGAATGAATCATGGTTTTCAGATATCTTGAAAGAATTAAATGTTAAAAGCGAAAACTGTTTATTTATAGATGATCTTGAAGAAAACACCCTTGCTGCAAGAAAGGTAGGTATTAAGTCAATTACTTTCAAAGGTCGAGAAGATTTAATTAAAGAGATGAAAACTTATGGTTTAGAGATTTAATCAATTAGAAAAATTGTAAAAATCTAAGATAGTTTTACTTCTTCCAAGGGACTGAGTTATAAAATAAGTCCTTACACCTAAAACTCCTCTAATTTCAGCAATGCTTCTTGCAACATCCTGATAATCTTTTATGTTTTTTACAGAAGTAAATATTAGAAAGTCAGTTTTATCAAGAGTTCTAAATATCTTAATAAATTTTAGAAATTTTAATGAAGAAGATACAGAATCAAGGAACTTGTAATCTACTTTTATCTTACAAATAAATGAATGTGGCGCGCCTTTAGAGTGTATTTTATCCCAATCAATATAACAATTATAGCCTTCAAAAAACTCCTCACCCCATAGATGATCTAGCCTCTTATGTACTGCAGCAACACTTAAACCTACTTTTTCACTCAACTCTCTTAAAGTAATTAGTGCATTTTGTAATAGCAAACCAGAGATATGGAGATCTATTTTGTCAAGAGCAAGAACGCCTTTATTTTTTGATTTTAAACCCAAATCGTAAGAAGTATTGGTAGATAGATAATCAATCTTATCTGAAAATCTTTTAATTAAATTTTGGTCTATCCAATGAGGAAAGTAATCCATATTTGGAATTAAAAATGTAACTATATGTGATAAATCATCCCCTGCAAGCTCGTGTACCCCTCGCACGAATGGAATTTCAACAAGATTTTTTGTCAATTCTGCATTAAATTTAGGATGTTTGCTCTTAATTTCTATGGACCCCTTGTAACACGATAGTCTAGAAGTATCTATACTAACCTCAAATCGTCCAAGATCTGTATTTTTAACAGTTTTAAGAATCGCTCTTACTTTTCTTACTTGCTGATTTGTCTTTTCCGCAAGGTCTTTAGCACTGATTGAATCAAGAAGCTTCAAAGAAGGATTAGAAGTAGAATCAAAATTAGCTAAGAAATCTATTGTTTCTGATTGATTATTTATCATTTTATCTCTATTTTTGATAAAAATAGTAACTATTTAAATATTATTAGTTGATATTTTTCAAGATTTTGACTTATTCTAATAAAAAGCGAACAAATCTTTTTAAGCAGAAGTTTACTAAACTAAGCATGGAAAATAGAGCATGTCTTGCTAAAATAGATATGTATACCCATCTTCTAACTAAAGACGGATTATTATTTACTGCTAGAGAATTTTATCCATCCATTAATCGGGTTCGAGCAGTACCTTGCTACTTCTCTGATCCTGCAGGAGATAGAAAAAGTAGACTCTTTAAATTCACATTTAAAAGATCTGTTGACGAATTCGGAGATATATGGGTTAACAAGCTCAAGCCAAAATATATTTCTAAAACTCCAAATGGAGAAAAGGCTATTTTAGTTCCAGTAGATGATATAATTGAATTCCTAGATCCATTTGATCTTCCGGAAGAAATAAGAAAAGAATTAGAAAAAAGTAAGTTTTATCCTATTTTGCAGGCAGTAAATAAAATAGGGGTTGGCGAAAAAGACATAGGGGTATTCGGTTCATATCTTTCAGGAATGCATAACGATAATTCTGACATTGATATAGTTATTCGAGGAATTAACAATATGAAACTTTTGAAATCAAAAATGGACGAGCTTAGAAGTCTGCTTCAAGCAAAACCTCAATTAGACGAAGTATCTAAAGCAGCCACAATAAAAAAATACAATGAACTTTACAATAAAGAAAATGATTTCGACAAAATGATAGATTGTAGGTGGTCAACTATCAAACTTGATGATAAACGAGTTTTGAAATTGATGTTTAACTACAAGCAAGGAGAGAAACCTCAGAATCTTGTACCAAAACATCTAGCTAAAGAAGGAATGTTGTCTGGAATAGTAGTAGATGACACTGGAGTAGCATTTATGCCAAGGAACTTTATTATAGAAAATGAAAAAGGTCAATTCACAGTCTTGACTTACTTCTATAATTATTATTTTGCTGTAAAGTCAGGTAATAAAGTTCAGATAAAAGGCACATTAAGTAAAGACGGGAAATCTCTTCTAATCCATGACAGGAAAAACCATTGGATAAAGATAAATGGAAGTTAAAACACTTTATGAATTTTTTGAGAAAAACTTTGAAACTCTTATTTTGCCATATATAAAAGAAAATATCCCTAGAAATCCACTCTCAGAACCATTTTGGTATCTCTTGGAAAAATTTAATTGGAGAAAGTTTCGTTCGGGTTTAGTAATTAACATATCTAAGGGATATCTGGTTCCTATTGAGATGGCTCTTCCTATTGCAGCCACTTCAGAGATAATCTTTGGAATTTCATTAATCCATGATGATATTATAGACCGGGATGATAAGAGAGGAGATTTCCCTGCAGCACATATAAAATTTGGAATACCCCACACAATAGCTTCTTGTGAATATGTGATTGCTTTTGTTAATGAAATGCTAGAACAGTTAAATGAGAAACTAACAAATGAAGAAGCGATAAGAAACCGTAAAAATTTTATATATTATCAGAAAGAGCTTTATGCGAGCTTTATTTTAGAGTTAATCAATAGTGGTCGATTAGACTTCTCTTTGGATGACATTTTTGATATTTATTTCAAGAAAACTTCTACAGGCATAAATGCATCATATAGCACAGCATTAATCTGTAGAAATGCGCCTAAAGGTTTTGCTGAAGATATAAAAGAGTACTCTAAAAATCTAGCAATATCTGGTCAAATAAAAAATGATATATATGACTTAGTCGACTGGCAAAAGTATCCTTCAATTAGGGGATATTCTGATTTGAAAAACGGATACATGACTTATGCTATACGAAAACTTTTAGATAAAATAAAACCTGAAGAAAATAAAGCTGTAATCCAAGCACTTACTTCAAATGATAATGCTATTATCCTAAAACTAATAAATGATTATAAAATAATTGATGATTGTGTAAATGATTGCAAGATTTACGCTGACAAAGCAATAGAAATAATTAAAGGTAAATATCCTGAAGTTGAGGAAAATCTTCTAGCTTGGGCTGAAGGTCATAAGAGGTTCACAAAAATAGCATGACTCTAGCAAATATAGTAAAGAAGATTATTGAAGCTCAAGAAGAGCAAAAAAATATTACATTAAATTTAATGCCTATTGAAAATCTGTTAAGTCCAAGTGCCTTAAGTATGTTAGCAAGTGATTCTGTAAATAGGTATTGTTTGGAAAATACGGACAGAAGAATATGTGCTGGATGGTTTGCGCCTGGAGAAAACGGATTAGTAATGTTAGAAGAAGAAGTAAATAAAAACTTGTCAAAACTTTTTAATGTAAATTATCTTACTACCAGACCTTTGGGCGGGTTAAGTGCTATGGAAATTGTTCTTTCAGCACTGGCAAAAATGAGGAAGAATCCAAAGATTTTCTCGATTCATAAGCTTTTCGGGGGGCATTCAGCCACAGTAAAAATGGCTAAGGCACTTGGCTATAAGCATGAATACCTTCCTTTCAAAGAAGATGAACCTACTGAAATAGATCTGAGAAAATTAGAGATTATGGCAAAAAATAATCCCATTGATTTGGTGTATCTTGACTTGTCTTGTATTCTATTTCCAGTAAAATTGAAAAAATTGAAAAAAACTCTTGGAAAAGATACAATTATCTGTTATGATGGGGCTCATGTACTGGGGCTAATTGCAAATGGATATTTTCAAGATCCATTGAAAGAGGGAGCAGATATAGTTTGTGGTAGTTTGCATAAAACTTTTTTCGGGCCTCAAAGAGGAATAATAATGACTAATTCAAAAGAAATTTGGAATGCAATAGATGAAGTTGCAAATTTTAAAGTTTCTAACAGACACTATAATGACCTCGCTTCATTAGGAATAAGTGTATCAGAAATGATTGATTTTGGTAAAGACTATGCAAAACAGACTATTGTTAACTCTAAAGCTCTTGCAGCTTCATTACAAGAATCGGGATTTGATGTTTATCATTCGAAATCAAAATCAATTCCAACTTTGTCACATCAAGTCTGGATTAAATTTGATAATAATGTGGCGAAAGAATTTGCAAAAAGAGCATTTTCGTCAAATATCATTCTTAATTCTTATCTTCTTCCAGGAATGAAAAACCCTGGATTAAGATTGGGGGTGCAAGGCATAACAAGACTAGGGATGAAAGAGGATGAGATGAAAGAGATAGCAAAAGCACTGACTCTAATTAAAGAAGATCAATCAGAAAAAGCCAAATCTATAATCTCTTCTCTTGTAATTAAATTCAATAAAGTACAATTTACATACTAAACATGGACTACAAATTACTTACTTTTGATCTAGGTGGCGTTTGTTTCTTTACAAATCTTGAAGCTATGAACCTTTCATTTCAGCAGGAAACTGGCATTTCATTCAGACCCCTAAATGGAGGAACCTATCCATTTTACTATTCGTTTGATTTAGGCCAAATATCAATTGATCAGTATTTTAAAGAACTCAAACAAGCTACTGGAAGCAGTAAAAGTATCTCAGACTTGAGGGGCGCTTATAAGCGGGCGTATCTGGAAACTTCAAGATTAAATTTTAAACTATTAGAAAAGCTTTCTGACTTAAGCACAAGACATAGAGTAGTTTGCGCCTCAACTACAAATGCATTTCATGAAGAAATAAACAGGGAAAGAGGGATGTTTAATTGTTTTAACACATTATACTTCTCACATCATCTAGGTCTCTTAGGAAAAGAGTTTGTAAGACGCATTGTGGATCTAGAAAAAGTTAATCCTTCTCAGGTAATAATGGTAGATAATGATCTTGAGTTGTTAGCATATGGCAAATCATTTGGAGAATATCCACTTTTCTTCGAAAATAACACTCAGTTATTTAGAGAATTGAAAGCCAGAGGAATTACTTAATGAAGAACAATCATTCATGCATTATCTGTAACAATAATAAATTTAAACTAATTTCAAATGAAGTCAGAGATTCTAAAAATCATAAGGTAATACAATGCATTTCCTGCGCACACATTCAACTAACTCCATTGCCTTCAGAAAAGGAGTATAATAAATTTTATCAAAATAATTCCCAGATGAGAAATGTTGGTCAGACAGACAAAATAGAAAAGCTGAAAGCCCTATCTATTCCAGATACAATAAGAAGAGTAAAGTTAATTCCTAAAGATGTAAAAAAAGCAGATGTACTCGATATTGGAGCAGGATATGGTTTCTTTGTTGAAGAGTTAATCTTGCAAGGTTTTAACGCTAAGGGGGTTGAATTATCAAAAATAAAAGTAGATTATCTTAACAAGAAGCTGAAAAAACAGGCAATTATTAATACAAAATTTCCAAAAAGAATCAATTTGCCAAAGCAAGACATAGTAACGCTTTTCTTCATGCTTGAACATGTAAAAAACCCAATAACTTTCTGTAAGAAAATTAAACCTCTTTTATCAAAAAAGGGTTTAGTAATAATCGAAGTTCCAAACGCAAACAATTTCCTTATTAAATTAAATAAAAGTTATAGATCTTTTTTTTGGCAGAGAGCTCATATAAGTTATTTCACTGAAAAAACCCTGAATCATGTTTTAAAAAAAGCAGGATACTCTAAAATAAAAATAATTCATTCCCAAAGGTACAATTTAGATAATTTCTCTAATTGGATGCTTAAAAATAAACCTCAAATAGAAAATCCCTCCTTTAATTTGGATGGCAAGAGCTCTTTTTTAAATGAGTTATACCAGAAGGCTTCAATTAAATTTGGAAAAAGCGATACTCTTATAGCTCTGGCGAGAGTTAATTAGTAAATAATTGAAAGAATATTTATTTTGGGGTTTTTTGAGATTGAATTGGTTTATCTCAGCTCAAAAAACTGCTCAAGAAGAGTTGTAGCGTATACTCCAGAATCTAATTTAAAAGACAAAATTATCTTTTTACTTGGAATAAATAACTCATCATCTTCAGTAAAAACTTCCAAATCCTGTATTTTAAAGAATGCTCTTCTCTTTGAAGCCTTGAGAGAAAGTTCTGGAAATTCAACAATTTTGAAATCCTCAAATCTCATATCGTGGAGTTCCAGGGTCTCCCATTCTATTTTTCCAACTCTTCCATCAGAAATTTCACTGTTATATCCAATTAGATTAAGAGATTTGGCATTTATCCCTTCTGCTGTAACTCTCTCAAGTATCTCATTAAATATTTTACTCTGAACTGACTGACACATAATTAATAATGTCTTTTCTCCAATCATCCTCAAGGCCCCAATCCAGTCATCTTTATTGCTTGAAAGATAATCCAAAATTCTTTTTTCAGTGCGGAGTTTTTCTGGAAAATAGTTTCTTGCTTCAGCTATGTTTTTGTTTTCCTTTAATTTCTTTTTTGCATCCTTAACTTCATCAGATTCATTTTCTCCAAATCCTATCAAAAACGCAAACACTGCCTCTTTGAATTTCTTTTTCAATATTAATTTCCCTATCTTTACATTGTCGTTTCTCAGAGAGCCAAATCTCTGCTCTCCAAAATAGTTTGGAATGAACTCACTATTTCTCAATTTACTTAGGATTTTTATTGCATCCTTATCAGCATCTCTTAAAACTACTCTAAATCTATTTCCAGACAAATCCCCCGTTTTTATCTTATGCTTTCCCCATCTGAAATTCTTTAGAATTATATTTGGATTATGGAAATTTTTAATTAAATCCATTTTTGGATTGAATATGGATATTCTCTGACAACTCCAGGCAATTTTATCTTTTGTTCCCCCATATCCTATTTCATGCATTTTTGCATTTATTGCCTTTGTTAGGATTTCCATTGCACTAAAATGATCGATGTCTATCTTTTCCATTTCACAAAAGATAAAATCTCTTCTATCATTAACATCAAATCTTCCAAAATCCACCTTTGAATTGGAAAATATCTCCGTATTTTGAGAGATTTTACAAATCTCCTTATCCCAGACTTCTTCGACTATAAAATCCTCGGCACTATGCTTAAACACAACAGATCCTTTGTCATTCATATAATGATGGATTTTGGGCTGTTAAAAAGCTACCTATTTGGTGCTTAGAGCAGAATTAACAATCTCTCCAATTCTTTTCACCTTAGTTTCAGTGGTTTTTGCTCTCAATATGCTTCTATATAACATCTTTTTAGAAGAGGGAGGAAATAAATCAAAATTTTTCTTTGCAATTTTATTCTTTTCAAGCTCTTCCTTCAATTCCAAGGGCATTACAGGGTTATCTGGAATTCCATAATCATGCGGTCTTTTCTTAAGTCCCTGCTTATATCTCAATATTCCATGCTCAGACATTCTTCCAGCTTTGAGCAATTCCTTCCCATATCTCAGAGTATTTTTACTCCAGTTTGCATTATCTCCCCTTCTCACAAAACATCTAACATACCTTTCCTCATCTAGCCTCTTTATTGTAGTATCTATCCATCCAAAGGCGATTGCCTCATGCATTGCCTCTCTGTGACTAACTGATAACTTTCCAGTGTGCTTCTTATAGCTAATTAGTCCCACTTTTTTCTCATTCAAGTGATTTTTCATCAACCATTTTCTCCAATCTTCAATTGTGTAAACAACAATAATTGGAAATTCATCTTTTTTATCTTCCATCAAGCTAATTAGTTTCCTTTCTTTTTATACTTTTAAGAATCTATCCGCCCAGTTATTTTTAATAAACACAAGCCAATCTTCCATTATAACAAGTGCATTTTGTCATAGAATAGGATGTGCAACTCGAAATAGTACCACAATCAGAAGAACAGCTTCCTTTATTAAGAGAGTAACTGCAAGTATCGGGTTTTATAAGAAGACAAGAGAGATCTCCATAATACATTCCTGGCGGTGAGCATCCTGAAGGACTGCTCGCACAACTATCTCCAGTTTCTCCAGAATCGCAAACACCGTCTCCGCAATAAGTTCCTTGATTACAGACTCCCGATGTACAGGTGCATCCTGCACTCTGAGAACAATAATTTGGAATGCAATCTGCAATAACTTTGCACTGATTAACAACATTCTGACATTTTCCAGATACACATTTTAATGTAAGTCCATACTGAGGCAGAGAAGCAGAACAACCACTAGCTTCCTGAGCACAACTAGAAGGATAACTTGCAATAATCTGATTATATGTCGTTAAATTAGCATTTTTATTATAATAGGCAGGATAACAATTACTATTGAAATTATTTTTAACTCTGCAATCAGAATCAATTGTACAATAATTAAGATTATTTCCCTCTGCCTCCAATGTTGCCAAAGACTGTTCACAATTAACAACTGGAGCATTTACTATATTCGCAACACACACGCCATTTGAACACGTCTGCTCACTATTGCAAGAGGTGCAGTTAACTGTTCCGTCATTATTAGGGTTAGCATTTATTGCGACTTGAGCACCAGATAAACAAGCTCCAACATCACATCCATGTTGGCAATAAATTAATGAATATGCACTGGAATTATCGCTCGCGCATCTATATTGTCTTAAAGTTGTGCCATTGTAACAAGAATCAAATCCGATTGAACCATATTTATCAGTTACATTCCCACTTATCGAAAGATTATGGGTGGGATTGCTCTCATAACATCTAGAAATTTCACTGTTTAAAGTTAAACCTGCATTACATATTCCATTTAAACATCCAGCAGTGCAACCAACGGAATTACCCCACTCATAGCAACCATTGCCATCAAAGTCTCCGCAATATAATGCATAATTTCCTGAACATTTCTTCGCTCCAACAGGAGAGCAAGCATTTGTACAAGAAGGAGTAGTAGCCGTTCTTATTGCCGTAGTTGTTCCAGTTCCTACACTTCCAGAACTTACACCACTATTTGTACTTCCACTTGTTCCAGAACTCGTTCCTCCACTCTGGCTTGTTCCAGCAGAATTTGTGTTAACAACACCATTAGTTTTCTTTGCAGCCTCATCACCAGGATGATAACTATCATAAATTACAGTAAGTGCGATAGCTGAAAATAAAACAATAATCACACTCATAACAACTATAGTTACATTAAGCCACTCAAACCCTTTTTTATTCATCTAAAAAAGAAGGAAAAAGCATATATAATCTTTACTTTAATGTAATTGATTAGTTTTCTGAAGCCATATATAACAAATCCGTAATAACTCTATTGATAAGATAAAAAAATCCTTAAAATGATTATCTCATAAATATTAAATTTTATCTGTGATAAAATTAAACAGATTATATTTATATCAATTTTCTATGTTTTCAATCTATAATCCCAAGTATATCCCTTTTATCAATCTTCAACAGGAATATCATCCTCAAGCATATCCAATTCTCTTTCCAAATCATCTCTTTCACTAAGAAGCTTTTTAACTTCCTGAGTAATCAATTGAACTCTTAGTTTCTTTTCAGCAACTGTAGGAAAATTATTTACTTCATCGGTGTCCAAATCGTCCAACTCTTCCCCTTCTTCAGAATCCTCATCCACTTCTATTTCACTATTACTCTCTATTTCAACCATAAATATCCATATCTTTCAATATTAAAAACCTTATTATGCTATAGAACATACAACTACAAGCCAACAAGATTTAAAAACCATTTTTGAACATTCTTAAAGCTTATGCATTTTAAATCAAGAACAATTCTTCCTTCCCTATTTAAAAGGCAAAAACTTCAATATATTATCAAAACTTATCATGCTCCTAAACCAGGAGAAACACCCAAAAAAGAAAGAGGAAAATTACCATTTTCCTCTTCAGGAAATTCCACAAGAATTTCCTGCAGCCAATCTCTCTTGCCAGCCCTTCGGGGCTGGCGTTAATACTCTTATCCCGACAAGTTAATGCCCTTCGGGCAACTCTGATAAAAAAGACTTCCATTACAATTTAATTATCTCCTAAATATTAAAGATTTTCACTTGAAAATCTTAAACAGATGATATGATATTTTGTCTCCTTAAATCTGCTTATATTTTATATGACTAAAATTTATTTCCTAAACAAATTCTTAAACCAAGCACCTATTTTCTCAAAAATACCATTTGGCCCACATACGCCACTAACACAACTATTGCTCTCACACTGGTAATCTTCCTCACATGCTTCTCCAACAACAGAATAATTCTTTATACTCCCATCGTAGAAACAATAATCATTCTTATCTCTAAATCCGAAAGCATAACACGTCCCATTATTGCTACAACCCTGACATTGCGAATTTGTTTCATTCAAAGGAACCGAACCTTCTCCTTCAGTTGGCCTTACAAAAGTTATATTCCCGCATGAAGAAAATGCCTTAAATCTCTTTACTCCGCATTCATTACTTCCTCTACATCTTCCATCACAAACAGCATCCATTACATATCTCCATGATTCTTCGGTCTTACAATCGCTTTGTGTTCCCTTATACAAATCAAATCCATCATAGCATAAAGCATAAACCTGTCTAAATGCTGGAATTTGCTGTCCTCCAGTCCCACAATAGAATAAAGCATAATCATTTCCGCCCTTTTGATTTCCAGAATCAATTGTTGTGGAGTCCTCTCCTCCGCACGTGCTCTTCCATAAAAGTTTATCTCCTACTCCTCCAAGAACAGAAACAACACACTGTCCAGTCCCAGTGCAAGAATAATTTCCTGAAAAGCATTTTTCCTCTTTTGTTGCGTCCTTAAACACACAAGTTACATTTTCAAATCCTCTTTGCTGTGCCCTACAATCAAAACTGGCAGTTTTCTGCTGTCCACCATCAATTCTAACTTTAGGGCTCCCATCGCAACTACTTGTCAGACTAATATTTTCTCCAGGCAACCCATACATTCTAATAATACAATTATCTGTTCCCGTACAATTAAACTTGGAATATGCACAAAACTGAGGAACATTAGAATTGCTGAACAAACATTTAATATCTTGGTTAATTGTTCCATTAGGTTTTTCAGAATAATAACTTGAATACTCATCCAGGCATTTTTTATTCGTTGAATCACATCCAAATGGACACGAAACACTGCTTTCACTAAATGCAGAACTTCCAGAACATTTCTCAGTTATCAAAAGCTTTCCAGAACAATAAGTATTACTATCATTAATTATCCCTCCACCTCCACCAGTACACTGCACAGCACTAGAAAAACTAATCAAAAATGCAAAAGCCAACAAAACAGATAATAAAATTCCCAATGTCTTCATACAATATACACATTATTCGGACTTTTAAACATTTTCCTTCTCGAATAGGGTTTAAATTTTACATCAATAAATCCCAAATAGTTATAAACCCAGATAAATTATAATCTCAATGAGGTCTAATAATCGATTCTTAAATTTGATTGGTCAAATAAGGATATATTCCCTCATAGACTTAATTATTCTACTCATAGCAATAAGTTCAAACAGTTATCAACTTGCGGGAGCAGTTCTATTGCATCTTAGTTTTATATTATATCTAGAAAAGTCCCACAATCATAAATACAGAATTCCATTTCCAAAATCGCTCTGGGTCTTGCTTCTTATAATTGGTCTGATTCTTTACAAATCCTATTTTGCAATAGGTTATTTGATTTTTAGCTTTCTTTACACAAGAAAAAACCATCCAGGTCTTGGAGTATATAGTCCAATATTCAGAGGAATTCAATCCTATTTTCTAGTTGCTGGAATAATTGGAATTCTTAATCCCCTTTCGTTTCTAGCAGGAGCATTATTTGCCCTAAGAAACTTTACAGGAGATTTAAGAGATATAACAAAAGACAAAAAAGAGAAACTCAAAACTCTCCCAATTGTTTTAGGATTTAACAAAGATATGAAAAAAATTCATTTGATATTTTTACTTCTAACCTCTTTTGTCTGGTGGTATCTTTCAGGAATATCTATTCTCTGGCTTGCATTAATTTATTTAATAGAAATTGGAACTTATAATTTAACTCCGAGATAATTATCCAAATAACTTCTCAAAATTCACCCAAATCCTATCCCTAACATCATTTAACTCCAGGCCTTTTATTTCAGCAACTTTCTTGTAACTTTCAATCACGTTAGAAGGAACATTATTCCTTTCCTTTCTAGGATGTAAATACGGACTGTCAGTCTCGCAGAAAAGCTGTTCAATTGGAACCATCCCTATCGCTTTTTGAAAATGCTCACTAAATGTGACATTTGTAGGAATAGTCATACTCCATCCGTTAGCAACAATTTTCTCTATTAACTTAAATCCCCCAGAGAAACAATGCATAACTACCTTCTCAGCTTTCTCCTCTTCCAATATCTCAATTGCCTCTTTCTCAGCCTTTCTCGAATGAATAATCAAAGGCTTATCAATTTCCTTTGCCAATCTTATAACTTTCCTAAATACTTCCTTCTGCTTATTCCAATTGTGCAAATCTTCCTTAAAATCAAGTCCAACTTCCCCAATTCCAATTATTTTGCTCTTATTTTTCCTAATAAAATCAATTTCCTTATCAATCTCATTATCATCCATTTTCAAAACATCAATCGGATATAATCCAAGAGTAACTTTCCATCCATACTTATCAGCAAGCTCAAGAACTCTCTTATTCATGTGAGGATGTGCCCCAGAATCAACAATCAAAACATTTTTCTCATTTGCATCCTTCACAATCGCGGGAATCTCATCATCCTTATAGAAATCAGTGTGCCCGTGCAAATCAATGTACTTTGTCATAAACGAATATAGAAATCATTACTTTTAATGTTTATGCTACATATTACTTTAACCAAATTTCTCAAATTTAAAAGTCAAAAGGCACATCATTTCAGTTAAACAAAATCTTCTATCCCTAGTCTTTGTTCATCCGAACTTCCAGCGCTCTCATTTTTTTTCTCCCGCACTAGGCTTATAAGCCTCTGCAATTTGCAAATCCCAACAATTGCTCTTTCAATAATCCTATGCGTATCAGTCTCTGTATGCGCAACCCAAGGTGTATAAACAACCTCCTCACATAATTTACAATAATTCTCTCCTGATTTTAAAAATCCCTCTAATTCTCTTCTTCCATAGTCAGCAATTGTTCCAGAGCGCAAATCTTCATTAGGAAGAGGATAAAAACATCCACTAATCTTTTCTTGTCCTCTGCGCCAGTGCTCAACAACAACTGCCTGCACAAATAACCTGCTTCTCTGCCTGCTGGTCATCCCATCTAAAGAATCCATCCCATATCAACGAATACATAGGATATAAACATTATCTTTTCACAAAAACAGAACTATTTCCTCTTCTTAGCATTCAAAGGCAAGAAATTACCCCAAGCCAATTCAAACATTTGTTCTAAAGCTCTTGCAAAGAATTCAGTAGATATCCAGACAGCAACATCATAGTTTGGATGAACAGTCTTATCATCCAAAAGCATGAACATCAATTCCTCAGCATCAACAACAATAAATCTTCCATTCAATCCAGAATTTGAACTATCTCTCACTTCGGCATACTTTGAAAGCTCCTTAGCAACCTGCAAGTTACCTTCAGTCAAAGGTGCAGCAATTCTTATTGTAACTCCTCTTCTCTTTGCCTTCTCAAATGATTGGGCGTGCATTTCCAACTTTCTATTCAATCCTTCGGCAGTTGTAACAACAGTAATTGACTTTTCAGCACCCCTAATCATCATATCCAAATGATTATACATGTTCTGTCTTCCTCTCAAACTTCCAGAAAGGTCGGAAGGCTCAACAAACTTTATTCCAGTGTTGAACAAATTAGAAAGTTCATCAAGAACGTCATCTTTCTTCAATTGCTCAAGTCTTCTACTCTTCTCATGTGCTTCAACAACAAGATTCTTCTTAACTCTCTCAACAACTTCTTCAGGTTTAAGTGCAACAAACTTAATTGGCTTTCCAACTTTCATTACAATAAATCCTTTTTTCTCTAAACTCTCCAAAATATCATATGTTCTAGATCTTGGAACATCAGAAATGTTACTTAATTCTCCAGCAGTTGAAACTCCTCTAGAAAGTAAAGCAGTCCAAACCTTAGCCTCATATAAATTTAAATCAAAAATCTTTCTCAACCTGCTCAAAAATTCTTCTTTGATTATCATCTTTAACTAAGTTATAATTTCAACGAAGACGGACTATTTAAATGTTTTTCAGTTGGTATCTCTTAAGAATTACGAAAACTTCAGCTCAATTTCTTTGTCTTTTATGCTGAATTTAGCCTCAGGATTAACTATGTTATCGTCGGCAAACTCTATTTTCTTTGAATTTGTTCTCTCTAGCAAGAAGTTAATATTTAGGTGCAATTTTTCCTTAGTTTTCTGGTCTGTCCAGACAATTAGTGATACCAAATCTCCCTTCTTGAAACCCTTTTTCTTCCTAGCACTTTGCACATTTCGTGCAAACTCTCGCGCATATCCCTCTGCTTCCAACTCAGGAGTTACTTTAGTGTCCAATTTAACCATGCTGAAAGCTGGAGGAGTATCCACTTCATTCAAAATAACTTTCTTCACATTAAGTTGTTTTGCGATAATATCTAAAAGAGAATTATCTAACTTACCCATAAAATAAATATTTGCTTTAGCTAAAGGCCACTTCAGTCCAATTTTTGCCTCGTCTCTTTCTGCTAATCCTGCCTCAATTATTGCAAAAACATTAACAAAAGTACTCTCCAACTCATAATTTATTTTCTTTTCATCAACTTTAGGCCATTCTGCCAAATTAATTGATTCTTCCTTCACTTTTCCTTCCTTCAAAAGATTCTGCCATATTTTTTCCGTAATAAAAGGAACAACTGGAGATAATAATTTCAACAATCCAAGTCGTATTTCATTCATAACATCCGAAACTTCATCACTTCTATCTCTTATTATCTGAATATATCCTCTGCTCAAATCAGCCATCAAGAAAGTTTCTATTTTTGCTATTGCTTCATAGAACTTATATCCATTATAACTCTCGCTAACTTCAGAAACCAATCTGTTAAACCTAGACAAAATCCATTTATCTTCAACTTCCATCTTTTGCTTTCCTTTTCCAAGTTGATTAACAAAATTATTTGTATTTAGCAAAAGCATAAAGAATTTCTGTATCTCTCTAAACTCATTTTCATCATAAACAAAATCCTCTCCCTTAGAAGACTTTGTAAGATAATATCTAAAGTAATCTCTTCCATATTTTTCAATAACTTCCTTAGGAGAAACAGCATTCCCCAGAGACTTTGACATCTTCTTCTTCCCCAAATCCAAAATCATTCCATGAACTTCTATGCTTTCAAATGGTTTTTTACCAAAGGCAATCTCGCTTAAAATAAACTGTGAATTCCACCACCCTCTTACCTGATCCTTCCCTTCAACATTAAAGTCCGCAGGCCAATATTTCTTAAACAATTTGTCATTTCCAGGATATCCCAGAGCAGCCCAACTAGAAACTCCAGAATCAAACCAGACATCAAGCACTTCAGTTACTCTTTTGTATTTTTTGCCCTTTACAACTATCTCAATTTCATCAATTCCAGGCTTATGCAAATCAATTTTCTTCATTCCAGATAATTTTTTCAATTCTTCTAAACTTCCGACGACAATTCTTTCTCCATCTTCATTAACCCATATTGGAAGAGGCGTTCCCCAATATCTTTGTCTAGAAACTGGCCAATCTCCAATTCCCTCAAGCCAAGCTTTCATCCTCAATTGCATATATTCTGGAACCCAGTTAACTTTTTCATTTTCCTTAAGTAATTTTTTCTGTATTTCAGAAATTTTCAAGAACCACTGAGGCTGTGAAATCATAAGCAATGGAGATTTATCTCTCCAACACAATGGATAATCGTGCTCATACAACTGCTCATAAACCAAAAATCCATCAGCCTTCAAATCATCAATTATTTCTCTATCCACTACTCGAGCTTTCTTTCCAGAATATTTTCCAGCTTCCTCAGTCAACATACCATCATTAGAAACAGGAGAAGGAGCATCCAATCCATACTCTCTTCCAACTTCATAGTCTTCCTTTCCATGCCCAGGAGCGCAATGAACTAATCCAGTTCCATCTTCAGTTGTAACATATCTTGCAGAAAGAATAACTTTGTATGCATTCTTTGTCTTCAACTTCAAATTCTTAGCAAGAGGAGATTCATATTCCCATCCCTCCATCTTTTTTCCCTTAAATTCATCCTTTATTGTAAAACCCATTTCAAGGGTTGCCATTATCTTAGGCATTAAGTCCTTGGCAATAATCCATCTCTCTCCAGAGCTTAACTCAACTTCAACATAATCTGCATTCGGATTAGCCATGATCCCAGTATTAGCTGGAAGAGTCCAAGGAGTAGTTGTAAATATAACTAAAAATGTATTTTTCTTTTTCTTCAATGGGAATTTAACATAAACTGATGTGTCCTTCTGCTTCCCATACTCAATTTCATTATAAGCGACAGCAGTTTCACATCTCGTGCATACATGAACTGGATATTTTCCAAGATAAAGCAATTTCTTCTTATCTGCTTCCTTAAATGCATGCCAAATAGCTTCAATATAATCATCACTTAAAGTCAAATATGGATTTTCCCAATCCATCCATACTCCCAAATTAATAAATTCATTATTCATCACATCAATATACTGTGTCGCATGCTCCTTGCATTTTTTAACAAAATTCCCAATTCCAAATTTCTCAATATCCTGCTTACCTTTTGTTCCCAGCAACTTTTCCACCTGAAATTCAATTGGTAATCCATGGGTATCATATCCAGGTCTATCAAAAACATCAAATCCTTGCAATCTCTTCATTCTCATTGCAACATCCTTTAATGTCTTATTCAATGCAGTCCCCATGTGAATATGAGCATTCGCATATGGAGGCCCATCCATCATATAAAATTTCTTTCCCTTCGCATTTGCCTTCTTAACTTTAGAATAAATCTCATTCTCTTTCCAAAACTTCAATATTTCCTCTTCTTGCACATTCACAGGCACTCTTTCTGTTTCCATATTCATATTTCTTCACTAAGGCTTATAAATTTAACTTAATCCTCTCGCTCACTAAGTCCATACCTCCTTTTCAACAAAGTTACATATCCGGGAGAGGCATTTAATATTGCCACTCTCCCACTCGCATCGGCCTTTTCATAAAGCGCCTTGGCCTCCATATCTTGCCTTGCAACTATCAGTGCAGTAAAATCATCCACCAATCTAACTAATTCTCCCTCCGCAATCTCTCCCATCCTATTCCCCCCCTCCACTCCTCCTCCCTCGCGACTCATCTTTCACCTCCAACTACAAAAATCGAGAAAAAATTCAAGAGCAGATTAAATTTAGAAATAATCATTTTAGAATGTACTGTAAACCGAAATTATCAGTTCACAGAATCAAATAATACAGAAAATGGAAATTTTCTGTCCTGAGAATTTTACAGAATTCTCAGTAATAGCAATAGCTATAGGAGAATTCATCTCAAAACTCATAGCTTTTGCCATAAACAATATTATTTATCGAGATATATAAATTTTCCTATTTTAAAATTTTACTTAATATTCTTCCAAATAAATATATTGATACTCTTTAAAAAGCCAAAAATCCTAATTTTATCATGAGAGAGGTTACACCAAAAAGAGAGTGTCATTTCTACATTCAATCTCCCCCAGCATTTGTAATTTGGGTATTAACAAAAGACCATTCAACTCCAAAAGATAAAAGACTTTCAGTTTCTCCAGGATACAGCGATTTACACGCTCCAACAAATCTAGAATACTCTATTCCAAATTTCAGAATGCCTTTCTGTCTCAAACATATTACGCCTCAAGCAGAAGATATTCTTAGGCAATATGCAAAAAGGCATAACGTTCCAAATTTCAGACCAAATTTAACATTGAATCATGGAGAAATAATATTCGAAGAAAAGAATTCAGAAGTATACTACCGACGTCCTTCTGAAGTTCTAGGATATATCGCAGAATCATTTCACAAAATGCAAATTCCTCATACGTTAATATTCGAAAGTCCAACTCCAGTAGTAATTGAAGATGACAGTAGTTTTTCACAGACTTTTGCAGAACTATTAAAAAGAATACCTCAAATTACACGAGAATTAACTCCTTCAAAACTTGTAAGAAAATTTAGTTTATTTTAGTCTCCATCTCTCTATTTTACCTTAGTCCATTTCTTATCTTTGCTCTTAACATAAGAAATCCAAGAAACAACCAAAATAAATAAACAAAGCCAACTTCCCGAATAATATCCGAACAATAAAAATCCTAATCCAAGAACAAAAGAAGCAATTACCAATCCCTGGAACCATTTTCTCCCAACAATAAGCTCATCTCTAGACAACCAAGCAATCAAATATCCTGCTGCAACAGAAACAACCAAGAAAATAAGATAATATGCCCAATCCATTAGTCATCAAAGAAGAAATCCTCTCCTATTTCTTCAAAATGAGTTGCCAAATCAGTAAGTGTAACAATTCCCAATAACTTTCCAGATTTATCGACAATTGGAAGTCTTTTTATCTTATTATCCCTCATCAAATCCAAAGCCTCTTCAGCTCTAGTATCCAACCCAACCGTAATAACATCCTTAGTCATCACTTGAGAAACTTTCTTCTTGCTATCAAAATTCCTAAGCAAATCTCTCTCAGTAACAATTCCGGCAATCTCTCCATCCTGAACATAAATCAAACTTCCTATCTCCTTATCAGACATTATCTCAGCAGCATCAGAAAGAGGAATGTCCTTATCAATCACAAATGCTTGCCTCATCAAGTCTTTTATTTTCATAAATGAACATAATAAAAGATATATTTAAACCTATTTCTTTACTTTAATCTAACAACTCGCCCAACAGAATATCTCAGCCCAGTATCATCTGCAACCATTTTAAACACCCTATCTAGACTTTCAAGAGCAGATTCAGGATAGGGCATTGTTCCATATCCCATTCTCATCAAACTTTCCCCAACTCTTTTTATTGTCTCTTCAGAAGTCCCTTTATCAAACCTGTAAATTCTAGCAATCCAATTATGACTCATACCCTCAAATCATAAAAGAAGTTAATAAAGATTATCGTAATAAATCGCTCTAATCCATCTTTATCTTATCAATTTCTTCCGCGACTTCAAAATCAATATCAGTCAAACCATGTTCATTCCTAGTAATAAGTGTCAATCTAACAGTGCTATATAGAATAATCACATCAGGATAATGTTTAAACCTATCAGCAACTTCGGCAGCTTTATTCACATACTCCAGTGCTTTCATAAATCCAGAAAATGTCATTTCTTTGGTTAAGCAATCTCCATCAAGAGACCATCCAGTTAAATGAGACATCTTCTCCTGCACTCTAGCCAAGTTAAGTATCATCCAATTATAAAGAAAGACAGGTTAATAATAGTTTCCAACCCTCAATTTAATTCGCTCATAATCCCAAAAGATATAGTTAGCTTATTCAACGATTTAATTATCGAACAGGAGATAATATTTTTTTAATCATAATCATCTATACTTTATATGCTAATAATTCAGTTCCATCGAACATCAGATAATCTTACTTAATTATATTATTATTTCTTCGCTCTAATCCCAATAAAAGAAATAACAAATACTATAACAAACATCACAAACCCATAAACGCATGCAGGTAAACTAAAAACAATAGGGCAACTTCCAAGAACGCAAATTCCAGAAACAAGCTCACTATAAGACAAATACCCTGAGAACAAAATTCCCAATAGGGAAAGCCAATAAATTATCTTTAAAGCAATATCTTTCTTCATTTTCTATCTCCTAAGTATGTCATAAACTCCAAATATGACTATTGCCTCAAAGAACCCAACCAAAAGCGTTGGCTGTGAAAAGTAAATTGAATAATATCCATTCATAAAGAAAGGAACAGTGATAAGAGCATCTAACACAATCCCCGCAATTACAACAACTAAGCCAAGAACAAATCCATTAACTCTATCCTTGCTCTTATAATATCTATGGGCGATGAAAACCGTAAAAGGAATAAGCAAAATATAATGTGTCGTCCAAACAGCCAAATCAGATAATCCCAGAGCAATTTTAGTTAAACTTATCTCAATAAATATAACTATCCAAAGAAGAATCCCAAACCAAATAGCCTTACCACATCTCATCTCTATCAAAATACTGTCAACTATTTAAACATTTTTCTTTCAAAATAGTCTTCCCTAAAAAAATTATCAATTTAATATCCTAAAAATTATTTATCATTTAACAAGAAATTCACTCTATTTGCCTTTGCTTTTCCAGGTTTTCCAAGTCTACTTATCTTAGATTTTTTCCATCCCATTCTAAGCATTTTTCCAAAAGATCTTTGTGGATTTCTCATATTTCTTATATCAAAAGAGCCTATATAAATTAACCTCTTTTAAGAAACAATAAACATAAGATATTAATATAGTCAAAATATCCAACTAAATGGACAACAATAAAATAAAACAAATTGTAAAAGAAGGCTATTCAAATATAGCAAAATCAGAGGAAGGATGTTGCAGTTGTTCATGTAAAGCTAAAAAAGAATTTGATGAAGAGATAGCAAAACAAATAGGTTATTCTGACGAAGAAATTAACCTTGTTCCAGAAGCCAATTTAGGCTTGGGATGTGGAAATCCTCTAGCTCTAGGCAAAATAAAACCTGGAGAAACCGTCTTAGATTTGGGAAGTGGAGCAGGATTTGACTGTTTCATAGCTTCAAGAAAAGTAGGAATCAAAGGAAAAGTCATTGGAGTAGACATGACTGAAGAAATGATTGAAAAAGCAAGAAAAAATGCAATAAAACACAATTTCAAGAACGTAGAATTCAAACAGGGAGAAATTGAATCTCTTCCAATAGAAACTAATTCAATAGACGTTGTAATAAGCAACTGCGTAATCAATCTCTCTCCAGATAAACTGCAAGTTTTCAAAGAAGCATTCAGAGTTCTAAAGAAAAACGGAAGAATGTATCTCTCAGATATAGTTCTTCTTGGAGAACTAACCAAAGAGCAAAAAAACAATCCCTCGCTGTTAGTTGGTTGTGTTTCAGGAGCTCTTCCAAAAGAAGAATATCTCTCTCTAGTAAAAAAAGCAGGATTCAAAGTTCAAATTCTTGCAGAAGATAAAGAAATTAGCAAAAAGCAATACAACGGAATTCCTCTTGAAAGTCTAAAAATAGAAGCCCTAAAATTATAACTCTCCTAACTTATCACTTAATCAATCCCGCATCCCTGAGAGCTTGCATCCTAGTATTATGCTCTTCAGTAGTTATCTCTTTTTTCTCCATCTCAACTCCCTCTCCAGAAGAAACAAATTTCTTCCTCTTAGGAAATCTTAGTGTCTTACCGCCCATAATACTAAAAAATAAAACTTAGCTTTTAAACATTCCTATCTTGTTTAAAATGAAAAGAATTAAATTCTAATGAATCCTATTACTTCAATGAATGAAAAAGAGGCAGAATTAATTGGGATGCATGTTGGAGACGGAACTTTATACTTAGCAGGTAACGGTCAAGTGCCAGTCTGGGAATTAAGAGGAAGTATAACTGAGCAGGAATTTTATGAACACGTTAAAAATTTAATTAAAGAAATCTTTGATATCGAAGTAAAACCAAAATATCGCGGACCAAATAGTTATGGAATTCAAACGACTAATAAAATAATAACTCTCTTTTTCTTAGATAATGGATTTAAACCTGGAACAAAAACGTATACTGTACGAATTCCAGATTATATAAAAACTGCAGAGATTAATATGAAAAGAGCATTTATTCGAGGTCTATTTGATACAGATGGATGTATTTGTTTTGATAAAAATAGAACTGCTTTTCACTATTATCCTAAGATGGAATTCAATTTTGCTTCAAAAGACCTAAGAGATGATCTTGTTTTGTTATTGAATGAACTCGGATTTAAGGGCTTACCGCAAAATAACTTAGTAAAGTTTAAATAACCCTTTTTCCTTAATAATGGATGGAAAAAGAAGAAGAGTTAGTAAGACAAAAATTGAAATATATTTCTAATCTTAATGAAGTCGATTCAAGAAATTATCTGGGGCTTTGGGCAATAGAAGAAGGTTGGGGTGGAATTTCCAAAGTGA
>Ga0208373_1001227_pt1 | contig 35639 bp, 37 predicted proteins | sample RifOxyC2_FD_184036 | JGI IMG/M metagenome (GOLD analysis project Ga0208373, IMG submission 184036) | Soil microbial communities from Rifle, Colorado - Rifle Oxygen_injection C2 (SPAdes) | ecosystem: Environmental > Terrestrial > Deep subsurface > Rock core/Sediment | place: Rifle, Colorado... | reverse complement strand
GGCTTAATATCATTTTCTTGCACCTAACTTCCCAATATATGCTTAATAATCTTATCTCGCAGTTCATCGGCATAGCCTCTGTGTATGCCGAGTTTTTGTTTTAACCAAGTGAAGCTTCCATCCAATGAATTGGTAGTGTTGGAAATGTTCAGTTCCGGGTACTTCAGATAGGTGAAAAGGAATGGTAGATTGTTCTTTAAACTTCTTCTGGCTGATCTGACTCTCTTGTGAGTATAACACCATCTACCGGTAAACGGGTCTGTTGTCCTCTCTTTTAAGAAGGCATCCCATTTGTCACACCACGCCATGAAGCTAGCAGTGAATTCTTTCTCGGTTGCATACGTTAGAGTATCCGTGATGACTTTCAATTCGATGCCGGCAGGTAGCTTTGGGTTGCCGGTTATGTACCGTCTGATGATTTGTTTCTGATGGAAATGGCACATCTGGACTGGGATATCATTAAACAGATTTCTCACTCCAGGTCTGCCATCTAATGTAATAGCTCTGATCTTAAACCCTTGATCCTGTACATTAACTCTGCCCTTTTGGTACTCGAATATCGACTCGTACATGATTGGTGCAAAGTAAACATTCTTCTGAATCTCTGGGATTCTGTATATTAGGAATCCAGTCGCCCTCTCGAAGAAAGTGGCATCGGCGACAAAGGTGTAACCATCTGGCTGGACACTCTTCCTGATGGCTTGTGCGGCTCTAACTTTGTTTCTGACCCAGTTAATACTTTTGCCGTATTCAGAGGACAGGTTTCTTAAAGTTTGTCGTCTGTTAACATATCGCTCAAAGATGATTTGTTCCAGTTGAGTTTTTCTCTGTTTATTTTGGAAGTAAGTTTTGCAGTGTTTGCAGTAGTATCTTTGGCGAATTTCTACTACACTTTTGCCTTTCTTGATGCATTCGTTTGAGCCACATTTTGGACAGTTTTTTTAGACATTTTTACAGTACTCCGTATTTTATTACTTGATTAGTGGCTCCAGCATAACATAATCAGATGTTTTTAGGTGCAATATTTTGATATTAAACCTAATTTCGTATTCTTTTCTTGATATATCCTCTGCCAAAACCTGTTTTTAGTTCTCTCTCTCGCCTCTGTGCATCTTTCTTCGAGATACATCCTTCCATATATACCAATTCCAAACTTTTAAACTTCGAGGTCGTTGCTACATTTCCTCTCTTATGTTCGGCAAATCTCGCAACAACATCTTTGCTGTAACCGACATAATACTTCATTAATATTTTATCGTATATTACATAAACATAATGCATATCGCCCATACCTCGATACTATCAAATTATTGGCTTTCTCTCAATATGAAAAATCTCTCCCGGAGTCTTTCGGAGAGATTTTTCATACTTTCCGCGTCAGTCCGCGTCTAGTCCGCGATCTTCAGCGTTATTTTGTCTTTTTCTTAACCGCAATCTTCTTCGGAGTTCTGGCTTCGACTTTCGGCACTGTGATAGTCAAAATACCGCCATCCATTTCTGCGTTCGCCTTTTCTGCTTTAACTTCCGAGGGAAGGGTGAAGCTTCGCGAGAAAGCCCCTGTATGCGACTCTTTGTAATAATAACCCTCTTTCTCCTCTTCCTTCTCGGTCTTTTTCTCGCCCGAGATCGTCATTACGCTATCGGCGATCTCCACTTCGACATCTTCTTCTGCAACTCCGGGAAGTTCGGCTTTTATAACAACCGAGTCTTTCTTCTCCTTAATATCGATTTTTGGCATTCCTGCAGTTGATATTTTGGCAGGAGTGATAACGCTATCTTCCAATAGCCTATCCATTGCATCGCGGAGTGATATCGAATCGCGGATTGGTCCCCACGGTTCTAAATAAGTCATTTTTGACTCCTTTTCACCCACCAATTCGGGCTCCGATGAGCTAAGTCGAATCGCGGGCGAATTAATTATTTTTACCTTATGATCATCCTCTAGGACTTTGTTAATCTCTTCTTCAACCTCTCGCTCAAACTCAAATATATCTTCAAAAGCGGAATTGAAAAATTGACACATGCTCACAACCAACGGCAGGGATGGCAGATACTTGCCCTGCTCAAGGGCAATTATCGATTGGCGAGAAATCCCAAGCTCATCAGCCAAATCCTCTTGGCTTAAACCCTGTTTTACTCGAAAATCTTTTAACCGATTTTGAATTTCACAATCTTTCATATGTAAAGTATACTTTACATAAATGCTCTATGTCAAGTGGTAGCTTACGAAATAATTATCGAAAGTCAGTTTTCGGTTTATATAAATGGCGATATTGTCGCGACCGCGACAGAAACACCATTATTTACGATATAATCTTGCGATTGTTTTTTTTCTCAAATTAAATGTCTCTGTACTCTTTATCGGTTTTTTATTCGGAAATACGAATGCCAATGAAACGACTCGAGTTTTTGGACCGATTGAAGAAAAAAACCATTTCTCGATCTTCGCGAGAGTCGCATTGAGTAGATACAAGTATACGACATCGGCAGATTTGAGATATTTCTCCGCACGAGTGAAATCTCCGTAAATTATTTTGATATTCTTGCTCTCTCCCAGTACAAAAACTCGCCATCTGGCTAAAAAATAACAATAGGGCGATATCTCGACACCGATGCCTTTCGCCCCGAATTTTTTTGCGGCGATTATCAAACTTTTTGCATTACCACAGCCGAGATCAACAACCGATTCCCCCCGCTTCAACCCGGCAAGTTTCAGAGAATCCTCTATCGCTTTGTCGTTGGCATATACTGTTGGAGAGGTGAGCATTGATGTCAATAGCAAAGTCAGCTGCCACAGCAGGACTAGGAAAACGATGAGTCCGATCACGATTAAAAAAACTATTTCCATTACTCAAGTATAACAAGGTTTGATCTAAAATAAAAAAGCCTGCTGCGCTTGCTCAATATGTTTTCAAAATGCATTTGCTCGGCGTGCGCAGGTCCCACTTCGCCCGCCGACTCGGTGGGCTACGAGAGATAAAAAGGGGTGCGGGGAGGGCCACCGCAGAGCGGGGTAAAAATGCGCACGCTCTCGCTTTTTGTGGGCGGGGCGGATTTAAGCTTTCATGAAGTTTGTAAAATTTTCAACCATTTTTTCTAGTTTAGATAGATAAGATCCCAAGTTTTTAATAAAGTGCTCTTTTCTTATAATCTTTTTTTTATCATCATCAAACTCTTCTACAACAATATCTTTATTGATTGGTGAGGTGGGCACAATGATTTTTTTGCCGTTTGAAGTTGATATTGCTTCAGCCGTTAATGTCTCGAGATTGAATCTAACCTGCACATTCTCAAATTTCTTGTTAGGCTCTCCGACCGTTCCAGAAAAAACTCTTTGTTTCGAATTTATTGGTTTTTGGTGGTCTGATATATTTCTTAGAATAACGAAATCTTTGTCTTGTTCGTCGAATATTTTGATTTTCTCTTGCTCATACCAAATATCAAATTTCGACTTATCGGGATTCCGTCCGATTTTTTGCATGACAAAAGTAACACTGCGAGCAGAGTTTACACAGGCGTTTAGATAATGAATATATTCGTTATCGTTTGCTTCAAAGCAGTTTATCGCATCTTGATATAATCGCTTCGCTTCTGCCAATTTTTGAAAAATTGAGTCCATAGCTCTTTAGGCAATATTGCATGAATATGGCAATGATTTTATATATCGTTCCATAAAATCCCAGTTCGGCATTCCGTCTTTTGCTGGAAGTTTTATTCTAAATTGTGCAAGCCTATCAGACCCCATTTTTCTGCTGTAGTTGTATCTGTAGCTCTCTTTTTGCAGAATCGTTTTTAAGAATAGACCAGTATATGCATTCATATCAAATTTCGGTGTAAGAATTCTAACATCGACTGGTGTGGCTTGGTACGGCATTGGTTGGTAGTAAAAATAGCCAACTGAGCCGCCGCGGTTTGCCGTTATTGTATTCGCTAGATTTGTTGGCAACTCCTTTACAAAGGAAGTAACGCCATTATTGCTATCTGAAGATGTTATATATGGGGTCGTACCACCTTCTGTTAGCTCGTCAATCAGCTTGTCTTTGGACGCGGATATGGTAAATAATCTGGTAAGTTCAAAATATTTCCATTCTGTTTGGTTAAGTTGGGTTTCGACCTGACATTCTGCACGTCTGGAAATATCAAATTTTTGGATGTCAAAATTACTCCAAGAATCTGGCATTCGCTCAGGAACGAGTAGTCTATCAAGAGTTACATTAGCTTCCCTCCCGTGAGATGAATATCTAAATCGATTTCTTCCAATTGCAATACAGTAATAAATTTTTTCAGCCTCATTCATTGGCCTCAGAGGAGTTAAGATTTTTATATTCTGTGCGGTGTAAAAATCCTCCAATTGCACAAAAGCACTAAGTAGGTATGTTCCTCCTAGTGTCACAGTAATTTTGCCAGCTGAGTACGGATCAACATCTTTGTATCGGGTAACTTTTGCAACAATTCCTAAATTTTGACTTGTTCTGGAAACAAAATTAATCCCATCAACATCAAACTCCATCTTGTTGAGATCGAATTGATTTCCGTACTTAATATCGAAAATTTTACTTAGAGGTACTGGTTTCATAAATTTTGCACCTTATAGGCAACATACTTCTTTATTTCATTCTCAAAATCCTTATCTGTGATAACTGAGTAATCCGTTTCCATATACGCTTCAGCGCACCATTCATCCGCTGCGCTTACACAGCGGTTGATGCTCAGACCTGCAATCTCTTCTCGGTTTATAAAAGCTTCAAGCCATGTCCTCTTGATATTTCTCCATTTTCCAAGTGAATCTACTCTGCCCTTAATCTTTTTAATCACAAAACCATCGTCTTTAAAGTACCCAAAAAAAGTTTTTTTGCTCGCCGGGTGAGGCCGTTTTGCAGTAAATACCATAACACACGAAATCACTCCTACTTTTGAATTAAAGAATAATTCGTTCGGCATTGATAGCACAGCTTCTAGCGTATGGTTTTCAAGGAGTTTTCTTTTTAGCTCCAATATTTTACCCTTTTGGGCGATTGCTGTTTGAAGCGGTACTATCGCAACACACTTTCCGCCTTGTTCAATACATTCGAGGTTAGCCAGTACAAACTCCAGCTCCTCGGTATCAGTTTTTTTGTCAGACTTATATGGTGGATTTAACAAACCAACTGTGGGGCTAAACTCTTTAATTTTATTAATGATTTCCGTATCGAAACAGCTGCCATTCAGAATGTTAGTCTTGCCATCTTGGTGAATGAACATGTTGGAGCAGGCAAGCGCAAATATATGAGCCTGATACTCAACGCCAACAAGTTGATTTTGCTTAATGCTGTTAATTCTTTCTCGATCATCCTTCGTGTCCTTTATCATAAGATTCATAGCACTTACAAGAAATCCGCCTGTCCCCGCACAACTGTCATATACCACACTGTCTTTGTTGATTTCTGCTAGTTCCGCCATAAATTCAGTAATGTGCGGGGGAGTTAGAACAATGCCAAGTCCTTTATCGCTGTTTGCATATCTCAGGAATTCTATGTATAACTGGCCAAGAACATCGAAATATTCGTGAGTTTTAATGAATGTATTAACATTATCTTTGATGTCAGTAATTATGTCTCGCAGAACCCCGTCTTTTGTAGATAGTGATGTATCAGTTTTAATAAAACTGAATCTGCCCCTAATTATTCTTAGTTTCTGCTCTTGAATTCCTGAATTCTTAAATTCCATTTCCACAGTGTCGACAAGTTGCCTTGCTAAATCATCAGGTTTAGTAAAATCTTTGTAAGACTTAGAAAAAGCAGTGTTTTCTAGTGCAATCAATATACAGCTAATCAATAAGCCTCTGTCGCTTTCAAGAATTTTTTGGCTATGTAGTTTTTCGTTAAGTTCCTTAGAAAAAGAAAGTAATTTGTCATAATCTTGTCGGAATTTCTCTGGGCTTTTCAAATACCCTTCGAGATAATCAACAGGCGCAAGTAGCTTATTCGCGAATTTTTTGATGGCTTTTTTTTCCCCTTTAAGCTGTAGAAAATGAGATATTTTTAAATTTTCTAACCTTTCGCCACTTACTGCGATAGAGAGCACATCGAAGTCTCTACTTAAATACGAAGAATATAACAATGCGCCATCAACAGAATAGTCTCTGCAAATATCACGATTAGCACTCTCGTGTTTTGTTACATCAGCTTTGCATTCCACGATTATAATAAAATCAGGATTGCTCTTGTATTGAATAATGAATTCTGGGCAACCTCGTCCGATACCTGATTTAGAGGCCGTTAATAATAGTTTTTTAATTTTGGGGTTATCAGAAATTTGTTCTTCTATTATTAATTGTTCTTTATAAACTCTAAAATGTTCCCGAACGAAATTTTCTGTTCTGCGTTCATTTTTTGAAAGAAAGTTCATAATTTACCCCTCGTATTTTTCTATTAAATCATCAACCTTTACATCGAGTGCTTTGGCAATTCTAGACATTGTTTCAATTGTCGGGTTTTTGTTTGCACCTGATTCTATTTTGATCAAAGTATTGTATGTGATATCGGCTTTTTTAGAAAGTTTGTCCTGAGACAAACCCATTTTTAATCTAAATTTTTTTATATTCGTTGAAATGTTGTTGGTTGCATTCATAGTAATATATTACTATAATTGTAGTAATAGATCAAATCAATTTGCTACTTATATTCTATTACAAAACCATAGTCTTAACAATAATGAGTTCCGCCAACTTTCGCGCGGAGGGATGGGAGGGCAAGTGAAAGTAACAAATCCGCCCCGCCCCAAGCCCGCGTGGCCGTTTCCTCCCCGCACCCCTCCACGGTCGCACAAAAATGCTTTTTGAAAAAAGAGGGAAGAAGGCAAGCAACTCGCAAAGCGGGGTGTCGCCATAAACATTTGAAATGATAAGGACGGCGGGAGATCAGCACCACATTAAGCTTTACGCCTTAAAAACATACGATTTAGATCAAATAAATTTGTAATTGTTTTTGATCAAGGCATCCTGTATTTGAATTTTGAGCTCGTTATGGCCTTTGCCGCCTTTTAGGTATTTTTCTCGACGCTTGGCGTCAGACAATTCAGAATAGCACTCATAATATAGCAATTTAAATGGTCTTCGGTTTTTTGTAGCTAAAACATAGCCCGAATTATGTTGATTCAATCGTTTATCAACATCTTCAGAAATACCGATATACAATCGAAAATCCGATAGACTTATTAGAACATAAATGTTGTACATACTTAAATTATATTAAGAAAGACGCTAAGCGTCTAATTTATTTTTTTTGTGGTCCGACGCTAAAACGCTAAGCGTTTTGAAAATAATGCTAAGCTTTATAAGCGTCGCTTTCACCACATGTTCTGGTGCGACGCTAAGCGTCGCTTTCACCACGCTAAGCGTGGTGGACCCGGACCTGGCGTTTTGGAACACCTTTTTTGAGATTTCTCTCAATTGGGCTGATCAGCTGAAACAGATTTACGATCAACCGGGGTTAGACCAGGTCTGATTTTATTTTCAATACTTTCTTAAGCTTGTGCAAAATTTCCAAAGTAGGATTTTCCTCGCCCCTTTCCATCCTCGCGTAATAGTTAACATGGATACCCGCAAATTTGGCTACCTGCGATTGCGTCATCTCGGCTTCCTCACGATACTTCTTGAGCTTGCCGCCGAGACCCCTGAAAATGTCCCCGCTATGTTTTGCTGTCATACCAAGAATATATCACTTTCAATCTTAAAAATCCACAATTTATATCATAAATAAAAGGAGGAAGATGAAAACTTTGTCGCCGTCATATAAAAGATATCTGGAAAACAGGGAAAACGAGCAGGATGCGCAGAAGTATCGGGAATCACGGGCTCTCGATTTGTACGATGAGAAGTCCTTCTACCGCGCTTTCGTTAGGGATTTGCTTGGGGCCAAAAAAGAAGCCGTCATTTACTGCCCCTTTATCTCCAAATACAGATCGGAGTTTTTCAGACGCACTCTCGAAAAACTCAAGCACAGGAACATCGCTGTCTTTATCTTTACCCGTCCGCTCGAAGAGCATGAATACTTTTCGAGAAGCGAAATCAAGGCGGCTCTCGCCGATTATGAAGAGCTCGGCGCTTGCATTGTTCATATGCCCGGATATATTCATGCCAAGGCGGCAATAATCGATCGGGAGGTACTCTGGGACGGAAGCTTGAATATCTTGTCGCAGAGGGAGAGCAAGGAGATAATGCGCAGAACGGTTGATGCGGACATTGCCAAACAAATGCTTGATCAGCTGGGATTGAACCGAAAGCTGGCCGAGGGATATAAATATCAGTATGAGCGGCTTTACCGCAATCTTGTTGAGAAGCGGAGATTGAGATTTGCAATTGCGGCAAAACTGAAAAATCTGGCAGTTGGTATACCGAAATTTTTTAGCCGGCTCTTATCTGTTATTTCTCGCTCGTTTGTATTATTGTTAAGATGTATTAAACTGGTAGTTGGTCTATTAACTTGAGGAGTAAAATGAAAAGTTCAAAAGACATTGGTCCGAAAATCCCCGAACCGACGGAGAAAGAAATCAAGGAAACGATCGAGAAGATAAAGAGCAAGCACGGCGTATTACTTTCTCATACGGATGCCGCCAAGTTTGCCAAGTTAACCGGCGAGCTCCGCTGGTGGCTGACAGTTGAGAAGGAAGCAGAAAAACCTGGCGCAATCGATGATAAAATCGCCAAAGGTCTCGCTGATATAAAGAAAGTGAAAACCTCTCTCGATTATGCGATTGCTGTTGAGAAGAAACGGATTTTAGAAGAGATGAAAAGCATTCTCGGAAAATATTAAGCCCTATCCTTACAATGATCTAAAATGCCTTTCAAACCTGTTGAGAAAGTGCTATGATTTACTCATAAAGTTAGGTTGCATAAGTCGGAATTATCTCAAAAAGCAATATGAAAAATTACGACAATTTGGACGATTTAATAAGAGATTTCACAAAAGCCCTAAAAGACCAAGACAACGATTTTTCTAGAAAGATTTTGGGATTGTTGAGAAGGGGCCCGGAAAATTTAGTCCGAGAGTATCGAGAGAATCCTAATGCCACTTTGACAGCAAAAAATGGCAATTGGTTATATTTGTGGTCGGGTGGCGTAAAAATCGACAAAGAAATTGTTGGCTACAAGCGTTTTGCTGAAAAAATCGAGGAATTATTAAATGGTTCAAAAAATCAAAAAATGTTATAAAAAATTGTAAGGACACTATGCTAAAAGACCAACCTTTTTCAGAGGATTCTCGAGTAAAAATTCCAACACTACTTCATTTTACTCGTTTGGGTTATAAATATTTCTCTCTGAAAGATAAAAATTACAAGATCGATCCCGAAACTAGCATTATTGTTAACGAGTTTCGAGATCAGTTCTACAAGATAAATAACATCACTGACTCACAAGGCGATGAGTTTGATGGAATTTTTTCCAATATCACGCAAATTCTCGGCAACGACGATTTGGGGCGCGAATTTTACCAAAAGCTCATCAGCGCTGACGGCTCAGATTATAAGCTCGTGGACTTTGAAAATCCAGAAAAAAACACATTCCTTGTTACAACCGAACTTACTAACAAAAATGGTGAAGACGAATTTCGCCCTGATATCACCATTTTTATTAACGGTTTGCCGCTTGCTTTTGTTGAAGTGAAGAAGCCAAATAACCCAGAAGGCATTAGGGCCGAGCGTGATCGTATTAATATGCGTTTTGCAAACGAAAAGTTCCGCAAGTTCAATAATATTACACAGCTGCTCGTATTCTCAAATAATATGGAATACGATGATGCAAATGCCGATCAGCTTCAGGGTGCATTTTATGCGACCACTGCCAAAAACTCACGCGCAAAGTTCAACAACTTCCGCGAAGAGCGCAAGAGCGAAATTATCGACGAAATTCACGATCTTGACGAAACAATTGAAAACTTCGTATTAAAAGACACAAATCTCGAAGTTATTAAATACTCGCCAGAATTTATAAGCAATAAAGATATTGACGCACCCACTAATAGAATTATTAGCTCACTATTTGAAAAGAAACGTTTCACAATGATTCTTCGTTATGGTATTGCATATGTCGACGAGATAAACGAGGAAACTGGTGAATCAATCATCCAAAAGCACATCATGCGCTACCCGCAATTCTTCGCGACAAAGGCTATCGCACGTCATTTAGACACAGGCAATAACCGTGGCATCATTTGGCATACACAAGGATCTGGCAAAACAGCTCTTTGTTTCTACGGCGTAAAATACTTGACTGATTACTACGCAAAGAAAGGTGTCGTGCCAAAATTCTATTTCATAGTTGATCGCCTAGACTTGGCAAAACAAGCCCGAGATGAATTTAGAAAGCGTGGTCTTAAAGTCCAGACTATTGATAACAAAGAGTCGTTGGTTCGTGACTTTGCTTCTAACACCACAATTGAAGGCATTACGGTCGTGAATATACAGAAATTTAAAGACGATACCGCCGTATTTAATGATTCCGGCTATGATATAAGTGTTCAGCGCGTATTTTTTATTGACGAAGCACACCGTAGTTATGATCCAAAGGGTTCATTCCTAGCCAACCTCTACAACTCTGATAAGTCAGCTGTAAAAATTGCCCTCACCGGAACGCCACTAATCGTCTACAACGAGCATAAAGATGACGATGAAGAGCTGGATGAGAAACAAGACAAGAAGACCACTCGCAACATTTTTGGAAATTATATCCATAAGTATTACTACAATAACTCCATCAAAGATGGCTATACACTCAGACTGCTCCGTGAAGAAATTGAAACAAGCTATCGTGCGAAGCTAAACAAGATCGTTCACGAAATTCAAGCCGAACTTGGTTCGATTGACCGTAAAGACATGCGTGCGCATAGTAATTTTGTCGAGCCAATGCTTGAATACATTTTGAAGGATTTCAAAAATTCACGCATTCGTTTTGGAGACAAAACTATCGGCGCTATGGTGGTCACCGATAGTTCCGATCAAGCACGCGAGATGTTTCGACAATTTAAAGAACAAGCCGGCGAACACGGTCTGAAGGCTGCGCTTATTCTTCATGATGAAGATGACAAAGAAACTCGCGAAGCCGAAATTAAAGATTTTAAGGATGGCAAACTGGATATATTATTTGTGTATTCAATGCTTCTGACCGGATTTGATTCGCCAAGACTTAAGAAACTCTATCTCGGACGAAAGATACGTGCTCACAATCTCTTACAGACACTCACACGAGTCAACCGCCCATACCGTGATTTTCGCATTGGTTACGTAGTTGATTTTGCTGATATCAGCAAGGAGTTTGAAGTCACCAACCAAGCCTACTTTGAAGAGCTGAACCACGAATATGGTGATGCCATGGATGAAGGTGATAATCCAAACGACATTTTCAGCTCACTTTTTATGAGCAAGTCAGAAATTGATGAACAGATAATTATCATCCGGAATATGCTTTCCGAATTCTCAACGGATAACCTCGAAACCTTTAGCCGTCAGATTAGCGCGATTGACGACAAAGATGTTATAAATCAATTAAAAAAATCACTCGAGGCGGCACGCGATATATATAATATCGCAAGATTACTCGGTTACACCGAAATTCTCGAAAAGCTTGATTTCAAAATTATCGCTAAATTACTTACAGAAGTCAGCAATCGCTTAAAGCTTCTTAATTTAAAAGACGCGACAAGCGATGTTAACAGCAAAGAACTTCTTAATACCGCTATTGAAGGTGTAGTATTTGAATTTACCAAGACTGGCGAAGAAGAACTGAAACTACTGGCCAATGATCTTCAAGAAATTGCACGCAACACTCGTCATGAGCTAGACAAGAACTATAATCAGAAAGATCCAGAGTGGGTAACGCTTTATGAGGAATTCGCGCGCCTACTGTCTGAATATAACGAAAGCGAAAGTAATGGCGACAAACAAAAGATGGAATATGCTTCAACCGAGCTAAGACACATCTATGACCACATCCGTGAGCTGAATCGAAAAAACCAAGTCGTGTTAGACAAATTCAATGGTGACCGGAAATTTGCTCGAACATTTAAACTGCTCGAGCCAGCTGGCCGCATAAGCCAAAACCAACCTTTATTTGATGTGTTATTTGAAATTAAAAAGTCTGTAGCTGAAAAGCTCGGAGTAAATGAAAACTTAGTTGATAGCGATGGCTACTTTTCTAACCTTATCGGCCAAGCAACGGTAGAGAGTTTTGAAAGTTCTCAAATGCCGGTTGTAGACGCCGCAACCGCTACTCGTCTCCGCGACATTTTAGTTGATGAATATATCAATGAATATAGAGGAGGAAAATGACAGGTACGGAATACAATAATAAAACCAAACAATTGGTAGATGATATAAAGGCCATTTGTGCTCATAATGGACTTGGTGGTGATGCAAACGAATACAAAATTGTCACACAGAGTTTTCTCTATAAGTTTTTAAATGATAAATTTCTTTACGAGTTATCTAAAATAGATTCGTCTCTTCAAACTTACGAGGATCTGAAAAAGGTAAGCGATAATGAATATGGTTTATTGTTGATGAAGCTAGGCAATAATTCAGCTCACTTGAAACCACAGCATCTTTTGTCATATCTCTTTTCGAAACAAGACGACGCTGAATTTGCAAAAATGTTTGACGATACTCTTAATGATATTGCCGTTACCAATTCGGCCGTGTTCTCAGTTCACACGGATGGAAAAACAGAGATTCGTTTATTTGAAGAGCAATTAGTACAAAGTGCTATATCAGACCGCTCAAAACATAATGCTGTTGCAAAAGCCATTATTAACAAGCTGGCAGACAGCAAGTTTGACTTTGAAGAAATTTTTTCGGCTGGTTTCGATTTCTTCTCGACTCTCTTTGAATACATGATTAAGGACTACAACAAAGACGGCGGCGGCAAATATGCCGAATATTTCACCCCTCACTCAGTCGCTAAAGTCATGGCTGAAATTCTCGTGGCTGATTCGACACCATCTAATGCGAAGGTATACGATCCGAGTGCCGGATCTGGAACTCTGCTTATGAACATAGCGAGCAAAATAGGCACAGACAAATGCACAATTTATAGCCAAGACATCAGCCAGAAATCTTCAAACCTTTTACGGTTAAATTTAATCTTAAATGGCCTCAGTCACAGCATAAATAATATTGTGCAAGGTAATACTATTCTCAATAATCGCCATCCCCAGAAAATGGACTTCATAGTGAGTAATCCACCGTTCAAATTGGACTTCTCGGAATGGCGCGATGATTTGGAATCATTACCACAATTTAATGAACGTTTCTTCGCTGGTGTGCCAAAAATAATGCCTAAAAGCCCAGATAAGATGGCGATCTATTTGCTTTTTATACAACACATTATGTGGAGCTTAAACGATACGGGTAAAGCGGCTGTCGTTGTGCCTACTGGCTTTATTACTGCCCAGAATGGAATTGAAAAATTGGTTCGTGAAAAACTGGTTGAAAAGAAATGGCTCAAGGGTGTTGTTTCGATGCCGTCGAACATCTTCGCGACAACCGGAACGAACGTCTCTATTCTTTTCATCGACAAAACCAATACGGGTAATGTAGTGCTTGTCGATGCATCAAAGCTAGGAAAAAAAATCAAAGATGGGAAGAATCAAAAAACCCTTCTTAGTCACGAAGACGAAGCAAAAATCATTTCTGCTTTCGGGACCAAAGAGCAAGCCGACGAATTCTCAGTAGTTCTCAACTACGACGAAATCAAAGAAAAAGATTACTCGCTAGCCGCTGGACAATATTTTGAAGTAAAAATTGAATACATTGATATTGCACCGGAACATTTTATTAAGAAAATGGATGAATATAAGAAGAATTTGAATACACTTTTTGAGGAGTCAAGGATTTTAGATATTGAAATAAAAAAACAGCTAGACAGTATTCAATATGAACAAAATTAAAACAACTCAACTAAAAAATGCTGCCCACTACTCCGATCAACGAGTCAATTGTGCTGAACTAAAAGCGAATAATTTCGTTGGGACAGATAATCTACTACAGAATAAGCTAGGCAAAATAGAAGCAAACTACACGCCAAATTCAGGGTTTACTACAAGTTATTCGATGGGTGATATTCTAGTCGCAAATATACGACCGTATTTAAACAAAATTTGGTATGCGACCAATAATGGAGGAAGCTCTGCTGATGTGTTAACACTTAAAGTAAATACAAATTACAATTCAAAATTTGTCTATTATTCTTTGTTTAGGAATGACTTTTTTGCACATGTCATGAAAGGTAGCAAGGGAACAAAAATGCCCAGAGGGGATAAAAATCAAGTATTAAACTTTTTAATTTCCGATTTCAATTTACCAGACCAACAAAAAATCGCCATTGTCTTATCTGCTCTCGATGACAAAATCGAACTCAACAATAAAATCAATACTAACCTAGAAATGATGGCAAAAACCTTGTATGATTATTGGTTTGTGCAGTTTGATTTCCAGGACGAAAATGATAAGCCCTATAAAACCAATGGCGGAAAAATGATTTGGAGCGAGGAGTTGAAGAAAAAAATTCCAGAGGGATGGGAAGTAAAATCTCTTATAGATATAACAAACGTGAGTACGGAGTCAATTAACCCATTCAATTACCCAGATAGAGAATTTAAGCATTATAGTATTCCAACTTTTGACCAGTTAGGAACGTATGGCATTGAAAAGGGAAATGCCATAATGAGTAATAAATTTACAATTACCAAAACAGATGTGTTAGTTTCCAAGCTAAACCCGTGGTTCAATAGGGTGATATATTCGACTGAAGAAAATGATTTAATATCCTCTACTGAATTTGTTATATGGAGAAGTCAAAGTATTAATATGAAGAACTATTTGTACATGATAGCAAGAGATCCCTCATTCGTTGCTTACTGTACTAACTCCGCGGCTGGAACATCAAATAGTCATAAAAGAGTAAATCCTACCGTGATGATGAAGTATAAAATTGCATACAAAAAAAGTATCGCAGAAATTTTTGGTTCTAAATTGGGACCTGCGATTAAGATGTATGCTAAAAATCAAGTAGAGAACAAAACGCTTACAGACCTCAGAGACTGGCTTCTGCCGATGCTGATGAATGGACAAGTTACCATTAAATGATTTATTTATAAAAAAATGGAACAAGCAATAGCTAAAGCCCCAGAGTATATAGCAGTACTTCATGATGGTAAATGGAATATTATTATTTCTATTGTTGCTGCATTTATTACTTTGCTGGCGGTATTGGTAGCGCTATTTCAGGAAAAAATCAGAGACTATTTTAAAACGGCTATTCTCGGAGTTAAGATAAATCTGTCCCCACCAGATTGTCATCAAATAATGTTATCCGGCCCCGACGGAACGCACGCTTGCAACTCGATATACATTAGACTTAAAACTACACACCTGAAAGGCAATTCGGCAGAGAACGTCGAGGTTATGTTATCAAATTTTTGGAAAATAAATGATGACGATACAAGGGAGGTGCTAAGAGAGTTTCTGCCAATGAATTTGGTTTGGAGTCATTTTCAGCCCCGAAAAACAGAATTAAGAATACCAAAAAAGCTGTTTCGACATTGCGATTTCGGTTATTTTGCGCCAATAGGCCACGGAGGTGAGACGACACTGAAGCTTGATACTATGGTACAACCAAATCCAGTCGCTGGCGGTGGTCTCCCAAACGTAATTCAGCCAGGTGATTACGAATTTGAAATAATGGTATCGGGAGACAATATTAAACCTATTACAAAGAAATGGCATTTAATATTTGATGGGACATGGTCCGAAGATGAGCAAGAAATGCTGTCAGAACACATTAGAATTGACGAAGTATGAGTGAATACTATAATTCAAAAAGAACAAAGAATTTATACGACCCGAAATCGACCCAGCCGTTTAAACTAAGCCGGCCAACTCATTGACGAAATAACAACACAATAAAAGTTATTGTAAACACGAAAAGAGATGAAGATATTAAATGACAAAAAGCCACATCGAACTTACTGGGTTAAAAAGGAGATTACTCCCGATTCAGTAAAAACCTCTTTCAAGGACTATTCTCTGGAAAATTTTCTTAATGACTTGGATGATGTTTTTGAGAATATACTTATTCAAACCAAAGGGGAAATGGATAGCTCATGGAAAAAAAATACTAAAAAATCTATTTATTACATTATGGTTAATACTGGTCCTAACCTTAAGGATATAAAAATAGTTGCTAGAGAGTTAAGAATCCCGTTAAAGAATGTTAGGTCTATAGCAAGAATGTATTGGTATGAAACCAAATTGTTACAATCGATTTTTGAAAGAGAAGTTAAAAAGATTAAACTGTTGCCAGCCAATGATCAAATGCCGGCATTTCGACGGTTAGTCAATCTTACCAACAATGCTTGCGGGAAATTTTTATAGTTTAGATTCAATCCCATGGTTTGTATAAAATGAGACTCACTATCGGGATTTCAACAAGAGAAATAATTTAGGATTAAAATCATTGAGGGTAAAATGGAAATTACAGAAACATTTGTTGTCAATAAAATCAAAGAAAAACTTGGAACGAAATGGAAAGTAATTTTCGAACCAGAATTACACGAAAGAGGTTGCGATATTATTTTAAGAGATGAATTAAATAAACATAAAGCTAGAAGATTTTTGATCGAATGTAAGGGAAAGTCATACGCAAAAAATTCTAGATCTGTAAATGAAACAATATGGCTTTTTGCTCTAGGTCAACTGATTACTCGTATGTCGGTAATAGCTAAGCATGCATATCTATACGGCCTAGGATTACCAGAGGCAAGCGCACAAAAAGCCTTGCGACGTATCCCATGGCAGGCGGCAAAACACTTATGTTTACACATATTCTCTGTAGATGATAATGGGGCTGTAACAAAATATTTGCCAAAAGATTTCAAGGTGTGTCAGAAGAAAAAAAATAGATAAAAAATTATGTCAGAATATTATAATTCAAAACGAACGAAGAATCTATACGATCCGAAGTCTGCGGAGCCGTTTAAACTAAGCCGGTCGAAGATCGATCTCTTTATCAATTGTCCTAGATGTTTTTATTTGGATCGTCGCCTGGGTGTTGGCCAACCGCCAGGATATCCTTTTGCGCTTAACTCGGCTGTAGATAAATTACTCAAGAAAGAATTTGATATTTTTCGTGCTGAAGGGAAACCGCATCCTCTGATCACTGAAAATGGCGTTGATGCCAGACCGGTAAGCCACGAAGAATTGGATAAATGGCGCGAGAACTTTGTTGGGGTCCAATATTTACACGAGCCGACTAACTTTCTGATCACTGGAGCTATTGACGATCTTTGGATTAACTCAGCCGGCGAATACATTGTTGTCGACTACAAAGCGACTTCAAAGGACGAAGAGATTACCGAGCTGAACAAAGAGTGGCAAATCGGCTACAAGAGGCAAATGGAGATATATCAGTGGCTTTTGCGCAAGAACGGCTTGAAAGTTTCCGATACCGGCTATTTTGTTTACTGCAATGGCGTTACCGATTGCAACAGATTTGATAACCGACTAGAATTCAAAATCTCTCTCATTCCTTATAAAGGTGATGACTCATGGGTTGACAAGACAATCATCGAAGCCCACACTTGCCTAAATAGCGACTCAATCCCCGTGTGTTCTTCGGAATGTGATTATTGTAGCTATGTTAATTCATTAAATGATTTAGGAGTTAAAAATGAGTAATCAGGCCGATATCAAAGTTATGGATATATTGCTTTGGAGTGAAAATTCTCGTTTGCCAGACTTGTTGTCGGGTAAATCACAAGATGAGATTCGACAAGCATTACTAAAGGACGAAAAACGTTTCGGAGTTCTGTCTTTAGCTAATGAAATTATCAAAGATCAAGATCTGATTCCAACTGAAAGAATAATTCTATTAGAGGAAGAAGGTAAGTATATTTCCTATGAAGGAAATAGGCGTGTTCTCGCTTATCAATGCATTATTAATCCAGAATTAGCCGCTGAACATAAAAAAGATTTTGAAAAGATTGTCTCGAAATCTGAATTAAATAAAGACTTTAAGGTTGAGTGTGTTGTAGCAAGTGATCTCGTAGAGGCTAATCGATATATAGAACGTAAGCACTTGAAAGGAAACAATGAAAAGCCATGGGGGCAACTGGAAAGAGACAATCATAGTGCAAGAGTGAAAAGGTTTGGTGGAAATGCCGATAAAGAGAGAATAAAAAGGGCCAACATCGCCAAACTTTTAAACAGTGTTGATTTGCCAGACAGCTTAAAAAAGCAAGTTTTAGGCCCGGGTTATATCACGAATTTTTATAGAATGGTAGATAGCACCCCAGGGTATCAACACTTTGGTATTAAAGTAAAAGATGATGGCGAAGTTGAAATTTCCGACCCAAAAGGTGTCAATAATAAGCTCAAAGTATTTGTATGGGACCTTTTGACTAAAAAACAACCACTTGATGGCCAAAGCTGGTCGCGAGCATATAATAAAACTGGTCAAATTAAGGAATATTTTGAGTCATCCACGATTGGGGATTTATCTGAAATTGATAAGAAGATTGAAGCCAGCAAAGTTACAGATATTTTTGGAAATGAAGAGATTAAAGTTACTGAAAAGGGAACGACTATTTTTTCAAGCTCTAAGCCAAAAGAATATCAAACACTCATAAAGCCAACAAAAAAATTGCTCAATCTCAAACCAGATTCCCTAAAAATCGCAGAGGTTTATAATGAGCTTAAGCTAATCGCGGTTAAGGAATGTCCACATGCAGTAAGTGTTGTCGTTCGGGTTTTAATTGAAATTACGGTTCGCAGATTTTTGGATTTGAACGGAGAAAAATTCACTGATGACGGATTTTTAATAATATCCAAACAAAAACCAAAGCGTGAACTTAAAGAAAAATTGAACTTTATAGCCACTAATTATGCAACTGGACAGGTAAAGAAATCTATTCAAGCTCTAAACGAAAATTTGCTGACACAAAGTTTGAATCAAGTGGTGCACAATTGTGGATATTTCGCTACTGAAAAGCAAATCAGAGATTTTTGGAAAAACCTTGAAGGAGTGTTTGAATATATGGTTGGTGCTATAATTGAAAAGGAGAATGGTACAAGTAAAAACCCTTAGAAAATTTGCGTATTCACCTTTGAGATATCCAGGAGGGAAAAGCTCTCTTTTTGGTTTTTTTTGTAACATCTTTGATAAAAATAATTGGACAGATTTCACTTACATTGAGCCTTACGCGGGAGGTGCCGGTTCAGCATTGGCTTTATTGCTGACAGGTAAGGTTGGGTCGATCATTATTAATGATTACGATGTCGCCATCTATTCATTCTGGAAAGCTATAATTGATCATCCGGCTGATTTTATATCTAAGATTAGGAACACTCCGATTACAATAGAAGAGTGGCGTAAACAAAAAGAAATTTACAACAATAAGGATAAAAGAAAATCATTCAATCTTGGCTTCGCTACTTTTTATTTAAATCGCACTAATAGATCGGGTGTTTTAAATGCTGGGCCGATTGGAGGATTGTCACAATCTGGAGCTTGGACACTTGCGGTAAGATACGACAAAGAGAAAATGATTAATAAGATTAAATTGATTTCTGACTTCAAAAACAAAATTAAAGTAACAAACAAAGATGGATTATCAATTCTAAAAAAATATTGCGACAAAGCTAATGTATTTTTTTATATAGATCCCCCTTATTATAAAAAAGGAGCGTTATTATATCTCAACTCTTTTACCCACGACAAACATCTCGAACTATCAGAATTTCTAAATGGAAATGACAAAGCAAAATGGATTCTCAGTTATGATGACGTCCCCGAGATCAGGAGTATGTATATTCCTTATGGCAGACGATTCGAGAGCTACAATTTGAGATACTCCGTCCACAGAAACACTAGGTTAGGATCTGAACTTGTTATTTATTCTGACGATATATTAATTTAAGGATTTCCTTGCAAAAATGTTCTCGGATTGACGGGGATGCCGAAGATATTGATCTGAAAATGCAGATGCGGGCCGGTTGACCAGCCGGTGTTGCCGCGCGTGCCGATGATTGTTCCGGCAGTTATTGTGTCGCCGACATGAATGTTCGGGTCTATTGTATCTAGATGGGCGTAAATTGAGGTAATGAAATGGCCGTTGTTGATTTTCACGTGCCGACCGAAGCCCCAGGATTCGGTATCGGCGTAAACGACTTCGCCGTCCATAAAGGCGATGACGGGATCTCCGATCGGGCCGGCAATATCAATGCCGGTATGAAATGGCTGGTAAGGCGATCGCTCTCCGTATTCGAGTGTGACTGCTCCTTGGATTGGCCAAGCTACCGATTGGTCAACATGATCGATAACTTTGCCGGTTAATGGGTCGTGGATGTCGACAACCAGCCGCTGGGGGTCGTATGTGGCAAGAGCGTTTGAAACAAGATTGATGCCGGCTTGGGTTAAGATCATCACCGAGAAGATCGGAACCATAATAATCGCCAGCATAGTGAAAAAGAGATACTTGATCTCTTTTTTCATCGAAAAGGCGGTAGCGACTAATTTTATCGCTTGAGCGTTCATTTTTTGGTCTTTTGCCTCTCGGCCGGGTCGGTGGTGATGAGCGGATGCTCGTCTTCCGAAGCGGTGATCTTGACGGCCACATGATGCTGATCGGCCACGATTAAGGCCTCTCCGCGTTCGCAGGTTAAAAGGAATCTTTGCTCGTATTCGCTTAAGCGAAACTCTTGTGCGACATTTCTGATTGTGGTCGTGTCTTGGCGCATTAGAATTCTTAAGGCGCTCTGTGAGGCGATTGCCCGGCCATGATTGGTCGAGAGAAAGTCGTTTGCTTGCTGGGAGATAATGCTGACACCGAGATAGTATTTTCTGGCTCTACGAACCATGCCGGCGATGAATCTGGCCGACTCTTCGTGCTCGAGCATTAACCAGGCCTCGTCTATAACGAAAATTCGTTTGCATATATCGCTTTTGACCTGGTTTTGGACAAATTGGGCGATGATCAAGTGCATAATCTGGCGGATTGACTCCGGCAGATCTTTGGTGTCAAAAACTACCAGCCGATTATCAAGTTCAATGTTGGTGTGCTCGTCAAATACTTCGGAGAGCGAACCGGTGGTGTATTTTTGCAATCGTTTTACTAATTTCGGCTGTTTCAACGAGCGCAAGGTTGCGTAAAAATCAAATAATCTTGGATAGTCCCTGTTTCGCCTCGCTTTCGTTGCGGTTTTTTTACCGAAACCGAACTTTTTGTAGGTTTTGAGAATCGCGTGGTCGACTACCGATTTCTCCTCGCTTGAGAGCCCGTCGGCCATCAGAGAGATTATTTCGGTCAGCGATTGGATATGATCAGCGAAGCTGTCCGGATCGTTGACCGATAAATCAAATGGGTTGATTTTTTCTTTGGAGTGGACGGAGAGTTTGATTCTGGCTCCGCCGACAGATTGGGCTAGTTGCTGGTATTCGCGCTCCGGATCGATGACGATAACCTTCGTCCCCTGCATTAAATGCCTCAACACTTCGACTTTGGCGGTATAGCTTTTGCCGGCGCCGGATTGGGCGAATAAAATCGAGTTGGCGTTCGGCAGAGAAAATCTATCCAGTATCACAAGCGAACTGTTTGAGCGGTTGATGCCGTAGAGGACGCCGGATTCATGGACGAGCTCGGATGATATAAACGGGAAAGTCAAAGCGGCCGAGGAGCTATCGAGATTTCTTTTTTGGGCAAGCTGGTTGTCGCATCTCGGTAGAGCCGATTGAAAACCCTCCAACTGCTGGTAGAGAGCGGATTTTGTATAAAACAATCTTGTCGCAAGCACCGTTTCCAAAAGTTTGACTGTTCTGTTGAGCTCGGCTAATGACCCGCAGGATAGAGTAATATAGAGCGATACTTGAAAAAGGTTCTCCTGGCCTCTTTGGATTTTATCCCTTAACTCTATTGCCGACTCGAGCGGGTCTAAAAGTTCAGCGTCTATAATCTTTCCTGCTCTCTCCATCGCTCGTTTGGTTGATGTCAGCTCGGTAATTTTGCGGTTTAGCTTCGGCAGAGCCAGCGTGGCCTCGATCGGCTCGATGTGATAGGAAATGTCGGCATTGTGGTTGAAGTTGACCAGATGGTTAAGCCAGCCCGATGAGGCGGTGTAGGGATAGCCGGAAACATAAAGCGTCTTAACATATCGGCCGTCAACCATAAGATAATCCGGATATTCCTCGAGACCGGAGTAGGTAATAAAGTCAAGCTGATCTTGAACTCCGACATGAAACGATACGGCCCGTCTTTGCTCCTCGGCCTTTTCATTTCTCGCGCTTTTTCTTCTTCTAAAAATACTCCTGCTCATTTGACGACCTTATTATTTGTTTGGCTAAGGGCTGGGTTTTGGCCTGGTCCGGGCGGTAGAAGCTGTAAAAAAGATCAAGCACTTCAAGCGTATCAAGCGGTCTCGCGGTCATGGAGAGTTTTTCAAGTCCCTTGATGACAATTTCTTTTTCAAGATTTAACTGTTCTCTGACCACTTCAAAATCAATCGGCGTCTTGCTCTCGTAGGGGATAATTAGAAAAAATCGCCGGGAGAGGATTTTGTTGCCGGCGACCAGTTTTTTGATGAACTCGCAGTACGAGCGGCTTTGCGCAAGATATATCTTTTCCTTTTCCCCCGAGCATTTTTGCTCGAAGTCTTCGATATAGCGGTCGATGTCGAGCTCCCTGACTCTGATCAGAATTTGAATCGGGGAGTTCAGCGAGTTGAGAAATGTCTGAAAAGTGTCGATGATCACATCCTGTTCGTCTTCGCTTTGCAGTTCGAAATTAACAGACGAAGTTGAAAGTAGCGCCCGGTAGCGATTATACGGCAGGATCAATATCCCGTCTCTGACTTCCTTGATACCGACTTGGGTCCGGGCCGAACCGAATTTCTCACGCTTTAAAGTATTCGACATCGAACCCTCCTTTCTTTGACGGTTTTATCGATATGATTGATCTTCGATCTTCAATCGGGAAATCTTCGTCCGTTTTCTTTTTGCGAATTTTTTGGGTGACCTTATTGCTTGCTCTAACCGGACTTTCACTTTTTTCCTCTTGGATTGTATCTTGGAGGACTTCCCGGCTTAAGAGATCATTTTTGGTAAAAATATAGACCCTCGGTCTTGCCTTAAAGCGCAAATAAATGACCAGCCAGTCGGCCAAAATCCGGCCTTGGTATCTTAGGGCGAGCGTTCCGAAGATTAAAAACTGGAAAACCATCAAGCCGATTTTTATACCGGTCAAATGAAGCTTTGGCGGAACGAGGCCGTAAAAAGCGGTCCCGATAATGAGCGAAAATACCAAAAGGATTATTTGCATAAAATTGAGCGATCCGGCGATTTTATCTTCAACGGTAGTGATTTGGGCCGGTACGACAGTTGATTTCATTTTGCCCTCGCCAGTTTAGAGGCGGTTTCCGCCGCCTGTTTTGTTTTGCCTGAATTGGCGCTTATGACATTGATGACTTGGGTCGAGAATTTCTTTAGGGTATTGCCGGCTTGCGAGGACATGGCCAGCTGAACAGTGACCGAGGTGCTTTTCAAAAGAACGGAAAATAAGGCGACGCCGACCAATATTCCGATAATCGGGTTTTCACCGACTTGGCCGGGTACGGTTAGAAATGAGGATGCCAGTTGAATAATGACCACATGTAGAAAGACGGTGAAGATCGTCACGACATAAATTTTTATGGCGTTGCCGACAAAGTCGGCCATCTTCGGCGATAAGGATAAAAGACAAACCAAGGGAGAAATGACGGCGCCGAAAGCTAAGATCATCAGCCGGCTGATGTAGAAAATGAGAAGAACGACGGCCAGAAGAATAAAGATGATGGCGAAAATCAAAGTGACTAAAGCGGTCGTGCCGGTTAAAAGGGCCGCCGGATCAAAGGCGTTTATAATCCAAGCGTTAGAGAGTCCGCCGGTTGCGCTTAAGACGGCGTTGACCATTGTCTGGCAAAGCTCGATAATCCAGTCGATCCAAAATATCGAGGTATTGGCTAGAAGAAAAGCCAGTCCGATTTTTGGCAGAAGTTCTTTAAGCGGAATATCTTCCATGCCGAATGATGAAGCGCTCATTACCCGAAAACCGATCAGGGCAATGGCGACGGCGAAGAGGGAATCGGTGATGCCGACGATTATCAGCCAAAAGTTAAAGACGACGGAATTGGTTGAAAGCGATGGCGTTGATGTCAAAAACCAGATGATTCCGTTTAATATCGGTTTGGTGACGGAGCCGACGATATTCTGCAAAAAGCCGGAGACGGCGTCCAAGAGAATTTGGGTTAGCGTTCCGGTTTGCTGCTGTGGTTCGATCGGCGAGAGCTGAAGCGCGGTTGCCGATCCGCCGGACGAGCTTTGGGTCAGGGACTGGTCGAGAAGATTTGCGAGAAAGCCGGCGGCGATTACAATCACCAGGCCGATAATCGCGTTTCTGATCGTACGCTTGGCGTCGTCAAGCGCTGTCGGATCTCCGCTTGAAGTCATATAGAGATACCCGCCTCGGATCAGAAAAAATACGGCCGCGGTTCCTGCCAGCGCCAGAATTGCCGTCATTGCATCGCCGGCAAATTTGTCCACTTCAGTGTTAGAAGCGGCAAATGCAATCCTAGGCAAGAATAGCGGAATTATGATTCCGATTGTGTACAGGAGTTTTTTCATAGATTTATCTAAATGCCTGATTTGCCAGGTCGGAAACGATTCCGCTTAAAACCAAAGCGCCGATACAAATCGCTAGGCCGATTGATGAATAGACAAGAACTCTTTTTGACTTGTCAAGATTCTCCGGATTGCCGGAAGATGTGATATATCCGATACCCCCGACAACAAAAAAACCGGCTGCTAACAGGCCGGCGATGGTGACTAGGACTTGGATGACATTTGTTGCGAAGTTCTGGACGCGAGAGAGGTCGGGGGCGGCAAAAGCCGGTGACACCGACAGTAAGGTGATAAAAACCGAAAGTAAAAGGAGACGGAGACGTTGCATTTAGCCAACTTTCTCCCCTCCCTAAAGAGCATGCCCTTTCAGCATCGCTCTATTTAAATTAATAAATACTTCTTATTATTTCTGTTTTATCACTACCGGTTATTGCTTGTCAAGGGGTCATTTTAAACAAGCAGTGATGACCCAACCTTAAAAGTGTTCGCAATAGTCTTCTGGCCCGAGTTTGGTTTAACGAGGAAGTTCGTTAAATTGAGACATTGTTAATACCAATATGGTCTTCATATCTCAATCTAGCGCAAGATATTGGTAGCCCTCTATGGACCCATCAATAATTTTTATTCCGTGATCTCAAATCTTTTCCTTACTCAAGAATATGCTTGTTTCGCTCTGCTTCCCTCCACGCTCAGAAGCTAACTTTCCAAGAAGCAGTTTCGAATAGTCGGGTAAATCGTTATCCTGTTAATTTTCAACTTTGGGTTCATGGTCTGACGGTTGTTCGTCCTCCGGTTTTTCTTTAAGGACATGTTCTAGCAAATCGTCTGAAGAAATATTTTCCGGCCAAACTAAATTGCCCTCCGGGTCATAGATCGGAATCTTAAGATTGGCTCCTAGCAACTCGTACGCGATTTTTTGAGGAATCATTGGGTTAAAACGCGAATATTTATCTCTCAATATTTTTCCGCCTGCCAATGCAATTAATCGCTCAGCGGCGAAGCCGGCCGCGGTTGGGCTCATTACTATGCCGACTATTTCATCAGGCTTTACCCAGTCTTCAACGAACGACGCAGTATTTCCATAGTTAAAACTGGGTATTCGAATTATTTTACTAGTTCGACCTTCTCGCATTTTTATAATCAGTACCGGACCGTCGCCTAGTGTTGTATTTTCTCTAATCGCAGAAATATCGATTTCGAAATCCGAACTTGTGCGATACTCGATCACGGGAGCCTCCCTGTGCCGATAAAATTGGCCGACATCTTCGACGAGGATATCACCGACTGGCATTTTCTTGCACCCTAAAAATTTGTGAGTTTGCTGGCCTTTGCCTGCTGCCCAAGTCGGGTCCCAGACATCGATAAGATTACAACCCTTGCTGGGAAGTCCCCAGCCACTCGTTACAATCGAATAACCTTTGTGTCGCGAGTAAACCTGCTGATCAATGAGATACCTTGACAGGAGCCCCGTACTAGCGATAATCGGCAACCTATCCGAATTCGTCATATGGAAGAGCAAGTTCGTTGTATTACGTACAGGAATTGCTTTTTGAGCAATTTCTTCCCTTTCGGCTTCGGTTAAGGTTCGTTCTGGATCAAAAAGTCCGTGATAATAACCACGATCCACAAACTTAATATTTGTATCGGCAAGAAAATAATCAGTATCCGAGTAGCTTTTTATTGTATTACCCACCGGAAGACCCAAACTATAAACAACCTCACTGGGATCACCGCCCTGTCCATAACTCCCTTCCTTAAGATATTTTTCAGCATTTTCCTCTGTCCATCCTGCATCTTCCATCGGAATATTTCCTAGATAATCGTAAGTTGTAAGAACTTGTTCAACGTATTCGCTTAATCTTTCCTTGTCTTGTTCTCTAACTCGAATATATTCTCGGTAGACATCAACTGTTGGGATGCCAAGAGCATTATAAAATTCAATCAGATGGTATTTGGCCTCTAATGCTGCCCTGATTTCGCTATCTACTCTAACGACGATCTCCTGCTTAGCCGCTAAGATAGCTCCGCTTAAATTTCCGGCTTCAAGCAATTCAGCAACACGAAAATCTACTATTCGCGCCAGTTCGTCTCGTTCGGTTTCGGTTAGTGACTCAACATCCGATATCTCGATTTTATCCTCCCTATAGTCCCTTAGCAATTGCTCAGACCTTGACAGGATTTCCTCCGCCCGTTGTTTGTCATTCATCATTTCATCGGGAGTTGCTTTTTGTGTTTGTGGGTCACCACTATCAATCATCATTACACCAATGGATTAAAATAATATACTTTAGTTTATCATACCAGAGGATATAGAGTAAATAATTTGTCTCTCGCCTCTCTTCCCGTATTATCATTCTACGCCAAGGATACGGACGACAGGTAGAACAAAAGTCCCGTCTCTGCCAAAGGCGGACAGGCGCTCAAAGGTCGTTCAGATTTTTGTTTCACCATCTGCTCATGCAGGTAAATTCAAGATTAAATCAGGCTCGCTTTCCGCAACTCATTTCGCGACAATCTCGTACCTCGATAGACGCTTATTCGTTTTGAAAGCTTGCCTTGAATCAAGACAATACATAGCAATTTGTGGCGCTTCTTCATTCGCTTCACACACTCTTAAATACAGAGAGTGTTCGCTTTTTCATTCGCGCATTATTGCTCGCGCAGTCACTTTTACTTCAATTTCATTTCAGCAAAAGACACTGGCTCGCATATCCATAAAATGATTACGGGTTTCTCCCGCCTCTCTTCCCATCTTATAGAACAAATGGCCTGTCCGCCTCAAGGTCGTTCTGCTAGTGAGGAGCTCCACCTTGACCCGTCCAGGCCATTTGTTCTTTGCATCGTGGGAAGGCGGGAGGTCGACTCGTCTTCAGCATTATTAGCTTAAGGAGGCAATATGGATAATGTAATGATTGGAGCGGAAATCGCTCAAATGAACGATGTATTCCGAAGGTCGGGTTTGGGAGTGACATTGACTAGGGGAGCTGCCGGGTTGCCCGATGTTAACGGCTTAATGAGAGGGGTTCGGGAGTTTAGCGACTTTAGCGAGGATAACGATCCGTACGGCGAGCACGATATGGGCAAGCTTATGTGGTTCGGTCAAAAGGTTTTCTGGAAGATCGACTACTATAACCAAGGGCTTTCTTGCTACGAGGATCCGTTTTCTCCGACTTGCAGAAGGGTGATGTCAGTAATGTTAGCCGAGGAGTATTGATAAATAGCCCGGGGGTCATTTGATTTCCGGGCTATTTTTGTGGCGTTAGCCCTCGATTTTTACTTCTTCCAACACATCCGGTCCGAAACCTTTGTTTTGAACGGTTGGCTTTGTTGCAAGATAAAATTTCGGTTCATTGACGTCAAGCCTGCTTTTAAGAACATAGTACAAGTGGTTTTTTATTCTCTCGTTTGGGCAGATAATAATTATCTCCGGAAAGGGTTTACTGGTGTTATCCTGCCATTCGTCGGATGAGTAATAATTAAGGTAACCCTTGACGCGTCGTCTTAGTATATTCGGCCTTAAGTTGTCGGCGGGAATCTCGAGAAAGTACCGTTTTATGTTTCCGGTTTTATCTTCTATTGCGAAATAGGCGTCTGGGTGCGGAGTTATTAAATGCTCCATGCCATAAAGGTCGGTTTTAGTGTAAAACTTCAGTTTTGATCCTTTTGACTTAGCAAATGCTTTTAGCGATAGATAAATGTCTCCAATGAATAAGCAGTGGTTTATGAATTCCTTTGAGCACTTTGCTTCCTTTCTTGATCTCTCAAGCTTTTTTTCCGCCTTGATGTTTTTCTTTAGGTATTTTCTTCCGTTTTTTCCCAATGAGTAGATAGCAGGCAGGTTTTGGAAGTTTTTCTGGTAGGAGCAGTTTAAGTATTCGTTTTGGGTTAATTTGTCGAGCCAGTTGAAGATACGGCTTGGGTATTTGTGAGAGAGCATTGTTTGGATTTGTTTTCGGTTTAGGAATCTGAATTTGAAAAGGAGGGATAAGATTTCGGTTTGTTTGTTTGTGATTTTGATAATAGTCATGATAATGAAATCCGGAACGCTATGTATTTATAAGAATATATGGGGACGGTTTTTGAGCGGATTTAAGAGTAAAACGCGGTATTTTTTGTGTCATTCGGATGACACTTTTTTAAGTCAGCGATCCGATGTCGGCGGCGGGCTGTGTTTCAATCTTCTTATCAGCCGTTTTATCGTTTAGGGTTTTATCAGCCGGTTTTTCGTATTTTATCGCGTAGTTTTTTCTCGATGCGTCAATCAAGCTTTTAATTCGCTCTGGTTTCTTTACGGTCAAGATTGGCAAAGTTATTCCGGAGAACGGCTCTTCTGGTTCGATAGCGGCCATTTTGATATAGAAGCGAAAGCGCGGCAGATTGGCAATGTCGCCCAGACCGACGGCCGGAGCGAACTGCGGAAGCATTAGATCTTCATCGACCGGACTAGCCGTTCTAAAGCAAATGGCGGTGCCGGTATTAGCCAAAACGACATTAACGATATTTCTATCGTGTTGCTGGGCGGTTGATTGCTCGGCAATCGTTATGCGCAGTCCGAACTTTCGTCCGCCAGATAGGACTTTGGTGAACGACGAAGTGGCGAAGTTCTGGAATTCGTCAACGAATAAATAGAAAGGTTGCCTCAATTCTTTTTCTATACGGATTCGTCTCATTGCCGCTTGGTAAATTTTGGCAATAACGGTTGCGCCTAAAAGCTGGGAGGTGTCCTCGCCGAGTTTGCCTTCGGCTAGATTGCAAATCAAAATTTTGCTTTCGTCCAAAATTTCATCGAAGTTGATAGTTGATTTTGGCTGTTCCAAGATTCTTTTGGCAATCGGCGAAAAAAGAAACCGCCCGATCTTTGAAGTGACGCCGCTTGTCATTTTAACCAGCTGGTAGTCGCCGGCTTTGCCAAACTCATTTCTCCAGAAGTTTAAGAGGTTTTTATCGGTGATGTTTCTAATTGCCTGCTTACGATAATCTTTGTTGTTTAAAAGATCGTAAACCGTAAAAATGGTGCAATCCTCTTGGCAGAAGGCGGTGTAAATGGCGTTTCGCAGTATATACTCGATTCTGTGGGCGTCGACATTTTCGTCTTTGAAAAAAACGCGCCTGAAAATGGCAACCACGCTTTCGCAGACAAGTTCTTTTTCAAGCTCGAGCTCGTCCTCGTCGAGTCCCGGGGTCAGCTCAAGCAGATTTACGCCTACGGGGTATTTGATGTCAAACGGATTAAAATATATTAAGTCTGGTACTCTCGAATCAGGGACTTTGCTTAAAAGGTCTTCGGCCAGATCGCCGTGAGGATCTACTACGGCAACCCCTCTGCCCTTGGCGATATCGTCGCCGGCCATATGGTAGATTATTGTTGTCTTGCCGCTTCCGGTCTGCCCTATCATATAGAGGTGGCGCGACCTGTCGTCGTCGGTCAAGCCGATCGGGATATCCGCGCCGGCATAGGTATTCTTGCCGAATACGACATCGAATTCAGGCTGGTTTTTAATCGAAAGCGAAGCCGGCAACTCAAGGCTTCTAATCTTTCTCAAATCTTCATTGAACGAGTCGTCTCCGAAAGGAAAGTGAAATATCGATGCGGTTTCCGAAGTAGTCAAGACAAGATTGCCGCCGAGGCGTCTTTTATACTTCCATTTAATGAACGGCTTTAGCAGTTTTGCTGTAAGGCTTCTTCCAGCACTAAGGGATTGTCCACAGTCGTGGTTGAAACTTGAAACGGAAGCGGTAATACCGGATATACGCTCGTGAATTTGCTTGTTATCAACTTTTACGAGGACACGAAACGATGCGGCAAATAATGGTTCGGTGAGCTTGGCTTTGGCTAAAGCGGAGTATTCGAGATCGGCCGGCATCGGATCCTTTGAGTTGATTTCGTTTATGGGAAATTCCGGAGCTTTTCCGGTAATAAATTCGGCGGCAACGGCAAGCGGGATCATCACGATTTGGTTGATACCATTTACAAGATAAATAATTGAGTACAGTATTTTTTGCCAGAGGCCGTCTCTTGACCAGTCAAAATGCTTGCGACTTTGCAGAATCCTTCTAATTCTTTTTGATTCGCTAAGCTGATAATTGTTGCCGGATCTCTCAAGAGGGGTTAGGACAATCTGCAAACCGATGAGATCGTCTCCCTCAAGTTTTTTTATATTTCCAGTAAGGTAATTGACGGGGTCGTGTTTAGCGAGATCGCTGTGCTCGCGCAAAGGATGCGAGAAATGTCTTGTTTGTTTGAATTCGATTACTTCGCGGCTTAAGTTTTCTAAATAGTCGCTCGATTTCTCGATTTTGCAGCTTGGAAGATAAGATCGTATCGTTTTCTCTATATTTCCGATATGTCTCCTTTGGGCGCGAACAAGATAACGGATGCCGTCTTTTTTCGATGATACTATTTCAAATGAAGCCGAGCTGTCGCGCAAAAAGATTTTATCTTTGAAGGAGCTCTGTTTTAGTAGTCCTATTATCTGGTTAAAAAGCTGTGTTGTGGCTAGGGAAGGAACTCTGGCATTGACGGGAGGCGTGATCTCTAAAAACAAAAACGGCTCCTGAAGGTGCCGAATCAGACGAATTAGTTTGATAATTAGGTTTATTGCGACCAAAACGAGAAAAATGATCAGCAAAGCGATCAACAGCTCTTTCAGGTAGCCAATGAAGCCGGTTAGGATTTGCCGGATTTGAGCAAGCGACAAATTTTCAACAGAAAATCGCATTTATCCCTCATTGCCGCCTCCTTGTTTGGAAATTACTTATTAAACTATCTTTATCACATACTCGATAAACTTGTAAAGAGAAAAGGCAGGCCAAGTGATGTTTTTCTCTAAATTTTCTCCTGTTTACCCCTCTTGACAAGATGTTTTCTCGGATATATACTAACACTATAGGGATAGTATAAGGAGGGAAATGGATCTCGATAACAACAGTGAAAATAGGCGGATTTCTGCCAATTTAGCCGTTCAGGGAAAAGGGGGTGACGATCTAATTTCTGTTGGCGAATGTAAAAAGTTTCTTGCCGGATATGACTTATCGGACGAGCAAATTCTGGTAATCAGAAACTGCGTTATAGGCATTACGAACAGCATTATTAATTCATATGTCGATGAATTTATCTAGCGCCAAAGAAAAGGAATACGCGAAAGCTCTGATTTACTGCCGGGTTTCATCGGAAAAGCAGGTCAAAGAGGGGAACGGCTTGGACAGTCAGGAGCATCGTTGCAGAGAGTACGCTACCTCTCTCGGCTTGGAGGTTGAGAGCGTTTTTCGCGACGAAGGGATATCCGGCGGGCTATTTGATCGGCCGGCAATGAAGTTGTTGATTAAATATCTGGATAGCCATTGGCAAAATAAATACTGCGTAATCTTTGATGATCTAAAAAGGTTTGCCAGGGATGTAGAAGTCCACTTGCGGCTAAAGTCGGAGTTGCGAGGTCGGGAGGCCAAGATATGCTGTTTGAACTACAACTTCGATGATAGTGCCGAAGGAGAGTTTGTCGAGACGATATTCGCCGCCCAGAATGAGCTTGAGCGCAAGCAAAACAAGCGCCAGGTTTGCCAGAAAATGAAAGCGCGGCTCGAGCGCGGTTATTGGTGTTTTAACCCGCCTGTCGGTTATGAATATGAAAAAAATAAAGAACACGGTAAAATCATAGCTCCCGTTGCTGAAATTAGCGCGATAGTGGCGCAAGGCCTAAGAGCATTTGCCGAGGGACGGCTTTTAAATCAAGTCGATATGCTTAAATTTTTCAAAGATAAGAATTTACCCCAGCTCAAGGGAGATAAAAATTTCAAACTTGATAACGTTAAAGCTATCCTCACACAACCGCTATATGCCGGCATTATTGAATATCCTCTGTGGGGCGTCTCGAGACGAAAAGGACATCACCAAGCGATAATCAGTATTGGAACATACGAGAAGATACGGGAGCGCCTAAGGCGCCCCGAAAGAAAGCCGAGAGAGACGGATAATTTGGAATTCCCCTTGAGGCGTCTTATTAACTGCTCAGTCTGCGGTAAAAAGATGACGGGGAGTTCAAGCAAGGGAAAGCGTAAATACTATGCTCACTATACTTGCAATAACAAAGAATGTAGCGCGAGTCCAAAGAATATTATAGCCTCTAAACTGGAAGAAGATTACTTGGGTTTGCTTGAGGATATTACTGTGGATCAAAAAATCTTAAAATTGGGGAAAGAAGTTGCGACCAAAATCTGGGAGCAGAAAACAAAAGATTTGAGCATAACCCGAGAGAGAAAAGATGTCGAAAAGAAGGAGTTGGAAGCGGCGATTAACAATTATGTTGATCTTGTCGCTACGGCAAAGTCGGAGAGTTTAAGAAGTCGTTACGAAGAGAAGATTGAAGAAATCGATCGGAAAATCAAAGACCTCGAAAGTGAATTTAAAAACAAAAAAACGCCGGATGCTAACGAGGCGCTTAGATTATTGTTTAAATTTCTTGGAACACCGGCTATCGCGTGGAAATACTCAAGTAAACAGCTTAAAATTACTCTGCACAATATGATATTTACCGAGAATCCTAGCTACTCTGTAAATACCGGATTTGGAACACCTAAATTGTCGCTTCCGTTCCATATAAATGAGCATATTGGCTCAAATGACGACGATTTGGTGGAGGTGGCGGGAGTTGCACCCGCGTCCAACTGGTTAAAAACATACATTCTACAAGCTTAGATCCGGCTAGTGTTTTGGACAAACGGTAGAGCCGGAACAAAAAATCGCCTGTCCTATCTCATGTTTTGCTTAGGCACCTTCGCAGAGAACCGAAGATGATGCAACTCGAAATATTGCACCCGAGCTCTCCCGTCGAGTAGCGGAAGGGCGGATGGTTGTAACGATTAGGCTACAACAGGTGAAAAAGCAGGCACTCTGAAAAGAGATGCTACTTTTTCTTTAAGTGAGTTTGCACTTAAAATTTGCCAACTCTTTAAAGCGGTTGACTCTCTTACTTGCAGTATGTTTTTAATGTTCCAGCTGTCGAAGCTAATACACCCCCGCGCCGAAGGCGCGCAAATCCGAATATCGAATATCGAAATCCGAAACGCGGTCAAACGCCTTCGTTTGACTGTTATCGTATCATGTTGTATAATTTAAGTCAAATGAAGAGATTGCTTCTGCACACTTGTTGTGCGCCATGTTTGACTTCCGTTTACGAACAACTCCATGACACCTACGAGGTGGCGGTTTTTTGGTATAACCCTTCTATATGGCCAAAAAAGGAGCATGATAAAAGATTAAAGGTTCTGACCGAGTACTGCAAAGAGCATTATATCAAACTCTATATCGGCGATTACAAATACAGCGAGGAGCACAAATTTTGGAAAGAGAGCATCAAAGGACTTGAGAGCGAGCCGGAGAGAGATAAACGCTGTGAAATCTGCTATAAAATCCGGCTCGAAGCGACAGCTTGGGTGGCGCTAGAGAAACATTTTGATCTGTTCGCAAGCGAACTCTCCGTCTCGCCACACAAAGATGCGAAAATACTGAACGAGTTAGGAAGTGCAATATCAAAAGAAGTCGGCGTGGAATATCTTAAAAATGATTTCAAAAGAGGTGACGGCTTCAAGCGCTCGGTAGAAATATCGAAGGAGTGCGGACTATACCGACAAAATTACTGCGGATGTGAATACTCTACGAGGGACATCGTCAGTCGATAATCGGTCACCTGCCCGAAGTTGCTACATAGTTGCAGGCGGGCGATGTCCGTTATGGCTTACGTCAGACGTCTTACGATACGGGCTTCGTTACCGCAGGACGATCGACGAGCATCTATCAAAAACGTACTTTCGGGAAGTTATTTGTACTTTTGTAAAGGGCATCGTTGACTTGCTACCGACGATGCGAGATAATGTGAGAGTAATAATACGGAGGGTGAATGCCACTTCCTACTTGGGATGTGTTTATTGGTTTGATATTCATTGTCGGTATCGCCTATGGTCTGATTTTACGTCGTGAAAAAACAATAACCACTTTGTGTTCTACTTATATCGGTTTAGTTATCGCAACTAGTTTTTCCAGCTATATTTTCGATTTTTTCAACGGCAATAAAGTGGTTGCAAATCAAATATGGATCCGCTCCAGCGCTTCTCTCTCGACCGTTTCTATCGCCACATTGCTTCTTGCGACATTTCTTGTCTCGGGAGCTATAAATTCCACAAGCAGTAAGGCCGGAGACGTTTCCTTTTTTGAGGTGATTGTTTACAGCTCGTTAAATATTGCTTTGATATTGTCCGCGGTGCTGGGTTTTTTGCCGGAGGAAGCAAGAGCGGGGTATTTGGAAGCGAGCCGCTTCGCGCGAATTTTGTTTGACCTTAAAACTTTGTGGGTAGTTCTTCCGCCGATAGCACTGGTGATACTTAACTTCCGCAGGAAGTAGATAACAATTATTCTAATTACACTAATTGCTCTAATTATTCTAATAAGAAATTAATAAATTGGGATTTGATTAGGTCAATTAGGTTAATTAGAAATTAGAGTAATTTGGAGTTATTATGTTGTATGTCTTACTTCGTTGGATTTTAAACACTTTTGTATTAATTTTAGTCTCGCTTCTGACCCCCGGGGTCAGCTTTGAGTCGTTTTGGTCGGCTTTGATTACATCAATCGTATTGGGTTTAATAAATGCTATCATTCGACCGATAATGATCATCTTGACCTTGCCTATTAACATTTTGACTCTTGGCCTCTTCACTCTAGTTATTAATGCTCTAATGTTTTGGTTGGCAAGTGCTATCGTCAAAGGCTTTGTGGTCACCGATTTCTGGTCGGCCTTCTTTGCCGCTCTCATCTACTGGTTGATAATAATGGTCATAAACTGGATCGATAGCCCGAAAGTGAAACAAATCCGCGTAGTAGATAGTAATAAACGGTTACCGTAATCCTTTGTAGCTTACCGGTTCCCGTATCTCCTTTGTATATCAAACACTTTAGTAAGACGAAGGTCAA
>Ga0208373_1001226_pt1 | contig 35669 bp, 27 predicted proteins | sample RifOxyC2_FD_184036 | JGI IMG/M metagenome (GOLD analysis project Ga0208373, IMG submission 184036) | Soil microbial communities from Rifle, Colorado - Rifle Oxygen_injection C2 (SPAdes) | ecosystem: Environmental > Terrestrial > Deep subsurface > Rock core/Sediment | place: Rifle, Colorado... | reverse complement strand
CCTCGACCCGATAATGTCCAATGTCATCAATAACCTGATTATCCGCCTGCGCGAGAAACTTAATATCACCTCGGTCGTGGTCACCCACGATATGAAAAGCACCTTTATGGTGGCCAACCGGATAGCCCTGCTCTATCACGGCAAGCTTATCCAGACCGGGGATGTGGAATACTTCCAGAAATCCAAAGACCCGTTTATCAGGCAGTTCGTTGAAGGCGATTCCGAAGGACCGTTTGAGGAAGAAACGTAAAAACTCTAACAAAACTATTATCAAGAGGTATACCCTCTCCACTTCTGGGAGAGGGCAGGGTGAGGGGGTAAAGTAATCACCCTCCCCTAACCCCTCCCATCAAGGGAGGGGAAAAATAGGGAATTTCATTAGAGTCATAATTATTAAATAATTTCCCTGCAACTATTCCCTGAACACAGGGGTATAATAGAATGAAAGAAACGAACCAGCAAGTTCCTGTCGCCTCTGGCGAACCTCGCCCCGAAGGGCGGGATTCAGTACTGGTTAAACAGGCGCAGAAAGGAGACCGTAAGGCATTTAATGCCCTAATAGAGCAATACCATAAGGCCATTGTTAATTTTATCTACCGTAATATTAACGACGGCTCAAGGGCTGAGGAATTAGCCCAAAAGGTATTTGTCCGCTGTTATCTTAATATTAAACAGTATAACCAGCAATATAAGTTTAGCACCTGGTTATATACCATTGCGGTCAATCTCTGCAAGAATGAACTTCGTGATAAATCGCGGCGTCCCAGGAATGTGGAATTAACCGATTTAATACGAACGCCCGATGTTACCTCCGCCTCGCCGGTCAAGGCGCTGGCAGATAAGGAGATACGGGAAAAGGTGTCCCGGGCAGTCCAGTCATTGCCCGAAGACCAGCGTCAGGCCATTATAATGTCGGTCTATAACGATTTGCCTTATAAAGAAATCGCCGAGGCGCTCAAAACTAACGAGAATACGGTGAAGTCATGGATATTCAGAGGCAAACAGACGCTCTTTGAAATGCTCAAAGGATACGTGAATCAAAATAAATAAAACATGAGTAATTGCGATACAATCAGATTGGATTTGGATGCCTATGTAAAGGGCTTGTTGCCTACGGAAGAAATGCGTCCGGTGGCCAGTCATCTGGAATCCTGTCCGGAATGCAGGAACGCCCTTATCCAATTAAAGCAGGTGGCGGCCATACTTCATAAATGGGAGGATATCACGCCTCAGGCCGGTTTTATAGAAGCCGTCAACGAAAAGATAGACGAATTAGGCATCCATGACAGCATCAACGACCACCAGGAAGTAAACCTGTTTTATCGTTTCAGGTATGCCCTAGCAACAGCTGCGGTGTTGTTATTGGCAGTAATTATCTGGCTGGCTAACACGAAACCGCCGGAATCAACCCGGCTCATCTCACTTAATAGCGGAACATTATCAGTCCAGCAGGATAATCAGACCAGGGAAGCCGCCACCAAAGGGACATATTACATTAATAATGATACCGTAATGCAAACGGCCCAAACCAAGGCAGTGTTATCCCTGGCCGACCAGACCAAAATCGAGATGGACCGGCAAACCGTCCTGAATATAACCGAGCCATCCGAGAAAAGCCGCGGCAATATCCGACTGCACCAAGGGTCCATTTATTTGGATGTGGCTAAAAACCCCAAGACATTATATATAGAAACCGAGTCAGGCAGAATCAAGGTGGTCGGAACCAGGTTCAGGGTCAATCACCTGAAATATAATCTACCCGCCCGACCGGCTGACGCCAGTCATTCGGGCGGGCCGGCCAATCGGCAAGTGCCGGAGAGCGTGCCAAACGATGATGGTTTTAGAATCACCACAGTCAGCGTTGATGAAGGCGCGGTCCAGGTGGAGTGGAAAAATTCCGTATATCCGGTAAAACCAGGCGAGCGGATTGCCTTCAGTATCAGCATCAAACCGACCAGATTTGATTTGCCGGCCGGCGATAATATGGCAAATAAAGCCGATTATCTGCTGGGATTGCTCAAGCAATTCAGCGAAGGCAATGACTTTGACAACGCCTCGGCGGCTGAGGCCATCCTGGCCAGTTTCGGCCAGGAAATTATTCCTTTGCTGATGGGAATTATTAAAGACGAACCGTCCGGTAAATATAATCCCGCGTACCTGTCCCGTATTTTAAGCCGGGTCGGCTCTGAAAGCCTGTATCCGGAGCTTGAGGCCGTCATGAAATCATCAAAGTATTATATAGAATACCGTTCGGCTGCGGCCGAGACGCTCTTGGGAATCAACCAACCCCGCGGCGCTAAAATCCTGCTGAACATCTTCACGAATGCAGACGCTGATACCAGGAAACTATGCCTGGCAACCCTGCATAATAAGCCAGCTATCGGCGCTGAAAATACCGCGGAACTGATAAAGATTTTGGTTAATCTCATAAAGAACGGCGAAAACCGCGATAACCCGCTATTTAATACGGCCGTAGAAGCATTAGCCGGCATCTCGGATAACTCCGGATTACCGCTCCTTTATGAACTCTTGAAAAACGAGACCGATTACCGGGTGATATTATCAGCCAGCCGGGCAATTGCACGAATGGGCGACAAATCAGACCGCGAAAAGGCGCTCACCCGGCTCTACGCCTTAGCCGAAGACAAGAATGACCTGGTCAAACTGGCCGCCATCAAGACGATTATGTGCCTGGAAAACACCCAAGGCAAACAGCGCCTGGCCAACCGCCTGGTTGATATCGGCCTGGCCAGTTCCGACCCCAAGGTCAAACTAGCCTGTTTAGAAACCGCCATTATCTTAGGAGACCAGCAAGCATTTGAACTCCTAAAGGATATCATTGCCCAAAATAATAGCGACCTGACCCTCCAGGCCATCCAAAAGATAGCCCGGATGACCTCTTCTGACACCCTTTCTGGCTTTGCCGTGGAAATGATGGCCAGCGGCTACTATGACCTGATTAACCGCTGGAAAAGGACCCAGGAAAGCTCCGCCCTCACCCTGGCCGGCCAGATTACCCATTCTCTGGAAGGCATCAAGAATCCGCGTTCCCTGCCCATCATCAGGGGCCTATTAGACAGCAGCGAGCCTGATTTGGTGCTCAGCGCGGTTAGAATCCTGGCCAATATAGGCGAAAAAGAGGACATTTTCACCCTCAGAACGCTCTTAATCCGGGTTACGACCGCAGGGAGTCCCGCAGGGGCTGATGAATCACTGCGCGCAGAAATAAACACCGCTATCGAAACCCTCAGAACCACCCTGGATTTCCGGGATGAGTAGGCCAACCCAAAAGAAATCTATTGCCACAAAGGCACCAAGACACAAAGAAATACAATAAAAGTATGGATACCATAGTAATTTTGCTTAAAATTCTTAGTGCCTTAGTGTCTTAGTGGCTACGAATATTTTTTACAGAAATTATTATAAATACTTGACCCCGTTAGAGATGCATTGCATTAGCCCGGTAATTTATCTGATGTTTTGCTTATAATAAACGAACCGCAAAGGTATAATTTCTTCATTTACGGTCATCCCAAAGGGATGACCTATCTCTAACGGGGTTGACATATTATTTTTTATAATTATTTATAAATCCTTGACATATTACCGATATATTAGTATATAGTCTTTTAATTATTCTTTCTCTTTCCACCGAAAGGGGGTGAAAGCGATTGGTATGAGGTCTCGGCTCATATCGAAAAAGGGAAGGAACGAGCCGGGTTTTGATAAGGACCAAAACCCCTTCTGTCACGAGGCGGCGGAAGCAATCCTAAGATCGGTTATCCGGATTAGATAGCATGATTTAAGGATTAAACGTCCTAAATTTTAAGGAGAATAAATAATAATGAAAACACTATTATGCGTAATCGCGGCCATCGCCTTTTTGGCGCTTCCGGTATTAGCCGAAGATGCAAAAATGACTTTCGATGGTAGCCGCCTTGCCGCTGGTTATATGGATTCTGGCACAGCTGGTAACACCGCCCCAGGTACTTTCGGCGTTCCGGATGCTAAGGTCAGATTTAATGTTGCATTCGATGCGGACACCTCTGCCGTACTGAGATTAAACTTTGACAACGCTGCAGCTAACGGCGCGGATTATGCTTATGTTAAGGTAGCCAATGTCATTAAGAAGCTGGCCAAGAACGACATGGTCAACCCGGACATCTATGTCGGTCTGATGAAGATTAACTTCGGCGAAGAGACCTGGAGCAACAACCCGGTCGAAAATGCTCTGGTTAACAATTCAATCGGCGGCGTCAGTGGCGTAGATGCAGGTATTGAATTCAGACAGAAGGAACTGCCCATCAACCTGCCGGTAGTCCTGGGTTATTCACTGTCATTTATGAACGGTGATTATAACGCAGCTGCGACTGCTGGCTCTACTGATAACACCAACGTCAAAGCATACGACCTAAAGGTAATGGCCACAATGAAGAGCATGCCGCTCTACTTCTCTCTCTCACAGTATGATTCAGGCAAACTGGGTCTGACAAGCACCGCGGCAATGAACAATACACCTTGCACTGCTGGTGGACTGTGGTATTTAAAGGGTTATGAACTGGATGCCCGTTTTGACATGCTCGAAGGCGCCCAGAAGTTTGACCCCTCAAAGGCACCTCTCTTCGCAGATGCCAAAGGCGTGTTCAGACTGGCTTATGGCTCATTCACTCAAGGTGACACTAGCGCAACAGCAGCCAGAGCTACTATTGGCACAATGATGCTGGATGCTATCTACAATGTAGACAAGCAGTGGTATGTCGCGTTCCGTTACAGCACTCAAGACGTCGATGTCGACGGTCTGGCAGCAGCTGTAGATTTCGGCAACACCACCCGGATGTCAATCGGCGGCGGCTGTCGCCTGACGGACAAATCAATTCTGAAGTTGGATTACACAACCAACACAGAAGAAGACAGCGCAGTTAATCCGAAACTGGACAATGATTCAGTTTCTCTGTTAATGACCGTACTGTGGTAATTAACGCACAAGGGTTTTAAGAAAAACCCCTCCGATGTAAAAGTCGGAGGGGTTTTTTCGTTTATGCCGCCTTGGCGCCATTATCCCGTAGTGACTCCACGGAGGGGTCCTGCACCACTACGGATATCAGCACAACTCATACTGATGTCGGTTATAACCCATATTGATGTCCGTAGGCAGGTGTTTTGAAGCTGAAAATCCAGAAAAATACGAGGGTTTTGCAATAATTACCACGAATGGGCAATGGCGCCTGGGGAACACGCCTTGACGCAAGGCAGATCTGAAGCGGATTTGTGTTGCACGCCCTTACAGGGTGAACAAGAATACTTAATTTTCTTGCGGTGTTCGCCGGTGACCGCCACGACCGGTATCTCACGGAACGGGTCGCTTTCGTCGGTTATCATCTCCAATACCTTAGCCGGGCAGACCTTGATGCAATCGCCGCAGCCGGTGCATTTATCCGTGTCTATGGTAATGAAGAAATCGCCTGAACCGTCGTTGTAACCGTAATTTGCTAACATAGTAAGTTGATAAGATAATAAGTTTATAAGTTGATAAGGAATTACTTATCAACCTATCATCTTATCACCTTATTTACTCTTTTCTACCAACGCCTTGGCAAACAATGCCGCGCCCATGGCTCCGGCTAATGCCGCGTCATACTTGGCCGGCCTGGCCAAAGCGGTTAATTTGAGTTCCTTTTCTATCCGCTGCGTCACTCCCCTGTTCTTGGAGATGCCGCCAGTAATCACAAAATCCTTTTCCACCCCGACCTTTTCCAGTAGGGTAAATACCCGATGAGCCATGGCCGAGGAATAAGCCGCAATGACCTTTTCCTTGGTCCAGCCCTGGCGCAGCAAACCAACCGCCTCGGACTTGGCAAAGACCACGCAGGTTGATGAGACCGGGTCCGGTTCCTTATCCACGGTGAATGACAGGTCGCCCATCTGGTCTATCTGAACCGAGAGCAGGTTAGCGAACACCTCCATACCGCGTCCCGTACCGGCCGCGCACTTGTCGTTCATCAGGAATGCGGTCACCTTGCCCTTTTCATCGCATTTAATGGCCTTGCAGTCCTGGCCGCCCATATCGAGCACGGTCTTGACGGTCGGCCCCCAGATAAAGTTGGCGCCTCGGGCATGGCAGGCAATCTCGGTAATGGCCTTTTTGGCAAACGGCACATTGACCCGGCCATAGCCCGTACCGACCACGTAATGAATCTTATCCAGGGTCAGGCCGGTGCCTTCCATAGCCCCGTTAAGGGCATTGGTAGCGCTCTGGGCACTGTCCGATCCGGTCCGCATCAAACTATAGGAAAACAGCTCGCCGTCAGTCATAATGGCGACTTTAGATGAAACCGAGCCGACATCCACTCCGGCCGTGATAATCTTGGCGTCTTTCCAGTCCTTGGCTCCGTCCACCTTTTTGTTATACTCTTTCCATCTCCAGAATTCTTGTGACATATCTCGTCTCCTTAATTTCTGGTAGACAACGCACTTTATGTGCGTTGACCAAAGAATAAATTCCCCATTATCAACGAGGATAAACCTCGTTGTCTACCGTTCGTTCCTAACTGGCTCTAATTATGCCCCCCTGACAAGAATAAATAAACAGTCGCTATGGCACCGATTAAACTCAACCAGGCATAAGCCTTGGTACCAATCTTATTCTTGCCCTTACTCACGCCCCAGATAAGGAATAGAATTATCAGCCAGTAAACACTAATTGCCAAACTCTTATTGTCGGCGTCATTCCAGGCCCATACCTCCGGAACGCCGGTCCAGGGGCGGCCATAAGCCACTCCGGAGACATACAGCCCAATGGGGTAGCTGGTAATAAAAAAGAATATATTGGCCCACCAGCCGGCGCGGACCGCCCTACTTATCGGATAGGTGCTCCGGGCCACATGCGCCAATGAATAGTAAATTACGTGGAGCATAAAGAAGACCACCAGAATCATCAGCGCGATATGCAACACCGTCACCCAGTGCGTGCCTTCGCCTCGATAGGTAACATTGCCGGGTCCGGGATTATTCTTATCCCCGGCCGGCTTGAAATCGTAGGCCTTACCGGATTCGTCAGCCAGGACAAAATAATAGAAGTATTGCGCGGCCTTTTCCATGAGCGGCGGCAGAATCACCGAATAAAGCCCGCTGTTTCCGGCCTGGACCATCGGCTTTGACTCAAACGTCTTGATTATGGGGGTCTTGTGATAAATCATAGCCGGGCCGGCTTCATCACGATTCAAGGTGTAATAAGCCAGGCTGACGGACTTGGGTTTGGCATCGGAAACCACCTGAAGCATCAGCCGGCACGGAACACCCAGCATCCGCTCGCCCCGTTCCGAGAATTCCACCTGGTATGGTCCGGCCTCTTTGGCCCGGTGCTTGCTGGTTACCGCCATGAGCATGCCGAATGAATAATACAAGGCGATAATCAGTCCGATAGCCACGGTTACATAGAGCGGCCACCTGCCGGACTTTGGGGAAGTCGAGCATTCAGCGCTGGCTGTCCCGGACGTGCCGCAACAGCAACCACAGGACTTTTCGGCCGGTTGATTTTGATTCATTTCTGTCATCTTTCATTTCTCCTCTTTTGATTCCGTTGAACCCCTCTCCCCTTGCGGGAGAGGGTAGAGGGGCATTGTTTTGTCTCACCCTCCCCTATCCCCTCCCATCGAGGGAGGGGAAAATATAAGATTTCAACCGAGCATCCTCTTTTTATACTGGGTTGTTGATTTACCAGTAATTATACAGCCCAGTATAGTCGGCTGTATAGATACCTGTTAAATCAACAGCCAACTACAGGTCTCCGTGCGGGATGGCAAACCGGACCACCATGGTCAGGATACCGCCGAGGAAAGCCACCCAGGCATAGGTTTTATAGCTGATTAAATCCTTGGACTTGTATTTGGAGAAGATGGTTCCCTTCACCAGAATAGCCACCACTGCCCAATAGACAAAGTTAAATAATGTCTTGCTGTCGGTAATGTCCCAGCCCAGCGGGAATCCGGTCCAATAGGTGCCGTATTTTTCGTATTCTATCCAGATACCCAGCGGAAATGCCGAGATGCCGTAACAGAGAATGCCCCAGAAAAGCGAAGAGGCGGATTTACCGACAATCCAATCCTGGCAGTTCCAGAAGTAGTTAAACGCGTAATAAAACGCGTGAATCAGGAACATCAGCGCCACCAGCATCAGGACGATGTGCACCAGCAATCCGTATTTATTAGGGTCTGTTTTGTAGGATATTCCGTAGAAATTACGCTCGGCCATCGCGTTCTGGGGCAGAGTGCCGATAACATCGGCTCCGTTCGCGATTTCGATAAACATGGCATAGCGGGTATTCTTGGCCCTGGTCGGCAAAGCCGCGGTAAACAGGCCGTCGCCGGTGGTTTCCATGGTGGTGACATTGAAATCTGATTTCTGCAGATTATTCTTCTTGGCCTTGTAATCCTCGCCCTTCATCCAATATGCCTTTACCCCGTCCTGAGGCACCTTAACCGAGCGCGAGGCCACGGTCAGGTTAAAGCGGTAAGGGAATCCGGTGTCTTCTTCCTTGGCATGCTTATAAACAATCCTCAGGTCGCCCTTGACCAGCATATCCGGCGCGCGCGTGCTTATGAATTTCTCAGCCGCAAATACCGCCGTCAGGCACAGGAAAACCACCATTATATACATCGGTGTCTTGGACATAGGTAATTTATCTCCTTCTTTATTATTAGATACTCGGTTCATTCTATCTTTGAACTTGACATAGGCAAGAATTATCCGCAAAAATAGCATCATGGTGGTCGGATTCATCATCAGCCAGGTCTTCAATGCCTTCAACTGGGCCTTGAGCAGTAATACGCCCCCGATTGTGGCTACGGTAATCCCGGTCCAGCGCACAGCAATCAGTAATATCGTGGACTGGACTTTAAGCGTCATCGGCAGGTAATAGCCAATCAGGAAAAGGAATCCAAAGGTAAGTATCAGGTAATAGTATTTGAGTTTTTTACGGTAGAGATTAGCAAAAATCAGGGCGTGGATAATGAAAATGACAAGTAAAAAGGGATATTTCATAAGCAGCAGCAGATCCCGCCCGCCCGAACGACCGAATGGTCGGGCAGGTGAGGGACAAGTGTTATTTATCTACCCAGCACATAACTATGCGATTTAATATTAACTGAACAGCACATACACTAAGATTACTGAAATAGCAGTTTAATCCTATTTCTTATGTGCTGGGTCAATGACAAACTTATAGCCGTACATCCAATTGCCGGTTTCTTCCCGTTTCTGCTTGCGGAAGACCATCTTAACCCGCGTGCCGGGCTTATTCTTGGTAGGTTCGGCCGGATGGACGTCGTTCTCGCCGCAATCAACCACTTCGCTAATAATATGGATGCCGTCATCCAGTTTAATAATGCATATCTTACGGGGCGAGAGTTCTCCATAACCCATAGCCGGGTAACCCATTACTTCCAGCTGGAATGAAATAACCTCTCCGGTTCGGGCGCATTCATACGGTTCCATATCAATCGCATGGCATTTGGGGCAAGGCAGGCCGGTCCGGGGCGGGAACCATTTTTCAGAGCATTTACGGCATTTGGTGCCCTGCAAGCGGTAGCGGCCGTCATGCTCGCGCCAGGTCTTTATCGTGGAATAACTCTCTAAACGGGGAATCAGTTCTGTGAATTGGGTATTCATATCTACTCTCTACAATCTATTAGATTGCTTCGTCGCTATGCTCCTCGCAATGACAGATTTAGAAGTTGTCATTGCGAGCCCGCCAGGGCGTGGCAATCTCATTTTACCAGACGCTCAAAATACTCGTTATTACGGTCTTGCCATCATCTGGATATTATCATGCCGGCCGGTCTGGCTCTGGCTCTGGCTCTGCCAGCCGAATTTCTGGACCATAATATCCTCTAACCGCGGCTTGGAAATCTCTTCAATCGTATAGGTCACCTGAACCCAGGGTTTGTTTATCTTGACTATACGGGCCAGGTTTATCGGAGTAGCGACAATAACCACATCGCAGGGGCAATTCTCAATGGTTTCTTCAAGGTCTTTAATCTGCTGGGGGCTATAACCCACGGCCGGTAGAACCTGGGTGGTCTTGGGATACTTAGCAAATACCTCTTTGATACCCTGGCTGGCATAGGGCCTGGGGTCGACTATTTCCGCAGCTCCGTATTTCTTAGCCGCGATAAAACCGGCGCCATAACCCATCTCTCCGTGCGTCACGGTCGGGCCGTCCTCTATAACCAGAACCCGCTTGCCTTTAATCTTATCCGGGTCAGAGGCAGCCACCGGCGAATTAGCCATAATAATCTGGGCATTGGGGTTATACTTCTTGGCATTCTGAAGAATGGATTCGACATCCTCGGTCTTGGCTGTATCCACCTTATTTATAATCAGGACATCGGCCATCTCAAAGTTCTCCCGGCCCGGGTAATAGGAAAGCTCGTGTCCCGGCCGAAGCGGGTCGCAAATCGTGATATGGAGGTCCGGCTTGTAGAACGGAGTGTCGTTATTGCCGCCGTCCCAGATAACCACATCAACCTCTTTCTCCACGGCCCGAAGAATCTTCTCGTAATCAACGCCGGCATAGACCAGAGCGCCTTTCTCAAGATGCGGCTCGTATTCCTCGCGCTCCTCAATGGTGCATTTATGCGTAATCAGGTCTTCAAAGGTGGCGAAACGCTGGACCATGCTCTTGACCAGGTCGCCGTACGGCATCGGATGGCGCACGGCCGCGGTTCGCTTATTGTATTTCTTAAGGATATCAACCACCCGGCGGCTGGCCGGGCTTTTGCCGGAGCCGGTCCGGACCGCGCAGACCACGATGACCGGCTTGGTGGACTTTATCATCACCTTAACCGGGTCGACTAATTTGAATTCAGCCCCGGCCTCATTAACCATCTTCTTCTTGCCTTCAATGTATTCATAGGAAACGTCGCTATAAGCGAAAACCACTTCCTGGACCTTGTGTTCCTTGATAAGGGCAACCAGCTGCGATTCCGGCTTAATCTGGATTCCCTTGGGATACATTGAACCAGCCAGTTCTGTCGGATACATCCGGTTATCTATGTTGGGTATCTGGGTAGCGGTAAAGCAGACCACCTCGTAATCCGGATTATCCCGGTAGAGGGTATTAAAGACATGGAAATCCTTGCCGGCCGCGCCCATAATCAACAGTTTTCTCCTCATAATTATGTTCTCCTCTTTAAGTCCGGTTGTGTCAACCCCGTTAGAGATAGGTCATTCCATCGGGATGACCGTATTACCAGTATCTTGTTACTAATCACCATTACTAAATATCCTGATACTACTAATCATTTAGTATATTAAACATCTCTAACGGGGTCAATAAAAATGGTATTTTATTGCTTGATAAAAACTATCTGACCACTATCGCCATGCCCACTAACCCATATGACCTCTCCGATGATGCTGACGAATTACCTATAATATAGATAGATAGCTGGAAGCCAACTAAGTATTTCGCCGGTTCCGTCTCCGTAAAAACCAATAGATAACCCCTTTTTTTACCACCCTATCGGGTCTGTGGACGCCACTACTCCATGGCGCCTGGAATGCACCTATGTGGGGCATGGAATACACCTATGTAGTGCCTGGAATATACCTCCGTAACGCCTGGAATGTACCTATGCGGGGCCTGGAGTATACCTACGCAGGGCCCTGGAATACACCTATGTTGGGTATGGAATACACCCATGCAGGGCTTGGAATGCACCTATGTAGCGCCTGGAGTATACCTATATAGGGCCTAGAATACACCTATGTAGCGCCTAGAGTATACCTAATGCAGGCCAGGGGGACTACCCCCCACCCTCCCCCCTCCCCCTGGTTTTGCAGAGTAATATTTTATACAATATTCTATAGCATAATGAGTTATATAAAAGAAGTCATATAATCACACCCTAATTTAGGTCTGGCCTAAAACTGGATTCGGGGGGTCTAGCTGGCTTTAACCATTCGTTACTTTGGGATACGTAACTCCAGACAAGTAGTAGAGATAAGAACCAGAAACGGTATGATGCTCTAATCCCGCCCCAAATGCTTTCGGGGTGGGATAAGGGGCTGTAATTCGCCCTAACCCTTCGCTTTGCTCAGGATAAGTCGCAGTAATTCACTGCGTTCAAACTGCGACTAAAAATACAGATCGCGTGTGCCGTTCTTGATATCGGCCAGGCGTCGGCGGGTCTCGGAACGCATCGGCTCGTCTTCTATCTGTTCCAGATAATCAGCAATGAGTTTCATCCCCTGCTCGGTGATGCCGTTAGTGGTGCAATCATAGAGGTATTCGGCAAAGGTCAGGAGCGCATTAGGCCGGCAGAATTTGTGGATTTCACCGGGCTTGGAGAGTTTCATGAACCGCGCGCCGGTCCGGTCTGACCGGTAACAGGCCGTGCAGAAACTGGGTATCATCTTATCGTTAATGACATCTTTAATCACATCTTCAAGGGAACGTTCATCATGGATATTAAATTGCGGCTGGGCGTCTTTCCGTCCATATCCGCCAGTGGTGGTGACAGAGCCGGCGCTGGCCTGGGAAATGCCTATCTTAAAGGCAATCTTTCGTATCTCAGCGCTTTCACGAGTGGAGATAATCATCCCAGTATATGGCACGGCCAACCGTAAGATGGCAATAAGCTTCAGGAAATCATCATCGGAGACCGGGTAGGCCGGTTTATAGTCCACGCCGGGTGCCGGACAGATTCTCGGCACGGAAATAGTGTGCGGGCCAACCCCATAGGTTTTATCCAGATATTGAGCGTGCGCCACCAAGCCCAGGACCTCAAAACGCCAATCATAGAGCCCGAAAAGGACGCCCAACCCGACATCGTCAACACCCGCCTCAAAGGCGCGGGTATGCGCGGTTATTTGGCGGTCATAATCGGCTTTGGGGCCCTTGTGCAGTTTCTCATAGGTCGGACGGTGATAAGTTTCCTGAAAGAGTTGATATGTCCCGATTTTAGCATCCTTCAATTTCCTGTAATCATCTACGCCGGTAGCGGCGATATTGACATTAACCCGCCTGATATTGCCCTTGGGAGTCCGGATCGAATATATTTTATTGATTACATCAACCACATAATCAATCTTATTATGAATTTGGTCTTCGCCGAATTCAAGAAGTATTCTTTTATGCCCCTGATTAATTATAAACTTGGTCTGTTCCCCAACTTCATCCAGGGTTAATTTCCGGCGGATAAACCCTTTATTTCTGGCATGGAAACTGCAATAAGCACAGTCATTAACGCAGTAATCGGAAACATATAATGGAGCAAAGAAGACCAGACGTTCCCCATAGATTTCCTGCTTAATCAGGGCCGCGGTCTCAAAGAGTTCTTTTAACAGGAATTTATCCTGAAGGTTAACGAGCTGTCCGACTTCCTCTACGGTCAATCCCTTTTTCTGGCGGGCTTTACCTATGATGCTCTGGACAACTTCCGGTGAAGTATTACGCGTTGACTCCAATAATTTATTTATATCTTCGGCGCTGATAAAGGATGCGGTTGCTTTCATTCCTGCTTACCCTCAATGGTATTAACCATAATAATATGGTCTGCCCTTTTGGTGAAAGCAAGTCGCGCCTTTTCCATAATAGTTTCCTTGGCAAGGACCTTAAAGCAGGTCCGGAATGCTCTGTCACTTAAATCGGCTTTCTTGCCCAAGCCAATCTGAATCTTGGTTACTTTAACTATATTATTATTGGCGGCTTGCTTTTTGACTTCCTCCACCACGTCAGCGACTAATCCCCATTCGTGCATAGATTCTCCTTAGAATAGTTCGGAGTTTAGAGTTCGGAGTAATAAATTTCTGAACTACACAGAATTAATCAAACCGCTCAACATCTTTGAGAGTTCAACGCATCTCTTCCTCGACTCTTTTTCCTCATCAATGGTTATATAATTTCGTCTCCTGGATATTGTGGTAGCAACAACACACTCTCGCACTGACCTCCTTGATATCTTCAGAAACTTCTTAAACTCCGGTTTAGTGCCTCCGCTACCCTCCCCGATATTTAACGCTATTGACTGGGCTGCTCTCCTAAAATTATTGGCAAACCCGTATCTTTCTGACTCCGGTAATTTATCCGTAATCTGGTAAATGAAATCAATGTAATCAAGCGCTTTTTGGTATACAGCCAGATTCTCAAACTCAAATCTATCTTCTGGCATAACCTTACTCTTAACTCCGAGCTCTGAACTCCCTACTCCGAACTGCCAGCCATCGCTGGCGTCAGATGCTTATTGACCCCCATTTCCTTGGGGCTATAGCCGTATGCCAGGCCCATCAGTTGGGTAAAGTAATATATCGGGATATTATAATCGGTATTATATTTGGCGTTAATGTCCAGTTGCCTGGTATCAAGATTGGCATGGCAGAGCGGGCAGGCCACGGCAATGGCATCAGCCCCGACCTCTTTGGCGTTCTTAAGAATCTTCTGGGTCAGGGTCAAGACCGCATCGGTCTCGCTCAGGGCAAAGCTGGCCCCGCAACAGTCGGTCTTATAGGACCAGTCCAGAATGTCATAGCCGACATTTTCCAATACCTTGTCCATTGTCATCGGGTATTCCACATCATCGAACTGCATTACCTTGGGCGGCCTGGTCAGCAGGCAGCCGTAATAACACACCACCTTTAACGGCTTTTCCTTATGATTTTCCTTAACATTGGCCTTTAATGCATCCGGCGGTATCTGGGCGAATATTTCCAGCGGATGCAAGACCTTAACCTTATTCTGGAATGACGAACCGACGACCTCTTTGACATCCTCAGCCAACTTATCATCGTGGGCCATTTCATAGCTGGCAAACTTAAAACGGGAATAGCAGGCCGCGCAAGGAACTACCACATCCTTACTCATCGCCTCGACCAAGGAAAGATTCTTGACCGGCAAGGCAATAGACAGGAGATGCGAGGCGCTATGGGCCGGCGAAGTCCCGCAACAAACCCAGCCCGGAACCTCTTCCAGCTCTATTCCTAATTTACCGGCCACCTTCTTGAATGACACATCATATTCAGCGCCGGTGGAATGTAACGAACAACCCGGATAATAAGCATATTTCGTATTCATTAATTACTCCTATCTTTCTTGGCGGACCTTGAGAATATTTTCCAGGTGGTCAGCGTCCGGCCCGGAGAAACCGAAGGTATAATCTTCAGTTTGCCCTTGAAGAACATCTTCATACCCAGTCCCATATCCTTGAAGAATTCAAAGGTGCGCATCTTAAGGTCGCCAATCATCCCCAGTTCATACATCCGGCCCAGCCATTTGATATTTCGTAAAGCCGCTTTATTGAATGTATGGACACTGGAAACCGGCGGCTTAACTCCCTCGGCCACCGCTATAATCTTGACCGTATCCATAACTTTGGCGATGTCAACCTCCTGAGGACACCGGGTGGTGCAGGTCTGGCAGGAGGAACACATCCACATCGTCTTACTATTAATAACCATGTCCTTCAATCCCAGTCTAATGGCGTGGATAAGCTGAGCCGGCGTATAGTCCATAGCATACGACATCGGACAACCGGCCGAACATTTCCGGCACTGGAAACACAGATTAACGTTAACCTTGATTTTATCGTCCATCTGTTTCAGGAATTTAGCATTGGGCGTTACAACTGCTTGGGTTGACATATTTCAAATTCTCCTTATTCAGGTATTTATCATAAATCACGCCTGAGGCGTGAAGCAATGCTTTCTTCAGCGGAGCTGATAAGCCCCTGGTCATCTCCTTGGGAATACTCTCCGGCTGAACCGCAATAATCACAATCTCAACGCCACAGATATCCCTTAATTCCCTCAAAAGATTTGATGTCGGCCCCTGGTGAAATGAGAAGTCATCCACCTTTTCCTTGCACAAATTATCAAGCGGGATTTCAAACACCTCTCCCGGCTTCTTACCTTCACAGGTAACCGCATCAACAACCACAATACACTTTGGCCTCTGTTCGCTCAATAAAATATCGAATATAAATCCGCGGGTGGATAGACCTAAATTAACCACCGCGGCATTCTCAGGTATCTTATAATTGCTTAAAAGATAATCGGCTACATCCGGTCCAAACCCATCATCGCCATAAAGAATATTACCACAGCCCAGCACTAACGTGTCTTTAGCACAATAATCCGGCGATATTTCCATATATCATTGCAACTAAATCCCCCCTGCCCCTCCTTACGGAGGGGCTCAGGGGGATTATTTATATCCTACTAGTTTACCAGTGTATCAACCACTTTGCCTTGAGCATCCATAATGGTAACCTTAACAGGCAGAGTTCCGTCAAGATTATGTGTCGCGCAGGAAAGACAAGGGTCGTAAGCCCGAATAGCCATCTCCACCTTATTCATCATGCCTTGGTCATATTTTCCGCCTTTAATCAGGAGTTGAGCCGCCTGTTTGACGGACATATTAATCGCAGCATTGTTGTGGGTGGTGCCGACTATCAGGTTACAATTGGTCAGAAGACCGTCAGCGTCGGTTGTATAATCGTGAATCAGCGTTCCGCGAGGCGCTTCCGTACAACCTATTCCGCGTGCGGCTCTGGGCGTAACCTTTACCCTGACATCCTTGCTGGTGATATCCTTGTCATTAAGAAGCTCTACTACGTGTTCCGCATGGTACAGAAGTTCAATCAACCGGGCCCAGTGATAAAGCATGGTCAATTGGGCTGGTCTGCCGAAATTCTTGCGGAATTCCTCAAATTCCTTCTGTGCCAACGGGGTGGCCATCTTGTCCGCTACATTAATACGGGCTAGAGTGTTGGTCCGGTAGATTCCCTTTGGATTGTTCAAATCCATAGAGAACCCCTCACCCCAGGTCTTGGCATACGGGAACTTGAGATACGACCAATTGAGGGTTTTTTCCTCAATATAGTCAGCGTACTTATCATAAGTAAAATCGGTGTATGTGCCATCCGGCTTCATCAACCTTATTTTACCATCGTAGCAGTTAAGCGCCCCATTAGCATCCACCGTTCCCATAAATCCGGTCTTAATGACCGCTAAGGTCTTAACGACATCAAGGTATTTGGGGAAGATGCTCTCCTTAGCGAACTTTATGGAGAATTTGGCAAACTCCAACACCTCTTCAGCCATAGGCAGAACCTTTTTACGCTCATCCTCGGTAAGCGGCTTGGAAAATCCGCCCGGAACCGCGGTGACCGGATGAATGGATTTACCGGAAACGATATTAAGCATCCTGGCGCCCAGATGCCTGTTGCGGACTACCTTCTTGCCTATCTCAGGATTGGCCTTGGCAATCCCGATGACATTTCTGACTGATGGGTCGGCATCAGGTCCCATGACAAAATCCGGGCCGCCCAGGAAGAAGAAATGAAGGATATGCTCCTCAGTAAAAGCAATACTGTTGCAGAGGTCTCTCAGTTTCGTCCCGGCTGGAGTTGGTGTCACCCCGAAAACCGCATCGCAGGCCTTGGCTGCAGCCAGATGATGCGACCAGGGACAAACACCGCAGATGCTCGTGACAATACGAGGCATCTCTTCCACAGGCCGACCCAGGCAGAACTTCTCAAAGCCCCTGAGCTCCACGACATTTACCCATGTATCTTGAACATTACCGGCATCATCCAGTTGAATAGTTATCTTAGCATGTCCTTCAATTCTGGAGACCGGTGCAATAGTTATGGTCTTGCCTGGCATTGAGTGCCTCCTTTCTGTACTTGGGCTCCGCCTTTGGGTTCAGGTATTGGCTTCAAACGTCCCTGACCGCCAACATACCTGTTAAGCAAGGCCCTGCGGTCTGTAACCTGTTTGGCATCCAGTCCGATCGAGGAAATCGCCGTCATCATATCGATCAATGGATTGGCGCCCTTACGGATTGGCCCGAAACAACCGCGACACGGCATATAGCCCTTGATACAACGAGGCACCTTTGCCTCGCCGGGCTCGGTGGTTCCACCGGCGCATCCGGCTTTGGTCACAGGACCAAGACAGAGGAATCCCTGTTCCATAAAGCAGCGGGTATTCTCCCATGGTTCACCCTGCTTAAAAGTAATTGATTCCAAAGGCCTCTTAATCTGTCCGCCGGCCGCTTTCTTTTCCCGCTTAGTCGGGCATTCATCGCAAACGCTCTTTTCCGGCATGACAAAAGGTTTGCCAGTCAGAAGAGAAGTTAATGCGCCGACAACCCAATCCGGAGATGTCGGGCAACCGGGTATGGCCACATCAACCTTTATTACTTCATCTAAAGCATAAACCCTATCAAGAAGCGGCGGCAAGTTTTCCTTAGGGGTGTCTGCCTTTTCTGTCGTGACGCTGTCACGATAGACCTTATCGTAAAGGCCCTGCAGGTTCCACATGTTTGCCATAGCGGGAATACCGCCAAAGCAGGCGCAGGAGCCAAGCGCAACGATGGTTTTGCATTTCTTGCGCATTTCCTCCGCCACATGCTTTTCCTTTTCATTGCGGATACCGCCGGAGATGATTCCTACGTCTGCCTGAGGAATCTCCATAGCGCTCTTCTCGCCGACCTGCCCGAAGTATTTATTGTCATGCAACACCGGGATGTGCACGAACTCCAACTGAGGCAGAAGGTCCAAGAGCGGTTCTCCTATGTCCAAAATAGTAACTTCACATCCGCCACAGATGTTCAGCCACTCTTCAGCCACTCTTACTGGCATATTTCCCTCCTTTCGGATTTATAATATTAATTATTAACTCGCGGGAGTTGACGCAACCGATACTCGCCGCGTGTAAATAAAATGCTTACCTTCCTCATGGATTAACTGGACATCAAAATTGTCCTTCTTATAAGTAGCCGCAACATTCAGGGCATCGCCCTCGTTGTCGTAGGTCTTGCCGTCCCACATATATTTCTTATTGCTGATAACACGATAATTTATTGGCATCTTTCAACTCCTTACTGGCAGTTTGAGCGAAACGAATTACTGCCAGTTATCCCGACAGTTTTTGCCGGGACGACTTATTTTCTTGCTTCACCCACCTCATAGGCAAAGTGACTCTCGTATTTCTTATTTTGCTTACCAATTGAGGATGTCTTGATAATAAAAATCGGACAGGACGGGCAGGCCTTGCCGTCGCATATCTTATGGTACGTCACCACCTCCCAGCATTGCTTATCTAGCTTACCATAAGCCGGACATTCCCGGCGATTACACTGTTTTATCTCATAGCAAGACGACCTCAGGTAAAACTCTCTTAACCCTTTAATAGTCATGCCTTTTTCAGCCAGGTAATACCTAATATCCTTGATAAAGCCCACTTCATTAACTGTAAACAACCGGCGTTTATTAATTTTCTTCGGCTTAATCATCCCCTGTTTCTCATACTCTCTCAACATTCTTACCGGCGTCGAGCAAAGCTTGGAAACAACAGAAATAGAATACAACGGAAGATTATTATCTATCTTCATAAACCATCCCCTTAAACCCTCTCCTGTCTCCCACCTCCCCACAGAACACCAACATCAATCAGATTAATACTGTCTGAATGCACTGGGACCAAGACTCCTTACCTGTTCTGTCATATCTTTTATAACCTGGGCAAAACGCGGACCTTCCGAAGCCGAAACCCATTCAAGACGAAACCGATCCCGTTCAACCCCCATATCATCAAGTAAAAGCTGTATAGCTTCTATACGTCCCTGGGCCCTTACGTTTCCTTCCAGATAATGACAATCGCCTATATGACAGCCCAGCATCAAAACCCCATCAGCTCCTTTAGTTAATGCCTCCACAACTAAATTAGGATGAACCATCCCAGAACACATTACGCGGATAATTCGAATATTTGAAGGATACTGCAATCTGGATGTTCCGGCCAAATCTGCGCCGGCATAAGAACACCAATTACAACAGTAGACAATAATTAACGGTTCAAAGGTATTGGTCACGGTCTGTTCGCCTGAGGCGGTTTGCGTTTCGCTCATAATTACCCCTCTCTCGTTAATATAATTTATTACTGTACGGATGGTTCAAGGGCCGCAGCAACCATAGCCTGTATCTGTGTCAATTTAAAATTATTAATCACTATACCGCCTTTAGGGCAAGTTGCCTGACAAACCCCGCATCCTTTACAGAGCGCCAAATCCCGGTCAATCGTCTTCTTGATAGCCCCATCGCGGGCATATTCAATCAGCACCAATGCATGATAAGGACAAGGATCAACACAATAAGCACAGCCATCACAATTCTCGTCAACCACCTCACTGACAATTGCATCAAGCTCAATCTTATCTTTAGCTAAGATCGTAGCGGATCTTGAAGCCGCGCCGCAAGCTTGAACAATACTCTCATCTATGTTCTTTGGCGAATGCGCCAATCCACATAAATAGACGCCTTCCGTAGCAAAGTCCACAGGCCGGAGTTTCATATGAGCCTCCAGGAAAAACTTATCCGCAGTCAGTGGAACTTTAAGTTTCTTGGCTAATTCCTCATTTCCCGGCTCGGCCACTGTGCCGGCTGACAATACCACCAAGTCCGTCTCCAGCATTACTTTCTGGTTGAGGATAGGGTCGTTAATGGTCACGGTCAGCTTGCCGTTCTTCCGGGCCACTTCCGGCTTATCCTCATCATTATAACGCAGGAAAATAACGCCATTTTCACGCGCATTGCGATAATATTCTTCGTTAAACCCATAAGATCTGATATCGCGATACAAAACATAAACCGGAGCATCCGGTTTCAGCTTCTTGAAACGCAGGGCATTCTTTATTGCCATAGAACAACAGATACGCGAGCAATAGGGATGCTCCTTATCACGTGAACCTACACACTGAATCATTACCACCGAATTCACTTTATCCAAATCCGGGTTACTGGCCACACCTACCACTTGCGGTTTAGGCGAAGAAGTATTCTGAGTATGCGCCTGGATATTTAATTTACGGGATATTTTACCCTCAAATTTTACTTGGGTGATAACCATAGAATCAACGCCATAAAGATACTCTTTAGGGGTATATTCCTGAGCGCCGGTTGCCACCACCACGGTGCCGTGCTTAAATACCACCTCCCCATTAGGCGTATCCAGAGTGGTCTTAAAATTACCCATTGACCCCTCAATTACTTTAACATTGGTTGAAATGTGTAACTTAATCTTAGGGTGATTACTGACCTTGTTAATAAGAGCCATCAATTCATCCTGCGGTTTATAATTCTCTTCCAGCAGGTAATAAAGGTGCTTCATTTGGCCGCCAAGTTCATCCGAACGCTCTACCAAATGAGTGATAAATCCCTGGTTAGCCAGTTCCAATGCCGAAGTCATTCCACTGGCGCCGCCGCCAATCACTAACGCATCATGTTCTATTTCTAATGAACGATTCTGGAGCGGCTCTAACAAACGTGACTTGGCAATTGCAATTCTAACTAAATCCTTTGCCTTCTGGGTTGCCTTCGCCGGTTCAAGCATATGCACCCAGGTATTCTGGTCACGGATATTTGCCATTTCAAATAGATATGGATTTAATCCGGCTTCACGGCAGGTATTACGGAACAATGGCTCGTGCGTACGCGGGGTGCAGGCGGCCACCACCACGCGGTTAAGTTTATGTTCCTTAATCATATCCTTTATCTTCTTCTGGGTGTCAGACGAACAGGTATAAAGATTATCTTCCGCACAAACAACATTAGGCAGCGTTTTGGCATAATCCCTGATAGACGGGACATCAGCCACGCCGCCAATATTTTTGCCGCAATGGCAAATAAACACGCCGATTCTCGGCTCCTGTCCGGTCACATCCATTTCAGGATGAGATTCACGCTTCGAAATTAGCGTCCCGCGGCTTTCGGTTAATAATGCCATCACTTTAGATGCCGCACCAGACGCCTCCATTACCGTTTCAGGAATATCCTTTGGTTCGGTAAAAGGGCCACAGACATAAATACCTGCTTTATTTGTCTCTACTGGAGCAAACTTGGTAGTCTGGCAGAACCCGTGTTTATTTAAATCTATATTAAATATCTTGGCCAAATCCTTAACTGATGCAGGAGGATTTAGTCCGCAAGACAACGCGACCATATCAAATTCCTCGTCCACCTTCTGATTCTTTTCATCATAGTAAGTAATCAACAGATTCTTGGTGGCCGGAATCTCTTTTATAGCAGATGGTTTGCATCTGGTATATTTAACGCCAATTTCCTTTGCTCTCTCATAATACTGTTCAAAGCCCTTACCAAAAGCGCGGATATCAATATAGAAAATATGGCATTCTAAATCTGGCTGGTGTTCCTTGGCAATAATCGCCTCCTTGGTCGCATACATGCAGCAAACAGAGGAACAATAATTATGGTCCACGTCCCTCGACCCCACGCACTGGATAAAAGCAAGCTTCTTGGGGTGTTTTTTATCCGACGGCCTTAAAATTTGTCCCGTGTAAGGGCCGCTGGCGGACATAATTCTCTCAAACTGCAGAGAAGAAACCACGTTGGGATACCGCTCAAAACCTAATTCTTTCTTCTTATCTGCATTAAATAATTCAAAACCGGGTGAGAGGATTACCGCGCCCACATCTAACACTTCAATTTCATCCTTTTGTTCAAAGTTAATCGCCTTTGCCTCGCAATTTTTCTCGCAAACTCTGCAAATACCCTTTATGAAATACAAACAGCTTTCACGGTCAATTACAGGAATCTTAGGAACTGCCTGAGGAAATGGAATATAAATAGCGCCTCTAGGAATCAAACCAGTATCATATTCTGATTTTGGAGCATCTTTTTTCTTTTTGACCGGACATTTCTCAACACAAACCCCGCAACCGGTGCATTTATCTACATCAACCGAGCGAGCATTTTTCTTTATACGCACTTTAAAGTTACCCGGGACCCCATCAATAGCCTCGACACTTGTATATGTTAATTTCACTATATTAAGATGGCTACCCACATCAACCATTCTCGGAGCCAGCGTGCACATGGCACAATCATTAGTCGGAAATGTCTTATCCAGCTGAGCCATTGTGCCGCCGATGCAAGGAGCCTTATCGACCAGATAAACCTTGTAACCAGCCTCGGCCAAATCAAGCGACGCCTGCATGCCACCAACTCCACTACCAACAACCAGTACGGAACCAATTTTTTTATTCTTGTCACTCATATTATTTCTCTAATTCTTTAGCGTCTCTCTTTTATCTAATGACGCTTATTATAAAACAGGTTATTAAAACATACCTGTAACACCACCGTTAGCTTCATTATTTATTGCCACACCCAGATTTGTAAATTTCTTCACTAAAAACCACCTTGTGATAACTATCACGAATTATGTATATTAATAAATGAGATAAAAAAGTCAAGAAAAAACTAACTTTTTTATGTTAGAATACGTTTTGTTAATAAAGCCTTAGCTTAAGCAATGAGATGTTAACGATAAAACTGATTTTTTGTGCTAATTCTATGAAAAATCATTGACATAATTGTGAAAATTATCACAATACTGCATGGATATTTAGTCAAGAGATTCACTAATTATAAAAATAAATGGGGGGCGCAACCACTACTGTCTTCCGACCGAATATTTCGGCCGATTAATCAATAAATCTATTTCCCTCCAGCGCCCCCCATTTTTATCCTATAAATGACAGCTACATTTGCGCTACGAAATGTCTAAATCAATCTATTATGACCGTAAAAAGTAGCGGATACCGGCTTGTAAAAGCCCAGTCAGTTACATCCAACCTATATAATAAAGAAGTAATCTAAACTCTACTTCTGGAACCCATCCTTAGAACCTTTAAGCCGTTTCTGTAAATTGTCAATCCACTTCCTTACCTTCTCACGATCCGACGCATCTGACGGTGCCAATTCCAGATACTTAGTATAACTGAATATGGCCTTGGAAGGATTATCTAAATGTTCGTCATAGAGCACCCCCATATTATAATAGGTTGCAGCATCTTTGGGGTTAAGTGCTAATGCTTTAGTATAATAATCCAATGCATCATCAAAAAGCTGACTCTTAGTGGCATATGACGCCAGATTATAATAGAAGTTAGCTCTTTCTTTAGTAAGCGTTTCCTCCATCATCTTAACCCGCTCATTGGCCTCCCTCAGACGATTGATATAATCCGTCTCTTTCTGCTTCATTGCTTCAGCAATTTTATCATCCATCGTAACCTTAAGTCCAGCCATCTCTTTTTCCAAGGTAGAGTTTTTCTGCCTGAGTTCCATTTCTATCTTCATATAATTATTAACCTTGGCTTCGGCATCCTCTGCTCTAGAAAGGTAGTTGGTCTTCATATCGCGTTCCAGTTTAATCGTTGCCTGCATATCGGTTTCCTGATTCTTTAATTGATTCTGAAGGGAAGCAACCGATTTATCCAAAGTGGCATTTTTGGTCTGTAACTCAGAAACCTGCCACTGGGCGCTTCTTAAGGTTTCCTTGGTAGTATTTAGGTCATTAAGCGCCAATTGGTATGATTCCCGTTCTTTTTTCAACGTCTCATTGAGTTCATATTCCTGGGTCTTGATTTTACTCTGCAGCGAGGAAAAGTCTTTGAGCAATTGGTTATTCTTCTCTTTCAAAACATTATTATCTTTAGTCACAGAAGCCAATCCTATTTCGTTTTTATTCCTCTCCTCTTTTACCCTTTCACGTTCTTCCACGGCTAAACTAAGCGACTTCGACAAATCGTCTGCCTGCCCCTTAAGAATCGTCATCTGTGATTGCAAGCTGTTAACTGCTGTCAAATTCTGCGTTTCCATATCTTTAAGCGTTTTCTGCAACGCACGCAATTCTTCCTCTTTCTTGACGAAAGACTCTTTCGTTTTGACTGTTTGCGATTCGGCGTTCTTCAGAGATGTTGTTAAATCGTCCTTGTCCTTTTGAAGCAAAACAATACTGTCATTAGCATTCTTTAAATCTACAGTTACCTTCTGCCTTTCAATTTCAGCCGACCTGAAATCCTTATCTCTGCCTTCATACTTTGCCTCCAATGATTTATTGGTGTCATCATAACGCTTAATATCTTTTTCTAAAGAACTGACCTTATCCATAGTAAACCTTAAGCGGCTAAGAGTGTCATCACGCTCTGATGTAACTGACCGCAGTTTATCGTTAAGCTCTGTTATCTTAGTCCTTGACTCATTCTCTACCTTAGACAACTGTTTATCCAATGAACTATTTCTCTCCTTATAATCCTTATTATCCTTGGAAAATGTCATTATCTGCTCGTCCCGGTCTCTCAATTGCTTACCCTGTGCATCCACATCCTTGTTTAATTTTTTATTGGCCTCAGTAAGACTAGAAACATCCGACCTCAAAGCACCAATCTGCTTCTCATACCCTGCCTGCCCTTCTTCGTATTTCGCCTTATCATTCTGCGCTCTTGATTTTTCCTCATTTAATCCGCTTTGCAGGAAAACAAGCTCATTAGTTTTCGCCTTAATATCCTTTTCAAGTTTGACTAATTGTTCTTTCTGACTCTTGTTATCCTTACCCAGAATATCCAATTGCTCGCTGTTCTTTGCCTGCATTTCCTCAAACTTCGCCTTATCATTCTGTGCTCTTGATTTTTCCTCGCTTAAAATATTTTGCAAAGAAGCGAGTTCACTAACTTTGGTTTTAACGTCCCTTTCTACTTTGGTTAATTGCTCCTTCTGGATTTTATTCTCCTTGGTCAGCAACCCTAATTGCTCATTCAAATCATTTAGCTGTTTATCCTGCGATTCCCTTTCCGCGCTTAGTTTTTTGGCAGTATTATTAAGGGCTATAATTTGCTCCTCGCTTTTAGCCATTTGTTCCTTTAGGCGTAATTCTGTCTCACGATATGTTTTCTGAAGACTAACTAACTGCTCTTGGGATTTACGTTCTGAATCATGTGATGTCTTAAGTGCATCTGAAAGGTCTGATGCTTCTTTTTCTACTTTACTTCTCACCCCTTCGCTCTTGGCAAGTTTATTCTGGAAATCAATATTACCCTGCCTTATTTGGACCAATTCCGCATCATAGGCTTTGACTGTTTCAGAAACAGCCCTGTATTCTTTCTCCAATCTCGCCTGAGCATCTTCCGCCTTAGCCTTTTCCCCGCTGATCTTTTCCTTCTCGTCGGTTACATCCTTTAGTGATTTGGCCAAATCAGTTATTCTATAATTAAGCGTCGATTCCCGCTCTGTGAGTTGCTTAGAAGCAATATCCAACTGGGTTTTAAGCTGCGCTATTTGAGTGTCCAATGAGATTGACTGGGTTTTAAGTCCGATATTTTCCTTACGGATTATATCTGCCTGCGACTGCGTGTCTTTAAGCCGCTCCGCAGATAAATTCTTTTCCGCCTCTATGGACTGTATCTTCAAATTGGCATTTTCAAACTGTCGTTGCAGTTCCGTGTTTTTAGCCGTCTGTAATTTACATTCCTCGTAATATTTATACTTTTCCGTCTGCTCTGATTTCAGGTTATTTGTTAATGACTGTAAATCAGATTTAGCCTTGGTCAAAGAATCCTGTAATACCGCATTCTGACTGGACAGCGCAGCAATTTGATTCTCATTCTTACCCGTCTCTGTCCTTAGACGAGATTCAGTCTCGCGGGATATATTCTGACTATTAACCAGCTGTTCTCTTATCCTGGATTCTGACAGTTTAGCCATATTTAGCGTCTCGGAAATAACCGTATATTCCTGCTCTAATTTTGACAAATCTCTTTTTGTTTTCTGAGATTCCGTCTCCAGTTTCTGGTACTCCTTGTCTCTTGCTTCATACTTAGCTTCCAGTAATTTCTTGCTGTCTTCCAATCTATTAATGTCTTTGTCCAAAAGAATCAGCTTATCAGCAGATGATTTCCATTTTATAGAAATATCTTCCTTCTCAGCTGTCGCCTTACGGAGGTCCTCGGATAAAACCTTATTTTTCGCTTTAAGTTCTTCTGAATTCTTAGTAAGTTCGCTTACCTTCTCGGCTTTTTCCGCCTTCTCGCCATTTAATTCCTCAGATAATTTCCTGGCGGTTTCTTTCTCTGAAGAAAGCTCCTTGGTTAGCTTGTCGCTCAATTCACGTAATTTCTTACTCTCATCATAATACTTGCTTTTCTCCGACTTCTCGACATTAAATTGGACATCAATACTGTCTTTTTCCTTACTTAATTTAGCAGCCTGCTCTTTTGCATCGGCTAAAAGTACCTTAATAGAAGCTATTTCCTTGCCGGTATCTTTAACCTGTTGCTGAAGCTTTGAATTGGCAGAAACAAGATTTGCATTGTCTTTAGAATATGCGGCATTTGCCTCCCTGAGCCCCGCAAGCTCATCATTTAATTTATTTTTATCCTGAGTTTCCGACCGGAGTTGCTTGTCGTAAACAGCTACCTTCTTGTCCAAAGATGACTTTTCATTAGTAAGCGAGTTATTTTCCGATTTGATTCTCTGGAATTCCGAGGTCATGTTATCACGTTCTAATTGGACCTTCTGGTAAAGATCCCTGACATCAGCCAGTTCCCGGTTTAATTTCAGCTTATCCTTTTCAAATGATACCCGAGCCTCATTTATGGCTTGTCGGACTAAAGGTTCTACGCCCGCCTGTTTTTCAACCTCTAAAATACTCTTCTCATTTTTGACTCTGTTCAGTTCTATTTTAGCCGATTCTAAATCCTTTTTAATCGAATCGCTTTCAGTAACAATCCGCTCTGCCCGGCTGAGAGCGTTCTGATATTCTATCTTGGCGGTATCCCTGTCCTTCTGAGAACCGGATATCTGCTCGGCAATACGCATATTATCATCCTGTAATTTCTTCTCCATTAGCTTGTAACGTCCTCTTTCCTGCTCCAGCTCAAGTTGAACCTCTTTTAGTTTGGTGCCGGAAGAAGATGTGGATAAGACCAGCCAAAAACATAAACCGGTCACTCCAATAGTGTAAATCAGGAAAACCATAGCAATGAATTTTCGTAATGTCTCCATATCAGACCTCCTCTAATCTATAATTTTATCTTACAGGCTTTAGTTCCTTGGGATTTTTTTCCTCAAAGTCATATTTTCTGGATATGACTGAACTATCAGAATCTCCGGTAATAATATGAGGCGTTAGAAAAATTACGGTCTCGGTCTTGACCATCTTTTCACTCCGGGCAGAAAACAGCATTCCAATGAAGGGTATTTGAGAAATTATCGGAACACCCGCCGAGCTGGTTTCTTTCTCATCCCTAATAAGTCCGGCAATAACTATAGTCACGCCATCTTTAACCATTACATTTGTGCTGGTCGTCGCTTTTTCCTTAATCGGGACCCGGTCACCTGTGGAAAGTTGTTCATACCTGACCAGATTGCTTATTTCCGGTTTTATTAACATGGTAATATATTTCTCCTCATTTATGGAAGGAGTAACCCTTAGCATAACTCCAATGGGGATAAATTCCACCGTGACTGTCTGGGTGGAAGTTCCCCCGCCGGTTCCGGTGGGATTAGTCGTACTGGTCGTCGGCTTAACTTCGTCCCTGACCACTTCGAATGTCGCTTCCTTATCTGCCAAGGCAATTAACCTGGGAGCAGAAATAAGCTTATTTTCCCCCAGTTGTTTCAATGCCTTAACCACCATAGAATAATGATTAGCCGGAATCGTTCCAACCGTTGTAGTAAAGTTCGTGGTTTGGGCCGGATGGCTATTAGCCACAAGCATCGGGAAATTGCCAACCAATTTTACATCTTTAAAAGACGAGTACTGGGAAAAGACCTGGGTCCAATTGATACCCATATTAAACTCGTCGGAAAGAGTGATTTGTATCATTTTAGCTTCAATCAAAACCTGCCTCGGCTTACCGTCGAAGTCATGAATCATCCGGGTGATATTTTCCAGCACGACCGCATGGTCGGTAACTATAAACTTCTTAGTCCTGTTATCGGTCTTAATCTCGCCGTACCCGGGAGTCAGCAAAGTCGTAACCAGCGGAGTGATATCAGTTATGTTAGCATTTTTTAATTCAAATGTCAGGGTCTCCGGAAGAATATCCAGGCGCTTAATAAGTTCTTCCATCTCCTTGATTTTATCCTGGACTTCAATGATAACCAGCGTCCTGGTGCCATCATCCGGAAGAATCTGGGAACTGACATTTCTGGATCTGATATTCTCCAAGAAAGTGGCAACCCTTCTGGGCAGGACATACTGCAATTGATACGTTTTCACAACCAATCTGGTATTATAGGGCTTGCCGTATAACGATTGATATTCGGCCTCGGTCATAATATTAATAATATCTTTTCCCTTTATCTCCTTGGCCAACCCATTGGTAATCAAAACTATTTCCAGGGCGTCGCCGATGGTTACGTTCTCCAACAAAAAGGTCAACTGTCCGGCTACTGATTTAGTCGCGACAATATTTAGAGGCCCTTTTCTGGCTAATAAACGCAACAAGTCACGCACCTCGGCATTCTTAAGATTAGCCGAAAGCGGCTTAGCCATAATCTGGTCCAATGTCAAAGGCGCCTGTTCCGTTGGGGTAATCGGCTTTTCGCTTGTTCCGGCCGGAACAGGCTGGTTCTCAGCCGGCGCTTTATCTGATGCCGGCTCCTGGGCTCCGCAAATTAACGCCATTAGCAGGAATGGAATAACTAATAATAGATAATTTTTCATAATATCACCATTTTATTTATCCGTCAGTATTAGTGTTTCCTCTTCATTTTCGTACCGTAAAGTAACCTTATCCTTGGAAATCTCTTTGATTTCTATGTTAATATTTCTCATATTGCCGGCTTGCTCGACATTAGTCCTAAAAGTATCGCCGCTGGCCAGGCAAAGGACATCACTCCCGTTATCAATCAGGGCCAAGCCGCTGTTAACAGATTGCGGTTCCCAGATGACTCCGACAAGTTTAAGATTCTTCATCACCGCGGCCATTGCCGGTTTTTCTTCTACAACTGTTGTTTGCGTTGTCACAGGCGCAACACCCGGAGATGTCTTCACCGGCTCTACCGGCGGTTTATACATATCCACAAAAATATCCCTTTTATCCACTTCATCAATATAATTACTGATATCAGGTTGCTCGGTCATATCTTTTATATCGGACTCTCTGATATCCGGGTCATTTATTACCGGTGTTTCGGCGGATACGGCGCCCCAGACGGCGTAACCCAAAAGCACCACGATCATGCCCAGGCAAAACCGGTTAGCAGTCTTTAGCGATACCTTTTTACCGAGCCCCAGAATAAGCGCTGGCAATATCAGGAGCCCGTTAACAATTACTTTAGGACTAAATCCCCTCTTCCGGCCCAGCACTACGGTCAGACCGCTATCTTCTAACGGCGTTTCTTCCAACCCGGCCGGCTTCTCAATCAATCTCAGAAGGTGTTCTTCTGGGGTGATATTGTCCTGTCTGCTAAGTGCCATCCGTTTTTCGCCTCCTCATCTACGATTTCTTTAATCACCTTATTATCCACGACCATTTTACTGTTCATGACAATATTTTTGAGCGCCTTATGGCATAACAATGATACCTTGCGCGGATACCCGCGGGTACAGCGGTAAATCTCCTTAACCGCATCCTCGGTAAATAAACTTTTATTTATCCGATAACCGGCCTGGACCAGGCGATAATTTATCATCTCGCCCACCTCGTCCTGATCCAGCGGATTAAGCGTATACCTAAAACTTACCCGGTCTATGAGATTAGCAATGCTAATAACCTTGGAATGTAATTCCAACTGACCGAGCAAAACCACCTGCATCAATTTGGCGATATTGGTCTCGTAATTCAGAAGAATTCTTAACACCTCCAGAGAAGTCTCAGACAGTTTCTGGGCCTCGTCAATAATTAATACAACAGTCTTATTTTCCTTAACCCCCTTCTGGAAAAGAAAATTCTGAATAGCCTCCTTGAGTTCGCTGACACTGACCGGATTCTTTTGAGCGTCTGATGCCGGCTCAACGGTTTCCACGCCAAGTTGCTTGGTAATACCAAAAGTCCGGGCCAAAGACGCCAGGAAATCCCTTTCATCCTCATAAGTCGGGTCCAGGACAATGTGGAAAATAAATCCTTCCCTCAATGAAAGCGCCTGGATTAACTTCCGACTGAGAGTCGTCTTGCCGGTTCCGATATCGCCCAGGATTATGCTCAAGCCCCGGCGCAATCTCAGCTCGATAACCAGATTAGTCAGCGCCAGTTTATGCCCGCGCGACTCATAGAAGAACATCGGGTCCGGGCTGGTGGAAAACGGCTCTGCTTCCAAACCCAAGATTTTATAGTAACTCATTTATTTATAATATGTTACTAAATATAATAGCGATCGGTATAATACACCCCTGTATAATATACCCATTTACTACCAAAAAACAAGTTACTTTTATATAAATATCGGATATTTCTGGACTTTTCTTGATATAAATATTAATATTTTCACGTCTTTATAGTAACCGCTTATATAGTATGGAAAAGACCTTATCACCCTGGCAGGTCATCGAAAAACTCCGGGCCATTAATGGCATCCCCAAGAAAACACTGGCCGATAAACTCCAGATAAACTATAATTACCTGGTTGACCTGCTTAACGGCCGGTATCAATCCAATATAGATGACGAAAAGATACGGATTATCTCGTCGGTATTTGATATCCCGGTAAATAAACTGATGGATGAGATCCATAATATCCATACGGCTGATACACCCCGCCCAGACGAAACCGCCGCTTCGGGGAAAACCCCGACACCTGCTCCCCAGCCGCCAGCCGCCCCACCTCCGGCGCCGCCGGGCAAGATACCGGTCTTCCGGATTATCTCCGGCAGTAAAATAGACCCGGCTTTTAACCAAACCCTATTATGGGCCCAGAAGGAACCGGAGATGGAATTCCTGTATGCGCCTTGCCTGGAAACCACGCCTGAGAAATCACCGGTCCGGATTGCCATAAAACTGGAAGATAATTCCTTGTTCCCGCCTTGCTTGGCCGGAAGCGTCTTTATAGTAGATACCGACAGCAAACCCCGGATAGGCGATATCGTGCTGGCGGTCTTGCAGAACTATCGGGCATGGATAATCGAACTGAACAAGATAGACTCGCTTCCGGAAGAGAAGTTTATTTTCAGGCCGTATAATACCGACTACGAACCGATAATGATTGCCCGCAAGGATATTTTATCTATCTACCCGGTGGTTTGGATTCATCCCGCGTAGCGCTACGTTGTCAATCCCCAATCTGTGAATTATCCACTAAAATGTCATTCCTGCGCAAGCATGAATCCAATATTAGCTTTCTGGATTCCCACTTTCGTGGGAATGACATAAGAAACATAACACCTAAAACAAACCCTCACAATATAGCAGCTATAAGAATGGATTAAACAATTCCAGGAATTATTAACTCGATATGATGAAAACCAGCCAGATTATTTATAGCTATCGCGGACAGCGCTCTCACCACCCTCTTCGGGCTTAAGACGTTTTTCTATTTCTTTCTTAACACCCATTATCCGAGCACGCTGGCTGGGAGTGAACGCTTCTTTATGATTATCCATCATGGTCAATATCAAGTTACAGCATTCCACAATATTTTTATCCGCTTCAAGCTTCTTGATAATAGCTCGCTCGCTGCTCTTGCTTCTGTCCTCAAAAGATACGGTATCGCCTTCCTGCACTAACTTCCTAAGAAGAGCTATCATCGTATCCATGCTGTCAACACTATCCTGGATGGCCCGCTTAAGCAATTCCTTAACACGCTCGGTCTCTTTGGTGACATTATCCAGTTTACCCATACCGGCAAGCGCGCTAACGTAATTATCCTTTGACTTGGAAAAATAGGCCAACGAATTCCGTTTCTGGTTTATATCCTTGGCGTCGCGCCACGATTCACAGGCATTCAGATATTGCTTATCGCCGCTGTCCAGCGGTATGAACACCCGGGAAACAACATCCGAACAAAATACGGCCACCCGCTTGGATAATTCCACAACCTCTTTAATTCCGTATAAATCATCCTCAAGCGCTTTACGGGCGCTGATTTCCTTATCCAGATTCTGGTCTGATATTTCTCTGGCTGAGATTTCCGACTTGCAACGCGCCTCGGCTTCGGACTCTTTGGTTTCGGCATCCTGTTTGGCTTTTTCAGCCAATGCCTTGGCGGACAAGGCTTCATCCATGGTCTTTTCCGCTTCCAGTTTCGCTTTGGCGGCCTTATCTCTTTCTTCCTCGGCAGTCTTAATTCTGGCTGTAGCCGTAGCCGCATCTGAGATGGCTTTATCGGCTTGTTCTCTGGCTTGCTTGGCCTGGGCCTCAGATGCTTCCCGGGCTTTCAGCGCGTCGGATTTTTCAGTCTCGGCCTTTTTCTTGGCTATAAGGGCTTCCTCTTTTTGGCCATCGGCTGTATCTCTGGCATCCAGGGCATTATTACGCTCGGCAAATACTATAAAAATACCCGCAATGGCGGCCAGCAACCCGACTATAATCAAACCATAAAGTATGTTTTTCATATAATACGGCCCTCCATAAAGTTTACTATTACGGGTAGTATACCAACTCCACAAACAAAATCAAGTAAAATATAATAAATTTATTAAATATTTATTTATTCCAGTAACCCGGTATCAGAGCCGAACAAAACGGGCATTTGCCGGCTTTTACCAGGTTTTCCGCTATCCGATAGCCCGTTCTCTTTATTATCGTCTTTTTACAATCAGGGCAATAGGTGGATTCCGCGGAATGGGATGGAATATTCCCCAGATATACGAACTTCAGTCCCGCATCACAAGCAATCTGACGGCTATCCTCCATTGTCTTTACCGGCGTCATCGGCAGGTTCTTGAGTTTATATTCCGGATGGAATCTGGAGAAATGCACCGGCACGCTATCGCCCAGATTATTCTTTATCCATTCGCACATGGCTTTGATTTCCTTAGCGCTGTCGTTCAGGGTCGGGATTATCAGGACCACCACCTCAAACCAGATGCCAATCTTCTTCAAGGTCAGGAGCGTATCTAAGACCGGCTGAAGCGAGGCGTTGCAGTATTTCCGATAGAACTCCTCGGTGAACGCCTTGAGGTCAATCTTTACCGCGCTGAGATGTTTGCAGAGTTTCGTTAACGGCTCCGGATTGATGTAACCATTGGAAATCATCACGCTGTGGATATCTGACTTACGGGCCAGCGATGCAATGTCAGACATATATTCGTAAAACACAATCGGCTCGCCATAGGTAAAGGCAATCACCTTAGCTTCTGATTTCTTGGCCTGCTCAACAATATCTTTTGGAGTTAGGTTATAACTATCCAGTTGCTCGGGCTTGGATTGTGAAATCTGCCAGTTCTGGCAGAAACTGCATCCGAGATTACAGCCGGCCGTGGATAACGAATAGGCCTGACTGCCCGGCAGGAAATGAAACAGCGGCTTCTTTTCTATCGGGTCAATATTTGTGGTGCAGGGTTTGGCATAAACCAAACTATAATAAAACCCATCATCATTCAGTTTATTACCGCAGATGCCCCGACCTTGATTCAGGACTTTACATTTCTTCGGACAGGTAAGACACTCAACTGTTCCGTCATCAAGTTTCTTATAATATGCAACCTCTCGGCGTGTGTCTTTGGCTGGCTCGGCCGAAACTATCCGGCCCTGGGCCACCAGCGCCATAGTGGCACAACCGGTAAGCTGCAGGAACTGTCTTCTGTCCATAAAATTTAGCCACTAAGACACAAAGTCACAAAGAACTCCGCACCGAGACCGCGAAGCGAATTCTTAGTGTCTTGGTGCCTTTGTGGCAAGATTTATTCCTTCTCCCCGAACACCTGGGCCGTAAAGACCATAAACTCCGCGCCCTGCCGCCAGGCGTCTTTGGCTAACCCGGCCTTCATGGCCAGTTGATTAAGCATCTCATCCCTGGTCCAACCCTGCTCCGGCGCCACCTGTGGCAGGAATACCGCATTGCTCCCATCCTTCATCAAATAAACCCCGTGCTTGCCGACGACGATGTCTTTGTAACTGGCTACCTTGCGCATCGGCGACAGCACCGAAATCTCGATGTCAATATCCGGCTCCTCCTTGGCCGCAACCGGATTGTAGTAAAAACGCGAATCCTGGGTCGAATGCACCGTATACTCTATCACCTCCTGATAAAGCGGTGTCGGATCAAAAATCTGTCCGATACAGCCCCGCAACTCGCCGTGGTTCTTCAGGGTAACAAATATGCCCCGTTTCTCTTTGAGCCGCGCCGTCAATTCCTTCTCGTTAAACTTGGGTATCTTCTTGTCATTCAAATAGAGTTTCAGGGTCTGCCGGGCCATTTTGAGCATGGTGGCCTGTTCTGACTTATCCAAATCATCTTCTGCCTTTTCCTCTTTAGCCTTAGTTGCTCCTTGTTTCATAAAAGCAATCGAGGCATAACTGACACAATGCGCATAATCGCCTGACAAATCGCCCGAGGTGTAGTAGTTTAATAATACTGCAGGAACAAACTCTGTGCGTGGCTGAAAACTTACTATGTTCAATAAAATCAATATCGGCTTATAGCCGCAGACCGTGGCGCCGGTGGACCGGATATACTTCTCAAACCCATCCGGGGAAAGTTTCACTATTTGTTCTATCGCCCCGCCATCTAACTTCTTGAGATTCTCTTTAATATTATTAGTGAAGGGAACATAGCCGAAATCATCTCCATAATGCGTGAAATCAGAACTGGCAATCACCAGCGTCTCATCATCCACGATTTCATTGATGATTGACGCAACGGCCTGAAAATCGTCAACATCGCCAACTATTAACGGCACGATTTTATAATCGCCTGACAAAACGGTCT
>Ga0208373_1001222_pt1 | contig 35818 bp, 33 predicted proteins | sample RifOxyC2_FD_184036 | JGI IMG/M metagenome (GOLD analysis project Ga0208373, IMG submission 184036) | Soil microbial communities from Rifle, Colorado - Rifle Oxygen_injection C2 (SPAdes) | ecosystem: Environmental > Terrestrial > Deep subsurface > Rock core/Sediment | place: Rifle, Colorado... | reverse complement strand
ATTCAAGCGCCCTTTCACACTCAACCACCTGACCACCTAACCACTTAAACGCGCAAACAATCTCACAAATCTTTAATCTTAAATCTTACAACTTAAATCTTCTAACTAATCAAGCGAACATCAACCACTCCGGCTTAAAAATAAGCAATAAGCCTAAAATAAGTATCAATACTCCGCTGAATAAATTGATTTGTTTGGCGTATTTCGTATTAATTCCGGTCACCCGCAGAGTTATCATTGCTATCACGAAAATAATCATATCATCAAGCATAAAGAATAGCACATAGCCAAACATATACAAATATCTTTGCCACATAGCAATATCGTTTATCGCCAGCAACTGGGTAAAGATTGCCGGAAATCCGGCGGAACAGGCCAACTCAACCAAATTTACGGAAAAAGCCAACAATATAATTCCGATAACCGACCAGAGAATATTTTTTCTGTGAACAATATCTTTTATTTTTTCAAATGTTTTTCTTGTGTCTTTGTTTGAAGAAACTTTACAAACGATGCCATCTGATTTTCTGCTTTGCCACCAATCTTTAATATTAATAAAACCGACTCCGGAGGCTAAAAGACCGATGGCGATTCTTATTCCAGCCACTAAACCGATAAATAAAATAAATTGGAGCCAGGCCGCCATAAAAACAAAATAACTCAAACCTGACACGACTATAAATAATGAACCTAACAGCCACATCTTCTTTTTATCTTCCATTCCCAGCAAAAGCGATATCAGAAATAACAAAACCCACATGGCGCAAGGATTAAAGCCGTCTAACAGCCCTAAAATAATGGTTACCGCCGGCAGAGAGGCATTGGCCGGATTAATTTCGCCCAATACGGGCAATCTGATTGTTTCGTTGGCCGGTTTTGTTTCCTCGGTTTCAAGCGAGATTAAGCCTTTTTCCTCTAGTTTTTTTTCCACGATTTCCATAATTTGCTCGCCGGTGATTTTGTCTGAAGCATAACCGGTCACAATCTCGCCGTCTATAAAAGCCATTGGCACTCCGCCGACTTCAACATTATAATAGACGCCGTATTGCTGGAAAATTTCATTATTTTTCTGGTTACTGACTTCGTATTTTTTCAAATTAATAAATTCGCCGTATTTTGGCATTAATTCTTCATCTAAAAATTTTATTTCTTCACGGCAATGCGGACAGGTTTCCAAATGGAATAATGTGTATTCAATTTTTTCCGCGGCTTTTGTATTTTGCCATGGCAAAAAAATACTTAAGGATAAAGTTAAACCGAAAATTAAAAATAAAATCTTTTTCATAAGTGAGTGAGTGAATAAATGGTTAGAGTTTACTCTAAACCATTTATGAGCGAGCGAAATTTATATCGGCACGCTTATATTGTTAAATTGTTACATTGTTATTTTGCTAAAAAATTAAACTAAAAGCAATGTAACAATGAAGCAATATAACAATTATAAATATTACTATGCTTCTCCCTTGTCTTTTTAGTGATTTTTTCTTTCTCAATTCAGCTTTGCAGTTTATTTCTGTAATCCTCAATCGCCTTCTGTAAAGCCTGGTCGCCCAAAACCGAACAATGCACTTTGCGCGCCGGCAAACCGCCCAATCTCTCCATAATATCCTGCGGTTTAATTTTGACCGCTTCATCTAGCGTCATTCCGCCGTTTTCCAATAGCATTTCCGAAAGCATACTGGTGGAAGCAATCGCGCTCCCGCAACCGAAAGTCTGCCACTTGCAGTCAACGATTTTTTGCGTTTTCGGGTCAATTTTTATCCAGATAACCATTTCATCCCCGCAGGCCGGCGAACCGACCCGTCCCATCCCGTCAGCTTGGTATTCGTCTTCTTTTCCGGCCGGCATAACATTGCGCGGATTAAAAAAATGATCTTTGACAATATCGGAATAAAGCCAGCTAGTGCCGTCATGTTGTTGAATTTTTGCTTCGTCGCTCATATTGAAATCACCTTATCACTTTACCACCTAATCACTTAATCATTGTGATGGTGGTAAAATTATATTAATAAAAATAATTAATCTAACTATTCTAAATAAATCCCAAATTCCAATCAATAATCATATTTTAAACTCTAAATCCGAAGCCCGAAATCCGAAACAAATTCAAATGTTCAAAATCCTAATGTTCAAAATGTTTTGAATTTAGGTAATTTGAATTTCGTTATTGTTTCGAGTTTCGAGTTTCGATATTCGAATTTCTAATACGGTGAATTAGATCAACTAGACTAATTAAACTTATGTTTAGGTGGTTAAGTGGTTGAGTGGTTAAGTGAACAGTTGACCGGGGATATTTTTCTCAACTCCCCCACTATCCAAGGCAAATATTTCATAACGTAATCAATATCTGTCTTTGTCGTATTTTTTCCCAAAGTAAAACGCAAACTGCCATGCGCGTATTCATAAGGCAGTCCGCAGGCGGTTATTACATAAGACGGGTCAAGTGAAACCGAATTGCAAGCCGAACCGGTGGAGCAAACTATGCCATATTCATCTAAATATAATAGCAGAGCTTCGCCCTCTATATCAAGGAATGTCACATTCAGGTTATTGGGCAAACGGGTTTTTATATCATCCAATTTTGACCCGTTAAGATGGAGTTTGGGAATATTTTTTTGCAGTTGTTCCCAAAAATAGGCGCGCAGTTTAATTAACCGTTTATTTTCTTTTTCCTTATCCGCTTGAACCAGCTCCAACGCTTTGGCTAAGCCGGCAATTCCGGGAACATTTTCCGTTCCGCTTCTCAAGCCGAATTCTTGTCCCCCGCCTAAAATTTGCGGTTGTATATCAACGCCTTTTCTTTTATAAAGCGCGCCAACTCCTTTGGGTCCGTAGATTTTACTGCCGTTGAAGGTCAATAAATCCACATGGAGTTTTTCCACATCCAAATCCAGCGCTCCCGCCGCTTGGCAGGCATCAGTATGAAAATAAGGATATTTGGTATTATTTTCTTTGCGCCATTTCAAAATCATTTTTCCAATCTCGGCAATTGGCTGAACCGTTCCGATTTCATTATTAGCATACATCACAGAAATTAAAATCGTATTTTTTTTCAAAGCTTTTTTAACATCATTTATATTTATTCTGCCCTCGCCGTCCACATTCAAATAAGTCGCTTCAAAACCTTTCTTTTCCATTCTTTTTACCGGTCCGAGCACCGCTTTATGCTCCACTTTGGTGGTAATTATGTGTCCGCCGGTTTCCATTTGCGCTATTCCGAATACGGCCAAATTATCGCTTTCCGTTCCCCCGCCGGTAAAAATAATATTGTCCGGCTGAGTATTCAAAACTTTAGCGATTTTTCCGCGCGCTTCGCTTAAAACTTTATTGACTGTTCGCCCCATTTCATAAATACCGGACGGATTGCCATATAAATCGGAAAAATATGGCTCCATGGTTTTTTTGACCCTTGGGTCCATTGCTGTTGTCGCCGCGTTATCAAGATAAACGATTTTTCTGATTTTTGGTTTTTTGGGAAACATAATTAATACACTAATAATACTAATTTAAACACTAAAGTCGCGAATTTGTATTATAATTACTTAACAAACGATTTTATGGTGGTTTTTTTTAATAAACTAATAATTTTTTTGTTGATTTTTTCCATCCCTTTTTTTACATTGCATTGTCCGGCTTTTCCACAACAACCGTCCGCTCGAGAACATTCCGTGGCTCCGTATGGCCCTTCTACCGCTTCCATTACCGTCATAATATTTATTTTTCCGGATGGTTTATTCAGCCGGTATCCCCCATCTTTGCCTTTGACAGACTCCACTATTTTCGCTTCCCGTAAAAGCTTGGCAATTTTTTGCAAAAACAAAAAAGATATGCTACTCTTGTTAGAGAACTTTTTTAATCCCAGCAATTCATTTTTTCTGATTTTTGACAGTTCAATTAGGAGTTGCAGGGCGTAATCGGTTTGTTTAGAAATCTTTATCATACTATATGAGTATGATATAATAATCTTAAAAATAAGTCAACCCTGTTACCATTCTGGCACAGGCTGTGGATAACACAAAAACAAAGCCGTAAGGCGACTTCGTCTTCGTCCTTTGGAAAATAGAAGATATTTTCAGAAAGGTAATAGGGTCAACCCCGTCACCAATATATTGGTACGGGGGTCAAGCGATTTATGAAAACTAAAGCGCAAAAAACCAAATTGGCGTTTAAAAAACTGATGACAGCGGATGTCGTCAACTTAGGAGTGGAACGCCCGGAAAATTTCACCTACAAAACCGGCCAGTTTGCCGAATTTTTATTTCTGGATCCGAAAAATCCCAAAAAAAAGACCAAACGCGCTTATTCAATCTGTTCGGTATCTAATGACAAAAATATAGAGTTTCTTATTAAATTGGTTCCAAACGGAGCCGGTTCTGACTATATAAGAAAGCTAAATGAAGGCAATACGGTGGAGATTTCCGGTCCATACGGCCATTTTATTTTGGAAGATAAAGAGGAACCGTTGGTTTTTATCGCGACGGGTGTAGGCGTGGCGCCGATAATCGGTTTACTGCGCGAATCTCTAAATAATTTAGGCTATAAAAAAGATGTCAGACTTTTATTCGGTTTGCGTGGCGAGGAAGATATTTTTTTAGTTGACCACCTTGACGAATTAAAAGAAAAACATTCTAATTTTGATTATGTTTTGACTTTATCCCGTCCATCAGACAAATGGACCGGAACCAAAGGCCGTGTTACCGATTATTTATCCAAATATATCGATAAAAAGGCTCACTATTATATTTGCGGGAATATTGATATGGCCAGCGACACCAAAAAAACTCTGGAAGATTCCGGAATTAAAGAAGAAAATATCCATTTTGAAGCATTTTAAATTTAACTCGTAGCGAGTTTATGTAAATTCTTAACTAAATTTAGCTAAAAAATAAACTTCATTTATGTCCGTCATTACGAGTCCCGACTTAGTCGGGACGTAGTAATCTCGTCCTTTAAAAGATCCCTCCCCGCTGTACAGCGGGGGGATGACGAATTGTCAAGGGATTGTAAGGGAACACTTATCCCACCATGGCGGGGCGACGGCCTAAAGGCCTCGCAATGACAGAGTAGAAACTTAATAGGAGTTCACTAAAAAGGCAAAGTCATATTCACTCCGCTAGACGCGGAGTTTTGATTTCCAGGCAGTTTTATTTGGTCAAAATTGACCGCGATAGGCATCAATTCTCCGGTCAGAGTGTTATAATAAAGCATTCGGTTATTCCGTCCGTATTCATATAATTCCTTCGTCACCTTGACATCCTGTTCACAATATTTTTTAATTTCATCAATTTTTCCTTCTTCAAACCATTTCATCGCCTGCAAACCGTCGGCGCTTTTTTCAATTTGTAAGGTGGCTTTGGCGATATCATTTAATTTATACCGGCTCCCGGACATCTCTTTGATAACTTTTAATAAATCCAGTTGAGGAATAGTCATCAGATTACCCATATAATACTTATTTAATATCGGCAAATCAAAATGTTCGCTGTTGTAGCCGATAATCCGTTCCGCTTTTTCCAGAATCGGCCATAACTGATTCAGTTCGCTTTCTTCAAATGATCGATAGCTGTCATTTTCATATTGGTAAATGGAAACGACAGTTATTTTTAACGAATCAAAATTCCTTATATCCCCTATTGTTTCAATATCTAATACGATTTCTTTTGACATAGTAAAAAAGCTTGTCCCGATTCCGTCTTATCGGAATCGAGGATCCTCGATTTTGTTGAAACAAAATCGGGATAGGTTTTAGGTGTTGAGTTATGTTGAATATACTAACATAAACGAAAATGAAAATCCAATAACATGTGGCATTTCCATAAATTAAAAAGCCCTTTTTCAGGGTCTAAAACATCTGAGTGGGTGGCACTCAAAGCCTTTACTACGCATAGGCTTGGGCGAAAACGGCCAATGAAGTCCGTTTTCCACAGAATGCCACCCACTCAGGCGGAAGTATAATGCTTTTTCGTCTGAATGTCAATCTTGACTAAGGGCAAGCCCTATCTGAATTTTTGTATCAATTCGCTCATATCTCTTTTTACCGGAATATCAATCAAAACTTTATCTTTAATTTGGGTGATTTGACTTTCACAAGTCGGTTCATCCGCTTCGTAAAAAATACCGACTGGAATTTTTTTCTCGCCCCACTCAAAAGTTTTCGCGAAAGCGGCTTCTTTGCTTGTTTTATCGTAGCTGTCATCTAATTTATAGATATTTTCTCTGTAAAAAGGATGTGTATAGTCTTTGTTAAATGTCACACAGGGCTGTAAAATCTGGACTAAAGAAAAACCTTTGTGTTTATTTGCTTTGATTATCATTTCTTTTGTCGCTTCCGGATCGCCGGAATAAACTCTGCCTAAAAAAGTGGCGCCGGCTGCTAAAGCCAAACGCAACGGATTAATTGGCTCATCCGTATTGCCCGACGGAGTGGATTTGGAAGTGAAGCCTTTTGGCGAACGAGGTGAAGTCTGTCCGGTGGTTAAACCATAAATAGCATTATCGTGCAGTATAACCGTTATGTCCTGATTTCTTCTGGCCGCGTTTATGAAATGATTTCCTCCTTCAGCCAAACAATCACCATCGCCGGTAAATACAAAAACATTAAGCCGGTGATTGGCCATTTTGATTCCCGAGGCTATCGGAATCGGCCGGCCGTGCAAGCCCTCAAATGAAACCAGCTTCACGAAATTAATCATGTGTCCATGACAGCCGATGCCGGCCGTTAACACAGTATTGGTATTATCCCATCCTTCCGCCACCGCCGCGTCGCTAAAAGCCTTCCAGATGCCAAAATTACCGCAACCCGGACACCAGTTTAATTTATTGGGAGTTAAAAGCGCTTCCTTTTGTGTCATAAAAATTTTAATTTTTAATTTTTAAATCAATTTTAAATAATACAATTTTTAAACATTTACAAAATTTAAAATTAAATTAAAATTTATAATTTATTATTTAAAATTATAGCCATTACTCATGATGTTAATTATCATAAGAAAAAGTCTAAGTTTTAAGCTGAAATATTCTTTATCTTATCAATAATTTCTTCCGAAAAAAACGGCCGGCCGTTAAATTTCAATAAATTATCACTGACTTCCACGCCGGTTTTCTCTTTTATCAATCCGGCCATTTGCGCCGTATAATTACACTCAACATTCAAAACAAAATTGGCCGAGCATAAAATTTTCTTAACTTCCAGCGCAGGGAACGGACTGATCCAGTTGATATGGAGAAAATTCACATCATCAAATTCTTCCATTGCGTCAAGAATCGCGCCTTTATTGCTTCCCCACGAAACTATAGTTATTCTCGCTTTGGGCGGACCGTAAAGTTTTGGTTTCTCCATATCCAATTCGGCGCAAGTTTCCAGTTTAGTCATTCGTTTTTTCATCTGTTCCGTTCTGTTTTCCGCCTCTTCGTTTGAATAGCCATATTCATTATGTTCATCGGAATTCGCGACAAAATGATTGCCGACGCCCGGAATTGATCTGGGTGAGACGCCGTCATGAGTTAATTCATATCTTTTATAATCGTTTTGCTTTTCCCAAACCATTTTGCCCCGATTGATTTTATAATCTTTAAACTCAAATGGTTTTACGCCAAGATGGCTTTCGCAGATTTGTTTATCAACCAATAAAATTACCGGTGTCTGATATTTTTCCGCGATATTAAACGCTTTCATCGTCATATAATACGCTTCTTCAACATCGCCCGCCGCCAAAACAATACGGGGAAAATCGCCCTGATGCGCGTGTAAAACAAATCTCAAATCGCCTTGTTCAGTCCAAGTCGGCAAACCGGTAGCCGGTCCTCCGCGCATACCCTCAATTATTACCAAGGGAGTTTCAGTCAGTCCGGCCAGTCCGTAGGCTTCACTCATCAGACAAAAACCGCCCCCGCTGGTTCCGGTCATCGCCCTGGCGCCGGCAAAAGACGCGCCAATGGCCATATTGATGGCGCTGATTTCGTCTTCCGGTTGTTTATATATAAAATTAAATTTTTCTTGGAGAGGCGCGAGCGTGTGTAAAACTCCGGAAACCGGCGTCATCGGATAGATAGCGGCAAATTGCATGCCGGCGGCGATTGCGCCCAAGCCGATGGCTTCATTGCCGTTGACTACTATTTGTTCCAATTTATTTGGTCTCTGGCTTAAAACATTTTTTATTTCGTTTTTATAATGTCCCAGCGCGTAATCATAACCGGCCTGACAGACTAAATGGTTCTTTTCTGTAATTTCCGGTTTTTTGTCGCTAAATTCTTCCGCGATTAAATCTTTCAAATGTTGCATCTTGCCTCCCAACAACGCCATCACCGCGCCTAAAGCGGCCGTATTCCTCATTATTTCCGACCCGCCGACATCGCGGGCGATTTTATTTATTGGCACGCCGAATTTTGACACTCCATCCGGCACATCCGCCAAATTCATATCCGTTTCATTATCAAAAACCACTCCGGAGCCGTCCCGTAGTTCATTTTTATGTAAGTCAATCGTTTCCTGATTTAATGCCACCAGTAAATCAGTATGCGCGAGTTGTGAACGCGTCGGTTTATCAGAAAAAGTGGTTTGCATTACATTATGTCCGCCCCTGACAATTGAAGGATATTCTGCGTAGTCAAACACATAATATCCTGACCGGCTGGCGATTTTGGAAAAAGTTATGCCGACCGACATAATTCCATATCCGGCCTCCCCGCCTATTTTAAAACTAAAAGCGGAAGATTTTTTTTCTTCATTTCTTTTTTTATTAAACAAACTCATAGTGTTCAAATGTTTAAATGTTTGTATGTTTTAATGCTTTAGTATTCTTCCAACGTTGACGTATCGCCAATCGGTAAACCCAATTCTCTGGCTTTCAAAAGTCTACGCATAATTTTTCCGGAACGGGTTTTAGGCAAAGTTTCCACGAATTCAATTTCTCTTGGATAAGCGTGTCCGGCCAAATGTTTCTTAATAAAAACTTGTAATTGTTTTTTAAGATTTTCCGAGCCTTTATAACCCGGAGCTAACTTAACAAATGCTTTAATAATTTCTCCGCGGAGAGGATCCGGCTTGCCGATTACACCGGCTTCAATAACGCTTGGATGTTCTATTAAAGCGGATTCCACCTCAAACGGCCCGACGCGTTCGCCGGAAGTTTTTATTACATCATCAGCGCGCCCGATAAACCAAAAATACCCATCTTTATCGCGAAACGCTCTGTCGCCGGAAATATACCAACCGTGTTCAAAATATGATTTATATTTATTCGGACGGCGCCAAATTTTTTGCATCATTGACGGCCAGCCCGGTTTAATTGACAAATTGCCTTCTTTATTTGGCCCAAGTACTTTTCCTTCATCACTGACTATTTCCGCGCGTATGCCCGGCAACGGTTTTCCCATTGAACCCGGTTTAATATCCATCGCCGCATAGTTCGCGATTAAAATGCCGCCGGTCTCGGTCTGCCACCAATTATCATGAAAAGGCAAACCAAACACTTTCAATCCCCAACGTATCGGCTCCGGATTTAACGGTTCGCCCACGCTTGCCAAATAACGCAATGAAGATAAATCGTATTTTTTGACCAGTTTATCACCGGAAGCCTGCAACATTCTGATCGCGGTTGGCGCGGTATACCAAACCGTGACTTTGTAGTCTTGGATGACCTTATACCACTCTTCAGGGCTGAATTTGCCGTTAGTAATAACTTCTGACACGCCATTACTCCATGAACCTAAAATACTGTAAGCCACACCGGTCACCCAGCCCGGGTCGGCGGTGCACCAATAAACATCATCTTCTTTAAGGTCCAGAACATATTTAGCGCTCATATGTTCATGAATGATGGATTTATGAGTATGCACAACGCCTTTTGGCTTTCCGGTTGTGCCGGAAGTGTAAAGCATAAAAGCCGGGTCATCCGGACTCATCATATGCGTCTTGTATTTTTTTGATTGGGTCACCATCAACTCGTCAATCGCGATGACTTTTTTTCCTTTCGCTTCCAGTTTGGCGATTTTTTTCGGGTCGCCCACGACCATGATAGTTTCCAATTCCGGCAATTTTGAAACAACTTTGGCAACTCGCTTAAACAATTCCAATTCCGTCACTACAACTTTAGCTGAGCTGTTTCCCAATCTGTCTTCAATCGCCTGCGGACCGAAGGCGGCAAACATTGTTCCAACAATGGCGCCGGTTTTTAGCGTTCCTAAAAATCCATAATACAATTCCGGGACTCTGGTCAGGAAAAAGAAAACCCTGTCTCCTCTTCCCACTTTCAAATATTCCAAAGAATTCGCGAACTGGTTGGACAAATCATTCATTTCCGTAAAAGTATAATTTCTTTTTTCTCCTTCCGCGCCCATCCAATAAAGCGCTACTTTATTTTTCCGCCAAGTTTTGGTATGCCTTTCCAGCGCGTTATAAGCGGCATTAAGTTTTCCGCCAAAAAAATCAATATCTTTTTTCGCGTCCGCCAATGTGTGATTTTTGTAAACGCTGTGATAGTCGGATAAGTTTGGCGTAAAGTTAATTATCTTTTTTGTTTTTTTAATTAGCTTTGAGTTCATAAAAGAATTAATAGAAATAAATTACTTGTTGAATTTAAATCATTTAAAATTAAATCATTTAAAATTGTTTGAAAATTATAAATTTAAAATTGAAAATTATCGGCTTTTTATCTGGATCCCCAAACAAGTTGGGAATGATAGAGCAAAAATTCGTTATAAGTTAATTGTTATTTCAGTATACCACATTTTTCATAAAATAAAAAAACTCCCGGTGGTTGGCCGGGAGCAGGTTCGTTTGCTATGGATTTTATTTTAGTCTTATCGGCATCCCGTACGTTTTGAGGAGTTCCAGACACTCCTCCGTCGGGTTTTCGCACAGCAAGCTGACGTTTTCCGTCTTCGGGACTTTTATCAGTCCCTTTTTGTATCTGGCGTAGAACGGATGGAACTTGCTCATGGGGCATAGGCTCAAGGTCACATGGCCCATCTCATTGAAGGAAGTCGTGGAAATCACGCCGATAACGGCGTTTTTCTTCACGCTCAATACAGATGAGCCGGAAGAACCTTTGCCAATCCCCAATCCAAGGATTTGGGTGGGGATAGCGCCCTTGATGTTCACTTCTACGACTTCGTAGTTGACTTTGATTTCCGGCTTGCTGATATGGCCGGTCAAGTAAAGGTTGCCCATTCGCTCCAACGGCGCCACGACCACGACAAGTTCCTCCCCGATACGGACAGGATCTTTCCCTTTGTACAAAGGAAGAAGCGGTATGTTTCGGGTGGTCTTGACTTTGAAGATCGCGAAGTCTTCGAATTGGCCTCGATCGCCGTAGGCAACCAATTCAGCCGGCATTTCGGTGACAGGAGTATCCCCACCTTCGGACTCGAAGACAAGGAAGAACTTGATCGGGAATAGAGTTGTCAACGGTTGGGTCTCTTTGGTGGAGGCCTTGTAAACCGTCGCGTAGTGTCCCGCGGTGAGGAATTCGTACTCGTCTCCATTCCGGCTGATGGCGCTGGCGCCACAAAGGTCAAAGGTGCCTTCTTTTCCGGTGACTTTGACGCCCAATCTGGCGACCGCGTTCATCGCCTTGTCAGCCGTGTGTTGCTTCACGAAAGCACTCTCCTTTTTGGCGAAAGGAACGCAAGCGCAAAGCGTGGCAAAAAGTGAAAAAGCAAAAAGTTTGTTTGTGAAAGTATTCATTGTTCTACTCCCTGTTTTTGTTTTGGTTAAAACGACTTAAAAATCCATAAATTATAACGAACGAACCTAATATGTAGTGTATTTTATCTTATTTAAAAAAGCAAGAGCCTTGTGGTTAACAAGGCTCTTAGTTATTTGATGTGTAGTTTATGGCGCATTGGTTTACTTTTTGAAATACGGGTATTTTCCGTCCATGACGCGTTTCTCAAACTTCCGGAATTTATCCGCATTAATGAATATCAGTTCTAAACCCGTTTCGATTGGCAGTTGGCTGGACAAGATCCCCAGGACTCTGCCCGAACTAACGGACATTACCGCTGATCCTGAGGCGCCTTTGCCATTCTTGATTCCGCCGACCATAAAGGATGTTTGGTATTTTATTTTACCAAAGTGTTTTACCATGCCGTAAAAAATATGGCCTCTGGCTTCTTTTGGATAGCCGACATTGAGAATATACTCCCCAATTTTTGCCTTTTTTTCCGACAGGTATAGCACCGGGATTATCATTGGTATCTTCGCTTCAAGAATGGCAAAATCATCGCCGATCGGCTTATAGCCGACGGCTACAATCTTTGCCCTGAACAAGTTCTCTTTCAAGAAGTTGTTGAACTCAAAATGAAGATAAATGGATTCAGCTTTTATTTTAATTTTTTCTTTACCGACATCGAATTTCGCCACACAATGAGCGGAAGTTACAAAAAGGTATTTACCCTTCCGCAAATCATACGGGAAAGCCGAACAGGTAGACCCGTTGCCGTCCGTTTTCTCAATGAGAACTTTCGCGGAAGACAGGAGCAGGTTATGCTCCGCGTCGGTGTTTCGAAAAAAGGATATGGAACTTCTCACCGGCTGGGCATGATGGCCACAGCCCGCAAAAAGAAAAATGAAGCCGGCTAAAAGAGCCAGTTTGATTTTGTTTGCAAAAAACATTTCCCCACCTCGCTACATCAAATAAATTTTAAAGAACTTTGGCGCGTTTAAACGCGCCAAAGTGTTTCCACACTAATAACTTTCTTCGTCAATTTCACAGATGTTATCCTCGCCCATTCCTCGGACGGGAAATAGATACTTATGATTTCTCACTTTTTCTTCAAACATCTTGAAGCGGTCTATCGGGATCGATATCAGTTCTTTGGTATTTTCTCTCCAAGCATAGACTATTCCGTGCACTTTTCCGGAGGTGCAACCCACGAGAGCGGAACCGGAAGCGCCGGAAGCCACTTGGATGCCAAACAGCTTGGACAAGATATAGTCCTCATCCGTTTCGGTGACAGAACCGAAAAAGACATTGCCGTCCGCTTCAGCCGGATAGCTGACATTGAAGACGCATTGATTCTTTTCCAACGGATAATCAGCCAGAGTAAAGACAGGGATTTCCCGGTCATAAATCTTTGCCGACAGAATGGCAAAGTCATGTCCGACGGTTTCGTAACCTACGGCGTCAACTATGCCAAAATAATAATGGACATCGTCCACATTTACTTCATCGTGCAGTTTCAAGAGCACGATTTCCGCGTTCATTATGATTTCATGTTTCTCATCATCCGTAGTGGAAACACAATGAGCGGCGGTAATGAAAGAATATTCGTTGCCGGTACGCTTGTAAGCAAACGCGGTACAACCATACATATCGCCGTTTTTGAACACAGCGATTTCCGCTGTCGCCGCGTAAGCTTTCTGAACCTCGGTTTCATTATAGTAGAAGTTCAGATAGTTGAAGTTGATAGCTTCTTTCAATTCCAGATAGAAAAAGAAGCTCAACATCAGAAGCCACGTAAAAACAAAAAGCAAAAAAATGTTAAATCTCTTCAAGACATCACCTCTTTCTTGACGAATAAATTATAAAGGGCAAAACACTCTCTATATTTTATTGTATTTTATAAGGAAAATAATGTCAACCCTGTCACTTTTCTGAAAAAGTTTTTAAATTTACCAAAATACAAAGACGAAGTCGCCTCGCGGCTTAGATTTTTTTTAACCCATTATCATTGCCAGAATAGTGACAGGGTCAACCCGTTCGGCCCAATAAAAAAGCGCCCCGCTATAAGAGAACACTTATCTCCCGACTCAGTCGGGGGGTGATGTCGTCTTAAGACTCCTCGCGATGACAATACTCAACCAAACACTCATACAACACAAAAACAACCCACTCACAACCACCAATCGCACAACTCCCCGAGCCTATGGTTTTTAAAGACCGAGTTAATGTATTTTTGAGTGTACCCCCATAATGGGGGCACCCCGCTGTACAGCGGGGCGAGTGAGAAAATACATTAATGAGCGCTTTACAAAACCATCAGCTCGGCAGTTTTGGCTCCACTTTTTGCTGCCAAAAAGTGGAAAAGACAATTACTGGATTCCCGTAAGCACGGGAATGACAAAAAGATCCCTCCCCGCCAGCTGGCGGGTCGGGATGACGAAGAGACTACACTGAGGTTTTTGATAAATAAAAAAGCGCCCCGCTGTACAGCGGGGCGCTAACGCCTTTGTTTTTACAACCATTACCAGCCTTCCAAGTATCTAAGATACTTGACTTCCGCTTCTTTTTGGAATTTCCTAAACGCGGAAATCGGGAACGCTCTCAATAGATTTGGATCTTTGACAAAGCCGGAATCAATTATTGCTGTTACTTCTTTTGCGAGGCAGTCAAAAATCGGCGCGCCCGAAAGACCATGTCCGTCCCTTATCCCTCTTACTTTAAGAAGAATCCGTTTGTCGGTTTTATGAACGAGCCGATATACAAATCCAAGAAATACCCTGCCAACCGCCGATGTGGGAAATCCCAAAGTAAAAGCGCAATGCCCGAAGACCGGGTCATTTTTTGATAGCTTCAATATTGGAACTTCCAACACTTCTATCTCCGTTTCCACGATGGCAAAATCCTCTTTGCCTTCTATCAGCGAAGCGCCGATGAGTTCAGCCGGATAAAATCCCAGGCTGTATCCGTTTTTATCATACAACGCCAATTCCGCTAAAAGGAAGAATGTTACGATGTTTCCGTTTTCAAATTCTTCCTTTACAAAGCAATGCGCGTTAGTCGCGAATCGGTATATATTGCCTTTTCTCCAAAAAGCAAACGCGGTGCAACTGCCGGTCGCCGTATGCAATACGGCGACCGCCGGCATAGCGACATCGCCGACGAAGTCCGATTTATAGACCTTCAGCCCTTCTTTTTGTACAGCCTTGGTTTCTTTGGCATACCTGATAGAACAAGCCATTGATAAAGCAAAAACAAGACACAAGAAACTTAGCGAAAAATGGTTTACCTTTTTCACGGTTTTACCTCTCTTTAAAGTAAAAGAGTAAATGGTTGCTAAAATTTAATGAGCAAAAAGCGTATCTAAATTAACAGTAGTATATAAACCACCAACTGTCAACAGACAAGATCGCCTTGTATCCTATATTCTAAATTCTATATTCTATATTCTAACCTCATTCATACCTCAAAGCCTCAATAGCGTCCTTATTAGCGGCCTTTTTCGCCGGCACCAAACCAAATACCAAACCGACAAACGCGGATACAGCCAAACCCATAGCCGCCGCGCTCCACGGAAAAACAAAACCCATTTTTGACCCCAAAGCCTGCCCTACTCCGATTGAAGCGCCAAAAGACAAAATCGCGCCTAAAACTATGCCAATAAATCCGCCAAAACCGGTTAACAAAACCGCTTCAATCAAAAATTGCGATAAAATATCTTTTTTGGTCGCGCCAATCGCTTTTCTCAAACCAATCTCGCGCGTGCGTTCCGTGACAGACACAAACATTATATTCATAATACCAATACCGCCGACCAACAACGAGATGGCCACTACGACCGATAAAAATGCCGTTAAAATACCGATTATACTGGTTATTTGTTCAACCATACCCTCTTGCGTGACTATATAAAAATCATCTTTACTGGAGTCGGTAATGCTATGTGACTCCCGCAAAGTTATTTCTATATCCCGAACTGTCGCTTCAACCAGTTCCGGCGTCTCCGCCATAGCAATGACTTCATGATAATAATCAACTCCCAACAAATAAGACTGGGCGGTGGAATACGGCAGTAAAATCATTTCGTCCACGTTAAAAAAACTGACTTGCCCTTTTGGCTCAAGAGTCGCGACAACTCTAAAATTTCTATTTTTAATTTTTATATTTTTTCCGATCGCGTCTGAGTCGCCAAATAATTCCTTCTTAACTTTAGAGCCGATTACCGCTACGGAAGCTTTTTGCTTGATATCATCTTCAGTAAAAAATTGGCCTTCTTCCGGAATAATATCAAACATATCCGCCATCATTTCCGCTGACCAGCCGAAATTCATGCCTTGATAAGTTTCCCCGCCATAAGAAACACCGCCTGGAACAATAACTGAAGGCGCTATATCCGCCAAAAAAGGAACGTTGCTTTTTTTGCTTAATGCTTCTATATCCCTGACTGTCAGTGAATTGGACAACAGCGTTTCTGCAAAATCCGATGGCCCTTTGGGTTGTCTGCCCGGGCGAATCACAATAATTTCCGGACCCATCCCGCCGATTTCGCCCAAAATCATTTTTTCCGCGCTGTTTCCCACTGACATTACAATCATAATTGAAGTAATACCAATAACAATGCCCAAAATAGTCAAAGTGGAACGAAGTTTATTCGTCTTTAACGACGCGAGCGCGACTCTGAATGTCTGTTTAATTTTCATATTATTGCGCTTTTTTCTTTAAAACATTTCCGTTTCCGTTTCCATTGCCGTTTTTTGAATTGATATCATATTCAATCAAACCGTCTCTGACCTGAATAATTCTGTCCGCGTATTGGGCAACTTCCTGTTCGTGAGTAATTAAAATCAAAGTATGTTTTTTATTTCTGTTCAAATCATTAAATATCTCCATAATGGTATCTCCGGTTTTTGTATCCAAATTTCCGGTTGGCTCGTCGGCAAAAATAATTTCCGGATTATTGATAAGCGCGCGGGCGATGGCGGTTCTCTGTTTTTCTCCGCCGGATAATTTTGCCGTCAAATGATCACGTCTGTGAGATAATCCGACCGCTTCTATCGCGTCTTCTCCTCTTTTCTTCCATTCTTTTTCAGGGATATCAGAATACATCAATGGAAGCATCACATTATCAATCACGCTGTTTCTTGGCAACAAATTAAAAGACTGAAACACAAATCCCATTTTCTTATTTCTGACCAAAGCTTGTTCTTCTTCGGAAAAATCCTTGATTGATTTTCCTTCAAACAAATAATCCCCCTCGGTGGGCGTATCCAAAAATCCGAGCATATGCAGTAAAGTGGATTTGCCTGATCCTGACGGTCCGATTATGGCGATAAACTCCCCTTTGGCCACATTAAAAGAAACCCCGCGCAAAGCTTGGGTTTCCACATCATCAATTCTGTATATTTTTTTTAAGTTTTTAATTTCAATTAAGCTCATAAAAACATTAAAACATAAAAGCATTAAAACAATTTTGTTTTTATGTTTTACTCCATGAAGGTGATGACCGTATCCCCCTCATTTATCCCGCTTAAGATTTCTATTTTGCCATCCGAACCTTTCACTCCGGTCTCCACTTCTCTTTCCATAATTTCACCATTTACCATTATTTTAACTATACGATCGCCATTTCTGTAAATTACCGCCCGCTGTGGAATAGCGATGATATTTTCTTTCATATTGGTCATAATTTCCAAGTCAGCGCTCATGCCTGATTTTATTTTATCGCCCGCGTCCAAGAATTGTAGAACTGTTTTGTAAGTGGCAACGCCTTCTATAACTTCTTCCGCAGGATCAATGGAAACAACCACCGCCTCAAAACTTTCATCATTGCCATACGCGTCCAGTTCCACTTCCGCTTTATTGCCAATTTTCACTTTTGATATGTCCACTTCCGTGATATTCGCCTCAATTTCAAATCCGGCTTCGGAAATGACAGAAATTACTGTAGTATTTGCCGTCACAATTTCGCCTTCCTTGGCATCTTGTTTAGTAATAATGCCTTTTATTGGAGAATAAATAATATTTTTCTCTATTTTTGCTTGCGCGCTGGCTACACTGGCGTTCCTTTGGCTAATCACCGCTTTCTGTGAATTAATGTTGGCTTCAGCCTGCTGTAGTTTCGCGATTTGCGCGTCAATTTGTTCTTTGGTGTATCCGGCCAGTTTTAAATTCAAATCATCTTGCGCGACTTTCAAATCAAATTCCGCCCCGTCAACCAAAGCTTGCGCGGTGTTGATATTATCGGTATTGGTATTTTTTTGCGCTGAAATTGACTGCTGTAAATTGCTTATGCCGGTCAACGCAGTATTAACATTTGTTCTGGCGGTATTCAGATTCGCTTTGTAAGTACTCAAATCAGTTGAAGTTAAACTGGTATTGCCGTCCAGTATATCCCCTATCAGATTCAAAAAATCTCTGACGGTAATTAAGGCGTTTTTGCCAACCACCAGCGCGCTGTCAAATTCGGAATTTGTTGTATGTGTTTTTCCTATCTCATCTCTTAAATCGGCCAAATCGTTAAGCGCGTTTCGGCGCTCTGTCAGCGCGTCTATTTCCAGTTGGGAGTTATTCGGTTCAAAAGTAAAATCAACACTGGCGCCGGTGGTAAACAAATCATCCAATTGAGTATTAATCGCGTCATCTGATTTTACATAGCCGTCATTTAAAGTATTCATCACATCATCATACAAATTATCCAAATCGGTTTGCGCGTTCGCTTTGGTTGTTTCCAAATTCAATTCTTGATTATCCAAATCAGATTGGGCATTGGCAACTTTAGTTTGGGCGATAACGATTTCTTCCGGCCTCGTCCCGCTCTTCATTTCATCAAGCTTGGCCTGTTCCGCGTTAAAAGCGGCCTCATACTGCGTCAAAGTAGCCCTGGCGCTCAATACTTGCGCGTTGGCTTGTTGTAATTCAGCAAATAAGTCCGCAATATTCAATTCAGCGAGTTTTTGACCCATTTCCACCGCGCTCCCCACTTCCGCGTAAACTTTTTTAACTTTTCCGCTATTTTCAAAAGCCAAATCAACTTCTTGCGCTGCTTTTACAATACCCACCACGCTGACAAATTGTTTTAAGTCGGTTTTTTCCACCGTGATAGTATCAATTCTTGGCGGTTCGGCCGGTTTAAACACAAAATAAAAAATAGAAGCGATAATTATAAAACTCGCTATAATCAAAAACTTGAACCTTTTCAAAAAATTCATAAAAAATAATTAATTGTTTATGAGTATATTATATCACAAATATCCAAAAAAAACACCCCCGACTTAGTCGGGGGTGGCCTTAAAACTATCTACCAATCGCTTCATCTATCTTCTCTTTATCAAAGCCAATAATCACTTCATCATCAACCACTATTACCGGCACTCCCATCTGACCGGATTTTTCCATCATTTCTTTCGCTCTTTTATGATCCTCCGCCACATTGTATTCTATATATCTTACTTTTTTTTCTTTCAAATAATCCTTTGCTTTAAAGCAATAAGGACAGGATTCCGTTGAGTAAATTTCCACTTTCATATATTTAAAATTTGTTATTTTTTATTTTAATTCTCCTTTAGCATGCATCTTTGCCAATTCATCATAACCTCCGATAAGCTCGCCGTCAATAAAAACCGCCGGCGTCGTCATCCAATTATGTTCTTGAATCAATTTGACTCTCTCTTCCGGCCTGGCCTCAATATTAATATCGTCATATTCCAAATTTAAAGAGTGCAACAGTTCCTTAGCTCTTTCGCAATAAGGACAAGTCGGCGATGTACATTTTTATATTCATAAATTATTTTTTAATCAATCCTTAGCAATATGATAGCATACAAGCGGTTTTTTTTACAACAAAATGATACGGAAAAAGTATCCACAGCCCCTCCCCTATTGTTTATTTATTTAAATAGCTGGTATAATTTTACTATTAAAATATTTATTTTTAGTAAATCTCTTTATGGCCACATGTTCACAATGTGAAACTGAAGGCGTGGAACTAGTATGTGAAACCTGCGAATCCTGCGAGGATTGCGGTTGCGTCTGCGCATAGCAAGCAAAAAAACATCCCGATTAAATCGGGATGTTTTTTGTTTTTATTTTATATCCTGCAAATCATGCGCTCCGCTTTCTCTTAATCCGCCGGTGGTGATTCTGACGAATTTAACATTTTTCTGCAGTTCGGCGATTGTCTTGGAATCCGTATAACTCATCCCCGATTTCAAACCGCCGACAAATTGTCCCACCACTTCCGCCAGTGGTCCTTTATACGGCACTACTGATTCAACCCCTTCCGGAACCACCTCATTCAGATTCTTTTTTTCCTGATTGACTGTTTTTCGGCGTTGGGCAATCGCGAAACTGGCGCTTCCCCGGCACACTTTATATTTTTTATCACCTCTCAACATTACCACGCCCGGACTCTCGGCCGTGCCCGCCAAAGTTCCCCCCAACATCACCGTATCCGCTCCCGCGCCGAGCGCTTTGACAATATCACCCGATTTCTGAATACCACCATCGGCAATCACCGGCACGCCGTAATTTTGCGCGACCCTGGCCGCTTCCAACACGGCTGACAATTGCGGAACTCCACATCCGGTCACGATTCTGGTTATACAGATTGTCCCCGGCCCCACCCCGACTTTGATTCCGTCCACGCCGGCTTCGCATAAATCTTTCGCGCCTTGCGCGGTGGCGATATTGCCCGCGATAATCTGAACACCGCCAAATCTGTCGCGCAGTTCTTTAATCGCTTTAAGCATCAAATTGGAATGCCCGTGCGCGATATCCACCACCAGCGCGTCCACTCCGGCTTTGATAAGCTCAGCCGCTCTTTCCATATAATCACCTTTCACGCCGATTGACGCGCCTACAATCAGCTGTCCTTTGTTATCAACATTGGCTTGCGGATATTTTCCCCGTTTAAAAATATCTCCGGCTGTAATCAAACCGATAATTTTATTTTCTCCATCCACCAACGGCAATTTTTCAATCTTGTGCTCGGCGAATTTTTTCAAAGCCTCGTCAAGACCGGTGTTAGCATCGCCAACAACCAAATTTTCCCGCTTGGTCATCACATGTTTTATCAAAGCGTAATCATCGGCAAAAGTAAGGTCGCGATTCGTGACCAAACCCAACAGATGTTTCGCCTCGTCTGCCACCAGCAAACCGGTTACACTGCGTTCCATGGCGAAATTCTTCGCTTCCTGCGCCGTTATATTCTCATCTATGCAATACGGCTCTTTAATCACATAATTCTGCGCTCGTTTCACTCTTTTGACTTCTTCCACATTTTCCTCAATCGTCATAAACCGGTGGATAATGCCAATTCCGCCCAACCGCGCCATCGCAATCGCCATATCCGATTCGGTTACAGTATCCATATTTGAGCTGACAATCGGGATATTTAAAGTTATTTTTTTGGTCAACCTGGTTTTTGTATCGGCCATTGACCTTGAATCCAAAGTGGACCGTCTGGGCACGATTAAAACATCGTCGTATGTCAAAGCGAGAGGGATATTATACATATTTTTAAATTAAAACATAGAAAAAGCCCTGACAGGGCTCATTTATAATATATGGATATAAAATAATTGTCAAAAAACACCAAAGAATGATTTTCTCTCCTCCACTTTTTTTATAAAAAGTGGAGCAAAAAATCGAGCCGTTGGTTCGCTCAGAGCCAGTTGCGGCTCACCGTCGTATTTTGTCCTTGACTTAACCTTGACGGGACTCGGCAGGCCGGACAAAATTGACTCCGGCTCACCTGCAACTGTAAGGGTGCCTTATCCCGACTTGGGTCGGGACTAGCTGAGCGAACCAACATGGCTCAAAACGATGAATTGAGTTGAATTATTTTTTTAAGCTTAAAATATTGGATAATTGACCCTGTCACCTTTCTGAAAAAGTTTTTGAATTTTCCAAAACATAAAGACGAAGTCGCCTTACGGCTTTGACTTTTTTAACCCACTATCATTGCCAGAATGGTGACAGGGTTGACAAAAAGGAAAACAAGTGATTAAGTATATATGAGGAGGGTGTTATGGACACTGCAAAAATTATAGCTCTTTATCTTTTGAGTTTTGCGTTGCTGTTGATGATAGTTTATTGGATTGTTAATCTCATTTTCCTCATTCAAAACAGAGGAGGAAAAAATGAGAGTGATAAGTCAAATTTTGACCTCACTCGTCTCAATAATCATATTCTAATGCGCGCGTTGTTTAACTCGGGCGATGAGGAAAGAGAATATTTTTTCTTCCTTCATAAAGACGGTGAAAAAAAATTGGTTGAGTTTTTTAAAAGGCTCCATAGCGATCCCGGGATTGATTTGGATACCGGGATGCGAAATTGCTATTCCTTAAAAAGAATAGACACCGTTTCGTTTTTCAAGACCAAAGGCGGGGGTTATTGGAATATTGAGGTGGGCGGAGGCAAGTGGTCCAATAGCCATAAATATCCGGTTGAGTGCGTTGAAATAAACGGACAGATGTTTTCCAAAGTGTTTTTGGAAGAAAAAAAAGAAGAAAAGCGGGAGGAAAAACTTGCAGACATAATACCGTTCAGAAAATAAATCCAGCACCTTCCTGTGGAGTAATAAACTTCACAGGAAAAATAATTTTTATACCCACTCATCTTCGCAGTAAGTGGGAGGCATTCTGGGAAGGTGCTGGATAAACGGGGGAGAGAACAAAGGGCGGTTTCGACCGCCCTTTTATTTTCTGATTATTTTTGTTATATTTAATAACAGATATGGAAATAACCAATATACACAATTTAAGCGAATACGAAAAAAAATTGATTGAAGTAGCGCGAGCCGCGCGAAAAAATGCTGTCCCGCCAGTAAGCAATTATCAAGTTGGCGCGGCGGTTTTGACTGCCAGCGGTAAAATTTTTCCGGGAGCGAATATTGAAGACGCCGGCCTTAACTCAACCGTGCACGCGGAAGTATCTGCCATTTCAGCGGCCAACGCGGCCGGTTCCAAAAATATCAGGACTTTGGCGGTGTGCGGGGGCGATAGTGGCTCAGAAGTATTTTTGATGCCGTGTTTGCATTGTTGGCAGTTTATTTGCAACTTCACGGAAGTGATTGGAAATGAGATAAAAATAATAGGCGTGCATAGTGAAGGTGACGGTTGTTCAATTGGTTCTACAAATGACGGATCTCCTGATTTTTTGGGGTGGCGCGCGATCGGCGCTGATTTGGACCGGTGGAGGAAATAAAATATTAATAAAACAAAAAACACTCTACCGAATCGACGGCTAGGGTGTTTTTTGAAATAATACTCCAATTATTAAAAACTCAGCGGGTCGGACCATGATACCAGACCCTTTGGGGTCGGTACAGGGCAGGCGGGACTTTTTCCCAGTATCCTTGTGGTGATGGGCGAACCTCCGCCAAAGGCGGGCAGGCGCAACTTTCTCCCGACATAGTACGGGATCTTCGACCGACTTAGTCGGGATGCTCTAAACAATTTATAAAATAAAACACTCAGCGGACCGGACGGGACTCGAACCCGCAACTTCTGCCGTGACAGGGCAGTGCTCTAACCAGTTGAACTACCGGTCCGCTGAGTGTTTTAAATAGTATTTTTTCCGTATGTCTTAATGTACCAATTTACATATTTTGGATTTTTCGCTTTTTTTAGTTTTAGCTCTGATTTGGTGGCTTCGTTATTATTTTTATATTCTATATACCCTATTAACAGCCATGGAGCTCCCTTTTGTGTATATTTTTCTTCGCCATTATTATGTTCTTTTAAACGGCGACGTAAATCGTTTGTCTTACCAATATAGAATTTGTCTAGTTTTTTACTGTATATATAATAAACAAAATATTCCATATTGTTAAACTCGCAACTTTCTCCCGACATAGTACGGGATCTTCGACCGACTTGGTCGGGATCGGGATTGAACCATGCCCCGTACCGACCCCAAAGGGTCTGGTACTGGGGTACCGACCCGCTGAGTTTTTAAATGCTTGTTTATTTTATTTAGAAGCCTTAGCTGCTTGTTTTTGAGCTTTTTTTAAACGTTGCGCGCTGATTTTTTTGATCTGCACTTTGCGTTCAGCCTTCCAAATGTTTCTATTTTTTTTTCTTTCTCCCATATGATATTGCTTAAGTAATAGGAATATATTACAAGATTAGCTTAGAAAAGTCAAGTAGCCCGCGTCGTTCTGAAAAATAAGACGCCAAGCCGGGACCGGCTGGCGTCAATAACAGTTAGCCTTTTTCCTCCTTCTCTTTCTCATCCAAGATTCTGAATTTGGCTTCCAACTCTATCTCGTTAAGTTTGTCTATGGAAATTTGTCTATCGCTGATTTCATTTTCTAGCCGTCTGCAGGCATGATTAATTTGAATTCTGTCTTCATTTGACAGAAAGGTCGCGACCGACAATACAGCAAAAGAGAACAAGAAGATCAAACTTGGAAATAAGAAAAAATTTGCCAACAGGCAACCGGCCGCCAAACTGCCGAATATAAGAGTCATTTTTGGATTGCAATCTCTCCGTATCTCGGACAGCATTAGAGCCAGTTCTTCTATTTGGACATTGGTAATTTCCCTGTCTGAATCTATTTTAGAGAGATCAACGCCGTAGTATTTTGCCAAACGATCGTCTTTTTCCATCTTTCCCTCCCATTGGTATAAAGGCTGGATAAACATTATTATATTTTTTGAAGAATGTCAACCTAGCCGTACTATGGGTATTATGATACATGATTCACACATCATGATTCATGTTATGTGAATCATGATTTATGTATTCGGGTCGGTGATGGGGTCAACCTATTGATGTGTGTTTAGAGTATTTTAGAATTGAGGTTAAATATTAAATGCCAGTCATTAGTTTGACTGGCATTTGCCCCCTTATTTTTGAGTATATTGCTATTCCTTCTGGAATCTCTTGAACGTGGTGATTTTGAAGTCCGCCGCGTCTTCCCTGTTTGCTCCGATGAAGATATTATTTCTCTCCATCAGTACTTCCCGAAGGAGACGACGGTAGACTGCAATAGCATCCTTTACTACATCTGCCACTTCGTCTCTTCCGGTCAACCCCGCCATAGTTTCAAGAGTGAGATCACCTTCGCCTTCTTCGATAGCTATATCATACAGCTTGGGCATTGTTTGGTCTCCTGTGAAAGGTTTTTTAGCTACATATCTGCTGAGACATTACTACATATTTTCAAAAATGTCAAGAGAAGGAGTTTATAACTTAAATCTTTCCCGATTTGTTTGAAACAAATCGAGGATCCACGATTCCGACAAAACGGAATCGGGATAATCTAAAACAAAAAAAGACCCACAGGGTGTTCGGCAGTAGCAATAGGAGCGAAGGAGGGGGCGCTCCCGCTTCCGCCAAACACCCTAGGGGTCTTGGTAAAGTATTCAACAAATTATCACAATTTGTTGTTGCTGTCAATTATTTGACGAGTTCAGCTATTTTTTTGAAGATTTTTGGTTCTTTGGCGGCGATTTCCGATAATACTTTTCTGTCAAGCATTACTTTTTTCGCTTTAAGCCCACCCATAAATTTGCTGTAAGATGTACCCAATTCACGCACTGCGGCATTGATCCTTACTTGCCACAAACGGCGGAATTCTCTTTTCTTGCGGCGTCTGTCGCGATAAGCGTGAGCGCCGGCTTTTACATCAGCGGTTTTAGCAAGTTTGATAAGATTTTTTCTTCCTGCCTCAAAACCTTTTACTCTTTTCATCAGGTTGCGTCTTTTTTTGACGTGACCCATGGCTCTTTTTACTCTAGGCATATTATTAGTAGATTAGGTAGATTAGTTAGAATAATTAGATTATTTAGGTAAGAGATTAGTTAGATTTTTTAATTAATTACTAATCGCTAAATATTCTAATAGCTAAACGCTATTTAAGCATGTGGCATCGCTTTCAAAATGGTTTTAGCCATAGTGGCGGACATTATATTGTCTGAGCGTTTGTTTCTTTTTGTATTTCCTCTTTCTCGCGCGTTAAAATGATCCTGCCCTTCGGCGCGTTTTAAAATTTTGGTGCCTTTTTTGCTTCTTTTAATACGAAATCGCTTGGCGATTGATTTGTGTGTTTTTAATTTTGGCATATATTTTAGCTTCTTAACTTGTAGCTTTGTAGCTTTTTAGTTTTTGGCCTGTGTTTAAGTTATTAAAATTTTTTATATTCTATATTAAAATGTGTTTTTTGTCAACCCCTTGGTCATTAAAACATAAAAACATAAAAACATTATTTGAAAGTTGCGCGACGCGTAGTAATTGTTTTTATGTTTTAATGCTTTTATGATGCTAGCTCTTTTTTATGATGATTGAGGTTATCTTATTTCCTTGTTTGATCGGATCCTGTTCGTACCGCACTTCCACCAGTTCGTTAAGTTTGCTGAAAAATCTTTTAATCACTTCAAACGCTATTTCCGGATGGGCGTTTTCTCTGCCTTTCAGCATTATTTCCGGTTTTACCTTGTCTCCGCGATCAATAAATTTTTCTGCTTGAGCGACGCGGATGTCAAAATCATGGTCGCCGATTCTGATGGAAAGTCTGACTCCTTTTATGTCGCTGACATGGGAGCTGATTTTTTGTTTTCTCATCTCCTTTTCTTTCTGATATTTGAAACGGGTAAAATCAATTAATTTGGCCACTGGCGGATTGGCTTTCGGATTAATTTCAACCAAATCAAGTTCTTGTTCTTTGGCTTTTTGCAACGCTTCCGCTACCGGCAAAACGCCGATATTGTTTCCTTCCTCATCAAGCAAGCGGACTTCAGGCACGCGAATGCGCTCATTAAGGTTATAATGAGGTATTAAAGGTTTGTCCGGTCTTTTTCTACGTGAGATGCGCATAAATATAGTTCTTAGTTCATAGTTCAGAGCCAATAGTTTCTGTTAGTTATGAACTTGTTTTTTGGTGGAGATGCCGGGAATTGAACCCGGGTCTATATCGGGTTAGCTAAATGTACTACATATTTAGCTGGTTTAGCCCCGACTAAGTCGGGGGTAGCTTATAGATACAAAACAGCAAAATTGATTCTATAAGATTGTCCGCAAGAATTTCAAAATATGCTCGCGGATAAGGGCATATTTTTACGCTCAATGGTTTACACCACTGTCCCTTTATTGAGTATCAAGGGAGTGATGGCTGTCGAATTTAAGCGACAACGGAAGCCAATGTAGGAACAGCAAATGCGCGAGCAAGTGCGTTCTTAGCACGGCTTAATACGTTTACACGTAAAGTTTTGCTTAGTTTAGCGAGGTAAGCGCTCGATATGCCCATTTAGATAACGACTCCGACTATCGAAGCCTGTCATCCCCATTGGTAAATTGTAAAGCGCGACTATCCGCCTTTTATCTTTCGGCCGAGCTCTCGTTTGAGCTCTCTTCTCTTAATAGTCTCTCTTTTGTCATACTTTTTCTTGCCTCTGCAGATCGCTATCTCAACTTTTATATGACGGCCTCTAGTATACAACGAAATAGGGACGATTGTCAAGCCTTTTTCCTCGGATTTTCCTCTTAAATAATTGATTTCTTTGCGTTTTAACAGTAGTTTTTTCGTGCGTTCCGGGTCGTAGTTGAGCACGCTTCCCGCGTATTTATACTTTGGAATGTGAAGATTGGTAATATTGGCGTCATTTCTATGGAAAGTGACAAAAGCGCCTTTCAGGCTGACACTGCCCGATCGGATGGATTTTACTTCCGGTCCGGTCAATATTAAACCGGCCTCAAATTTCTCAAGGATTTCATAGTCAAATTTGGCTTTTTTGTTTTCAGAATAGACTGGCATACGGGCCGGTTTTTTCAGGTTGATTAAACATACTAAATAGTGTACACTATTTGTAAGATAATTAGTATACTTTTTACCATTTATTTATGTTTTTTGCAAGGTTGAGCAGTGGTTGGAAACTGGGCTTGGCTCTTGCGGTTTTGGCGGTAATTCTGCTATTATCCTTTTTTATCGGGTATGGAATGGGAGGGGAGAATAAAACAAGCGAAAAGGCAAAAACAGACGAGAACGCCGGCGCGGAAGTGAAGATTTTGCGCAGCCAGGAAGAAATCGCCGTTTCCTATAAAGGGAGTATGGAAAGATTGTCCGGCCGTTTGGAGGAAGCGAAAGATAAAGGAGAAATCGTCTCCATTGTCAGTAGCGGATTTTTTGATATATATGTGCCGACTGATTTGCGCGATTTGCATTTGCAAAAAATGCTGGAAGCGTTTAAATTGATGGAGCGGGCGGATTTGACAGGGGAGGAGACAAAAGAAAAAATTATTTTGATAATTAAGGAGCTTATCAAAGAGAACCAAACCATAATTGAAAGTTTGTAATCAGTCCATACTGATTTTGTGCAAATTTATAAAAAGAATTGATTTTAAAATAAACCTTATTTGTAACTGTCATTACGAGTCCCGATTAGGTTGGCGTGTAGTCCCGATTTCGCCTCAGCGAAATCGAGGATCCTCGATTTTATTGGTATAAAATCGGGATAATCTCGCTGTTTTGGGGGATTGTAAGGGAACACTTATCCCCCGACTTAGTCGGGGGGCGACGGCCTAAAGGCCTCGCAATGACAGAACAAAATCATTGTAGGATTAATTATTTATATGGCGAGAAAAGCGCAAAATATAATTTCCGTGATTCCGGCGCTGTTGAGCAGTTTGGCTCTGTTTGTGATTTACCGGTATCAAAGCCGGCTGGTATTTGTCATCGTTTTGCCGGTTTGGCTTTTGTTGATTGTTTTGTTTGAAATAAAAGTACGGAAGGCGAGAAACAAAGAGCAATCGCTTTTGCCGATTATTTTAATAACAATTTTTTCTTTTTTAAGTTTAATAAGCATTGTTGAGTGGAATTTTCTGAAGCCGTTCTTCGTATTTTTAATTGGGTTTGTGATGCTTTTGTTGTTTCAGTCTCTTTTCAGTGAGGACAGTTTTTTACAGATTGAACAAAAACCGTATCGCCGAATAATGGTGGTGATTTGGTCGTTTGACGCGTTCGCGATTATCACGACAATTTTCGCGTTGAGCCTGTTTTTTCCGAAGATTCCGTTTTGGGCCTTGAATTTAATCGGGGGGGCGGTTTTTGCCGGCATTTCAGTGATGATTTGGAAAAAATATTTTGAAATTGCGAGGAAACAATGGCTGATTTGGGCTTTTTTAATTGGTTTTTTAATGATAGAATTAATATGGGTGATGCACTTCTTGCCGTTTGGCTATCTAGTGTCTGGATTTTTCTTGACTTGGCTGTGGTATATTTTACAATTGCTTACCAGATTTCACTTCGGACCCAACGGAGTGGTTTGGAAAAGACAGATTTTGTTTTTAAGCGTGAACTTGGTGATTTTTGCCGCGCTTTTGTTGTTTTTTGTCAGATGGGTGTAAAACATTTAAGCATTTGAACATTTAAACATATAAACATACGGATAAAATAATGTTTAAATGTTTGCATGTTTGTATGTTTAAATATGAATTATTATGAATAACAAGCCCCCGCATTTGCCTCCGGAAGCCTGTGATATACGCGCGCATCGAACCTTTAAGTCAATTTGGTGGCTTTTGTTTTTGATTTTTGTCGCCGGTCTGACCAGTGTCGCTTTGGCGCTTTCCACACTGGTATGGATTTTGCCTTCTTTCGCGCCGGACCAAACGCTGATAAATTCGCAAAAAATATTTAATTCCGGAAACGCGGAAATTGATTTGTCGCTTTTAAACACGGTGAAAAAAAGATTATGGTATGTGTATGATTCCAGAGATAAAATAGATAAGCAATTTTACGCGGAATCGGTTGATAAATACCAGGCGACTATGTTTAGTTCGGACGGCTGGGCCGTAGCCTACGCGACTGATTATAAAAAAGGGGATGAAAAATATTGGGAAGGGGTTGATTATCAAGGAACGGTTTATAAAATACAAAAAGTATTTGTTGACCCGGTCAGCCGATTAACCTATATTAAATTTGAAGGCGACGGTTTTCCGTTTATTTCTTTTGCCAACTGGAATGATATTTATGATAATTATTCGGCGTGGGAATTATCGGCTGTGGAATATAACCAGCGTCTGGTCCGAAAAGATTTGAGCGCGGTGGAGCCGGAATATAAAATATGGGAACCGCAATTATTTTATTCGGTTACCGGTGGAGAGGCGGGGAATATTTTAATAAATAATTCCGGAGAGATGTTGGGTATTTTAAACGAGGACGGGCGAGTAATTTACGGTTGGTTGATTAACAGCCAATACGCTTCGGTTTTGCAGAACGGCGCGCCCGATTATCGTGGAGTGAATTGGTCCGGATATATGGTGAACGGCCATGTCAGCTATGGGGAATTGATTAAAAAAGTTTCCGGTTTTTATGTGGAAAAATCCGACACAAAAATCACCTCAAGCACTGTCGGTGTCGGCGATGTCATCGTGAGAGTGCAGAATCAGCCGGTTAATATTTTGAATTTATCCAGACAGGTTTTGTTGGCGCCGGAAAATTTCAGTGTGACGGTTTACAGGGACGGACAGGAGTTTGATATTCAAGTTTTAAAAAACAAAGTTTTAAATAATTAATTTGGAGAATATGATAAACGAAGAGCAAATAAATGAAAATATAATTTCTATTCTCGGCATAGAATCTTTGCCTGATGAGAAGAAGATAAATATTCTAAAAAAATTGAATGAACTCGTGCAAAAACGCATCGCTTTAAGTATTTTAAAAAAATTGGACGCGGGGGAAAAAGAAAAATTCGTGGAAGCGACAACTAATAATAATGAAGTGGAGATAAAAGCGATTTTGGATGGAAATAGTATTGATATGGCGGGGCTGATTGAGGATGAAGTCGTAAAATTGAAGGAAGAAGTAAAAGACAAAGTTGAGGAGCTTGGGGTTTAAAAGATAATTTGTAGGAATAATATAGAGTTATTTATATTTAGCAATGTTAAGCTCGGCCGAATAATTATCTTTTTTGCTCATTCTCGCCTCGGCTGTGAGGTGTCCCGCCGCGGGCGGGACAAATCCGCAAAAAAGAAAATTATTCGGCTGTCGCAAACTGTAAACAGCGTTCAATAATCTTACAAATAATTATTTATTTTTATTATGGGGTATGCCGCAAGTTAATAACACGAAAAAATTGACCGAAGAACAGGTGGCCAAATACAAGGAGATAGCTAGAGTCTATGCCCAGATTTACAAAGAGCTGGAGCTTTTGGAAGTGGAAGGAAAAAAATTGAAAAATAAAGTCCGGGCGATAGCGGATAAAGTGAAAACAAAAAAAATTTTAGAAGAAATAATCAGTAAGCCATAATAATATGACCGATGAAAAAAAACAAAATAATCACGACGGGAAAGAAATGTCCGAAGCTAAGTTAATTGAAAAAGGAATCTCAAATTTGGAAGACGAGATGTTGGATTTTGTTGAGGTATATGGCGAAAGAATAAAAGGGAAAGTGGAATTGATTAATGGTCTGTTTGGAGAAGTGGATGAATTGAGGAAGGAGTTCAAAGGCGCGGCTGGTGAAGAAGAGAAGGCTGTTGAAGATATGATACAAAAAGCGAAAGAAAGATTGGAAAGCATTAAAGAAAAATTTCGAGCCGCAGTGACAGAGTGCGCGGAATTTGCGGCTGAAGAGGAAATCAAAACCAAAGAAAAGCCGGAGCAAGTAGCTGAAATTATTCCGGTTCGTCCGGTTCCTTTGGAAGAAGCAACGGAATCTTTAAGAGGTGGAATTAAAGGGTTGGATAAATTAGCCGGACTTAAATTGTCAGATCAATCAGACCAAAAAGATAAAACCGAAAAAAAGGGCGGAAAAAAGAAGAAAGGAAAAGCTGTTAAATTGTCTGAAGCGGTTCCTGTTGTTGAAGTAGCGCCTGTGGCGGTAGAAGCGGAACCGACTGAAAAAACAATACAGCCTGAGCCGGTGGTTAAAAGCGCTGAAACAGAAGCAAAAAAAGAAAGAAAATTTCCGGTTGGCAAATTGGAAGTTGGCCCTTATTTGGATTTAATAATCAATCAAGCGGATAAAAGCGCAGTGGAAATAAAAAGTCATGAAGCGGTCAGGTTGATTGCCGAAGATTTTGATAAAGTTGGTGATAATTTTTTAGTCAGCGTCGGGCTTGAATTTTTTGAAAGCAAGATAGAAGAATTGAAAAATGAAAAATATAAAACGCCGGGCGAGTTTAAAGAAAACGCGAAGCGTATTTTAAAAGAAATTATTGATAAAGCGGAAGGAAAAACGGAAGTTGTTGAAGCGCCGCCGGCCGTTGAAAAAGTTTTTCAAGACAAAGAGGATTATTTAAGCAAAATTATTGCGGAAGCGGAAAGCAGGGGAATCGCGGAAGATAGAATTATACAAGAAATTAAACGCGGCAAAGAAGGCGAGGAGTTTAGGAAATGGCTTGGCGGAAAAGAGCTTGCCAAATTGATTGAACAAATAAAATCAATTAAAAAAATAGGCGCGACTCCGGAAGAGACAAAGGAGAATTTTTATAGTGATTTGCGGGGCATAATCAAATCTTTGTCTGATAAGTTTTTTGGCGTTGACTTGGGAATAGAAAATTTGGATGCGCAAAAAGAAGAGATAAAGAAATTATTTTATATGGCAAATCCAAGAAATGAAGTGATTGATTTCTTGAGAGAATTGGAAAGAAAGGGGAATATAAAGAAAGAGACTTTGGAATTTGTCGAAGAGGGTGTGAATATGATGGACAGTAAATTAAACGCGGAAAATGAGGATGACTTTTTTGGAAGAGTTAAAAATATAATGAAAGAATTGCGTGAAATTGATAAAGACAGACCGGCGGTTGAGGCCGTTCCCGAACCGGTTTTCAGGCCTTTGGAGCCGGGGGAATCTGACGGTGTGCCGGAACCGATTGATTTGTCAGAATCAACAGCGTCGGAGGCGGTGCCGGAATTTATTCAACCGGAAAATGAACCGGTGGGTTTGGAAAAATCAACCGAACTAATCAGAAAAAATAAAATTTCAACAGCCGAGAAGAGGAGCGAAATTGATTGGATTATGAGCGCGTATGACCCGAAAGCGGAAATAGATATTTTGAGAAAATATGCCGATGGCGTGGTGGACAAGGAGCGCGCGCGAGATTATCCAAATTGGCAGGACGAAGATTTTGGCGATTTACTTACGGAATTGGAAATAGAGAATCCGCAATTGTTTGTTTATGATAAAGAAGATACTTTTGCCGGCAGGCAAGTTGAGGCGGAGAGATTGTTGAAGCGAGAACCGGCGGAAGCTGAAAACGCTGAAGTATTAAGAATCGCGGAAGAGGAGAGATTAAAACAAGTTCTTGAAGAAAAAAGAAGAGCTTATGTAAAAGCCAAAAAAGATTACGAGAAAAAAGACGGGGTGTTGTCTAAAGTCGGCAGGTTTTTTTCCAGAAAGAAAGCCGTTGATGTAGAGGCGAATTTTGCTCAAGCTGAGGCGGAATACAAACAGGCTCGCGCGGAATATGTGGGCGCGGAGGTTATTCGCGCGTTGGGAGAGAAAACCAGTTTGGTGGATGCGCAAATTTTGGAAGATGTTAAAACAGCCGGTTTGGGTGAAAAAACTTGGGCAAGAGTCAGAGGAATTTATAAAAAACTTGGAGATTTGAATTTGGAGTCAAAAATGAAAGATAAGCCGAAAAGTTGGCTAGGCAAGATGGGCGCAAGGATGTTATCAGTGCGTACGGCAATTAATGCCGGTTTAGTAGGTGTCGGTTTTGCGACTGGTGGAGTAGGGTTTGCGGTTACTGGAGCTGCCAGGGCGGGGATGCGTTTTATTGGCACTTCCGGTTTTTCTTATGATTTAATGAAAAACGCGGCTATAGCCAAAGAAGAAAAGTCAGGGTTGCTGGCGGATTTGAGTATTGAGGATATTAATAATTTGTCAGAGGATAATCTAAATGAAAGATTAGAGATGATTGAAGCCAGGTGTTGCCTGGATGGTGTTGTTCTTTCGCAGAGTAAATATACGGAATTATATAATCGTCTACAAGACAGATTGCGGGTGTTATATGGAGAAAGGGTGACTAATTTAGATGAGATTTTGGATGAATCAGACAAGTATGTGAAAAAAAATATAAAGGAGCAGACAAAAATAAAAAATAGACACAAAATTATAGCTTTGAGCGCGGGGGTTGTCTCCGCTAGCGGTTTAGTTGGTAAGGCAATTAAAAATGTTGCGGGAGGTGTAAGCGCGGTTAAGGATTGGATTACCGGCGGGCACGCTGAAACTCATGATGTGGCGCGAGGAACTGCGCCGGATGTGTCAGAAGCCCCTTCTGCGTCAGTTTCAGTTGAAGAAGTAACTCCTAAAGTTGATTTTACCGGTTTGTCTCCACAAGAAGTGCATAGCCAACTGGAAGTTTCTTTGGGTTATGACGCGGTGGCAGGCAAAGGCGAGGGCATCACCCATGTTATTTACAAAGATATCGCGGCGCATCCGGAAAAATTACAGCTTTATGCTGAGAAAATTCCTGAAGTAAGAAAATTGCTGGATGCTCATAATGGAAATGTCAAAGAATTGTTCAGCCCGGAAATAAGCTTGAAAAAATTGCCGGTGGACACCAGAAAGATTCTTTTTGATATATACAAAAATGATTTTAACGACAGCGCTGTTGATTGGCGCGACGCTTTGCATATTAAAGAGCCGGAAAAAGTGGCGGTGGTTTTTGATGGCGAGAGATACCGATTGGGGGCAACGGACGGGAGCGACGTGGAAGATAAATTGTATTTGGAAAAGAGAGAAGTAACAACGGAAAATCTTGGCAAATTATCTGATGAGGAGTTGGGAACAAAAATAAAAGCGGATGTAGGGGAGATGGTGGGCGGACAGGATGAGCTGACTGTTAGAGGACGGCCTGATTTGAGAGCAGTAAAAGAGTATGAGGAAACAAATTTTAGTTCTGAAACGGCGGAGCCGAGGAGCGCGGAAAGGGTTGAAAAAATAGTTATGCCGGTTGATTTGCCGAAAGAAGCCAAGATTGGAAGTTTGGAAGAGATGGCGGCGATTGTGGAAAAACAAAAAGTATTGGCAATCGCGCCTGATGTTAAACCGGACGCGATTTCCGGCGCGGATGAGGCGGCAGTGAGAGTTGAAGAAGTAAAGACTGAAAAGACTGTGGAAGCCGGAGAAGAAGAAAGCACGGACGCGATTATGGTTGAAAAATATAATCAGGTTTCCGAGAAAGTCAGAAATGAAATTGAAGAGTTGCTTGTGAATGAAAAGGCCGCTCCATTGGATGGTGAGAGTGTAGAGTTTAGAGACGATATCAGAGAGCAGGTAAAAAATATGACCGGTGAGTATACCAAATTTTTTGGCGCGTTGAAGACCTTTAAAGGCGTTTCCGACCAAGAGCTGGAGACATTGGTTAGGAATAAGATAATGGACAGCCTTTCAACTGAAGGAAAAATTTTGCTTGGCGTAACAAAAGCTGATGATGAAGTGGTTATGGCGGAGGGCGGTTCGCACATTATTAAATTTGTTAATCAGGATAAAGGGCAGACGTTTTTCAAGTATGACCCGGATTTTATTTTTATGGAGAGCAAGAACGGGTATCCGATGGCGATAGCGGAAGGCGTGGAATCTAGGGTTAATTATTCTTTTGAGGAAGATGGGAGAATAAATGTTAGTTATTTGTAGTTTTATAAGGAATATAAAACTAGTTTTTATTGTCATCCCGACCCGCCAGCTGGCGGGGAGGGATCTCTTCGTCACCCCCGACTAAGTCGGGGGTCTTTTTGTTATGGTTTACCCAGCACCACTTTTAGCTAAGTTTAGCTAAAAGTGGTGCTGGGTTTTGGTTTTTTTTTATACCCATAAAGGGCTTGACAAAACCCTTAAAATATGCTATCATATGCCATTGTTCTTTTAAATTAAAAATAAAGTTAAAAAAGTAGGGAAATCCTGCGCAGGCATGGAAGTTTTAAGATGTAAAACCTCCGCGCCTGTGTGGGATTGTTTGGTCCCACCTAGGGGCCAGTTCCAGCATGGCGCTGGTCCCTACATAGGTTTAACACAACAGAAGAGAAAAAGAGGAGGAAAAGAAGTGAGTAACAGGAGGAAGAGGGAAGACACCGAGAAGATGGACCCCGTGGTCCAGGAGAAGCTGGTGGACGCCACGCGTCCGCTGGCAACAACCCCCGACGGAATCGAAGTGCTTCCGTCGGTCATCCTCAACCTTGGGGATGAAATCACCCCGACCGAGGCCGAGG
>Ga0208373_1001218_pt1 | contig 35899 bp, 25 predicted proteins | sample RifOxyC2_FD_184036 | JGI IMG/M metagenome (GOLD analysis project Ga0208373, IMG submission 184036) | Soil microbial communities from Rifle, Colorado - Rifle Oxygen_injection C2 (SPAdes) | ecosystem: Environmental > Terrestrial > Deep subsurface > Rock core/Sediment | place: Rifle, Colorado... | reverse complement strand
TAAGAAGATCGTAGTCATTTACTCGAGCCATTTTTTCTCCCTCTTCCCCATCAAAAGCAAAATCTACCGCATATCCTCGATTCTGAAGACCTGTCACAAGCCCCTTATTCAATTTTGGTTCATCCTCGACAACAAGAATCTTCATAAAAAAAATGTTAAAACAAACAAGAGATCACAACTTTTTAAGTATAACGCTAAACAGACAGATATCACCAGATTTTTTAGAACAAAAAATAGAACAAAAAACCTACTCGACAATGGTTCAGACGCGTGTTAATTTGCTCTCGGTTCAAAAAACAATAAGAATCGTTCTTCACAATCTCTCTCTTTGCAAAAGGAATAACATGCAAACTCAACAGGAACGTCATGAAGCTCAAATGAAGGCGGTCATGCCATTTGCAAGTATGGAGGATCTCCCTGAGAGCGTTCTGGATGAAATCGCTCAATTGAGTCCGCATCTGCCAGTCGTATTCATCCTCTACTACGGAGGTACAATCGGCATGAACAAAAGCAGAAACGCCTTCAATCGGATCGTCTATGGTCCTACCGATGATGCGAAAAAACTTCTTGAACCGCTCGAGGTTAAAGGACTCAAAGAAAAAATTCAGGTCATCTGGGTTCCTGTGTATAAAAAAGCGATCGACTCGACCAACGGGCGTTGGGTACACTGGGTATCGATAGGAAACGCGATCAAACTGTTGTATGACAAGGCAACGGGATTTGTCATCTGTGGCGGCACTGACACAATGGCGCACATGATTGCCGCAATGCGTTTCATGTTTCCAAACATCGGAAAACCAATCGTGGCTACAGGTTCACAAGTTGCCATGGTTGATCTGGGAGATGACGGAACAAATAACTTGTATTTTGCCATCACTGCCGCGGCAAGCGATCTTTCTGGTCCCTTTCTTATGTTCGGTGATGATCTGATGGATGGCATGCGTGTTCATAAGGTCAAACACACGCGTCGTCAAGCATTTGCCTGTCCTACCCAATACATCGTTGGTCACTATGACGATCAACTGCGCATCTATCCTCACGCCACACGGCGCAACCCCATTGTGACTTCCAAACGGTTGATCTACAAACCATATTTTCGAGAAGGTATAAAGATCGTCAAAATTAGCCCGGCTACTCCATCTGAATCGATCCTCCATGACGCCAATGACTCAACCTGCAGCGCCATGCTTATCATCACGTTTGGAGCGGGCAATGTCCGGGACGAAGATATCGTCGAAGAAGTTCCCAGTCATATTGACTGTCTCTGGCAACTGTATCAGCGCCGTTATCCGGTCGTTTTGGGAAGTTCTATGATGGATGGAGTCGTGGACAGTCACTATGAAACCGGAACAAAAGCGGTTTCTGATAAAGAAGGCGAGGGAAACGCGATCTCTGCTGGTTCTACTACCGGACCGCTGCTTGAAGTAAAGTGCATGGTAGCTCTCGCCCAAGCTTGGGATCAGACATCGAAGATGTTGGACTACAACAAATTCCGTGCCTCCATGGAACGCGATCATATCGGGGAACTGACCTAGTCACAACAAACGAGTTCCCTCAAAAAAACGACACACCTATAAGAGGTGTGTTTTTCAATCTATAATTTAAAAACACTGATGTTTTCTAATTTTTTGATTCCTCAGCTGTATCCTCATTTACGATAGACAAAACGATTTCTGAGATACTTCCTTTGTAACGAAACTGTTGACCAAGTTCAATCTTCATCTAAAACGACTCTTGCATAAATAGCGAACACTTTCATACGATTTCCTTTATCAAACTCTCAAGCCTATCAACGTACGCTTTGATGGAATACGGCTTGGCTCGATCGCGGATCAGTTGATATTTTTCCCACCATTGATCGCGCTGTTCATGAATCGTTTCCATGGCACTGGCAAGCTCACGGGTGTCGCCGGGTTTCACCAATAGGCCTGTGACTCCTTCTTCGATTAACTCTGGAATACCACCAATGCGCGAGGCAATGACAGGGACCCCAACAAGAAAACTTTCATAAATAACCGTAGGAGAATTTTCGTAACAAATAGAAGGAATCACCACAGCATCTGCTGCTTGTAATAATCGAATAAGATGATTCAAAGAAACAAACCCATGAAAATAAATTCGTGAATCACGCTTCGCTCGTTGCACGACCATGTCTGATAATGCACCTTCTCCAGCAATATGGAGTTCGATTTCATCTCCCATCTGATCCAAAGCATCAAATAATTGCACGACCCCTTTATGCGTCTCTAATTGACCCACATACAAAAATTGCGTACGCACAGCCATACGTGTTCCACGTTTCCCAGTAGATCCTGGAGGAAGAGGATTTGGAAGAATCTCCATGCGTGTATTGGTAAACAATCCGCGCTGTTGATAAAAATCAGCTAAAAAAGTGGATGGAGAAAGAACAAGATTGGGCGTTCCTATTTCTCGTTTAACTTCAGTCTCGTACCATTTGCGTAAAAAAGAACGGTTTAACCAAGATTGTTCTTGTCCGACAATAAGCAATCCGCTTGGAACACTTAATTGAACGTCATGAAGGGTGTGAATATGTGGGATCCCTTGTCGTTGAATCTCAGAACCAATAGAGACTCCAATACCTTTAAGATTATGGGTAATAATCACATCGGGATCTTCTTCCCGAATCACTTGTCCAATCGCGCAACGTCCACTCACTCCTATAAGATCAATCAAATGCCAAAGAACCCGAATCAAAAAAGGAATAGACCGATCATGACGCAGATAATAAACATTACAAGGGTAGAAACGATAGACCGCTTCAAGTGTTCGTTCACGAATACGAGGAAATAAACTATGAACTCCTTCAAAAGGTTGAGTGGTCAAGACAAACACTTCATGTCCGCGTTCATATAAAGCATCGGCAACACGTTGAGCAACGAGTTCAGCTCCTCCTCGTGCGTTAGGAGGATAAAAATTTGAAACAATACCGATCTTCATACTTAATACTCTCGTTTGGTTTGTTGGGTTAAGACGGATGTATAGGTGACCTCAAGTCGATCGATCAAAGGATTCCAATCGTACAAACGCTGCGCATTTATACGCGCAGAGAGTCCAAATCGTTCACGTAAATCGACCTGTTCCAAAAGCAAAGAAATAGCTTCAGACAACCTCTCAATATTCCCTGGAGGAACAAGTAAACCTGTATCTCCATCCCGAACAACCGTACGAACTCCAGGTAAATCAGAAGCGATCGAGGGAATCCCACTAGCTGCAGCCTCAAGGGCTACCATACCAAAAGCTTCTGCCCGTTTAGTGGAGGGGAACACATGTATATCTGCCAATCGGTAATATCTAGGTAAATCTTCATCTGAAACATTCCCTGCAAAAAACACTCGATCAGACAATCCTTGCTGTGCGGCAAGTGCTTGATACGTTTGTTTTAAATTTCCTTCTCCAACGATAATCAAGTGCCATCGATAAGAAAACAATTTTTCTAATGCATTAAATAATTCAGGAATACCTTTAAACGCATGGGCACTATCGAGTCCTCCCACAAATAACAAAATGGGTAAATGATGAGGTAACTGGTGATGTTCTCTCAGTTGTATTTCTTCACCTGGATGAAAATGATTGAGATCCACACCAAAAGGATGTTCTTCTGTGCGATCCATCACATCCAATTCTGCAAGAGCAGAGTGCTTCGCATAATCCAAAGAGCTCACCAAAATACGATCAACGCGAGTCATAAGCCAAGGAAAAAGTAAACGTCGATGAACACTAAACAAAGCGCCTTTGACTCCAGAGGCAACATTATCCATGTGATAGGTCATAACCAAACCTTGATCTTTGCGCATGGCTTTTCTTACGATGACGGGTTCTGCTCCTCCAAAAAAAGGATAATGAAGATGAACAAGATCAAAACCAGCGAGACGATGAAAAAGCGAAGGAAGAACTCCCGCATTTCCAATATGGATAATCCCAGGAACACGATGAACATAACGAGGATCTTCTTCTACCTCTTGATCCTTAATCGTAAAAACGTGCACGTTATACCCACGCGCTCGTAACCGTTCCACATATTCATAGGCAACACCACCCATCCCACCGCGGTAAGGAGGGTACGTACAAACCACATGAGCAATTTTGAGAGATGATCTATCCACGAATCAATTTTTTAAGAATAAACCAACACATCGCGAGAAATGGATTGATGAATTTATCGACCACAGGACTGCTGGTTTCTTGATGTTCAATCTTTCCTGTCCATAATTGCACGATCTCCTGATCGCTCACACGGCGTAACAGATGGCTTTCACCACGTTTTTTTGCCACATATCTCCAGGTACGAGGACTCAAAAGATTCACATACACCAGACACTTCTCTTTAAACCATCCTCCTTTAAGGGAAAAAACGATGAGTCCACACTCTGCAAAAAAAAGAAACGGAATGAGCAAAACCAACGTCGACCAACGCAAGTGAGAAAAATGAACAAGAATCCTGTTGCGTTCCATCCAATAAAATTTTTGGTTAAAGCGTTTGAATTCATAATCATGATACGCAATCGATTTGGTAGAAAGAACATTTACAAACCCCGCAAGTCGAATACGCCAACCTAATTCCAAATCTTCATGATACAAAAATAAAAATGGATCAAGAAGACCGACTTTTTGCAAGACAGACGCTCGATACAGGACAGCCGCTCCGCTGGGATAGGCAATGGACTGACCGTCTTTCACCTCGCTGCGCACTTCTTCCCAAGACCGTCCATTGTTTCCTGCAAATCCGAATCCCAAAAAATGAATCATCCCTCCTGTGACATTTACAACGCCAGGATGTTTCCACAGCATAATACGGGATTGAACAGCGCCAATGGATTGATCAGATTCGGCTAATGCGACAGCCTCTTTGATTGCATCAGGATGAAGCTTCGCATCGCCATTGAGCAAATAAACATAATCTACCCCTGAGAGAAGCGCGTGTTCCATTCCAAGATTATTTCCCTTGGCAAATCCTAAATTTTTCTCACTTGGAAAAAAAGTAATTCCGTCTTGAGCATGCAGCCATTCTTGGCTTCCATCGGTTGAAGCATTGTCTACAACGATAATCTCTAATTTCTCAGTTGGATAGTTGAGTTTGCTCAATGAAGAAAAAACCTCTTCCAAATAAGAACGGCTATGATAAGAGAGAAAAATAATGGCAACGCGTGGAAGCATGGAATGAAGAATTAAGTGTTGAGTAATTTTTGAGCTGCTTCTTTTATCCTATTTTGACGTTTTTCTTTAAAAACATTATTCGTTAGTGTTTGTTGGATATATTCATTAACGGAGGACTCGTTTAATTCTCCAAGTGGTTCACCAATATACCGCACTGCGTCTGCGTTCCATCCCCAAATAAGCATCTCTGAATCTGCTTGGGTCATTTTTTTAAAAAAAATATCTTCTCCGTAAAGTTCATCAATTTCAACAGGGAACCCAGAATCTGAAGCTGTCTTATCTGTATAATCTCTCAAATGGTAAAGAAGTTTTTCTCCTTCTGGAGTTGATGGATCCAAATGAAAACCAGATTTAAAAATAAACACAACATCAACATCACTTTCTTCAGCTGGCATTTTTTGGTTATCCATACGACTACCACACAAAATCATCCCAAGAATATCATCCTGATGTACACGAAGTTTTTCTAAATACCCACGCATCTCCATAATCAACATTTCAATCTGTTTATCTCGTTCTTCCGAAGATAACTCTCGTGCTCCCGTCTCTCCAAGTCCCAACATACGTCGTATTTTCTTTTTTGTTTGATCTGAAATTTCAGTAGGAAGATTAACAAATTCATGACTCGAACGAACTAAAAACTCATTCAAACATTCTGAGGAAAGTTGCTTCTGTTCTTGGGTAGAGACAATTCCGTATTGTCCTAATAAAGTTGAAACTTTTTCTTGTGCGTCTTTAATAATACGTTCTTCTTTCATTTCCTTTCCTTCAGAAGTTGTACAAAAACCTGTTCGATGTTTTCCGCCGCAAATTTTACAAGATTCCTCAAACATATAACTAATCATCTTTATTTTTACGAAATTCATCTAAAGAAAGCTTACGCACTAAACGAGTCACTTCGCTTTCTACCTGTTCAATCTTTACATACAAACGAAAAATAAAATAAAAAAGAGCCGTGAGAGAAACATAAATAACCACATCGGCTCCACGACCAACTCCTACAAAACGAGCAATCACGTCCGTGGTTTGAGGAGTCACTGCAACTAAACCTGCTGCAAACCAAAAGATCACCCAAAAAAGAAACCAGACAATGGTTAACGCTCCCCGTTTAAACTGAAAAAGCGTTCTGGTAATAGCAAAGCCTGCAAAGAATAAAATACAAACCTGTATGACGGTCATACTTATTGGTTGATGCGGCGGACAACAAGTTTCACAAGCGTCTTAAGACCCACAAAAAAACTTTGCCCTTTTGAAAGAGAGTAATCAGTGTAGATCGCCTTGATAGGAACCTCAACGAGATTCAGTTTATGACGCTTGGTTTCTGCAATAATTTCTGAAGACACTTCCATGCGGTTGGTTTTAATCTGTATTTTTTCCAAAGCAAATCTGGTAAACGCTCTAAATCCTGACTGACTATCCGTGACCCATGCCCCAAATAAACAAAAGGTAACAAGATTTCCTAAAATTTGTGCGACTTGTCTGTACCAAGGCATGCCTTCAAAACCCGTAAGCATGCGCGAACCGATCACCACGTCAGCCCCGTGCTCAATGGCTTCAATAAACTTTTTTATCTCTGCAGGATCATGCTGACCATCGGCATCCAGGGTAATCACCGCGTCTGCGCCAAGATACTGTGCTGCTGCAAACCCTGTGCCTAAGGAAGCGCCTAATCCGCGATTGACACTGTGTGTGATCACACGTACTCCTTGAACCAATGCTCTTTGAGCCGTTTGATCGAACCATCGTTTACAACAAGAATTTGATCAACAAAAGGTTTTGTTTTTTGAAGCACTTGTACAATGGTCGTTTCTTCATTATAAGCAGGGATAACCGCAAAAATCTTCATACATTGGTAAGCAGCAATTTATTGGCTTTGATATAGTCGATGGTTCGTCGCAATCCGTCTTCCAGACGCACAAGAGGAAACCATCCTAATTCTTTTGCCCGGTCAATACGGGGAAGAACAGATTCAAAAAGAAATTCTAATGGTTCTCCCTCAACGATCACTGAGGATGAATCCGTAAGCCGAAGAATGTGTTGAGCAATTTCTTCAAGACGCAAATCCACATCGCTTCCAAGGTTTACCGGCCCCTCATACTCAGAGGCATGCATGATGCGTAACAGTCCATCAATAACGTCTGTAATAAACGTCAGAGAGGTACGGAAATCCTTTTTGCCGTAAAGCACCAAATCTTTGCCGTCTAACGCATTGATAATAAACTCAGGAATGAGCTGCCCATCGAACAAAGACATGCGAGGACCATAGGTTCGAAACAAACGAACCATTCTTATTTCCAAGTCGTGAACCTGACGATAGGTTTCAAACATGGTTTCTGAAAACCGTTTGCCTTCGTCATAACAAGCACGAGGGGTGAGATGATCAAGAATCCCCTCTTCGTCTTCGGTGACCAACGTCGCCTGTTCTTTCCGTTGACCATAAACAACGGAACTGGAAGTGAATAAAATCTTCGATCGAAATTTTTTGGCCAATTCAAGAACATGATAATTGCCCAAAGAATTGGAAAGAAGCGTCTGAATTTTGAATTGATCAAAATTTTTAATCGTTGTGGGACAAGCAAGATGATAAATTTCTTGAATCCCCTGAAAAGGAATTTTAAATGGAGCGAGCTCTGAAAAAGAATCTAAGTCAAATGGCTGATTGATATCCAATCGGATAAAACTAAAATCCGAATTTTGGAGGAGAGCATCAATGTGCCCAACATAACCGGTTGAGAGATTATCTACACAAATGACGCGGTGCTTATCCTGCAATAAACGTTCACATAAATGAGACCCGATAAATCCAGCCCCGCCGGTTACAAGGATATTTTTATGTTCAAAAGTAGGAAGTGAAGACATACCTATTTAGTATAGCAGAAATCTTACAAACCCCATGCTGCTGAATTTAATCCCATGTGATTATTCTCATCATCGCTAAAAAACGTGCCGATTAATTTAGCGTATCCATTATAAACTCGCACATGAGGACCGCCGCCTGGTCCTGCCACGGTAATGATAGAAGCCCCTGGCCATGTGCTTAAATTTCCTACAGAAAGACGGACGCCTCCGCGAAACTGATCATCGTAAGCAAAAAACGTTCCTAATTTCTTTCCTGTTCCATCAAAAATTTGTACTTGCGGCCCTCCGCCGATATCTGTCCCTGTCACAATTTCATCATCTCCGTCTCCATCCAGATCGCCACTGGCAACAAAAACACCTTTGTCGTACGTTTGCTCGTAAGCAAGAAATTCGCTCACAAGCGTTCCGTCTGGTTCATACACCTCAACAAACGGTTCAAATCCGCTTCCTCGCGTCACAATCAGTTCATCTGATCCATCCGCATCCACATCTCCCATCGCGATACGAAGACTTTTTATTTCATCAGCTTTCACTTGAAATGGTTCAAGAATATTTTCACCTTGTTGTTGACCATCCTTATTAAAAAAACGAACTTCTGAATAGGTTCTTTCATCCATACTCACAACGATCTCTTCTATCCCGTCGCCATTGGTATCTCCTGTGGCAACAAAGAGTCCTGAAGTCATTGATTGATCAAAAGCAAAAAACTGACTCTCAAGCATTCCATTCAAATCAAAAACCCTTACTTGAGGACCGCCGCCCGGTCCGGGAACCGTGACTATTTCCTCTTCTCCATCTCCATCCACGTCCCCCATAGTCAGACGGACTCCTCCGGTAAAAGACGCATCATATGCGTCAAAAGAAGCGGTGACCGTACTTCCATCATTGGTAAAAACACGTACCGTAGGAGGACTTCCAAACTCTGGAGCCACGGCAATGCGATAACTTGATGCTCGTTTTGTAACAGACGAAGAACTCATCTGTCCGTCATCTTCAGGGTCCACAAAAGAAGGAGCAATCGCAAGAGCATTGGAGAGATTTAAACGTCCGGCTCCCATTTTCCCCACAACGTCTCCGGTAGAAAACACTGGGTCTACGGATAAACGTAAAATAGATTTGATATCATCAGGGGTGAGCGAATGATAGGCAGATTTCAAAAGAGCCGCAGCACCTGCCACCAAGGGTGATGCCATGGATGTTCCAGACCAAGCCCCTTGATAATAACCCTGAGCAAAGGTTTGCCAATCATCATCCTGATAAACCGTACTAAATAAATCCTGTCCAGGAGCGGAGATATCTGTACAAATAAATCCGTAATTTGAAAAAAAAGCTTTTTCATCATGAGTATCTGTGGCAGCCACACCCAAAATCCAATCTTGATCCGCTTGTTCTCCATAACAGACAGGATAAATAGGCTGATCATCGGTATTGATTCCGGGTTCTGCGTTACCCATGGCCGCTACCACCACAATACCGACACGATAAGCCTCCTTTATGGCAGCACTTAAAAAGTCATCTGCCTCAAACCCGGTAAAACTTAAATTAATGACGTCCGCACCATTTTTGATCGCATACTTCACCCCTTTATAAACTGATTGCGAATCGCCTATTCCGTTACTATCTAAAATACGGACAGACATGAGCTGGACATCCCAATTAATACCGGCGATGCCTTTTCCATTATCTCCTACGCCCCCGATAATGCCGGCGATGACGGTTCCATGAGAAACAGCCGATTCTTCAAAACCATTATCCTGGTCAGGAACAGGCGATCCATCCTCATCAATAAAATCATACCCGTTTACATCGTCCACATATCCATTGTGATCATTATCAATCCCGTCATCCGCTATTTCTTTTGCATTGACCCACACATTTTGTTTTAAATCAGGATGATCCAGATCAAATCCCGTATCTAAAATAGCCACGACAACACTTCCATCCCCTGTTTCAACATCCCATGCCTCTTGGGCATGGATTGTTTCCAAATACCATTGTTCATCTAGATAAGCGTCGTCAGGTGTTTTTGCAAAAAGAGGAAAAACGTTTGCAAAAATAAAAAAACAGAGAATAGTTCCCCTCAACAAAAAACGGACGGTTGAATAAGCCATAGGTAACGTAGTTATTCAATGGCAACAGAGGCGCCAAAACGATTGGTGGAATCAAAGGCAAAAAACCCTCCGATCACGTCTCCCAGATTGTTAAATAGACGCACCTGAGGTCCACCGGATTGTTGAGGAGCAATATACACTTCAACAAAACCATTGTGATCAATGTCTCCAACAGCCACTTCTACACCGCCTCTATACGTAGAAGGAAAAGCTAAAAAGGAACGTTGAAGTTCTCCTCGTTGATTATAAACAGCCACCTGAGGAACAGATCCTGATGCAGGTGCTACAAAAATTTCATTGATTCCATCATTGTCTGTATCTGCACTGGCAAGGGTAAATCCTGGAACAGATCCTCCCAAAGCAAGAAAAGAGTGGATGTAACGACCATTGGCATCATGTATAAAAATGAAACCGTTTCCTCCAGATCCTCGTGTGGAAATAATCTCTTCTTCAGCGTCTTCATCAAGATTTCCAAGAGCGACTCGAACAGATTCTGTTGTTCTGCCAAGTGGGAAAAAAGCTCCTTTCAAAAATCCACGTTTATTAAAAAGGCGAACTTGACCCGACCCCCCATAATCTGAAGTCACTAAAATTTCATCGATTCCATCTGCGTTTACATCTCCAGAGGTCACAAAAATGCCATAACGCTGGCATTCATCAAAGGCAAAAAATTGTCCTTCTAGTTCTCCATCCAAATTAAAAATGCGCACTTGAGGACCGCCACCTGGTCCTGGCCCTGTAATGATTTCCTCTTCTCCGTCTCCATCCACGTCCCCCATGGCTAAACGGACTCCTCCATAAAAATCTGAACCATAAGCGTTAAATTCTGAAAGAATCTCTCCATGGCTGTCTATCCGACGAACCACAGGAGAAGATCCCTCACCTTGGGCAACGACAAATGAATGAGAAGAAACGGCAGAGGTAAGAAGGGAACCCGTTGAAACACCTTTCACAAATACGGAGGCGTACTCAACAGCGCGAGAAAGATTCAAACGTCCGGCTCCTAATTGTTTTCGCGCTTCAAGAGAACTTTCTTTTATAGGATCAACAGAAAGCTTTAACGCATTTCGGATTTGGTCTGGAGTGAGTGTAGGATAGGCAGATCGAAGCACAGCGGCAGAGGCAGAAACCATTGGAGCCGACAGCGAGGTCCCCTCCCAAGGCGAGGCATAGGAAGTCACAAAGACCGTGGACGCGAGATCGTGATACACCGCAGCAAAAATATCAACGCCAGGAGCGGAAAGATCTGTACATTTTGTACCAAAATTAGAAAAACTCGCTTTTTGATCGTTCTGATCTGTAGATGCCACACCGATCACCGCATTAACCCCAAGCTGTTGATCAAAACACGCAGGATATATAGGTTGAATATCTGTATCGATATTTCCATTTCCAACAGCTGCCACCACTACAACCCCCTGTTCATAAGCCCATTCAATCGTCTGTGCAAGGATGTCATCAGGTTGACTGAAGGTAAAACTCAAATTAATGACGTCCGCCCCATTTTCTACCGCATAGCGAATCGCTCGTCGCACATTCGCCGTTGAACCTGCCCCCTGTTCCCCAAGAACACGCAAGGGCATGATCGAAATGTCCCAATTAATTCCAGCGATACCCAAACCATTATTTGCTGTGGCGCCAATAATCCCTGATATAACCGTGCCATGAGACACAACGGTATCGTTAAAATCTTCCGTGATGTCAGGTGAAGGATCTGAATCATTATCAACGAAATCCCAACCTTGGATATCATCCTCATACCCATTGGCGTCATTGTCTATACCGTCTCCGTAAATTTCATCTGCATTAGACCAGTACTGACCCACGAGATCCTCATGGTCTAAATCAAAACCTGCATCCAAAACCGCCACGATCGTCTGTTCTGATCCTGTCTCTATGTCCCAAGCCTTTGGAGCAGAAATTTGGTCTAAATACCAAAGGTCTCCACGGAACCGATCTGTAACCTCACGCGCCAAAAGAGAAAAAGGGTTCAATAAAAAAATCAATAAAAAAAGTAAAAAAAACAGTTTTTTGAAAAAAAAATGAGAAATAAAATACCGCATAATTCATGCGGTATTGTAACGATGTTCTTAAAAATTGTCATCTAAATATTCAACAGAACCAAACTCTTCCTCTACATCATAGTCCTCTATAGATTCGATAGGTTCTCCAAAAACATAATTTCCATAAAAAGCATCTGGAATGTCGTCAATCTGTTGATTCCAATTTTCCCCATATAAATCTGCAGCAATCTCTTCACTGGCAATGGGTCTTAAGAGACCGCCTATTGAAACGGTATAGACCGTTGAAAAACTCTGAAATTTGACCATTCTGGTCCCTGGATGATACGTCACATTAGAACCAAGAGGAATGTTAGACATGAATTCTTTCTCTACCTCTAACACTTCATCAAAATTTTCAAACCAAGTAAAAAAGACCCGCTCGTTGGGGAACGCATGACGCTCATTATTGGTGTAATAATAGACAGCATGGCATGGGTCATCTACAGAAGCGGCTTCTTCGCAAGAAAGTTTAATGAGACTACCTATTTCGGTTTCAAAAAATTCTTCTCCAAATAATTCTTCGAGAAAGTCTACAAAGGCTTCTTCATCTAATGTTTCTTCTTCTGCTGAATAAAGATAAACAGAAGAAAACACATCGTCATGAGAACCTGCTACCCAAAATTGAGAATCGTTTTCATAATAAGCCGTATAAAAAGTAACGTCCTCCTCCACAAATTCTTCTAAGATCCATGTAACCCCGCCATCTTCAGACAAAAGGACAACACTATCGCCAGCAACCACTATATGATCACCTGAAACTTGAATGTCATAAAGATCTTGATCTACAAGACCCTCTACAGAAACGTCTGACCAGCTAGAGCCTGCATCCGTTGTTTTTTTAAACGTGCCGTTTTCTCCAATCACCCAACCAATGGATGAAGATTCAAAATAAACCCCCTGAAGATTTTCTGTCCCGACACGTCCCAAATTAACCCAAGAAAGTCCTCCATTTACAGCCTTAAGCACGCGTCCTCCCCCGCCCACAATCCAAGCGGAACCGTCTCCATTATCTTGCGCGGCATAGAGAGGTTCTGTCACTTCAACCGAAGCCGTGAACCACTTTCCGTTAGCAAGATAAAGAATCATTCCGCTAGAACCTACGATATATCCGTAAGAAGAAGACCGATCAATATCATACAAATGAGCAGAAACTCCCAAAGAAAGCGAGGACCAGTGCTGTCCCTGATCCGAAGATTCAGCATAGGTTCCAGATTCGCCCACAGCGACTAAATCACCGTCAGTTTCTGTCATAACATCATGCCACCATGTGCCTGAAACGTTGGAATTCAGAACCCATGATTCCCCCTGGTCTTGTGAAGTCATGATCGATCCGCTGTTTCCAACAGCCACAAGAACATCTCCTGCCTTGGTTATTCCACGAATACTTTGTATGGTTCCAAAATCCTGTTCAATCCAATAAGAGGAATTGGCAGCCAAAACGGTTGGCGTCAAGAGAGAAGAAAAAAGAAAAAGAACAAGAACGGACCAAAAAAGATTGATCCTAAAAAAAGTATTGATCATATCCCTTTTATTGTAACACAAAACTTTGATTTAAAACTCAAAAGATCTCTCGTGGAACGAGATCTTTAAAAACCAAAACCCGCATCCTTAGATGCGGGTTCATGGTTTTGAATCTTCTCGTGGAACGAGAAAGAGTCAATTGGTATTACTTAGCCCAAGTCTCGCCAGAGAGGTCGAGGTTCTTGATTAAGTATCCAACAGTCCAGTCACCTGAACCGGTTTCTACAGAAGCGTCATGTGATTCACCTGAAGAATCAGACCAGATGAAGTTGTAAGCTGAATTGCTACTTGAATCAGCTGTACAAGCGCTACTGACTTGTGCATCAAGCTCCCAGATATCTCCTGCGCCTGAATCTTCAAGACAGAGATCTGTTCCATTGTGAGCTGTATCACCGGCAAGGTAAATGGAGAAATAATCTTCATCACCTGTGTCAGAGTCAGAGTCAAATCCGGTTGGGGTAGCACGCAACGTGTAGGTTACGGTTTCACCAGCAGAAATAACATCTTCATTTGTATCCCAGATAACTACAAGGGCTGTACTTGCTTCGACAACACCTGAGGTATCCTCAACGTCGTTACCGGACTCGTCTTGAATAGCAACAGCTGTGCTGCTGGTTGAGATATCAACACCGTTCTTGTAAAGCTTCCAGCTTTCCATTTCGAGCGTATCGACATCAACACCATCGGTCCAAGTAATTGGGAGTTTGATCTGTTTAAGAGCCACTGGACCATTGCTGTCAGCAGTCACAGTGAACTTGTAGACGTCAGCGGATTGTCCGTTTACGAGTGTGCTATTTGTAAGATCAATAAGGGATACGGTTGGAATTGAATTGTAAGCACGGATTTCATTTCCATCGCGATCAGTTGCTTCCGTTGACACAGCTCCGTTTGAATCGGAGTAGCGAACTGAATCAAGGGCGAGAGCGAGGTTCTGTTGTGAGCTAGCACCACCTGCACCAATATCGTTCAAGACAAGCTTGGCGGTAATGGTCTTGGTAGAACCAGCTGGAACAGAGATATGAAGACCTGTGATAAGAGCTGCTCCGTTGGCAACAGAATCACCAGAGGTTTGTGCAAACACGGCTGATCCTAGCAAGCTAGAACCATCGTACAATTCAGCTTTTGTGACCACTCCAGAAGCTGCGGCTGAACCAACAGACACCTGAACTTGATCAATCGTGTAGCTTTCACGAACAGCAGTGAACTTATACTTAGCAGCTTCAACGGTTTGTCCACCAGCAACAGCTTTAGCGACTGGAGTAGATCCATCAATTGCTGTTGAGAATGTGCCGGAAGTGTACCAAGTAATAGACTGACCTGTGACGTCGGAACCATCAATACCTGTTCCTGAGCTAGAAGCGGTTGCATCTACATCAAGATCAGCAGAGATAACGTCATCACCATCGGTGTCATCTGTTACAGAAGTGGCAACGTTGGCGTAAGCATTGACGTAAATCGTCTCGCCTTTTGCAAGAGTGTAATTGAGTGACCAGGTGTTAGAGGTAAGAGAAACGGAAGTCTTTACAGACGTCTCGTGATCATCACCTGCTGGACCATAGGTCAAGTACAAACTTGAGTAGTCAGCGGCAGCACTTGCATCAGAAACAGCAGCAGAAAAGTCAACGTCAAATTGTGTGAGGTTAACATCTTCTGTGGTGTTGGCGGTTATGGTCCATGAACCGACTTTGTACTCCGTTTTTGGAGCTACAGCGGACTGGTTGGCATAACTGGTGTTCTTTGCTGGGGTCAATGCACCTGTGCGAACGGTGAGGGTATTTCCTTCAACATCAGCAGCAGGGCGGGAAATGTAAGAACCAGAGGTCATACGAAGCACGTTGCTTGAAGCAGAACCTGCATCGATCTGAACCTGAATGGTGTCGTTAGCAGCAACGTCATTGGTTCCATCACTGTCATACACATCAGCACGAACTTCCAAGGTCACTGGAGAACCAGGATAGACAATGAAAGAAGAACCAAAGGTATAAGTGCTATAAGCCTGAGTTGCATCGGCATCACCAGCAATAGCTGCTGTTGAACCAACTTGGTCACCATCAACGTACAAAGCACCATTTCGCAAAGTATAAGCGGTGTCAGTGTCATCCTCATCAATCTGGACTCCAAGAGATTCAATCTTCATAGCCTCACCTGTAGCCTTCACTTCGAAGGATCCCAAAGATGCGCTAGAGGCAAGGTTGATAAGATCTCCGGAAGCAGATGTAGAGAGTTTTGTGAAGGTGATATCACCTGAAGCAAGGGTCTGAGCATAAGCATCACGAGCAGAGAAGGTTGTGCTGTTTGCTTGGACTAAGATTGGTTGATCGTAATCGTCTTCAATAAAGACAGCGTCAGCTGTGTTTCGAAGACCAACAGTGACGGTTCGAGTTGAACCACCCCAAATATCAACCAACACTTTAATGGTGTGAGCACCGGTGTTCATTTTTACTGGGTTTGTTGAAAGATCGAAGGTAACATAGCCATCTTCATCTTGTTCAACAACCACAGGACCGTAGTTGATACCAGCTACGTAAAGCATCCAGTTTCCAAGGTCTTCAGCATTGATGGAACCAATGTTGCGGAATCGCAAAACACTGAGCCATGCTTCGTTATTACCAACGGTCACACTATTCTCCCAAACACGGAAGTCATCTTCAGGGGAAGGTGTTCCATCAGAAGATGGTTGTGTGGTCGTAGCAAAACTGACAGTACCAAAGTTAGAAACAGAAGCGATTGTGTGGGTTGCAGAAGAAATCGCTGAACCTGTTGAGGCATAGGAACCACTGTAAGTAACATCATCTGGATCAAGAGAAACTCCAACGGTTTGACCAGAAGTGCTTGTAGCAATATCTGAACGAACAGCAACGGTTGCTGTTTCACCAGCTGGAATTGTGAAAAGTCCACTTGAATTGTTCCAAGAAATGGAACCACTAGAAACAGTGGCGGCATCACTCATACGAACCCAACCATCAAAGAGGTAAAGGTTTGAGAGTGTGGTATCAGAAGAAACACCTTGACGACTTAACTTCACTTTTGTGACAACGATATCTTTTGAAGATGCGTTGGTGAAGTCGTAAGAAGCCAGGTGAGCAATACCTTGTCCAGACACGAGGGTGCTAGCAGATGGAGAATCATCAGAGAGAGAGATCTCAACCATTTGAGTTTCTGAATACTCTTCTGTATCAACCATTTGAGCAGCATCGGTCAAATAAGCGAGTTCGCTATCGATATCCTCACCTAAATCCATGCTGTCTAGATCAACACCTGTTCCGTCCAGAACAAAACCGTCCTGGAACATGTTTGCTGACATACCTGCGTCTGAAACTCGGTGGAATTCACCTTCCCAAATAAGGTAAGTGTGTGTTCCATCACTCCAGAGCATACCCTCATAACCTTCTGAAGCGTCAATGAGAGAATCTCCAACAGTGTAATCAACAAAGAAAACGTCTGGAACATCATCGATGTTTTTGTTCCAATCACTTCCTGCGAGCCCAACGGCTACTTCTTCGGATTCAATCCAATGAAGCATACCACTTGGAGCAACAGCGTAGGTTTTTGGATCACTCTGGATCTTCACCCAACGGGAACCTGGACGATAAACGATATTGCCAGCAAGAGGAATATTGGCAAGTTCGCTATCGCTGATGGTTTTTACATCATCAAAATTTTCGTACCAGGTAAAATAAGATTTTTCATTAGGGAACGAATAGCGTTGACCATCAGAACCGTAATAATAAACGGTTGAAAGGGTTTCACCCTTGATCAGGTCACCGAACTCAGCGGCAGAAGCCTGTGAAGGCACAAGTGCGGAAAAACCAGCTGTTGCCAAAATGGTAGCAGTGGCGACCACAAACGTGAACGCTTTTTTCAATCGGAGAGAATTAGACATAATAATTTTAGAATGTGTATTTTACCCGGGCTTTTTTAATAAATGTTATACCCAGGTGAACCTTTTTAGCCCTGGTTAGGGGCTTAATTTAATTACGAGTAACGACCTTTTGGGTCTCGACCTTTCTCATCACTCGCTAATTAATGAATTCATTCACTCCTCCATATAAATAATGAAGAAGTGAGTCAGAGCCCTTTCCATTTCAAAGAAAGGACCTAGACTCATGAAATAATGACCGTTTTTAATTTTGTGTTGGCTGAATCTCTCCTGTTTGTTCTATAGTAACTTCTGTCTGAGCCTGTGTTGTTTCTTCTGTTACCTCTGTCTCCTCTTTCAAAAGGATTTCCTGATTATAAGAAAAATCTTTTAAAACCTGAAAAGCTCGTCTATAAGATCCTTCGACACGCAATGCTTGTACCGTTTCAACAGCTACTTCTGAGTCTGTACCATACAATGATTGTATTGAAGCGATCTCTACCTGAAGCGCTACATCAAGTTCGTAAGCGCTTTCTTCATCTTGTTCTTGCTCGTGTGCGGTAATAATAACCTCAACAACTTGATCCTTTGTTTCTTCCAATAGATCTTCAACTTCTCCTAACACTTCATCAGGCAATTCAGAGGTGGTAGATGCAACCGTCGAAGAATACACATTCACTTTACGCCCCACTGTCTTTGCTAATTCTGTTTGGGAATCGGATGCTTCTTTTACTTGAAGCTCTTCTTGAATATTGGTGACTTCGTCCTTAAAACGATTAACCGCCAACTGAACCTCTGCTGGTTGACGATGTTCAACCAAAGAAGCAATTTGAACCATTTCTTCTAAACGACGACTGGCAAATTCAACTTTAAGATTTGCACGTTGTTGGGAGGTAAATGCTAAAGCGAGTTGCGCTTTTTCCATACCAATTTTAATAGGATAGAACGTATCGCCCGGCAATGCATGAGCAGAGACATTCCCCACAGAAAGCCAGCCTGAAATGGCAAAGAAAAAAACAGCGACCGTTGCAGCAACAGGTTTTAACAAAACATGACTGATCTTCCATAGTGCATAGGTAAGATAATCTCCCATGTGATAACGACCAGGAACGGTGTTTTGATCAAACCCGTTGGTACGAGCAAATCGCTGCCAAGAAGAACGTGCATCAAAACCGCCCCCTAATGAGGGGTCATCTTTCAAAGAACAAAGGAGTTTGATGAGTTCTTTATCCATAAAATTTATTATGTTTTTTCAATATCTCACGAAGTTTCTTAATAGCTCGGTGTAACAAAACGGAAGTGGCATTCTGCGTTTTTCCTAAATGACGTGCAATTTCCTTTACAGAATGTCCTTCTAAATAACGCATAATAACCGCATCACGATCATCATCAGAAAGTTCCTGTAACCCCTGTTTCATAATAGAGGTATCGACAAACTCTTCTAACTGTTCTGATTCGTTTTCTTTAGCTAGATCTATTTGCCCTTCTTGTGTCCCGATAGAGAGATTCCCCATCTCCTTTTCACGTGATCGGTAGAACTCGGCAATAACTCCACGAGCGATTGTGTGAAGCAATCCGGAGACATGTTGAACGGACTGAGTAATGGCATACTCCCATAATCTGATACAGACGAGGGAATAAGCGTCCTCAACATCGTGCTGTGTGGGAAGCTTGAAATAAAGGAAACGTTGAATAATAGAACCGTATGTTTCAAGCAAAGACGCAAAAGCGCTTTCGTCCTTAAAAACACGAATCCGAAAAAGGAGGAATTGTTCATTTGGACGCTTCACATGAGTAGTCGATGAAAACAATCAAAATCTTACACAATGAAAGAAAAATACCTTAAGACAGCAAAAAAAACAAGGACGTCATTGACAAATTCTTAATTTTTGGCTACACTTGTGTTGACAAAATACTTCATCCACATTCTCCCATTTACTCTATGAAACCAGTCATTCGTCTCTCTGTTTCAGAAGCAGCTAAAATGTTTGGAATTAGCCAACGCACGGTCAGACGAGCTATTCAAAATAGCGAAGTGACCTATGTTGTGGTTCAAGGACGTTATAAACTCAATTTTGAGTCGCTTTTACGTTGGTCTCAACGAACAACCACGGTAAAAAACAAACGAGACAAAAAAGGAATTGGTCAGTATGTTGATAAATGGAAAATCAGCAGCAAACTTTATTCCCCAAACCCAAAAACATTAGACGAAGAAACAGATGCCACAACATCGGTATGAAATATACACTTTGGTTATTGACACTCTTGTTGCTTATTGCGACATCAACAACCTCTACGCAAGCATCAATAAAAAATTCAACCTTTGTCAAAACGGCCAACTATTTTTTGTTGTCTGGTTCTGCTCTAGAAAATCAATCAACGATAAAAACGCTGGCAACGTTTGATCTGATTGTTATTCCGGTTGAAGCTCAAGTATACAATAAATCTTTCTTCCAAGAGATTCGATCTATCAACAAGGACATTATTATCCTCCCCTACATCGCCACCGTTAGCTGGAATGATCTTTATTGGAATGATTCCCTTCATCAAAAACTGTATCAACAGATCAAACCAGAATGGTGGCTCACAGATGCAAATGGAAAACAAGTTTCTGTTTGGCCAGGAACACGTGCTCTCAATCTTAATTCTGGTTGGAATACGTTTCTTCCTGAATTTGTAAAAAAGGAAGTTCTCTCCACAGGACTATGGGATGGGATCTTCTATGATGAAGTTCAGGATTCAATCAGTTGGGTAGGTGCTACAGACGTTGATAAAGATAAAAAAACTGATTCTGCTGCAACAGCCGATACCCTGTGGAAAACACGCTATGAAGAGTTGTTTGCCCAAACAAGATCGCTTGTAGGAAACGACAAAATTATCATTTCAAATGGAAGTTCAAATCCTGACTTTGCTGACTTTTTAAATGGTCGAATGTTCGAAACATTCCCATCATCAGATGACTCTCTGACACAGTGGAAAGCAATGACCACTGAATATGTGAATCTTGAAAAACAAGTCACAAATCCTTCTATTCAACTCATTAATGTAAACACAAAAAATACAGGAATCATTGACTATCAAAACATTCGTTTTGGACTGACAACTACCCTCTTAGGAAATGGTTACTTTACATTTGATTATGGAACAGAAAATCATGCACAACTTTGGACCTACGACGAATATAACACCTATCTTGGAGCTCCTAAGGGTTCTTTGCAAAATGTCTATAATCCACAACAAACAACGATCAGCACAGGTGTCTGGATGCGGGAATTTGAACAAGGACAAGTCCTTGTAAACGCAACCGATCAACAACAAATCATTTATTTAGAAGGAGAATTCGAAAAAATACATGGAACTCAAGATCCAAACGTGAATAACGGGCGTATTGTCTCTGAAGTCATGTTATCCTCAAAAGATGGGCTAATTCTTCTGCGACCTATTGCGGAAATATTGGATGTTCCCTATTTGAACGGAGCCTTCGCCAAAATTTATACTTCAAATGGAACGACTAAACGAACGGGGTTTTTTGCCTATAACAATTCACAACGCGGTGGAAATCAGATCATTCAATTCGATACAAACGCAGACGGCAAACGAGAAACCATTGTTGCTGATCATACTTACGTCTCTATCTATAAACCTGATGGATCTCTTCACACAAAATTTGCCCCTTATACGGAGCAATATAATAAAGGAATCAATATTTCTGCAGGAGATTTAGAAAATGACGGAAGTGTCGAAATCGTAACCGGAACAAAAAATGGCGGAGGTCCTCAAGTTCGTGTATTCAATAAAGACGGTGTTCTTATTAACCCTGGATTTTTTGCGTACGAAACAGCCTTTCGCGGTGGAGTTAACGTCACAATTGGAGATTTGAATGGAGACGCGATCAAAGAGATTATTTGCGGAGCTGGTGTAGGTGGCGGACCTCATGTCCGTGTCTTTAAAAAAGATGGCACGCTGATTAATCCTGGGTTTTTTGCCTATGATCCTTCCTTTCGAGGAGGTGTAAACGTATCTTCGGGAGATGTAGATGGAGATGGGATTGATGAGATTGTCACAGGTCCAGGCATGGGCGGAGCACCTCTGGCACGAGTTTTTGATCGTAATGGAAAGCGCAAATCAGAATTCTACCTTTTTGATTCTACCCAACGTGACGGACTTGAAGTTGTTGTTTCTGATGTGGACACAGATGGGATAGCTGAAATTATTGGACTCACCGCTGATGTTTTTACCTTAAGTTTATTTTAAACGTAAAACTTTTTTGAAAATATAACTCGATCTCATCTTATTTTAAAAAAAGTCTATAATAGAAAGGTATGTCACTAAAAGAAGAACTAAAAAAAGGAGTCGCATGTGACAGCGTTGGTAAACCGCATTCTATTCTTGGACGTGCTGTGTGTTTATCTATTCATCCAGGGAAAATGCTTATTTTCCCTTTTTTACACTGGTTTGAAAAACGCTATAAAGGGAAAGTAAAATTTGCACGACTTCTTTTTGCCTTCGATCTCCTCCTGATCGGAACCGCTTTAGGCATTGGAGCAATGGCTGTGTCCTTTAGTTTCTTCCATTCATCAACAAACTTTGAAGATCGGATTCTTTTTGAAGCGAGTGTCGCTCCCAAAGAGATCAAGACAGGGGCAACCTCTACCCTGATCATTCACTATACCAATGGAACAAAGGAGGATCTCTCTCATGCTCAACTGAACCTTTCTTTTCCTGATGATTTTCTTCTGCAAGAACTCTCAACAAACGACACAGAACTTACACAACAGTCTATTGATCTTGGAACGATTCCTGCGGGAAGTTCCGGTTCAATCAAAATACGAGGAGTAATGTTTGGCGCAGTCGGAGGTGAACAAACGTTTACCAGTACCCTGAGCTTTATTCACGGAAAAAACCAAGATATAGCGAGCGAAAAAAGAAGTGTTTACACGTTCTCTCCAAGTTCATCCAATCTTTCCCTTTCTCTTTCTCTTCCAGATCAGCTTGTCGCTTTTCAAGAAATAGAAGGCACTATACGTTACATTAATACGGGCGATATTGATTTCCCCATGATTAGCATTGAACCTAAGTGGCCTGAAGATTTCCGTTTCACTTCCTCTTCCAGTCCACTAACCAACGAAGTCTTTATTCTTCCACCTCTGCAAAAAGGAACCAGTGGGGAGCTTACGTTTACTGGATATCTTGATAACACAAAAGAAGAAATACCCTTTTCTTTTCTCCCATCCTTTATTTTTAAAACAAACAGTTACCCGCAAGACACTCTCAATCACATAGCTCTGGTTGTCCCGCCACAAATCCGTGTAGAGCAAACAGTAGAAAAAAAGAGCGCACGACCAGGATCTGAGACGATTTTTACCTTACGTTATCAAAATACAGGAGAATTTCCGGTTTCAGATCTTGTTCTTTCCATTGAATCAGAGAGTCCTTTCTTTCAAAAAGAATCTTATTCCTCTGCATCTATTCCCTCTGTGGCACCAAATGAAGCAGGAGAAATCACTCTCTCTATTCCTCTGCGATCTTACATTCTCTTAAGTGAAACGGATGTCTATGAACACTTAACGCTCACAACACGAGCTGTAGCAACCTACACCCTTGGAGATAAAGCAAACGGACAACGAGTCACTTCCAAAAGCTCTTCTATCACAACGCCGCTAATAACCCCTGTCATTTTAGAATCTTTTGGACGATATGCCACAGCCGGCGGTGACCAAATAGGACGAGGTCCCTTGCCTCCTCGCATAGGAGAAGAAACCACTTATTGGATTTTTTGGCATGTGGAAGGAACATTTAATGAACTGGAGAATGTACGTATCGAAGGAACATTGGGTAATCAAGTCGTTTATACAGGACGTATAAGTTCTTCACAAAATGGTGGGACAACCTACGATACCAAAACCAATACCGTCTCTTGGCAAACAGATCTCATAAAACCGACATTTTCCCCCACAAGTAAAATTATCGGAGTCGCTTTTGAAGTAGGCCTCACCCCTGATGCCTCCATGGTAGGAATCGTTCCTGTTCTCGTGTCCAATATCCATATCACAGGAACAGATAAAAATACCGGAGCCTTTGTAAGCGCCTCGGGTAAGGTTGTGACAACAAATCTCCCAGATGACCTGATGGCCGCAGGGAAATCTAGTGTTGAAGATTAGGAGAAGAGAAAACCCTTTATTTTAAGGGGAAAAAACAGTTTTTTGATGATCAATCATTGACAAAATGCCCATTTTTTGGTATTATCTGGTGTTATGAAAATAGCCATGATTGGACAAAAAGGAATTCCAGCTCGCTCAGGTGGTATTGAACGACATGTGGAGGAACTCTCCATAGAGCTGGCCGCACGTGGACATGAAGTCCTTGTATTTTGTCGTGCCTGGTACGCGTGGCCTGTTCGAGATTACAAGGGTGTTCGCTGTATCAAAACCCATTCCATCGCCACAAAACACTTGGACACGATTACACACACTTTTCTTTCTATTTTAAAAGCCGTTCAGGAAAAAGTAGATATTTTTCATTTTCATGGAGTAGGCCCATCGCTTCTCTCGTGGATTCCGAAACTCTTACGTCCATCGGCTAAAATCGTTGTTACATTCCATTGTATCGATCGTCACCATAAAAAATGGGGATTTATAGCTCGCACAATGCTCCAAATAGGAGAACGTATCGCTTGTCATATTCCTCATGCCACTATTGCTGTTTCAAAAACACTTGAAACGTATTGTCGACTTTCTTATGGAACGACAGCTAAATACATTCCAAATGGAACACAAATCCTCTTAGAGGATTCCGACCCAGATCTCTTGAAACCGTTTGATCTGAATCCTGGAAATTATCTGATGATGTGTTCCCGACTCGTGCCTCATAAAGGAGTTCACACGCTCATCAACGCATGGAAACAGCTGAAACAAACAAATCCAGAACTCCTAAAAAACAAAAAATTAGCGATTGTGGGTGGAAGTGCTTTTACAGAAAGCTATGTGAAAGAACTACATAAATTGGCTGAAAACGAACCATCTATTATTCTCACAGGAAATCAGTCTGGAAACACACTCCACAGTCTGTTTGCAAACAGTTACGCGATTATTCACCCTTCTGAATCAGAAGGACTGCCCATTGCGATCTTAGAAGCGATGAGTTATGGAAAATGCGTGCTTTCCTCTGATATTCCTGAAAATCGAGAGCTCACGCAAGATCATGGGATGACGTTTAGAACAAACGATGAAAAAGATCTGAAAGAAAAACTCGCCATGCTGATTGAAAATCCAAACCTAGTCAAAGCCGTGGGACAAGAAGCGCGATTGCATGTGGCAAAACAGTACGACTGGAAAGATATTGCCGAAACCACAGAATATCTCTACGAATTGCTCTGGCTTGAACCGGAACTGACAAAACAACACATTTACAAAACAAAAACCTCGCTTCAATAAAGAAGCGAGGTTTTTGTTTTACTCACCTTCTCTTATTTATTTACGAATAACCTCTTCGTAAACTTTCATGAGTCTTTGATAGTGCTCCTTTAACGAAAATTTATACTCAACCGTCAATCGCGCAGCTCGAGCCAATGAGAGTCTGAAATCCTCATCATAGGTAAGACGCATGATCGCCTCTACCCAGCCATGCAGATCAGCTGGATCTACCAAAAGCCCATTTACTCGGTCTTCCACAATTTCAGGGACTCCTCCCACATGGGAAGCAATCACGGGTTTGCCTAAGGCCATAGCCTCCAACAGAATAAGCGGAAAATTCTCCTGCACGCGAGAAGTGAGAACAACGGCGCGAGCCCCACGATAGAGCTCCGCAAGTTCCTCACCCATGCGGAATCCGACAAATTCAATATTTTTTAATCCATCTGCCAGCAGATGCAGACGCTCCATTTCAGGTCCCCGACCGACAATTTTAAACACGATATCAGGGATCAGCTTTGCCGCTCGAATAATGGTTTCAATCCCCTTTTCTTCACTTAAACGTCCGACAAACAAAATGTATCCATCATGATCGTAGCGAGGTTTAATCAATTTACAATCAATACCATACGGATTCACACAAATTTTGTGTTGCGGAAACCCACCGGCAATCAGTTGACGCTTCATGTACGCAGACGGACAGATAAACACATCAACCCCTCGTTCATACATCATCAAAGAGCGATGAAACTTGTACACGGCGACCTGGGCAAAGCTTCCCAAAAAAGATTGCTTGTGAAACCGCACCAAAGTCCCTCGAAGAATGCCAGCATGGCGATAATCCTGACCGCAGCCTGGAGCCCAAATATTGTACTGAGGTGAAATAAGATGATGGTCATGAACCGTCATCACCACAGGCACATGTTGATCTTTGAGCGTGTCCAGAATGGACGGTGAAATTTGGGTATAGATGCTATGAATATGACAAAGATCTGGATTGGTTGAAGAGATAAGCGTTGCCAGCCTTCTGCGCGCCTCTAAAGAATATGTCATTCGACCAAGCGTGCGTAAACGTTCCCATAGACCTCTCCATCCTCCTGGAAATTCTTCTTTTTGTGTTTTTATCTGACTCACAAAAAAATCTGAAAAGGGAGTCTGCTCATTATCAGGATGGGTCATGGAAAATGGAATGACCTGGTGCTGTTGTGATTCAAGCCAATGCGAAAGCTCGAACAAATAACGCTCTGCCCCGCTTTTAAGGGTATAAAATTTATTGGCTTGGATGATCTTCATACGCGTTGTGTTTTTTCTTGGGCGAGCACATAGACGAATCCGGCATACAGCCAGACATAAAAGGCACTGGTACGAATTTCAAAAAAGGTTGAAGTGAAAGCATTAAAAGCCACTCCAATAAAAATTCCACACATTCCCATGGCCAAAGAACGCACAAAAGGATCTTTATGCGTTCGAGCGACATTCAACGCATAGAAAAAAAATCCAATATACATCCAAAGGTAAAAAAACATTCCTAGCGTTCCAGTCTCACCCCATAACGAAAACCAATTGTTATCAATATACCCTTCTGTCCCATACACTCCAAACGGGAGACCCAACTCTTCATACACCTTGGTATTGTGCAACGCCGCTGCAGCGCCCCCGCCGAATTGTCCCGGACCAAATCCTAATAATGGAGAAGCAACAACCACCTGCATCGGGGTTTGGATATACCAAAAAACGCGTCCTAATCCATAGTATTCCCCACGCCAGCGCGCCAAACTAAAACTCTCAAAAAAACGTTCGGAAAGCGTTTGCCCAGGCATTTCTGTAATCAGACCTACGTTGAGCCCAGACACGCTCAGGAGCAGGAACAAAGAAAGAACAAAGCTTGCTAATCCAATGAAAACCCGACGGTCTTTCTTTAAAAAAAGACCGATAAATAAAAATCCTAACAAAAATCCAAACCAAGAAGAACGCGAGTAAGTTAAAACAAGCGTAGGAATGCCAAGAATAAAAAGCCAAATCAACCAAGGATATTTACGATACCATTCTTTGGTAAACAACATTCCGGTAGCAATCAATAAAATAAGATAGAGAAAATTTCCAAGCCGATCATAACGGCCCAGCGTTCCAAACACCCGAGAACCAGGATCCCAAAACTGCTCCACGCCCTCGGTTAACGTGATACTTCCCAACGTGCGCTCTTGAGAAGGCAGGAGGAATTGATCCAATGGTTCTCCTACAAAAGATTGCGCCCAACCCAACACGCATTGAAAAACCAAAATGCCAAAGAGGATCCAGGTGAGTTTTCGAATAAACGCTTTGCTTGGTTTAATAAACGCAACCAAAAAAAAGAGAATCATGAATCTCAAGATCTGTCGCAGTCCCAAAATGGCGATAGTCGGTGAAACAAAGTTAACAAGGGATGATGCCAGCAAGACAAGCACGAATAAGAAAAAAGGGAGATCAAAAGGGGTTTGATGGTACTGTTTTTTTCCAGATAAAAAAGAAAAAACAACGACACCGGCAACCAGATAAATCAATAATTCTGATCCATAACGAGCAAAAAGATACACTTCGTCTGGAACAAACTTTAATAAAACAGATTCAAAAGGAAGATAAACCGCAAGAATTCCCAATGTGATTTCGGGACGAACAAACGACACAATGATAAGACAGACTCCAATGACTCCCGACAAAACAAGGGCGGGAGAAAAAAAGGATTGGAGAAGAATAAGAAACCCAAGGAGCAGGAAGAGGAACACGACAGCCAACGCCGTATGCTCTTCTGCACGTCTATAAACCGCGCGCAGATTGATCACATAGGGTTATTGTAACACAAGCATCAAGTTGAAAATAAAAAACCGTGTAGTGATTGTAAACCATTACACGGTCGTCGTTGTTAGAAGGAACACTCCTGAGGCGCGTTGTCGCGCACCAGGACAGCGGAGCAGAAACCGGTCTCGGGATCGTTCCACGTCAGCAGATCTGCTTCCGTGTAGACTTCTCCCGCAAACCAGAGATCGATCAGCACCTGATCATCATCCAGATCTGCACACATGGCGGAAGACATGGGGTCTCCTAACAGAACATCCAGTCGCACGCCGCAATATGCGCTTAGGTCACCATAGGCACTGGTCTTGAACTCAAGTCCAATATCCGTACTTACGAAGTTGATGGAAAGGCTCCAAACTTGATCGTCCAACTGGCTGGCGGTACCAAACAGCTGCGCGCGCAGAGTGCGTGACTGTGCCACGTCATATGACACGTCGATCACGACCTGCCAGTCTTCATCAATGCCGACATCACAATCGTTATCCAGATCGTCGAAAATCTCGCTGGCACCCGGATGAATCGATGTGGAAGCATCATTGCAATCATCCTTGTTGTCCACCAAATCCCCAGAGGAACCTTGGCACACAACATCGATCGCTGATCCTGATCCGTACCCATCGCCATCACGGTCCAGGTACCACTTGGTGGACAAGTTTTCATCCTTGACCCCGTCGCAGTCGTTATCTAGACCATCGCAGACTTCTGGACCGTTGGGGTAAATGAGTTTGTTCGTATCGTCACAATCCGTAGCGTCGGCCACATACTCATCGGGCTTGGTACAAGAAACGAATGCAGCGGCACGGTTGCCGTAGCCGTCCATATCCCCATCCAGATACCACATCTGAGCATCCGCACTCGAATCCGGATCTATCCGATCATCACAATTGTTGTCAATTCCATCACAGACTTCATCTGCTTCCGGATGAACGTCGTCATTCTGATCATCACAATCTGTATCATTTCCCACATAACCTACCAGATTCTGGCACGTCACGCGGAAGGATTCAGCATTGCCATACCCATCACCATCCTCATCTGCATACAAGGTCGGAGCGCCCACGCTCGTGTCCGGATCAACCACGCTGTCGCAGTTGTTGTCCAGACCATCGCAGGTTTCCGTGGCAGAAGGATTGATACCGTCGTAAGTGTCATCGCAATCGGTAGCATTTGAAACGTATCCATCAGGCTTGGAACAAGACACGTCCGTATAACCGACCGCACCGTATCCATCGCCGTCTTGATCGTGATACCAGACCGAGGCATCCAAACTCGTGTCCGGATCAACCTCGCCGCTGCAGTCATCATCGATTCCATTGCAGGTCTCGGAAGCCCCTGGATGGACACCTGGGTTCTGATCGTTGCAGTCGCTGGCATTGTCCACCAGATTCCCCTTGGACCCATTGCACACGACATCGATCTTAGCTCCGCTGCCAAACGAATCACCATCGGCATCCACGTACCAAGCAGAAGACAGATTTTCATCCGTGCTGCCATCGCAATCGTTATCGCTCCCATCGCAGGACTCGGGAGCTCCTGGGAACGACAGGCTGTCTTGATCGTTGCAGTCGGTATCCGTTGCCACATACCCTTCGGGCTGCGTACAGGAAGTCGCCATCACGTCTTTATCGCCATACCCATCTTCATCCACATCCACGAACCACTTGAGCACATCCACTGACTCGTCCGTATCCATGAGCATGTCGCAGTTGTTATCGATCCCATCGCACAGCTCGTTGGCTCCGGGATAGACCTGACCGTTGCTGTCATTGCAGTCATTGGCATCTGACACATAGCCGTCGGGCTGCGCACAAGATGACACCATCACGTCTTCATCGCCGTACCCATCGCTGTCGCTGTCCATGTACCAGGTCTTGGCATCCGCACTGGTGTTTGGATCGATGTCCTTATCGCAATCATTGTCGATCTGATCGCACACTTCCAGCGCATCCGGGTGAACCGACGCGTTCATGTCATCGCAATCGGTAGCAACAGAAACGTACCCGTCAGGCTTGAAACACGACACTGTCGTATGACCAGCCATGCCATATCCATCACCGTCTTGATCGTGATACCACATAGAGACATCCAAACTCGTGTCCGGATCGATCGACCCGTCGCAGTCGTCATCCACGCCGTTGCAGACTTCGTTGGCACCGGGGTGAACCTGATTGTCTGTGTCATCACAGTCGTTGGCGTTATCTACCAAGCCGTCTGATACACCCAAGCAGATGACATCTACAGCATCTCCTGAACCAAATCCATCGCCATCGGCATCCACATACCAGGTGGAGTACAGATTTTCATCCTTGACTCCATTACAGTTATTATCCAATCCATCGCAGGACTCGGAAGCCCCTGGAAACGACAGACTATCTTGATCATTGCAGTCATTGGCATCTGCCACATATCCGTCTGGCTGCGCGCAAGCGCTGAGCTGATCTTGGGAGTCACCATACCCATCGCCATCCTGATCGGCAAACCACGTCCGAACATCCTGACTCTGTTGGACATCGTCGGTCAGTCCATCACAGTTGTTATCGATCCCGTCGCACAACTCACTGGCTCCGGGATGTATCTGACCATTCTCGTCGTTGCAATCCGTGGCGTCTTCGACACATCCTTCCGGAGCATTGCAGGCAAGCATCTGGTGATCTTTATTGCCATACCCGTCGTCGTCGCTGTCCATGTACCACGACTTGGCATCCGTGCTATCAACATCCACAAAACCATCACAGTTATTGTCGATTCCATCGCAGACTTCAACCTTACTCGGATTAACCGAGGCTTGGCTGTCATCGCAATCGGTAGCAACAGAAACGTAACCGTCAGGTTTGGAACAGGTCACAACCGTATGATCGACTGTGCCATATCCATCGCCGTCCATATCGTGATACCAGATCGCGGCATCCGCGCTATCGGACTGATCTATTAACCCATCACAGTTATCATCCACACCATTGCAGACTTCGCTGGCGCCTGGGTGCACATGACCGTCGATGTCATCGCAATCGTCGGCGTTATCTACCAGACCATTGGAGACGCCCTGGCAGATGATATTCACGCCGGCTCCGCTTCCGAAACCGTCACGATCGTTGTCGACATACCAAAGGGATGAGAGATTCTCATCCGTGCTGCCATCGCAGTCGTTATCTTCGCCATCGCATAGTTCGCTGGCTCCAGGGAACGATTTCGCATTCGCATCATCGCAATCGGTATCATCCAACACGCGGTCTTCTGGTTGCGTGCAGGCGTTGAGCAAATCTTCTGTATCTCCGTATCCATCGCCGTCAGCGTCCAAGTACCAGACTTCCGCGTCAGCACTGTCTTCATCCACCACGGTATCACAGTTGTCATCCATCCCGTTACAGATCTCGGGCATGGACGGGTTGATGTTGGACATACGATCATCGCAATCTGTGGCGTCCGGCACAGAGCCAAAAGGCATTGTGCAAGATTTCACAGAGGCGAAACGATCACCGAACCCATCGCCGTCGCTGTCCATGTACCAAGTGTCGGCATCCTGACTGTTACTTGGATCAACCACTTTGTTACAATCGTTGTCGATTCCGTCGCAGACTTCCAATGCGCCTGGGTGAACCGAGATGTTTCCATCATCGCAATCCGTGGAGTCTGACACATATCCCGAGAACGGATAGCAAGCGATCAAATATTGTTCACTGTCGCCATATCCGTCATCGTCTTGATCGACATACCAGGTACCCACGCCTTCGCTGTCTACCGGATCGATCACGCCATCACAATCATCATCCTCGCCGTTGCAGGTCTCGGAGGCAGAGGGATTGATGCTCACATTCCCGTCGTCACAATCCTCGGCATTCGACACATAGCCGACTGGACAAAGACACGCCGTAAAGGACTGATCGGCATTGCCATAACCATCCGAATCGCTGTCAACATACCAGGTCACGGCAACAGTCACGGATGCATCCGAATCGTTGCAATCCTGACTGGCTGGCACGCTATCGCCATCCACATCCGAAACCGGAGTCATGGACGGAGTTGGGGTTGGATCCTCGCCGTAATTGGGGACATTACCTGTCCCACTGCCACTGCACGCACTCAACAGCACGGCAGCAGAAACCACAGACCAGAACTTCCAATTCATCATCTTCTATTTCTCCTGTGTTTAAACGCGCATCTGCTAAAAATCCAGGCCAGACACAAAAATGAACGCGCGATTAAGATAAAAAGAACCTCGACCTGGACGGAGGTTTTTATCAAAAAAGAGGTTTTTCGTCAAGAGAAACGGGGCGAATTTTAGCAAAAGAGATCTCTCTTAAAATCGATGAGATTGTCTTGCCTGCCTGCCGGTAGGCAGGAACGGGCTGGCAACCCAACAGACGTACCTAAACGTACGTCTGTTGGGTTGCCAGGGCGCCTGTGAAAGACAAGGTCGCGATTTTTAGAGAGATCTCAAAAGAAAAACCCCGAGCGAAGACGATAGCCGGAGAGTGATGAAATCACTCGGGGTTCGCTTCGCACGGGGTCCGTGCGTTTGTTGTACACCACCTGGGTCGAGGGACTAGGGTGATGAGGGTTGAAAAAGATCAGAACTGACACTGGCTGGCCGTCGAGACCAGCAGCACCGCGGAACAGGATCCGGAAGACGAGTTGGCAACCCACACCTTGAGCTTGCTTTCGTCATACCAGATCCCGCGCCACCAGATATCGACTTGAGCGGACGGATCAATGGCCCCGCCTTCGCAGAGCCAATCATACGCCGGGTTGCCGACCGAGACGTTGATTCGGACGCCGCAAAACCCGGAGAGACTTCCGTACTTGGCGGTGGTGAATTCCACCTGCACCGAGTTTCCGGACGTCGTCGTGGCGGTCTCGTCCCACTCGCTGCCGAGCTGGCTGGCCGCAGTGAAAATCTGCGCATTCAGGGCGTAATAGCCCTTCGTCGCATAGTTCACCTGCACGAGCGCCTCGGTGCCTTCATCAATGGTCCCATCACAATCGTCATCGACCCCATTGGTGGTCTCGACGGCACCCGGATGGATCGCGGCGTTGGTATCGACGCAGTCGGTGTTGTTGGACACGTAACCCGTGGGCTTGGTGGAGGCCACGGTCGCAGTCGAACCGCTCTTGCCGTAACCGTCGTTATCCCCGTCTATATAATACGACAGAGATGTTGTGTACTCATCGACACTCCCATCACAATCATCGTCGATGTTGTTGTAGGTCTCAGTGACGCCCGGATGGACAGTAGCATTGGAGTCGTTGCAGTCGCCGGACTTGCTTACATATCCTCCGGACGGTTGCGAGCAACCCGCTACCGGTGTCGTACTGTTGACACCGTAGCCATCGCCATCGGCGTCGCGATACCAGTTGGTGGCGGAGACGCCTTCGTCGATTCCACCGACACAGTTGTTGTCGACACCATCACAAATCTCGACAGCGCCTGGGTTGATCGAGGCCTTGGTGTCATCGCAGTCGCTGTCACGAGAGACGTACCCCGACGGCTGCAAACAAGCAGACTTCATACCGCTTCCGCTGCTTGTCCCATAACCATCGCCATCGCCATCGCGATACCAGATGGTGATCGCGGTACCGTTCTCGTCAACGCTGCCATCGCAGTCGTTGTCGATGCTGTCACACTGCTCGACGGCGCCCGGATAGACGCTGGCTTTGGTGTCATCGCAGTCCCCAGAGACAGACGACCAAATGAAAGCAGGGTCGTCAGGGATTTCGGTGCGACAGGTCGACGAGGTTCCACTGCTGGAACTCCCGTACCCATCGTCATCCAGATCCTTGTACAGCGTGTAGAAGGTCAAACCTTCGTCGGTGCTGCCATCGCAGTCATCGTCGGTGCTGTTGCAGGTCTCGGTGGCGCCGGGATTGACGGCGGGATTGCCATCATCGCAGTCCACGTCGTCGTCGAAACCGTCGTTATCCGCGTCATAGTCGGACGGTGTCGTGGTCGGGGTGGTGACTGGCGACGGCGTGGCGGTCGGAGGAGTGGAGTAATCGCAGTCGAGATCGCTGCCGTTGCAGTCCTGATCCACACCATCCTCACAGACCTCGAGAGCACCGGGATAGGTCGCGGCATCGTTGTCGTTGCAGTCGATCTGATCGGTGCGACCATCGCCGTCGATGTCCTGGGGCTCGTCGTTGTCAGCGGGAGTGGAACCGGGCGTGACGGTCTGGGTGGGATGCTGACCGTCGTAGACCGGGACATCGCCCGGACCACAACCGATCGCCAGACCGGCAAGGAGAGTGATAAAACAGGATACGAAAGTCAAGCGCGAAAACTGCATTGGAACTCCTTACGTTGTGGGGGAAAGCTTATTTATCCATCCACCAGGCAAACTCCTGGCTCGATTTTTAAACAAGCTTTTAGACACCCCATCTTTTGATTATCATCAGGGGTCGTCCGTTTATATCACCAAACGAGATTTTTGAAAACTTAAATTTGTTTGATATAAACGGACAATCCCTAATTTTCTTTTTTCTTTAATTTATTCAATATAATGAACAAAATCAGCTATTTCTGATGGTCAAACTATACCATATTTTGCCCATTTTGTCAATGAATACAGACATGCAAAATCCTCGTACGAAAAACAAGATTGAAACCTAATATTCCCTGAGCGGAGGTTCGTTCGACGAACCGGAGTCGAAGGGTAGTCATTCTTAACTTCCCCTTCGACTCCGCTCCCTTGGGTCGCTTCGCTCAGGGAATATTAAATAAAGAAAAACACCTCCTCAGCAGAGAAGGTGTCGTAGAAAAAGTGGGGTCTGTGTAAGACAGGCGCCGTCGCGACTCTGTACCACCACTCATACCTGTCAGACAGAGACCCCAAGAGAAAGAACTTACATCAAATTATCCAACTTGATGCCCAGACTGGACCCATTGCCGTAGTAGAGGCAGTAAGCCCCTCCGTTTCCGACACTGACTCCGTCAATGGCGACGGAGACGGTTCCAGTCATCTCAGGCGAGGTAACCCCGTTTTCGCACAGCCAGGAGTCGGCATTGCTCCACGTCTGGGTGGAAGAATTATAATCCGACGACTGGTAGAACCGACTCGAGTTCGCCCGGATTACTCCACCAACAACGTTCTTGATCGTGTACGTCACCGAGGACGCGTCGGTCCTCGTGGTCACACTCTGGTTCCAGGCATCGCACTGGGCCGGGTCGGTCAGATTGGAGCAATAACCGAACGAGAAGTCCACAGCCGGCGTCGCGGAGCCGTAAGCGACCGTGATGGTCACCTCGCTCCCGTCATAGGAGGGCGTCGGAGTGGGGGTCGAGCTCTGACACTGGCTGTCGGCCCCATCGATGGCGCCGTCGCAGTCGTTGTCCTTCTCGTCGTTGCAGACCTCGGTCGCCCCCGGATGAATGGACGCGTCCTGATCGTTGCAGTCCTGAGGGTCGGTTGTGTAACCATCGCCATCGACATCCCCATCGTTGTGAAAGCCCTCGTCGATGAGGTTGTCACAGTCGTCATCGATACCGTTGTCGAGCTCGACGGCCTTGGGATAGACCGCAACGTTGCCGTCATTGCAATCCACCTGGTTGGTGTAGCCATCACAGTCGACATCAACGATCTCACCGTCATCCCCACCACCGGGAGCCACGACATTGGCCGGAGTACAGGACACGAAAACGAGAAGACACAGAAACAAACCGATAAAAAACCGCTCCATTGATCATCCTCCAAAGAAAAGTTATTGCCATTCAACGAATCCTCAGCACAAATGCTTTGGAATCGAGAAGAGTCTGTGAGGAAAAGGCTTCCACACACATTCTTCTGGACTCCATACAACAGAATGTCCCTTCGACTCCGGCTCGTGTGACGAGCCTTCGCTCAGGGAATATGATTGAAACATATTTCAAAGAACAATTGACGTGTCAGAATAACAAAGAATCGAATAATTGTCAAGGAATGAGGCACAAAAATAGACCTAAAATAAAAATCAGACCTCTTTGCGTAGAAGTCTGATAAAGTTTGGCGTATCCCCGCTTTCCTATCAGATTAACTCTTCAAGAAAAACATGGAAAAACGGGGATGGTCTAGATGATCAGTTAGAGGCACCGGCGCCGAA
>Ga0208373_1001216_pt1 | contig 35935 bp, 33 predicted proteins | sample RifOxyC2_FD_184036 | JGI IMG/M metagenome (GOLD analysis project Ga0208373, IMG submission 184036) | Soil microbial communities from Rifle, Colorado - Rifle Oxygen_injection C2 (SPAdes) | ecosystem: Environmental > Terrestrial > Deep subsurface > Rock core/Sediment | place: Rifle, Colorado... | reverse complement strand
TAAAGAGAAAGATGCAAAGTATTCAGATGAAGAAACAGTTAATTCATTCTTTCTTCTAAGATATGTTATGAGACATAAGTAACGCAGTTATCTATAACTAGCGAATAATCTTATTTTTATTAGAATTTAAACTAAATAAATTATATATCTTTATAATTATATATTCAATTGAATATTTGTAATTTATTTTTTTCCAAAATTGAATTATGAATGCCCAGACGAGGATATTTGCGAATGCAAATAATGAAACTAAGGGGATTGATAATCTCCAGGATGAACTAAATATATCTACAAATCTGCTAAGAGTTGAGGAGAGAATTCCCTCAAAAACGAAAATTGAAAGAGAAAGAAGACCAAAATTACTTAAAAATATAGTTAGTTGGGAAAATTTATTTGATTTCGAATTTTGTTTGTATATTGAAAAGCCAAGAATTACAAAAAATAAGAAAATACCATAATCTAATGTTATTGCTGATGCCCAAAGGTAGTTTGTTTGTCCTTTTATTATATTTCCTGGAGAAAAAATTATACCTAGAATGCCTGCAATTGTAAATATTGACGACATAATGATAAGGACTCTTTTGATTTTGGCAAATCCGTTTTTTGTTGAGATGATATTGCCTAGAAAAATTCCTGCAATGAGGAAAGCAAAGAATGGAATTATTGGAGAGTATGCTTCGATAAAAGTCCCTACCATAAATGTTGAAAAGTTAAATCCTTTTAAAAAAAGAGAAGAATAAATTGGATAGAGGTAAATTCTTAATATGGAAAATAGAGGTATTGCTAAAGAGGATAGGGTGAAAATGAATAGATTTTTGTTTATGGATTGTTTATTTTTAAACAAAATAGATGAGAATGGAATTAGAAAAATCCAGCATATTCCTAAAAGGAGAAGAGGCGTTGTTCTGAATATCTCTCTAAAAATTGGAAATGATAAGACTCCCTGGTTTATTAGATTTCCGAGAAGAGAATACTTTGGAGAGCCTCCATAAATATCAAAATTAGGCGGGGCGAGGAAAAAAATGTATATGAAATTGAGAAAAAGAAGGCATATTCCAAAAATTAGGAGTTTCTTTTTTGTAATTGATAAATTTCTGCTGTTTGAGACGTATGTGTTTGTTATTCCAGACATGAATATAAAAAGCCCTGCCCAAAGCCCTATTGAACCTAAAAAGGAGATGGCGATTGAGGGAGAATCAAAATTAATTGAAGTTACACCTGAATAGAAATATTTGAGAGAGTGAATTATAACTATAATGATAATTCCTATTCCTCTAATTACATCTAATCCTGTTAAACGTTTCATCTTTAAATTTAGCAGGTTTATTTGTTTAAATATATGCCTGATAAATGTCTAATTGAGCAATCTTTTTATAGTGTGTTCTTTTTAGTATTAAATGCAGGAAACAAAAGAACTAAAGGGAATGATTGGATTGGAAATTCATACATATATTTTAACGAAAGAGAAGCTATTTTGCAAATGTATTGCGAGCAGGGAGAAAGGAACAAGGGCAAATATACACATCTGCCCGATATGCACAGCTCAACCAGGAGCTAAGCCAATGCTTCCAAACAAAGAAGCTGTAGAAAAGGCAATTCTTATTGGGCTTATGCTTGGATGCAAGATAAATCATGAACTTCCTTGGCAGAGAAAACATTACAATTGGTCAGATTTACCTAAGGGATATCAGAATACATTATCTGGAAAGCATGCAGTTCCTGTTGGAGAGAGGGGGAGATTTTTGGGAATAAATATTGGAAGCATGCACTTGGAAGAGGATCCCGCTTCATGGAATCCTGACACTGGAGAAGTTGATTATAATCGTTCAGGCTTACCTTTAGTTGAGATAGTGACTGACCCTGACTTTTCAACATCCGAAGAAGTATTGGAATGGCTTGGAAAGTTGTTGCATAATCTTGCTTATTTGAAGGCAGTGGACAGCAATGCGGGAATAAAAGTAGATGTAAATGTAAATATTCCTGGAAAAAGCGAAAGAGTTGAAATAAAAAATGTTAGTTCTATTGAAAGCATAGGAAAAGCAATAGATTATGAATTGAAGAGACATTCTGAAGAGGAAGTAAGGAAAGTAGAAACAAGAAGATTTGATGCTTTGAAAGGAAAAACAATAAAGATGAGAGATAAAGAAGGAGCAGAGGACTATCGATTCATTGTTGACCCTGACCTAAAACCAATAGTTGTTGATGATGATTTTGTTGATATTATTAGGAAGAGAATTCCTGAAACTCCTGATAAAAAACTTGAGAAATTGATTAAAAAATTCAAGATAAATGGAAAGAATGCTGAAGTGCTTGCTAAAAATATAGATATTGTTGAATTTTTTGAGAAGGTTGTTGAGAAAGTTAATCCAGGTTTTGCAATGCCTTGGGTTACAATTGAATTGCTTAGATTTTTGAATTATAATAAGACTACATTGAATAAAGTTGATTTGAAAGTTGAGCATTTTGTTGCTCTTCTTAATCTTGTTAAATCTGGAAAGATAACTGAATTGCAGGGTAAGCAGTTATTGAATAAGTTCTATCCTAAATCGTTTATGCCTGATAAAGTGGAAAGCAGAATTAGTGATAAGAAAGAACTTGAGGGAATTGCTTTGGAGTGCATGAAGGAAAACAATAAGGCAGTGGAAGATTATAAGGCTGGAGAGCCGAAGGCTCTGGACTTTTTGATGGGAAAAATAATGGAAAAAACAAAGAGAAGAGCTGATTTTAAAATCAGCAGGGAAGTTTTGATTGGAAAATTGAAATAAAAAATTATTGATTAACAATAATACCATTGATCATACCAATCAGCATAATAACAATCTAAGCAGGTCTGTTCCCAGTCTGGGCAGCATCCAGTTTCATCTCCAGTGCAAGGGTCATCGTATTGGACTTCTTCTGGGGTAGATGTGTCTGTGTTATCATAACTTGAATCAACCGCATAATCTCCATTATCATAATAGCAGGTGTCTGAGGCTGCATCATAGAAGTATAACTCTCCATATGCATCTACACAGTCTTGGTCTGTCCAGGCGTAATCATAACTACCACAATATAATTCATAACTAATCCAATTGTCGTCTGAATTCCATTCGTCCACTCCAGTGCATGTTCCCCAAACATAACTGCTTATTCCATCTGGGCAAGGTTCCCAATATTCGTCTCCAACTTCATAATAATCACCATTATCATAACATCCAGTCATTGTATCTGCTGCATTGTTTGCGTCTATTTGTTCCTGTGTTAAATCAATGCAAGTTCCATCTCCGTCACAATATTGGGTAGATGAATCACAATATGGAATCCATTTTCCTGTTCCTAAATCAGAATCATAAAGACAATTTGTGCAACTTACAGGATCAAAATTATCATTTGGATCTTCAGGGTCACATTCTCTTTCACTTGGAGGAATTAATTCATCTAAAGGATAGCATTTTCCGTTTCCTGAATCTGAACAGTATGTGTTGTCAGGGCAGTAATATTGCCAGGAACCATCTGAATTGCAAGTTGAGCAGGACCGAGGCTCTTCTTCTTGCTGGTAGTAAAATACTCCTGATTCGTCAACGCAATCATAACATGTACCAACTTCATCTTGCCCACAAATTTGTCCTTGCTCGGCACACCAGTCTGTCCAAGTGCTTGTCTCTTCATTGCAATATTCGCATGTTTTAGGATAATTTTGAGATTCTCCAGGGATACAATTTCCAAATGCGATTGGACTTGATGCAAACTCTGCCTTTCCACATACCCAAATAATATCTGATTTGTCACAGAAGTTTGACGCGCAATCTGAATCGTCGGTGCAATCATCTCCGATGTTCATTGATTGTCCAGCAGGCTTTGTGGATGGGATAAACATATACCCCTCTGGAACTGAATATGTTTCACTAAGTTGCATCTCTAATTTTTTATCATCCACTAGTTTAGATGGCTCCTCTGAACCTTCTCCTAATTGCTCATACCATTTTCCATCTTTTAGATAATAAATTTTATTATTACCTTCTGAATTTTGTGTGCTTATTGTTTTGTCTGAATTTCTAATGAACTCTGTTCCTTCTTTTGAAGGAAGACTTGTTCTATAATATTTTCCATTCTGAGTGTATCCTAAAATCTCCCCTGTGTCTGAACTTCTATAGTCTGTTGCAGGCAGATCGTTATATGTTCCTGAACTAAGAGTATATTTTGAATCTCCCACTATATCTCTCTTTGAATTAACTTGTTCTGGAACTGTATTTTCTTTTGGAGTATTAGGAAGAGTTTGTATTTCTGGCTCTGCACAAATAAACCATACTTGATCGCAATTTCCAGAAATACAATCGCCCGGTACATCGCAAGATTCTCCAATTTCTTTTGGAGTATTGCTAAACCAATCGAAGATATCTGCCCAGCCAAATATATTATTCCACGCGTCTTCTAATGTTTGAATGGGGGAATTTGTTGGAGGCTCTGCACAAACCGACATATCTGGATCACAGTAGTTTGATTGGCATTCTTCATTTCTTTCACACCAGAATCCATAATCTAATAAATTGCTGTCTAATCCGTATAATGCTCTGTAATCTGATTCATTTAATCCCATCTCCTCCCAATCTGGAGGTAATTCAAATGGTTGTTGTGCGTCTGGGATTTTATTGGCGATTACATCTGAAGGAGAAGAGGTTCCATCTAACCAATCTAAAATATTTCCCCACCATTGATCTAATAGTAATGGATCATCTTCACATTTTTCAGTATCGGGATTGCAATAGCCTGATTGGCATTCCAAATCGACTGTGCAAGTGTCTCGATTTTTTATTAAGTCGCTGCCTTGAGATGTTGAAGGTGATGCTGGCGTAGTTGGAGAGGAAGGTTTTGTTGTGTCTGGTTTTTCTATTTGAGATGATTTTGAAGTAGGATCTTTAGACAAAGGATAATTGTCTTCTTCTGGTTGAATGATAATTGTCTCGCTAGGCGTTAATTTATCAGGATTGTCTTTTTTCATTTGCATTTCAATATAATTGAAAAGAGGATTATCTGAATCAATTATTGGATCTTTAGAAGGATCGTAGTTTGAATTTAGAGAGTATGATTGATTAAGTCTTATATTTCCAGCCTCATCTGTATAATATACATTTAAGTGCGGTTCCCCATTTGGACCAATTTCTGTTGTTGCAACTGTGACTTTGTTTGAATCCTCGGGATCTAAAATTTGTTCAATTTTTAATGTTCCAGGTCTAAGAAGCTTATCATATTTTTGAGAATTAGAAATCGGACTTTGCGTATCATCTACTGCAGGTTTTTCAAATTCAGAAGGAATCTTTTTTCCATCAACCCATTGCACCTTAGCTTTTTCCCATAAATCATTTGCTTCTTTTGCACTGCCTACTTTAGCAGTACCTATCTTTCGACCATATGAATCTAAAAGAGAAACTTCATATTCTTTTTTTCCATCAAGAGTAGTTACCTTTGTACTTAATCTTAGAGGCTGAGTGACTGGATCACTCACTGGAAGACGCATTGTACCCGATTTGTCTTGAATAGCTACTAAACTACCATCGGGTCTATACCATCTTGTACTTCCATCTCCAGTTTTTCCAGTAGGATCATCTGGATAAGTATATTTCAAAACTCCATCTCCTTCTTTGGCTATTGCTTTTTGAAGATCATCTTGAGAAGTTATTATCCTTGTGTCAATACTTTTCTGAGATTTCGCATTTTCTACTGCATTCTTTAAATCTGCTGGAGCTTCCAGTTGTGTTTTAGGTATTAATCCTGGTGTTGGGTACACCTTTACAGTCTCTTTCTCACCTCCTCCAAAGGTTGAAGGAGCATATAAAATATATTTTCTATCTGCATTTGCCTTACCATATTTGATTAGATCGCTACCAGATACGGATATTTCTTTTCCAGTTTCTATATCTTTCAAGATGTAATATACTCCGGCAGTATTTGCTCTTGTATCTGATACAGAATACTTTTTCATCTCTCCGTTTTCATTTACTCCTACTTCATACCCAATTGCTAAATTTGCTGAGCTAGCGCCTTGTTTGATTGTGATTGGAACTGTTTGAGATCTAATTGTATCTGCATTTGAAGAAGTTGCAGGAGTATTTACGGTTTGGCCGTCTCCTCCAATAACCCCTACCTGCGAAGGCCGACCATTTTGCCCAATTTGAATAAGTGTGCCCACTCCATCAACCATAATAGTATTTCCTTCACCAGGAGTTTTTTCTGGAACAAATCTCTTTTTTCCAGAAATATCATCGATTATATTTCCTCGGGTAAATCCTGTTGGTTGTGTTTGTGCTAAAGGAGTATTTGTAGAAAGAGAATTGGAAGGTTGTGCTACTTGTGCTTGTTGCGGTTGTGCTATTGGGGGAGGTGCTATTTGTGCGTTTGCAGAATCATATTCTGCCTGTGCTACGACTTTTGCTTTCCAAAGAGACTCGCTTAATTGGGAATTTGATTTTGTAGGGTCTGCTTGCGCCTTTGCCCAGTAATCCAAATATGCTTTTGATGCTGCATCGGCTTTTTGTTGAGCAGCATCCGCGGTTGCTCTTAACTGTTCTAAAGTTGGAGCCGGAGGAGAAACAGTTGTTGGTTGAGAAGAAGCTTGCGCTAGAGATGGAGTTGTTGGTTGAGTTTGTGCTGGAGGAGGTATTGCTGAGGCAGGAGCAGGAATTTTTTCTGCTATTATTGAGTCTGATTGAGATGGGGGTATTGTCTCATCTAACAAATCCCTTGCATTTTGCCACCAATCCTCTAGTGTTAGAAGAGGGTTTTGAGATTGGTCTTCTGTTGTTGGAGTTGTTGGTGTTGGTTGAGTTGAAGGTGTTTGTATATCTGCTGATTTTGGAGTTGTTAGTTGTGTTTCTTTTTGAGAATCTGAAGGTGTTTGTGCTGGTGGGGGAATTGAAGATGAAACTGCGTAATACCTTCCAGACTTTTCTATTGCAAGAGGATTGTTGTAAGTATCATAATAAATAGTTCTCCCATCATTATAAGTAACTTTTCGTGCTGGAGAAATTGTCTTTTCAAACTCAGATTTGGTAATGTATGTTGTACCTGCAGGTATTTCTGCGGCAGTTGGAGCTGGAGGTTCTGTTGGAGTTGTTGGTGTTGAGCTTCCTCCGAATACCCAATCCCATGCCTGGGAATACCATGGTTTATCTGGAGTTGTTGATTTTGGTGCGTTTTGTTCAGCAAGAGTTTCTTCAGCTAATTTATCCATTTCGGCTGCAGATAGTTTGTCTGCTTCTGAAATATCTTCTTCGGTTGTTGATGAGGGGGTTGTTGGTTGTGTTTCTTTTGATGGAGTGGTTTGTGCTGTTTGAGTTGGTTCTGGTGTTTTTCCCTTATCTTTGAATTCTGCAATTTTATTATATTGATCTACCACTAGAGAAAATGCTTGGTCAGATTTCTTTAATGCAGCGTCCAAAGCTGCTCTATCTGCGTCCGTTGTATCCTGTTTATTTGAATATTTCATAAGTATGTCAGTATATTCTGCTTTTGCTTTATCATATTGGTCTCCTGCTTGTGCTGCTTCTTCGTTTAGGGATGCTAAAATTTGCTCGGGTGTCGGAGGCAAGGCATCTAAGGTTTCTTGAATTGCATCCTTTACATCTGAGTATTGATTTTCTGATTTAGCAGCTGCTTCCTGCAATGCTTTTTCTTTTGCTGCCTTAACTTCAGCTTGATTAATTGAATCCATTGTTTCTTGAACTGCATCGGATACATCTGCGAGGGTTTCAGTTGGATTTTGTGTTGATGGAGGTGTTGTTGGTTGTGTTTCTTTTGATGGAGTGGTTTGTGCCAATTGTTCTGGAGGATTATATCCAGGTACAGGTATAAGTAGTTCAGATTTTACTTCTGGTTCACTTAGTGCTTTCTGAAGACATTGAGATACCGGTGTTGGTTGTCCTGGTGTTCCATCGGATTTAGGTACTCCGCATGGATTAAGATATTGATTAAATAAAGAATCGAAAAGCGGTCCAGAAATTCCGTGTACCTGAATAGAAGCAATTTTACCATTTGAATCTTTTAGATTTATACTTCCAATAACTGCATAATCTTCTACTTTTCCGTCTGGAACATTTTTTGAAAGAGTTATTTCTGAATTTTTACCCATATTTCCACTGTTAAAACTGTCTTTGAGAGTTTGAGCAATTGTTTCTGCTTCTTTTCTAGATGGTGAATCTTTGGAAATCTTTGATAATGCATCATTTACTTTTGCAGTAAAAGTAGCCTTTGCACTTCCTAATCCCAATAGACCGTCGCTACTGGGAGTTGTTCCAGTATATTTGAATTTCATATTAAGCGTGCCTTTATTAAATGTAGCCAAATCTGAATAAAATGCAGGACTTGTAGTTGGATCCGAACCGTAATTTGATTTGCTATTATAAAAACGTTGAGCATCTTTTGGGGAGATGTCTAATTGAATATCAGCCACTGGAGCATATACTGGACCAAATAGAGAAGTTTGTGCTCCCATAATATTTAAGTGGAAACCGTTTTGATCCTTTGAAGCAGAAGCGGTACTGTATGGTTTAGCTGCTGAGGCAGAAACCAAGCAAATCATAATCAATAAAATAAATAAAGTAGATATACCTAAAATTACTAGTTTACCGAACCTCTTTTGCATTCGAAAATAAGCATAAATGTATATATAAACTTGATTATAATATTGGAAGTTTGTAAACTAATGGCCTTCCTCATACTTTTTTATTGCATTAAATATATGGTTTGCTCTTGTGAAACAGGCAGTGTGTAATTCTTCTTTGTTGGAGTTAATTACTCTTGAAGTAATTATTCCTGCTAAGGTTGGTTCTCCATTATCAAATTTGAACACTGGCTTACCTGATTCGAAGGATATTGGTACATCTGTCTGAATTTGATTTACTCTTTTGGGTTTACCTGTTTTTTTATCTTTTGTCCAAACGTTCAAGTCAAAGACATTTGCTTCTACAAATGGCAAGTCGCCAGGAGATTGAGGCAACCAATATACTTTATCGCCTAGCCTGTAAGATATTTGTTTGCTTGTATCAATTGATATTGGAGTGCTTATTCTTCCCAATGAAGACATTATATCAGTTACATCTAAGACTGAAAAATCAAGTTGACCATTAAATATATGTTTTGAAGGATTGGCTTCATAACCTGCAACTTTCATCCTTTCTTTTATTTGTTCTCTCGTAGGGTTAACTATTCCTCTTCTTGAGGCAGCCTTGAGAGTCAGTTCTATTCCTCCATGTTCCGCTAAATCAAAATCCCATGCATGTGCACATGAAGCGAAATATGTATTTTTGCTATTTAATGGTCTAAGAAGAACACCCATTCCTCCTTCATGATAATCGAAAGATGATGGATGAGATATGGGAGGAATATATGATTCGTGAGTTAGGTTTAAAGTTGCATTTTCTACTTTTTCTGCATATTCTAAAGAAGGCAGGGTAGAGTTTGAATTCGGAGTTTGTGCATTTACGTGTCTTGTGCCTGAATAAAATGCTAGAGGCAGAGCTATAATTTGTCTTAATGCCTCTCTTCTTGAAATGTTTTTAGTTGTCATTTTGTCTCAAAAATGGATGTTTTTTGGACTTTTAAACCTTTCCTTTTGTTACTACTATGTAGTTAATTTAAGAGGTATTTTGTGGATTGAGAGAGAGGTTTTTAAACCTCAGTTTTCTATGAAATTTAAGCAAAATGAAACTTGGAAGACTTTTGAAGGGAGCCGTTATGGCTGGAATTGGATTGTTGTCTTTAATGCAAACTTCGGCAGCAGATTTTGAGATAGTGCCTAATAAAGGCAAGATGAGTTATGCTGAAAAAAGAGAAGCTGAACAATTTAAAAAAAGAATATTTGAAGTGGAAACTACGACATTAGAATATGGTAAATCTAAACTAAATGATATTTTGCATGATAGATTTCCAATAACTGTTTTTGGGAGGTATGGATTAGGTGTTGCTCATTGTTTTATTAATCCATCTGATAAAACTCAGAAAGATTCTCTAACTGAAATGGGAGAAATTGATAGAAGTGAAAGATACAAAATGTATTCACCAACTATTTCTGAAATCACGTTATTTTCGATGAGTAAAAGTAGGTATTGGGTAGATATTGTAACAAATCCGGATCTTTCAAGAGATATTTGTGTTATTAAGGTGCCTGAAAAGCTGCCTGAAAAGTTTGGAAACAAAGTTCCGTTGTATAGTGGAAGTGAAAGACTTCTTGAAAAAGGAAGAGAAGTCTTTTGGATTGGCTATGAACCGGGTTTAGCTGCTGGAACTTTAAAATATTATACTTCTAAAATATTTTCTGATATGCCAACTACTAATGGGGAATATGTGATAAAAAATAGAGTCACTGGAAAACGAGAAGATCAGGGCCCAAGATGGAAAATTGAAGATCCGTTTGCGAAGGGAAATTCAGGGGCAACAATATATGCTCGAGCAAAAGGAAGAGGGAATAAATATGCGATTCCGGTGGGTGTTGCAACAGGAATAAGTAATATTGGGCAAAATAAATTACAAGGACGATTCAGAGGAATGCATGCATATCTTCTTGAAATTGAAAAATATGAGGCAAAGACTGGGAAGAAAAATGTGGAAATTATTCCCTTGCCTGATTGGATTAAGTAAAAAAACTCTTTATTTCCAAAAACATTGCAACTATGAAGATTATGATTAAAATGATTGTTAGAATATGAGAATATGGAATTTCATATTCTGGTTTTCGTTTTCCGTGAATTTTTGCATTTTTTACCATGAGCATTATTAGAATTGCTGCTAATCCTCCTGAAAGAATTCCTCCTAAATTAATTATTTTAATGAAATCTGCGCTTTGGAAGAATTCAAGAGAAAGGAAAATGAGAATTGGAACTGAAATTGTGTATAGCCATGATTTTGTTCTTGTTCTTCTGAAATCAAATGCAAACATGTCTGTAAGAGCGATTGAAATTGAAAGGTAAGCTGTGAACATTGTTATAATTCCAAGAAGAACAAATGGTTTTCCTAATGCTAAAGTTGCTATTTGAGGGGTAAGCAAGCCTTTTGCTCCTAAAACTATAAATGTGAAAATAATATAGCAAACCAAAGCCACAAGGTTTGCTATCCAGATTGATTTTTTCATTATCTTTCCATCCTCTCCGATTATTCTTCTTACTTCTGGAAGAGCGGAATATCCTAGGAATGAAAATAGAATTACTCCAAATGGAATGAATGAATTGCTCCAGGTCATGTAAGTTAGGTTCGAAGCATCTATTTTATTCCAAAGAAGAACTGAGACTGAGATGAGCATTACAAAAACGAGAATTACCCCTACTGGTTCTCCTTTCTTTAGAGAGTTTATTCCAAAATAAACAAGAATTGAAAGGACAAACCAGAAAGCTAATCCGAATTGTATTTGATAATCTATATTTCCAAAGAAAATAAAACTTAGAGATTGTCCTTCTGCTATTAAATAGGCTATAAGTGCAGAGTAAATTCCGAAAATCATTGAGAGAAACATTAAAAATTTTCCTTTTTCCCCTAAATAAAGCCAGGCATATCCTGCCTCCTGATGAATTGTTTTTGTTCTAAGAATTATCTCTCCAAAATATAATTTTGTTATGACCATTATTGCAAAAACGAAAAGCATAATTAGTATTCCTGGAATGAAACCCGCCTTCATTATTACATATGGGATTCCTAAAAAGCCTGCTCCGATTATTGTTCCTATGAGTGCTGCGCTTGCGATGAATGTTTTTGACATTTTTTCTTTTTTCCCTCTTTTTTATTTTATAGGCCCACGAGGAATTGAACCCCGATTTTCCGGTTTCATCGAAATATCTCTCCGAAGCCAGATAGTCTATCCGTTAACTTATGGGCCTATTGATGATAAATAGAGCAAATTGAGGATTTTAAAAGTATTCGTTTCAGCGATTAATCGCTAAATACTTTTAATGATAAATATAATCTGTTTAATTAGCTTATGCAACGACTTAATGATTGGATAGGGGATAATATAATGATATTTGGAATTATTAGTGATTTTATCTTGTTATAAATTTGGAAGTATTCGTTTTGACGAATATTTGCCTATGGAGCAGATATTGATAAAATATTAAAAGAGATGAAATGATGAAGAAATATGGGAAAACAGGAAATTGCTATATGTTATTTGTGTGCGGGAGTTTCAAGTAGATTTGAAGGGAAGATAAAACAATTTGCAGTTGTTGGGCCAAATGATGAAACATTGATGGAATATTCTCTTAATCAAGCTTTGAAAGCGGGATTTTCTAAGATCGTATTTATTGTTGGAAACAAAACTGAAATTCCATTTAGAGAAAAATTTGGAAATTCTTATCTTGGAGTTCCAGTTTTGTACGCTGTTCAAAAGTTCGATGAAAAAGAAAGAGATAAGCCTTGGGGAACTGCAGATGCAACTGCGACAATGTTTGGAATTGTTGATTGCCCATTTGTGCTTATGAATGGGGATGATATATATGGGGAAAGGACATTTAGAATTTTAGCTGAGCACCTTAAAACAAGCAATGATGAAGCAGTTCCAGGATATAAATTGTTGAATGTTCTTCCTGAAACTGGAACTGGAAATAGGGGATTGATTTCCGTTGAAAATGGATATTTGAAAAATATAACTGAAACACTTGGAATAAGTAGAGAGAATTTCAGAGAAAAAGGACTTGATGAAAATAGTTTGATGAGTCTTAATGCTTTCGCATTACATCCTGCTGTACTTAGGATGATGATGGAAAGGATTGAAGAATTTAAACTAGTTCATAAAGGAGATAGAAAAATAGAATGTTTTCTTCCAAATGAAATTGGAGAGCTTGCAAAATTGGGAAAAATAAAAGTCAGATGTTTGGAAACTCCAGATAGATGGATTGGAGTTACAAGTCCTGGAGATGAGCTTGTTGTTAGGGAAGAATTGAAGACAAGTTAATGCCTTTCTGGCAACTCTGATAAAAAAGACTTCCAATGCAATTTAATTATCTCCTAAATATTAAATTTTATCTTAGATAAAATTAAAAAGAGGATATGATCTTTTGTCTCCTTAAATCTAATTATACTTTACATACTATAAATTATTCTAATAGCGAATAATTTAATAATCCCTAGTTTTAATAGATAATATGGCAAAAGAAGAATATGATTTAATTGTTGTTGGAGCAGGTGTGACTGGGCTGGCAGCAGCGATGTATGCTGCGCGACTTGAACTGCGAACACTTTGTTTGGGAAGCAGTTCTGGAAGTGAGTTTCCAGTTGGAGGAGTTATAACTACTACGAATATTGTTGAAAATTATCCTGGGTTCATTAAATTGACTGGGGAAGAATTGGCTGATAAGATAAAGGCGCATGCACTTTCTTATCCCCTTGTGACAATAAAAGAAGAGAAAGTTGAGAAGATTGACAAAAAAGGTAAAGGATTTTTTGTGAAGACAAAAGAAAATGAGTATTCTGGAAAAACAATTCTTTTTGCAACAGGAACAAAATGGAGAAAGTTGGAAGTTCCTGGAAGTATGGAGTTTGAGAATAAGGGAATATTTTATTGTGCTCTATGTGATTCTCCAATGTATAAAAATAAGATTACTGCAGTTGTTGGAGGGAGTGATAGTGCTGCAAAAGATGCTCTTGTTCTTGCAGAGCATGCAAAAAAAGTGTTTATTATAATAAGAAAGGATAACATGACTGCTGAACCTGTTAATGTTAAAAGAATTGCTGCTAAGAAAAATATAGAAATAATAAATAATGCAAATATTGTGGAAATTAAAGGCGACAGCAGGTTGAGAAAAATTATTTTGGATAGAGAATTCAATGGTAAAAAGGAATTGGATGTTGATGGTTTGCTTGTGGATATAGGGCACATCCCTCTGAGTGATTTGGCAAAGAAATTGGGAGTTAAAACAAACAACCATAATGAGATAGTAATAGACCATAGAACATCTGAAACAAATGTTCCTGGAGTATTTGCTGCTGGAGATGTTGCAGATAAACCGTTTAAGCAGGCAATTACTGGAGTAGCTGAGGGATGTACCGCCGCATATTCTGCTTTTGAATATTTGAAGAGAGATATTGAAGAGTAAAGAGAATATCTCTTGTGAAGCAAAAATAAATAATTGAATTATGTTGTAATCTGTTCAATTTCATCTTGGATGAAATTTAATATTTGAGAGATAATTATAATGGCGATAATGGATGTGGGCTAATATAATTTATTTTATCGTTAAATTGATGTTTTAAAATAGATTTTTAAACATCAAAATCCTTTGAAAGAGATGGGATTGAATAATAAAAGAGGGTTGTCTCCAATAATTGCAAGTGTTCTTCTTATTTTGATTGTTATGGTACTTGCGGCACTCATTTTTGTTTGGGCGAAAGGATTTGTAAATGAAAAGGTTACAAAGAATAAGGAAGTTATTGAAAATTCATGTCCTCAAATAAATATTAAGGCTGAAGCTTATGGGGGGCAAGTGCATATTTCTAATGAAGGAACGATTCCAGTATATGGTTTGGAAATAATAAAGAAAACTCTTGGAAGCAGTTCTGGCTCGGGAGTATTGCCTTTTGATTCTACAATTGTTTCCGGAGCAACTGGGAAGATTGAATTTCCATCCAATGTACTTGAAGGAGATTCTATAACTGTCCTTCCTGTTTTACTGGGAGAATCTAGTAGTGGTAAGAAAAGTTATACCTGTAGCGATAAAGGAATTGATTTAGTTGTTGGTGCTTAAAATGATAGCAATAAAAATTAAAGAATCCGAATCACAGCAAAATGGAGGTATTCTTTAAGCCTCCAAATGGGAACAAACGAGAATAATCGTAGCAAGGTGGAAAGTATTAAATCCATTTGGAGCAATAAAAAAGGAATGTCTGAAATAATTTCCACAGTTTTGATTATTCTTATGACTATTGCTGCTGCAGTTCTTATTTATTCATTTGTTGTTCCTCTTGTAAGAGATAATTTACAAAGAGGAAGTGAATGTTTAGATTATAATGATTATTTTACATTTGTTCAGGAGCAGACAATTGGTAATAATGACTATAATATGAATTGCCAAGGTGGAAATTCTTATGTATTTGTTGTTAAAGCTAAGGGAAATATGGACTCTGAAAAGATTTCTGGATTTTTAGTTTCATTTTCTGAAAAAAATGGACTGATAAAGACGGCACAAGCAAAGGATGGAGATGCTGTGGGGAAATTAAGAATGCTTGATGGAAGCACGGAAAAGATTTCTATTCCAAAGTCTGGAGATTCTTATACATATGTTTATGATTCCAATGAAAGCATAGAATCTGTAGAGATATATCCAATTATTAGTTCTGGGAGAGTTTGTGAAACAGCCAATGATAAAATTAATTTTGTTAAATGTGTTAGTGATGTGAATATGTGGGGGATTGAATAATGAAAAATGAGAGAATGAAAATAAAAAGAGGACAGATATGGATTGAAACAGTTATTTATACGTTAATTGGTTTGGCTTTAATTGCGTTGGTTCTTTCATATGCAATGCCTAAAATAAATGAGCTCAGAGATAATACTCTTGTTGAGCAAAGCATAACTGCAATGAATGGGTTGAATAATAAAATTATAGATGTTAGAAACAGTCCTGGATCTAGGAAAGTTGTTGATTTTACACTTAAAAGTGGAGAGATGAATATTGATTCTGCGAATGATAGTATTTCTCTGGATATCATGGGGATAAGCAGTGCGTATTCTGAGCCTGGTGTTGAGATATCTGTTGGAAAGGTAAAAGTCTTAACGGAAAGGAATCAGAAGAATTACGATATTAGCATAAAGCTAATTTATCCAAGCGTAAATATAACCTATTCTGGACAAGAGGAAATGAAGAAATTTGATGCATCTTCTAATCCTTATAAATTAACATTAACAAATAGAGGAGTTAGGAACAAGCAGTTTAATATTGATATAAAACAAGTTTAGGGGATAGCTTTAAATAAACATTTAGGCAAATATCATTGATGGCAATAACGATTAATACCAATCCAGCTATTCCTCCTTTGCCGAAGCTGGATGATAAAAAGAAGATAGATGTGAGATACATGCTTATCGCTCCGTATGTTTCTGCGCATATATACTGGAATAATAATTTGAATGAGTTGGTTTATGATTTGGAAGAACCTATTTTGGATAATGGGGAACAGGCTGCATTGATTCAGTTGGAAAGTGCAATGATGGAAGTTGTTAATGTTAATGTTGCTCTAGATAATACTTTAGAATCAATTACAAAATATATAGATAAAACTGCTAGATTATTGATTGATGAACTTAATCTTGGAATAAGCGCCGAGACCTATGCAAAGATATTTTATTATTTATTTAGAGATTTTATTGGATTGAATGAAATAGACCCTTTGCTTAGAGATTATTTTATAGAAGATATTGAATGCAATGGAATAAACACTCCTGTTTATATAATTCATCGAGTGTTTAGAAATCTTAGGACTAATTTAGTTTATAATGATATGGAAAGAATAGGTAGTTTTGTTGAGAAGCTTGCTCAGAGATGTGGGAGATATGTCTCCTATGCCCAGCCAATGCTTGATGGGACTCTTCCGGATGGAAGTATAGATTATAATGAACCCTTAGTTTATAGAGAAGACGGAATTGTAAAAACTGGAAAAATTGGAGAAGTTGTGGATAAGTATTATAAGGATAATGAAAGTGATAAACCTGTAAATGTTGAAAAGCTTGAGGTTGTTTCATTTGATAAGAGTTATAAAATAAGCTGGAAAAAAGCACAATATGTTTACAGACATAAAGTAGACAAAGACTTATATCAATTATATCTTGAATTTGGCAGAAAAATAAAGTTAACGGGAAATCATAGTATTTTTGTTCTGACAAATGAAGGAGTTAAATCTGAAAGGACTGATATATTAAAAGAGGGAGATTATGTTATAATTCCGTCAATTATCCCTGAAAACAATAAAATAAAAGAAATAAATCTCGCTGAAGAATTATCTAAGTCTAGCTATAAAACGAAGCTTATCATAAGAGATGTGCCTGAAGAAATTTACCTAATTAAAAAGACTGAACTCTATGAGTATTATCGGGCAAATTACAAAATTCCAAATCAGGCATATTATGAGCATAAAAACAAAAAAATTCTTCCGATAAATCTTTACTATTTTCTTGATGAGAATCAGCTAAGAAAATGTTTTATTGGAACAACTTCTTCTCATAAAGTACCTACTTTTTTGGAAGTGAATAAGGACTTAGTAAGATTATTGGGACTATATGTTGCAGAAGGATGGTTGTATGATTATAACTCGAGAGGCATCTATTTTTGCCTAAATAAAAATGAAAATAATCTGATAGATGAAATTGGTGTATGTGCTAAGAAATGCTTTAATCTTGATTCGTATGTCGAGCCACCAATAAATAATGCTGTTAAAGTGAAAATAGACGGACTCATTCCTTGGATTATTATGAAAGAAGTTTTAAAAGTTAGTATGGGTGCAAAAAATAAAAGAGTTCCCGAATTAATATTTAATGTTTCTAAAGAGTTGCAGAAGGAGTTTATAAGTGCCTGGCATGAAGGAGATTACAGTACAACTGTTAGTAAAGAGCTTGCAAATGATGTCTCTTATTTAGCTTTGTTTAATGAGGAGATTGCTGCGTTCTACAAGTCGATGCCAAAAGTAACTTATATTAGAGGAAGAAAAATAAATACTAATGGAGCATACTATTCTAATTTTTATGCAAGAAAAGTTGATAATCCTTATCCTTCGATGATTCCTCTTGAAGTACTTAATCCATTGAATAAAACTCACTTAAGATTGGCAAATAAAAGAGTAAGTAGAGAAAGGTTATTAGAAATATTAAAAGATATAAGATATAAAAGATTTGAAAATCTTGATTTGGCAACTAAAAAGTTTTTGCTGGAATGGGGAAAAAGAGGTTTTATTCAAGAAGGAAATTTGACTGAAGAAGGTAAAAAGGTTGTTGAAGAAATAAAGATTGCAAAAAAATTAATAGATTCTGATTTTGGTTTTGCTAAGATTAGTAAAATTACTAGAGTAAAATCAACATCGCAATATGTTTATGATTTTAGTGTTGACGGCGATGAAAATTTTGTCGCTGGAACGGGAGGCATTTGCTGTCATAATTCAAGAGTAAATGCAACGTACACGAAGGATATTTCTTCTAGGGGGCCAACGTTTACCATAAGAAAATTTACAAAAGTTCCTTGGACTCCAACACAGTTAATTTCATCAAACACTCTTTCTCCAGAAATGATGGCTTACTTTTGGATGTTGTTGCAATATCATTCTAATATTCTTATTGCTGGAGGAACTGCATCTGGAAAAACAACTTTGTTGAATGCCCTTGCTTTCTTTATTCCTCCTGAAGCAAGAGTCGTAAGCATTGAAGATAGTGTAACTGGTGATTCTAAAATAATCATAAGAGAAAAAGACAAAACGAGAAATATTACTATAAAGGAATTTGTCGATAATAAAATAGATGCCAAAGTAATGACTATTGATAAAAAAGGAGAAATTAAATGGGTAAAACCTTCTGATTATATTAATCACAAGGTAAAAAAAGATATTTATGAAGTAATGACTGCAACTGGAAGAAAGATAAAAGTTACCAAAGACCATTCACTCTTCGCATTAGGAAAAGATAATTCTTTAGAGGAAATAAAACCTACTGAACTTAAAGAGAACAAATCGTTTATAGCTGTACCTAGAAGATTGCCTATTGAAGGAAAAGAAGTACGCGAAATTAACCTTATGGACTATTTAGAAGTCTTTAAGGAAGACTTTTTAGAAGGATCGCCAATTGGAAAAATATTTGAAAATAATTCTTATCATGACTTGGGAGTTAAAAAAGAAAGACGAAGATGGTGGAAAAATAATGATTTGATAAAAATAAGCGAATTTCTTAAATTGAAAATAGACTTTTCATATGATGAACTGAGGAAATTAAGAATCAAAAGTAAAAATAAGGCATCGATACCAGTAATATTTGAAATAAGTAAAGAATTCTTGGAATTTTGTGGGTTGTGGCTTGGAGATGGAAGTTATGATAATTATAATAAAAATTCAGTTATACTCTCAAATATTGATAAAGAATGTATTGATATATTTAAACACCTTAAAGATTATGTTGGCTCAAATTATTCTGCTATGAATGATGGTGGCGTTTCATTGAGAATCCATAGTTCCGTTTTGTATAAATTCATGAAATATGTTATGAAACTTGATGGTTATTCGGATACTAAAAAGATTCCAGAATTTATATTTGGTTTAAGCAATGAGCAAATAAAACCATTTATAAGAGGATATTTCAGTGCGGATGGTTGTATAAAGAAACATGAAGCATCTTGTGCATCCCAGAGCTATGAATTGCTGAGCGATATGCAAACCTTGCTTCTTAGATTTGGAATTATCTCTAGGATGAATGATTTTGAAAGAAAAGATAGATGTATAAATATGTCTATTTCAAGCTTTGATAATCTGCAAAAATTCAAGGAAATAGGATTCTTACAGGAAAGAAAGAATAAAAAACTCAATTTGATGAATTCAAAATCACATCACTCGAATTCAGATATTATTCCTTTGAGTAATCAAAAGTTAATGGAATTAGATGAAATTGCAAACGTAAAAATTCAACATCTTTACTTGAAAGGATTACAGAATATGGGCAGAAATTACATGCAAAAAATAGCTCCGACTGGATCTGAATTTAATGATTTGTCACATAATGACATATTTTGGGATAAAGTAAAATCGGTTAGAAAAGTGAGCTCTGAAGAAATTGAAGTTTTTGATTTAAGCATTCCAGAGCATGAAAAATTTCTATGTAATAATATCTTTGTTCATAATACTAGAGAAATAAATCTTCCAAGAGAAAATTGGCTTCCTTCTGTTTCTAGGACATCTGTTGGAGTTGGAAATTTGGGAGAAATAGATTTGTTCACCTTGCTTAAGAGCTCATTTAGACAAAATCCAGATTATCTAATTGTGGGAGAAGTTAGAGGTAAGGAGGCTTCTGTGTTATTCCAGGGAATGGCATCGGGGCATAGTTCGATAAGTACAATGCATGCAGATTCTGTTGATACTCTCATAAGAAGATTGCAAACTCCTCCAATTGAACTTTCTCCTACACTTGTTAATTCTTTAGATTGTGTTGCCGTTGCTACTCATGCGCTATCTGGTAAAAATGAAGTGAGAAGAGTGAGAGAAATTGTGGAAATAATAAATGTAAATAAGGATGGAACTGCGCTCATCAATACTCCATTCAAATGGGATCCTGCAAAGGATGTATTCTATTACAAAAAACAAAATAAGGCTTTTGAAAAAATCTCTGCAAAGACTGGAATTCCCGTAGAAAAATTATATAATGAAATGCTAACACGTGCTAAGTTAATTTATATGTTATACCAGCAGAAGGTTTTTGGATTTAATGAAGTTCAATCAATTATTAATGCCTATTACAAAAACCCTGTTGAAGTTCTGAATAGATTTGGGATTATGGAATAGGATTTTTTGGAATGCTGTTTCGTAAGGTATAAAAACTAACAATGATATGATTTCTTATGGCTCTTTCAGTTCAGGAAGCGAACTATCAGTATTTTATGCAGGCTGATGTAAGTATCTATGTTGGTGAATGGATTGCGATATTTGAGAATAGAATAATTGCTCATGGGAAGGAGTTAAAAGAAGTTGTTACGATGGCAAAGATCGTTTCTGGAGGAAAGAAGTTTCTTTTGGCGAGAGTTCCCAGTGAAGAAACGATGATATTTTAGAATGACACTTACTTTTAAATATAAAAAGGTAAAGAGACCAAATAATACTGAAATAAAATCTCCCTCAATTCCTGTTACCTTATCTTCTAGTGGTGGGAAATATCAATTTATAGCTCTCCTTGATTCTGGTGCGGATGTTTCTGTTATCCCTAGTGAAGTGGCTGAACTTCTGGGAATAAATTTAAGTGGTAAGAAAGAAGAGGCAAGAGGAATAGGTGGAAAGGTTCCAGCAATCCAGTCAAAATTAGTAGTTGAGCTTGGAAAAGCACATGAAATCTATACTTATGAAATTCCAGTCAAAATAATATTAGATAAAATGGACGAGGAAATACCTGTTTTATTGGGGAGAGCAGGATTTTTTGATAAATTTGTAATCACATTTAATCAAAAAGAAGAAAAAGTTATTTTGAAACCAAACAATCAAAATTAAATTCCCAATCGTAGCAGAGCTGCGGGGCTTCTAAAACAGATAAAACCCTCGAATAAAAATAGAGTTAGCTATTGTCGATGAGGATATCAGATTATAGATAATTATTTGTCTTGTGCTTCAGTTTACCCAACCACAGCAGAGCTGTGGGGATTTCTTTTTGATTAAATTCTAAACTTTTGTTATCTGTTTGTTTGAGTGGCTTTTATTATCTGGTGTCTGAGTGGTTTGATTGATTTTGTTGGTTTGGATGGGTTGGAGATTGTGGGTTTTGAATAGATTTAACCGATAATAAAGATATTTAAATCTCCCTGGTTTTCTATGTTAATGCAAAAAGAAGAGATAGTTTCAATTGCGCAGCTTCTGAGTGCCATAAGGGAATTGAGCTATGGGCTTGAAAGGGCAGTGAGGGAAAAGGATAATGAAAGAATGATGCAGATAAAGAAAGAAATTCTTTCTTTGCAGAGCGAAATAAATAGGAAAATAGAGGAATAATGATAGAAGAATTGAGAAAAAATATTGATTTGCAGATGCAGATTCTTAGGGAGATGTCTTCATATGTTAATAGAAGGCAGAGTGCTGGAAAAGATGAGATAAGAATATTAGATGATAGTATTTCTTCTTTGAAGGTTAGATTGAAAATAATAAATAATGCTATGCCTGATTTGCTTTCGAGCAGCACAAGATTGCAAGGATTATCTGGAAATAGGAAAGCACCAAATCTGGCACAGATAAAGATAGCCGGTCCAAATCAGACAATGGTTGTTACAATAAAGAGCGGAGATAAGGGGAAATTTATGAAGGAATTGGAGATAAGTGAAGGATTGATTAGGAAGATAAGGAAAAAAAGTGCTGTCGAAGTTGAAAAGAGTGATGAATTTCAGAAATCTAGAGGATATGTTAAATATTCAAATAAAATATTTTTGGGAACGGCGTCTGGGCTTGTTAAAAAGGGATATTTTGGTTCTCTTGTGTCTGATGTGAATAAAGCAAATATTGGTTTTCTTGCGGAGGTTTACATTGCAACAATGTTCTTTTCAACTTTGGTTGCAATGATTTTTGGATTTTTGTTTATGATTTTCCTTTTATTCTTTAAATTAGTTGTTAATTTTCCATTTGTTATTAGTTATTCTGGGGATATTGTTTCTAGGCTGTTAACGGTAATATGGGTGCCGGTAATTTTTACTCTTGGAACTTTCTTTTTTATGTATAGCTATCCTTCAAATGAGAAAAAGAGTAATGCCCGAAGAATAGAGCAGGAATTGCCATTTGCAGTGATACACATGAGCGCGGTTGCAGGCTCGGGAATAGAGCCTGTACAAATATTCAAAATAATTGGATTAAGCAAAGAGTATCCTTTTCTGAGAGTGGAGATAAGAAAGATAATGAATCAAATTAATATTTATGGATATGATTTAGTTACCGCCGTTAATAATGTTCAGAAAAACACTTCAAGTCAGAAATTGGCGGAACTTCTTACTGGAATGGGAACTACAATAAGCTCGGGAGGAAATCTTTCTGACTTCTTTGCTAAAAGAGCTGAGACTTTGCTTACGGATTATAGATTGGAGAGAGAGAAATACACGAAGGTTGCAGAGACATTTATGGATATATATATAAGTGTTGTAATTGCTGCTCCAATGATTCTTATGCTTGTTGTTGTGATGATGTCTTTATCTGGATTGAATTTGCCTTTCACTCCTGGAGAGATAAATATCATTACCATTGCAGCAATAGCATTAATAAATTTGCTTTTCCTTATGTTCCTTAGATTTAAACAGCCAATATACTAAAATGAAACTAAAAAAAATACATTACATTGGAATTGCTCTTGGATTAGTGGCAATCCTAATGGATTTTTTATTTTTTAATATGGATACTGGAGCAAGTGGGTTCTTATTTTTTGCTGGAATAGGTGTGATTATAATTGTTTCCCCATTTATTATAGATTTGATGCTGGAAAATAAGAGGGAGAGCGATATGAGTCAGATGTTCTTGGAGTTCTCTAGAAATCTAAGTGAGAGCGTTGCGACTGGAACTCCAATAAGCAAGAGTATAATTAATATGAAAAAGAAAGACTTTGGTCCTCTTACTTCACATGTGCAGAAATTATCTAATCAAATTGAACTTGGAATTCCAGTTAATAGTGCCCTTAGAAATTTTGCGTTTGATGTTGATAATGTCGTTATAAGCAGGGCAGTTGCTTTAATAATTGAAGCTGAGAGGGCAGGAGGAGAAATAAATTATATCCTGGATTCCGTTGCTAAGTCAATTGATGAAGTTGAGAAGCTAAAGAAGGAGAGAAAGGCAGCAATATATAGTTTGGTTGTGCAGGGATATATTATATTCTTTATATTTTTAGGAATAATGCTCATAATGCAGTTCAAGATAATTCCTCTTGTGGGAGAGAGTAAGTTTGCAGATTTAACTAAGATGGGAGATCTGGCTAAATCATATGGGCAAGAAACTGCTACAAAAAATATTCCCAAACTTCAGGTCGCAAATCAGTTCTTGTATCTTTTAGTTACTCAGGGATTTTTTGCTGGATTGGCAATTGGAAAGCTAACTGAGGGAAGCATAAGAAATGGAGTAAAGCATTCTTTTATCTTGGCAGTTGTTGCCTTTTTGGTTTCTACTGGGGCTAATTCTGTATTTGGATAACGCCGAATTAGGATTTTAGACATTTTTAGCACACTACAAGTTAATGCCATTCACTATGACTCTGGAAAATATAATTATCTTATTCAACAACTTAATTATTGGACATTTGATAATATTTTTATTTTAATCATCTAGTATTTATATACTGAACTTCATTATCAATCAAATAGAAAATCTCATTTTCTGAGCTAAATGTGGAGTATTTTTTTCCTAAACGGGCTAGCATCTTCTCAAACCATTGTCTTTCTGGGCGGTTCATCTTTTTTCCTGAGATTTTAATTGTTGAAAAGCTGGCTAGGATATGTTTTGCTGGAATCATATTAATTATTTTTTCTGCATTTGCTCTTCCTTTGTCATCGATTATGTCAAGGACTTTGAAAAGAAGGGCAAGGTCAGTTTCTGGAAGAGGTTCTGGCGATTTTGAGAGATTTCTAAGGTCGTAGATGAAAGTTTGTCCTTTTATGTGATTTTTTTTGAAAAATTCTTTTATTATATCCAAATGAGTTTGATTTATGTCTGATGCATAGTAGTGGACATCTCTAGATGCGAGTTCTAGTGGGTTTAGACCGCAGCCCAAATCAAGAATAGATTTTGGATTTAGGTTTTTTATTTTTTCTTTTAGTTGGGGATAAAATGAGAGACGCTCATTTGTTGAGGAATGTGCTTTGAGAAGTGAGAGAGTGTCTGTTTCTTCTTTGTTATTTGAGGAAATAGGTTTGTTAGAGAGTTGGAATCTTCCGGTGTAAATTCTTAGTTGAGCTCTGACTTCCTTAATTATTATTTTTATGTCTGATTTTTTCATTTCTTTTAGATTTATTTTATATTTATCTGTGTATTTGTCAATTAGCTCTCTGACTATGCTGTCTGGAATTCCCCTTAATTCTGGTTTTTCTTTTATTTTTTTAATTAAATCTTCCATGTTGATTATATTTTTATTATAATTAGTAAAGAAGGAAAGAGTATAAAAAGGTAACAGCTTATATCGGTGCATGGAAAAAAAGGGGCTAGGACATGTTGAGGTTATTGCATCATTTGTGCTTTTTCTTACTGGCATGGGGTTTGTTTTGTATTATTTTATGCCCTTGATTAGCTATAATTCCGATAATGATATGAATGTTATGGATAATGTAATTAAAATGACTGAGAGCAAAGTTAGTGTTTATAGTGTTATTGTAAATGGGGGAAATTCCAATGATATTATTTCAATTAGAATAAATGAATCAGGTAATTTTGCTGTTTTTGATGATTCTGGAATATTAATGTCTGAGAAAGTGGGTGATTTAATTTATATTAGGAGTTCTTGGGCAGACAAGAAAAAGATATCCATCGTATTTAGCGAAGATTTGCCTGATTCTTCTTCTGAAATTGGAATTGTAAAAGAAAATGATGAATTGTATAAGCTTGGGGCAGTTCAAAATTTGAATTTAATTTCCGAGAAGAAAGTAAATGAGATGAATGTGAGCTATTATAAGAATTATAATTATATTGCCGAGAAGTTGGAATTGGGAAAAATGAATAATTTTAACTTAATATTTGATGTTTCTGGAAGAAAAGTAAATATGAAAAAAGAAATTCCATATGGGTTGGAAATAGAGAGTTCTGAGAAAAATGTTTTGGTTTTGACTGAATATGGAAAGATGGAATATGGAAAAATAGAGGTGGATGAATGGTAAACTTAATAAATGACAGAAGTGGGTGGCTTAGAGTATTGGAGGCAAGTATTGCGATTTTGATAGTTTTGTCTGTTCTTTTTGTTGTGACAAAGCAGAACAATATTGGGAAAGAGGTTCCTGCCGAAGAGATAGGAATATTGGAGCAAATTTCTATGAATAATTCTATGAGAGAAGTGATTTTGGATTATAATCTTGTATTGAAAGAGGATGAGGGAGTAAATGCGGTGATATTAAAAAGAATTAGGGATTTTGTTTCTGAAAAACTGCCTCCAGGATATGGATATGAAATAAAGATATGCTCCTTGGAAAGTTGCGAATTGGAAAATGATAACTTGGAGATGATAAGCGAGGAAAGAATATTGTCTGCGAGTATTTCTAATGTGGCAAATCCAGTAAAGATTAAGTTGGTATATTGGCAAGAATAGCGTCGATTTTCTGAAAGATTTAAATAGTATATTTGTCTGTTGGAATGATGGTGGGATTTGTGAAAAATAGGGTGATTTTTTTGACTTTTCTTGTTTTTATTATTTTTGTTAGTTCTTCTATTGTTTCTGCTGAAATAAATTCTTGTCTTGGAGGAGAAAGTCAAGTAATAATGTCTCTGTATAATAACTCAAATTCTCATGGTGCGAATTGGAGTGAGTATAATTATCCTTATAAAATATGCTATGATCAAGTTATGGGTATGAGTTATACTGGGACAAATCCCCATAGTTGCAAGAGTGATAATTCGAATATTGTTTTGAAGTTATCCTCTCCTATAAATGCCCATGCTGAGAATGCCTCTATTGGAGAATATTCTGTTCCAGTTTGCTATGGAGATTTATCATGTGTTTTTGTAAATGGTGCCTGCCCTTCTGGAAAATTTATTGTTGCTTCATTATCTTCTAATACCAATGCGCACATCTCCGCAGACAATTCATATCCATACAAAGTTTGCTGTTCAAAACAATCTCTTTCTCCTGGAAAACTATATTCATATTGGATAAATAGCACGGGGGGGATGATAACTGGCAGCTATGTAAATAATAGTGTTGGAATTGTTGTTGAAACTGGTGTGCCTAGTGGAATTGCAACCGTTGAGATTTATGAAGAGGACGGTATTTTATTTGGTACACAAAATATTCGCACTGGTTCAAATGCTCTAAATGCAACAATTGGGAGCGATGGAATTGCGAGAGTTTCTTGGGAAATAACTGATTTGGATATTCTTGCTGGGGCAGAGAATGATAATAATAACGTTGGTTCTAGCCCTGAATTGGAATTTTATGCTGTTGTTTCTGCTGGTGGTGTCACTAATAGAACTGTAATAATTAGTGTAAGCAGAAGTGAGGGACCAATAAGTAGACCTAATGCTGTAGTGAATTATCCTTTAAATGAGGGAGTTTATTTTGCTGGAAGTCCTGTAAACTTCTCTGAGAGTAGTTCTTCTGAGAGAGCGTTTAGTGTTTATTGGGATGTGGATGATCCTTCTCTAGATGTTTCAAAGAGAAATATGAGTTCTTTCTCACATACATATGCTACTCCTGGAGTTAAAAAAATAATTTTAAATGTGACAAATAGAAATGGAGTGTCAGGAACTACATCAAGAAATATAGTTATATTAAATAGCTCTGCAGGAATTCAAGTTGTTCCAATTATTGAAACTCCCTTGGTTAATTCGAGAGTTACAAGTAATGTTGTTGATTATAGTGGAGGACATAGTTATGTTTTAAGCATGAGTGGCGATTATAATTTATCTTGTTTGGGAGGAAGATGTCCTTCTTCTACGGATGCTTGCCCAGTTGGATTCTCTGGAGTTTGTCCAATTGCAATAGGAAATGACGCAGGAATGAGATTAAATTATGCTTCAATGGAATTTAACTGGACTTTTGTTGAAGGAAGTTCGAGTTCTTCTGAAATTGGAAGCGCAAAAGTTTCAGGGACTAAAACCTATGTGAGTTCAGGACAAAAACAAATTCAATTGAGAATAAAATCATATTCTAACTATTCTGGATTTACATCTAATCCATTTGAAATAACTGGAAGTGTTGTAAATGGAAATGGGTGTTCGGGAGATGGAAAAATGTGGTATGAAAATGGAATTGGGTTTAATACGTCAGTTATTGGAAATTGTGGAGGGGTAGATAGAGTTGCTGGAGGGGCAGAAGATTGCTGTCCAATTGGAACTATCTGCACAAGTTCTGGAGGTTCAGGAATAAAATGTACTGCTAATGGATGCATACAATTTGCGAGCAAGAGCGGACAGGAATATCAGATAAGAGTATGTGATGATTATAATTACGTTTCATCTGGGAAACAAACACAATGTGAGGCTGATTGTAATTATGCTTCAAGCAGCCAGAAGCAGATGGATGCAATATCCTTGAGTTTAGTTGGTGGAGAAGGCATCGCTTCAACAAATTGTGCATGGGTTAATGATGCATGTGCTGTACAGTATACGAAACAAGTTGCTGGATTTAATATACCAAACGTTGAATATCAGTGCATAATGGAAGTTAGTAAAGAAAGTGAGTGCACTAGAAATGAGAAAACTGTGGATTATACAATAAGAAGAGCAAATAAAGTTGGAAATATTTGGGTTATTGTAGCGGATAGCGATTCAAAGTGTGAGAAGAGTGGTTCTGTGAAAGTAAAATGTGGTGGTTCAAATATTGTTCTTCCATTATTTGATAGCAATAATTTAATTATTTCAATTTTGGGAATTTTATTAGTTTATGCTATTGTTTCGTTTAGAAAAAAAGGGAAATAAATGAATATAAAAAAAGTTGTGCTGATGGTGATGGTTGGAATGTTTTTAGTTAGTCTTGCTTCTGCAAGCTTGAATTTTACTAAGGTTTCATTAAAAACAGATTATAATGGGGGAGATTTGATAGCTGGAAAGTTTAATTTGGTGTTTGTTAATCAAACAAATTCTCTTTTCACCAGTTCTATTGGAGGAAGCAAGTCCTTGCTTGATATTGTTAGGGATTCCGGATATGTTTCTGGAACTGACTTCAGATGCTCTCCAAGCGACTGCAATCCAGCATATACCTTTAGTTCCGGAGAGGCTTATAAAAATATCAATATTGGAGATAGTCAGAATTTGTATGGTTTTGTTATAAATGGAGATGGAATTGTATTGAGAAATTTAAGCTTCCAAATTTCGAGTAATATTCGAGATTCGTGTTTGAATCAACTTTCTCTAGATTTGTTTGATGATGGAATCGTTGATTTATATAACACGAATTATGTCTTGGATGGATGCGGGGATAAGAATTATGGGTGCTTTGATAGTTCACTTATAGCTGGAGAGGGAGAGTTGTCTAGTACTCCTTATTGTGAGAAAATAATCTTACCAAGTTCGCCTGCATATAGTGTTGGTGCAAAGATAAAGAATTCTACAAACAGATATGGTTTGATAATCATGGAAATGTATTTGGAGAGCGGCCCTGGAGAGAGATTAGGGAGATGTACTCTTCCTAATATTACTTCTTCAATTCAAGAGAGAGATTGTGTAATAAATTATAGTTCTACAAAGCAGATAACTGCGCTGGTTTGTGTTTCCGTAGCTAATAGTGCAAATTATAAAATAAATCTGGCTGGAGGTTCGACAAAGTGTGGGAAGGTGGGAGCGGACAGCGAGGGATATACTACCAATTATGAAATATATGCTCAGCCATTAAAATATGGTTCAATACAAAAAACTTTTGATTCTAGATTATATTCTAAGTTGATGAGCGAATCTGAAACGGGACTTATAGATTCTGTGCAGCTATATCTTGACAGAAAGTATGGAAATAATTGTGAGGATGGATGCGTTATTCCTTTCTCGTTAATTGGGCCATCACAAACTATAAGCATAAATAATATTGAATTGAAATATAATAGTGACAGTGCTATAGGGCAAAATAATAATTTAATATATAATGTTGGCTCTGATAAAATGAAGATAAGTTCATTGAAAACTTTATCAATTGATTTTGAAAAATTGAATATTAAAACTCCTAGTATTTCTGGAAACAGAACATTTGAGTTGTTTTTTGACTTAAACAGATTGAGCAGCGATGTGATAAGTATGGTTTCTGGATTTGGATTTGAGATTTCTCCTAAGTATGCATATATTGGACAGAGTGTTCCATTTAAAATAATTCTCCCAAATAATTATACTTATGTAACTTCAAGTAATTGGGATTTTGGAGATGGTAAAACTGCTCAATCTTCTTTCGGAGAGGTAGCTCATTCTTATTCTAGCGGAGGAAGTTATGATGTAACTATTAAGGTTGTAAAGAGTGATGCAGCCATATCTACAAAGACATTTAAAATAAATGTTGGAAATGTATATGAATCTGCAAGACTTATGATTGTTGCAGATGAGGCAAGAATTTCGAATGTTAGTTCTCAAATAAATGGATTTGAGGGATGGGTTAAAGCAGAGGTTGAGAAAAGAACTAATCTCACTAAGATTAGCACAGATCTTGCTTCCATAAAAAGAACATTTGAAAGCACAAGTCAGAATAATTCTGATGCGCTTCAAACAATAGTTGGGCAATTGGTAAAATTAGATGTGCCCTACTCAATAGTTATTGGACAAAAAGGAAGTAATATTCCCTTGGAAATTGGAGTGGGGAATGCTGATTTAAGTTATATCAAGACGTTGTCTTCTAACTCTGCTGATTTGGATGATTCTGAATTGAGAATAAAGATTGTTGACTGGATGGAGAGCAATTATGATTCTAAGATTGGGTTTGAGGAAATTTCGAGATTTGGAGATTCTGGAGTTTCACCAATAGTTAGCAAGTTTTCAATCAATGTTGCTCCAAAGACTGACTTGGAGGGATATTTAATTATAGATTATCCTTTTGATTCCATATTGTTTAAAGAGAACTATGGACAAAAGGCTGTTGGAAGTGGAGTTTATATTCCACTTAGCAGTGCACAAACGATTGAATTTATTATTCCTGGAGCGGTAAAGATTTCTGAGATTGGAGCATATATTTCTCCAGATATAAATAAACTGGGAGTTATTGGAAGCATAGGACAGGTTGTTGGAGGATTTAATTGGACAATATTCTTGACTGGATTGCTGGTTGTGCTTGTTCTTGCAGGAATTGCGTTTTATTTCGGAAGGATGTGGTATATATACAATTATGAAAGTCATTTGTTCAAGAATCCTAAAGATTTGTATAATCTCATATTGTTTATAGTCAACGCTAGAAATAAAGGGTTATCTGATGTGGAAATAAGGAAGAAATTAAAGTCTGTGGGTTGGAATTATGAGCAAATAGATTACTCAATGAGCAAAATTAAATCTAAAACTAGTAAGGTTTATTAAACCTTGAAAATGTAAATAATCAGAGATGATAAAAATATTAAAGAGTTTTTCGAGAAGAATATTGAACGCAATATTTGGAAAAAAAGATAGCATTAAATTAGGATTTTATGGTCCTCCAAATGCTGGGAAGACTTCTCTGGCAAATAGAATATGTAAGGACTGGACTGGAGAAGAAATTGGAGCGGTTAGCAAAGTTCCGCATGAAACAAGACATATTCAGTTTAAAGAGAAAGTGGAGATAAAACATAAGGGAAAGGAATTGGTATTTAAGATTACTGACACTCCTGGAATTGCGACAAGAATAGATTATGAAGACTTTTTGAAGTTTGGAATAAAGAAGAAGGATGCTAAAAAGAGAGCTAAAGAGGCAACACAAGGAATTATTGAAAGTATTCAGTGGTTGGATGATATGGAGGCAGTTGTTGTTGTTTTAGATGCTTCTGAAAATCCATATTCTCAGGTTAATTTAACTATTATAGGAAATTTGATTGCAAGAAAGATTCCAGTTTTGGTTGTTGCAAATAAGATTGATTTGAAGGGCGCAGATATTAAAAAATTTGAAGCAACTTTCCCAGATTATGAGGTTGTTGGAATTTCAGCAAAAGAGGGCACTAATATGGAGGAGTTTTACGAAGCTCTTTTCAAATTAGCTAAGAAAGTATAATGGCAAAATTATTTAGAAAATATCCAGATTTGAAGAGTGGAAAATTGAAAGAGCTAAGCATGCATGTAATGCCTTTCGCAGATGTGCAGGACTTGAGTATTTCAGAGAGGGTGCAGAAGATATTGAAATTAGTTTTGGACAATAAGATTGTTCTTCTTCAAGGAAGATTAAGGCCAGAAGAGGAAGCGAGATTGATTGAGGATACCATGGCTCTTGTTGACCATGTAAAGAATTTCCAGGGAATTGAATTGGCCGTGGTAGAACCTAATTTGAGAAATCAGAGCTTATTCACAAAAGCAAAATATGGCTTTGCAAAGATGCTTGTGGGAGATTCAAATGCACTTACAATAATTGGTCCTGCTTCATTGATAAGAGAGATAAAGAAAGACCCTAGCAAGATTGACTTGTTCTTTAGAAAATAGTCAATCTTTGTTTAATGGCCATTTGCAACAATAATCTTTAAAAGTATTCAAACTAAGGAAGAGTTATGCGTGAAAATGGAATTCCTTTGACTACGATAATAATGGACGAGGGTACTGAAGTACATCCAATCCAGACTGAAAAAGGGACATACTTAATATTTACTAAACCTTCTGACCCTAATTTACAACTTGTAGCAAGAAATGTTTGTCTAGAATCATTATGTGGGCCAGTTATGACTGATGATGCCGTGCTGGTGAGAAAATATAAAACTGAAGTTGTTGGGCGGACTGTTGAGACAACATCGTATCAAACAATAACTCCTTTCCCTGGAGATTTCCATTTCTAATTTACCACTCCAAATTGAGAAAAAATAGAGGAAAGTTATAAAAAGGTATTTGGAGTTTAGTTTTGATGTCAGGCATAGTTTTTAATTTAAGTAAGAGTGAATTTTTGAGTAGAATAGGAGTTCAAGGATATTATGCTAGCGCATTGTATGTTGGAAGAGGTGTTACAAGAACTATAAGTGCTGAAGGAAGATTACCTTTTATATTAGGCAAGAAAATTTTAGATGCTATGCCTGATGACTCTATAGGCCATGAAAAAAGGTATTTGACTCCTGAATTGTGCTCTCCTGAAAGAGCTACAACAACTAGAAGAGTTGATGATATTGAATTAATAATTAACGTTCCTTTAACAACTAATGAAATAAGAGAAGTCATGCATGGATATAGTGTCGCACAAAAAAGATTTAGTAGGTCTGAAGCCAAGAAAAGATAGCAGTCAATCAAAGTAATATTTATAACCTCAAAAAAACTTGACTTGGGATGTACAGATGTGTTCATTGTTCAGCATTGTATGAAGATGGCTCTAATGAGCTTCTTACTGGATGTACTAGCTGTAAAAGTAAGTTCTTTTTTTATATTAGAAATGATAAGCTTAAGCAGATATTGGAAAACTCTATTCCAAGTCCTGTTTTGGATGAAGAGGAAAAACAGCAGATAGAAGAAGATGTAAGGGAAATAGCAGGAATAGAAGACGATGAAACACCCGTATTCTTGGACTTTGAAAGTGTTACCATATTAAAACCTGGAAAATATGTTCTTGATTTGCAAAAGTTGTTTGCGATGGACAAGCCTAGAATATACAAATTGGAAGATGGGAAGTATATTGTGGATTTATCTTCTGTACGAAAGCAGGAAGATAAGAAGTAACCATTGGGAGATTAGTTTAATTATCTTATGCGCTGACTGTTTAATATATTAATGTTGAGCAGGGGAATAATATACTTTGTTTTTTTAACTTGTAGTATATAATAAAGCACAGATGATTAAAATAAAAATATTATCTAGTGTCCGATGATTAAGTCATTGAATAAGACAATTATATCTTTTAGGGCTATGGGCGAAGCGAATTAATTTAATTTAAACTTCTAATTACTATCAAGAAAGAAGTTTAAAAAGTGCTATTTCTTAATTATATAATGAAATTAAATAGTGTTCTGAAAGAATTAGATTTTGAACTTGATGATGTGGAGTTTAATGAAGTAAAAGAAAAAACAGCCAATCTTCTTTCCCAGCTAAAGGAGAGCATAAAGAAATTGAGAATAAATGTGGATGTTTTTGTTGGAGGAAGCTTTGCCAAAGGCACACTGATAAAGGAAAAAGGATATGATGTGGATATTTTTATTAGATTCAAAGAGGAAAAGAACCTGGATTCGATTGAAAAGATAATAAAGAAATTGAAGTATGAAAAAGTTCATGGAAGTAGAGATTATTTTAGAATAATTGATAATGAACTTAGGTTTGAGATAATCCCTGTATTAAAAATAAGCAATCCAAAACAGGCAAAGAACGTTACTGACCTAAGTTATTTCCATGTTAATTATGTAAAAAAGAAAATAAATCCTAGAATAGCAAGGGAAATAGCTCTTACAAAGGCTTTCTTCAAAGCATCTGGAGTATATGGGGCTGAGAGTTACATTAGAGGAATATCTGGGTATGGTGTTGAATGCCTTCTTATTTATTATAAAACATTTGAAAAAATGGCAAAAGCAATTGTAAATTCAAAAGAAGATGAGAAAATAATAATTGATATTGATAGGACATACAAAAACAAGCAGGATTTGATGATTGATATGAATGAAAGTAAGTCTGGAGGTCCAATGATTCTCGTTGACCCTACATATAAGGAAAGAAATGTCCTTGCCGCTCTTAGCAAGGAGACATTTCTTAAATTGAGAGAAGATTTGAAGAAATTCCTTGCAAGTCCAAATGCAAAATATTTTGAAACGAAGGAATTGGACGTAGAAAAGATAAAAGAACAGGCAAAGAAAAAGAAATTGGAGTTTCTAACTGTTAATTTAAAAACTGACAGACAGGAAGGAGATATTGCAGGAACTAAACTAAAGAAGTTTTCTCTCTATTTGGAAGAGGAAATAAGGAAGTATTACAAGATAATTAGAGATGAATTTGTCTATGATGAAGCACAACAAGGCAAGTTATATCTAATCGTTAAGCCGAATAAGGAGTTTATCAAAGTCGGTCCTCCTTTGAAGATGAAGTCTGAATGTTCTGCCTTCAAATCGCAGAACAAAAGCACATTTGTGAAATCTGGAAGATTATATTCAAAAATAGCTATCACTTTCAGTTGCAAATCATTTTTGAATGATTTTAAATTGAAGTATGCTGATAAGATTGCAAGTATGGATGTTAAAGAAATTAGGGTTGATTAGTTAATTAGTGTTTGCAGTTCTTTCTAATTCATTTTTTCTTCTTTGTTTATTTGCATTTATTCTGCTAGCAACAACGTTATATGCAAATGCTCCCAACATCAAAGCTCCCCCTGCTGCTGCAGTAATTGCTGAATATTTGACTGATCGAGGATTACTAAATGCCAGATATCCAAAAGAACCGAAGACTAATCCTGCTCCTATTTTTTCAATCAATTTGGATCTAGCATCAATATTTTCACTTCTAGTAATATAATTTCTAGAGTCTGCCATTGTTTAATGTCCCCCATTCCCGTTCTTAAAAGAATTATCAAGCATTCCAGCCAAATAGGAGGTGAAGAAAGGTGCGTTAAGCCAGACACCTATGTCATCTTCGGAATTGTGAGGAGTTACCATCAATAGAGCTTCTTTTTTGTCTGAGATGAATATTCTTGCTAATGTGTCTACGTGTTTTGCTTTTAGGTCGAATTTTGCGTTCAATTTCTTAACCTTGTCATGGTCTCCTGATAAAGCCAGTCTGATTTTAACGTTTGCTTTTTCCAATTTTTGCATGGTTGGAATAAGAACTCTTGATTTATCTTCAAAGTCTGAAACATTTGTGCAGATGAATACTTCATCTTGGGCATTTTCCAAAAGCTCTCTTGCTCTTGATAGAACGTTTGCTCTTCCTTTGATTGCACCAGTTATTTCATGGGATTTTATTGGAGCAATTCCAGTTGTGTGAAGTTGTTCTAATTCTGTATATTCTGAAGTTGATCTTAATTCTGATAGAGTCTTAACTTTATCCTGTGCAAGTTGCATAACGTTAGATTTCATTTTTTCAATAACTTCAGTTGGCTTTACTGCAATGTATTTTACAGGCTTTCCTATCTTGGTTATTGCGAATCCTCTCTTCTCCAAGCTCTCTAGGACATCGTATGTTCTTGATCTTGGTACTCCAGATAATTCAGCTACTTCTCCTGCAGAAGCAATTCCTTTAGTCAATAGAGATAACCAAACTTTGGTTTCATAAATATTTAAGTCAAAGTACTCTTTGATTCTTTTTACTAGCTCTTGCTTAACTATCATATTTTTACTCAATGGGAGTGGTATTTAAACCTTTCGCTTTTGTTCTTATTTGGTAGGGACAACAAAAGGAAAGGTTTAAAAGTGTTGGGCTGATTGGATAAATTATGTTATAGATAACTGCGTTACTTATGTCTCATAACATATCTTAGAAGAAAGAATGAATTAACTGTTTCTTCATCTGAATACTTTGCATCTTTCTCTTTACAAGATGCTTTAACTCATCAGTATTT
>Ga0208373_1001210_pt1 | contig 36027 bp, 37 predicted proteins | sample RifOxyC2_FD_184036 | JGI IMG/M metagenome (GOLD analysis project Ga0208373, IMG submission 184036) | Soil microbial communities from Rifle, Colorado - Rifle Oxygen_injection C2 (SPAdes) | ecosystem: Environmental > Terrestrial > Deep subsurface > Rock core/Sediment | place: Rifle, Colorado... | reverse complement strand
TTCTCCGTCCCCGCATCCATTTCACCTTTCGTCGTTATAACGGCCAAAATCTGTTTGCCGTTGGTATCGCAATAATCACACAAACCCTTTTCAAACTCCGCCACTTTTTCCACTTTCACTTCATCAAGCAATCCGTTGACGGCCGCAAAAATAACCACCACTTGTTTTTCCACGTCCATTGGTTGATATTGTCCTTGTTTCAGCATCTCGGTGATGCGTTTGCCGCGTTCAAGTTGTTTCTTTGTCGTTTCATCAAGATCAGAACCGAACTGCGCGAACGCCGCGAGCTCACGATACTGCGCCACATCAAGGCGCAATTTTCCGGCTACCTTTTTCATCGCCTTGATCTGCGCCTTCGATCCCACGCGCGACACGGATAATCCGACGTTTACGGCCGGACGAATGCCTTGATAAAACAAATCGCCTTCCAAATATATTTGTCCATCGGTAATGGAAATCACGTTCGTGGGAATGTACGCGGAAATATCGCCGGCTTGCGTTTCAATGATCGGCAAAGCGGTAATCGACCCGCCGCCAAAGTCTTTATTAAGCTTGGCCGAACGTTCGAGTAAACGGGAATGTAAATAAAACACATCTCCCGGATACGCCTCGCGTCCCGGCGGCCGACGTAACAACAAGGAAATTTCCCGATACGCCACCGCATGCTTTGACAAATCATCGTAAACAATCAAAACGTCTTTGCCTTTTTCCATGAAATATTCACCCACGGCGCAACCGGCGAACGGCGCGATGTAGCTTAACGATGCCGGCATGGACGCGCCCGCCACCACGATAATCGTGTGATCCATGGCACCCGCGTCTTGCAGTTTGGCCACGATCTTCGCGACCTTGGATTCTTTTTGTCCGATTGCCACGTAAATACAGATCAAGTCTTTACCTTTTTGATTGATAATCGCGTCAATAGCAATGGCGGTTTTTCCGGTTTGCCGATCACCGATGATAAGCTCGCGCTGTCCGCGGCCAATCGGAATCATGGCGTCAATCGCCTTAATTCCGGTCTGTACCGGCTGATGCACACCCTGGCGCGTAATCACGCCCGGCGCGATTTTTTCCACCGGATAATATTCTTTGGCCTTGATAGAGCCTTTGCCGTCAAGCGCGTTGCCAAGCGGGTCAATTACGCGACCGATCATTTGTTCTCCGACCGGCACCTGCAAAATTCGTCCGGTGCTTTTCACTTCATCACCCTCTTTTACCTTCAACCAATCGCCGAGAATCATGGCGCCCACTGATTCTTCTTCCAAATTCAAAGCCACGCCGAAAACGCCTTGACCAAAGTCAATCATTTCCGAAGCCATGACCTCGCTCAAACCGGCGACCTTGGCGATACCATCGCCAACCTCAATCACCCGACCGACCTTGTCCACGGCCACTTGCTCGTTGAATTCACTGATTTGTTTTTTGAGAGAATCGACGACGAAATTACTGTTCTTGGTTGCCATAAAATATAGACTGTTAATATCTCATTACCGCATCGCCTTAGCTTGCGTAGCTTCAACACGCACACGACGCACCCTAAAGGGCTGCGGTAATTTGTTTATTACTCAAATTTTTCAATTTTCTCCTTTAACCTAAATATCTTGCCGAAAACCGAGCTGTCAATAATCGTGTCGTGAATTTTCAGTTTTAGACCGCCGATCAATCCCTCATTGATGACATTGCGCAGGATGGCGTTCACGCCAATGCCCTGCTTCAAGATTTGCGCTATCGCTTTTTCTTGATCAACAGACAAAGGCACGGCCGTTTCAACAACCACTTCCACCGCGTCCGTTTCGGACAAATTCATCCGGCGCGCCAGAATCAGTATTTCATTCAACAGCGCCAATTTTTCATGCTTCAGTAACAAGAAAATAAAATTATATGTTCGCTCTCCGATGAAATCTTGGAATATCTGTTTAACGATCTCTTGTTTGCGCGCGAAGGAGACTTGTTTATTCAACAAAACCTTTTTGAAATCCAAATTCGCGTCCAGCTTGCCACTGACGTCTTTGAGATCATCATAAAGCTCGTTGAAACAGCCGCATTCTTTGCCCACGGCCACAAGCGACTTTGCGTAATGTTTAGAGTTGGCAATTTTCATAAAACCACGATTACCGCACCGCTTTTGCATCCTCCGATGCGTTGAGCGCGAAGAAGGATCGTGCGACCTATAGCCATTACGGTAATTTGACCATGACGCACCCTAAAGGGCTGCGGTAATTTGTGTGTTTACTGTTTTAAGTCCGCTTTTTTCAAATCCTCGATCGCCGCATCAATCAGTTTTTTGTGCTTTTTTTCATCAAGGCCGCTACCGGTAATCTTGCCGAGCGCGAGCGCAATCAAACCGCCGAGCTCATCTTTCACGTCGCGCACCATCATTTCCCGTTCCGCCCCAATTTGTTGCCGGGCATCACGGATCACCTTTTCCACCTCGGCCTGCGCTTTTTCCGTGCGTTGACGCGTCAATTCTTCACCCGTCTGTTCGGCCTTGGCAACAATTTGCTGAGCTTCTTTTCGGCCTTTTTTCACTTCCGCTTCCCGCTCTTTGGCAATTTCGGCCATTTTTTCTTCACTTGCCTCGGCATCTTTTATCCCCTTGGCAATACGCTCTTCACGCTCTTTCATTATCTTAACAAGCGGCTTCAACGCAAAAAAACCAAGCACAACGATAACAATCGTAAAATTGATTGCCTGCGCGATTAACAATTTCCAGTCGATATGAAACGTCTTGATTAACTCATCCATATTGTTTAACAGGATGTTGGTGCGTGGTATGTGGATGCTAGGAAAGAAATTGGAGGCTGGAAGATGGAACACAATCCACTTTCCATAAACCAATATCCAAACCAGCTTTCATTTACCGGGCACCATTTTCCATCATTTTTATAATATTCTCTTGCCCGTCCCTCTTCATCAAGAGGAACGGAAACAAAATACTAGGAAATACTGAACGCGATTACAAGCGCGTAAATGGCGATGGCTTCGGCAAAGGCCGCGGCCAGAAGCATTGGGACAAGAATTTTCCCGGCCGCTTCCGGATTACGTCCGATGGATTCCATGGCCTTGGCGCCGATCTTGCCGATGGCAAGAGCCGGCCCAAGTCCGCCGATGGCGATAGCCACCGCTTTAGCGATTAATGCTAATTCCATAAAATATGGCGGGTTTGAATCGACTGAATTTTTATTGTTTAAAGTCGTTCTACTCCGCAGTTAATTACCTACGAAATTACGAATCGTGCGAATGTACGAATGATTGGCTGACAGTTTAACTAATAAATGGATAATTCGTAAATTCGTACTATTCGTAATTCCGTATGTTAATGTTCTTCCTTGGTCATCGCGATGGAAAAATAGACCAAACTTAGCATAGCGAATATCAAAGCCTGAATCACCCCAACGATTAATTCCAAAAACATGAACGGTATCGGCAAGCCGAACGCGAATATGACGGCAATGGACGACAACAGCACCTCGCCGGCGAACACGTTACCGAACAAACGAAAAGACAATGATGCCACCTTCGCCACTTCGCCGATAATTTCAATTACGCCGACAAAAAATTTTATCGGATTGATAATAATCACGGACGGGTCTTTGCGAATGTGCGTCGGAATATGCGCCAGCGCTTTGACGTTGACAAATTTATTGGCATGCCTAAATAAACCGACGGAAAAAATGCCGAACAAATTGGCGCCGATGACCGAAATGAGAGACAACGCGAGTGTAGTATTCATATCAGCCGTGCCGCCGCGAAAGTACGGCACAAACACTTCATGTCCATTCGCTCCCTCGAGAAAGCCAATCGAGCCGATACCGGGTAGTAAACCGAGCCAGTTATTCAACAAAATAAAAATAAAAAAGGTAAACACCACCGGGAATACCTTCATTGATTTTTTGCGATCATTCGTCACGCTGTCGCAAAGCTTGACGCCGCCCTCAATTATAATTTCAAATAAATTTTGCAATCCGCGAGGGATCAACCGTACTTTCGCCCGGATGGTGATACCGAGGATGATCAAAATCGCCACCACGATCCACGTGTTCAGAAGCGAATTGGTTATCGGCATGGCGCCGATATGTCCGATCGGCTCCGCACCGAGCACGATTTCATGCCCGACGGACGCTGTTTCCGTTTGCGTGGGCGCTTCGGCCGCATGTTGAACCGTGGTCGTAACAACGTCGGCCGTCCCATTCACCGGAACTCCGCTTTCAACGTTATTGACGATTGGCGATTCTTTTTCCATAGTTGATTATTGCTCCCTGCTTTTATACGTCTGCGATTTTAACTCTAGACTTTTCCCTTTGGACTTTTGACTTTCGCTTCCTCCTCCATCTTCTTCGCCGCGCGCACCGTCTCCCGCACCAACCCGAAGCACGTAATACCAAACGCGATCATGACGCAACTGATGAGAAACGTCGGCGGCTTGTCAAAGCGCTCATCCAGCCACCGGCCAACAAACAGCGCAACAACAATCGGCAAAACGATCCACGCGGAAACTTGGGCAAAAAGCTGGATCGCCGGCTGCCACCAAATTTGTTTTAGGTTGTCACGTTTATCCGCCATAAAAAGGAAGCAACTTCATACTACTAAAAAAAACAAAAACGGTCAAGAGGAAATGTGAATAAGTGGGTGTATTTCTATATGCTAAATAAAGCCCTCGCGTTCTCCCCTGTCTTCTTTTTAATCTCATCTATCGGCAATTCCAAAACATCCGCAATCTTGCCGACAATATACTCAACATACGCCGGCTCATTGCGTTTGCCGCGGAAGGGCGGCGGGGTCAAATACGGGCAATCGGTTTCCGTTAAAACGCGATCAAGCGGTGTGGCCAACAACGACTTTTCCACCGTCCCGGTTTTGTCGAAGGTAAGTACGCCGTTGAAACCGATATAAAATCCGAGATCAAGAAAACTTTTCAACAGTTCGGCCGGACCAACATAACAGTGCATCACGCCACCGGCTTTTGGCTTGTGTTCTTGCAGAATTTTCAGCACGTCCACGTACGCGCCACCGATATTATCTTTCTTGCCACGACAATGCACAATCAGCGGCAGAGCCAGTTCGTTCGCGAGCTTGACATGCTCAACAAAAACCTGTTTCTGCTTGGCTATCTTATCTTCTCCGTCTGTATGAAAAAAGTCCACGCCGGTTTCGCCGATGGCCACGACTTTTTCTTGGCTCGCCAATTCGCGATACGCGTGATAATCAAATTCCTCGCGCCGCGTAGTGAAGTTCGCGTGTTCCTCCTCCACTTCCATGTCTTCGAGATGAATCGGATGCAAACCAACGGCGGCGTAGGCTTTTTCATATTGCCTTGCCATTTCCACCGCTCGAGCACTGGTGGATAGTTGCGAACCAACGTTAATCACAGAAACGTCTTTTTCAAAAGCGCGTTTCAAGACAGCTTCAAAATCGTCTTTATAAGCGTTAAAGTTAACGTGCGCGTGCGTGTCGTACATATAACTGAAATTTTATTACTTGGCTCTTGTTTGTTTCTCGCCGACAATAACGACAAACTCTCCCCGATTTTCCAGTTGAACTTTTTCCGCCACTTCATTAATACTCCCCCGCACTATATCCTCAAACATTTTTGTAAGTTCACGGCAAACCACCATTTTTCTCTCCGGCGCAACGACCGCCTTCAACTGCTCAAGCGTTTTCAATATCCGATGGGTTGATTCGTAAAAACAAACGGTTGTATCCGCATTTTTTATTTTTTCAAATACCGCCGTTCTCCCCTTGTGCGGCAAAAAACCGAGAAATAAAAATTTATCCGTCGGCAGGCCGGACGCGCTTAACGCGGCCACAACGGCGCACGCACCGGGAATCGGAATGACTCTGAAACCGATTTTAACGGCCGCTTCAACCACTTTGTTCCCCGGATCGGAAATACCCGGCGTGCCGGCATCGCTCGCATAAGCGACATTATCGTATTGGCTTAACAAAGCTTGTACTTTTTCGTCCGAAGAATGCTGATGCACGCTGACCAGATGCTTTTCAAAACCAAAATGTTTCAATAGCTTGAGCGTTTCCCGCGTATCTTCGCAAAGTATAACGTCAACGTTTTTCAGCGTTTCAACGGCGCGAAATGTCATGTCGCCCAAATTGCCGATCGGTGTGGCGACGATGTATAAAAATTTTTCCTTTTGCATATGCGCAAATTATAGCAAACGCGCCGGATTTGTCCATGCTTTTTGCATTTTAGAAGAAACTTGACTACAATGAACTTACTCAACGCATTATTACTAACAACTTACGACATTGCTATGATAAATCTCACCATCCAAAACAACCGCATCTCCCCCATACTCGGCCGCCACCCGTGGCTATTTTCTCGCGGTGTGTTGAATCTGCCGGACGGCATCGAGTCAGGCGAGCCGGTTAAATTGTTTGATCAAAATAAACGTTTTCTGGCGCAAGGATATTTCAATTCGTACTCGCAAATCGCGGTGCGCATTTGGAGTTACGAAGAAAATGAAGAAATCAATGACGCTTTTTTTATCACGCGCATTACCAAAGCCTTGGCCTTACGCAAACAATATCTGGCGAGCAAGCTGACCGACTCTTTCCGTTTATTCAACAGCGAAAACGAAGGATTGCCCGGCCTTGTTGTGGACAAATACGCTGATTACTTGGTCGTGCAATTTCACACGCGCGGGATTGAAACATGGAAACCGCAGATATTGGATGCGCTCATCAAAATTGTAAAACCTAAAGGCATTTTCGAAAAAACGTACGTGTCCGAAGCGCGCATGGAAAAACCGGAAAATCCGACCGGTCTTTTGTACGGCGAACTGCCGGAAAAAATAATTATCAAGGAAAACGGCTTAAGGTTTTACGTGGACGTGCGCGCCGGACAAAAAACCGGATTTTTCCTTGACCAACGAGACAAACGCGCGGCCGTTGGTCGATTTAGCGACGGTAAAACCGTTTTGAACTGTTTTGCTTATACCGGCGGCTTCAGCGTTTACGCTTTGGCCGGCGGAGCCAAGGAAGTTACGTCCGTGGAAATTTCCGAAGGCGCTCTTGACGCGGCTCGAGAAAATATCAAGCTAAATAAATTCGATCTGAAAAAGTGTCACTTCGAATGCGCGGATGTTAAGGATTACCTACGTAACGCGCCAACGGACAAGTTTGATCTAATAGTACTCGATCCCCCGGCGTTTATCAAAAATCGCGACAAGGTGCGCGAAGGCATTGGCGGTTATAAAAAGATCAACGAAGTAGCCATACGCTTGATTAAACAACCCGGCATTCTGGTAACTTGCTCCTGTTCCGCTCACCTGCCGATTCAAGATTTCCGTTTTTTGTTGGCGGAAGCGGCCGGATACGCGAAAAAGTCTGCGCAAATTCTTGAAACCTATACGCACGGATTGGATCATCCGGAACTGGTAGCATTTACGGAAGGAGATTATTTGAAATGCTTTATTCTGCAAATTCAGCAATAACATTTTATCTAAAAATAGCCATAAAACAGCTATTTTTAGTTTTAGCTATTGACATTTAAATTATTATATGCTATTATGTAGGCACATTCTGGATAGCCAGATGGTAGACGGTTCTTGGCAGTAGTAAGCTTCTCCAGGCTCCCCCAGCGAAAAGTACTCGCGTACTTGGGGGTATCTCAAACTTGAACGTCAGGTCAAGGAGGACCATGCCACGAGCACCGCCTTTAATTGAACTTTGAAATTTTTTTAATGCCCATCTGGGCAAACTCGCCACCACCCTGCGGGTGTCCAGAAAGAAATCCCTTCGAAAGGACGAGGCGGGATATGCGGCGGTAAGCGCTCTGCATGTCCGGGGATAGCGGGTATCTGTAAACTTGGAGGCCAAAAATGCGCCGGTGCAGTTCTGGGTTTCTGTAGCGTCTTCAGAAAAGTCCGCTTCATTGCGGCGAAAGTCCACTTCGGGTGGCAACTCGGCGTTTATGAAGAAGTAACTGCGCCGCCGAGAAATTGATCTTGATTCCCCTTTAGGCTTCCGGAACAACGTCCGGGTCGAGCCACGCGCAAAACGGGAAACAAGTAGCAGGATAACCTCGAACAATGAGGGCAAAATGTCCCGTCGGTATCCGAGCGGATTTACCTAGCGTTTGAACTTTTTCACGGGAAAAATATTGCAGCAAGGGCCCCCAACTCATCGGGGGCCTGTTTTTTTATCCACAAACACCTTGACATATTTTTGTCCACCTCATATAATCCATGCATGCTTACCTTACAACTGATCGTGGGTAAGCATAACAAGAAAATCACAACCTTAAAGGAGGGCGTGACGAACAAGAACTTCTAACAATCTGTTCTTTCAAAGCGGGCTAAGAACCCGAACAACGCGATCGGAACGTAAAGCAAAGCAGAAATCATTTGCAACTACACGCAACGTGTTTCGCTCATGACAACTCTGCCGCGCTGAACTATCTGCTCGCTGAAAACCACACCACGCACCGAGCCAACACGCAGTCGTGTCCATCGCGGGTTCATGCATTCGCGCCGTGTTCGCCTCAAGCCCCCGCCATAGGCGGGCAGGGAGGCAAGGAACAGATGTTCCTCATGAACAATGGCCAAGCATCCCGAAAGATGAAATGACACAAAGAAGACTGCGCCGCCGCCGGTGCATTTTTTTACATACGAATTTGCGAATTGTACGAATGTTCGAATTATTAAAGAACAGTATCACGTGATAATTCGTACAATTCGTAAATTCGTATTTATAAAAGCCTCGAAATAGTTCGAGGCCTGTTCTCTTTATTCGATACCCACGCCAATCTTCACGGTCGCGATTGATCCGCCCTCCGTGTTTTCTTGGCAATCGCCGGTGCATTCACCATCGCAACTATCACAGCCTTCCGCTTCACCGAAATCCTTAACTTCATCAACGCCGTTGACCGCATAGACCAGTTCACGCTCGGGAATGCTGATAAATTCCCCATCTTTCAGCCTGACAGCATTCAACTCCACTTGTCGCATCACCGGACGCTTGCGCGTTTTACTGTCACGAACGCATTGCACCGCGCCAGCCTGAATTTGCGACATGGGCACTTTCACGATAAACTTTTTTTCCAACCGAACATACAAATCATTGGGTTTATCCGGTTCAGCCAACCCGAACACCATGGTCTTGTGCAAGCCCTCATCAAAATCGCAAAAGAAAAACGGATCGCTCCTTGTTGGCATAGTAGCACCTCATGTCAGTTGGGAATCTCCACGAGCAAAGTTTCTACGAGTTGATCATTTTCAAACTTCACCACCTGTTGCGGCATTTCGAGACTGACGGCATTGAAGTATTCGCCCGTCCCAGCAATGACTGCATCTTCCGGCAACCGAATGAAAGTTTTGCCTTTCATTGCTCCATCCAGCGGTCGAAAAACCGCGCGTTGAATTTTGTTACCAAGATCGCCAAAACTACACTGACGAAAAGGCATTTTTCCCTCCGTAAATATTTGCCAAGGAACCACGATGGCGGATTATACCACCACAATTATAATTGTCAAACCTTGACGAAAATTTTTATTAAATTATGCTTATTTTGTCCGCTAACGGAACAAACATGGAAAAACTATTAATCGCCAGCCACAATCAAGGCAAAATCAAAGAGTTTAAAAGACTTCTAGTCGATTGGCCGTTTGAAATCGTCAGTTTGGATGACGTTGGCATTGCGGAAAACGTGGAGGAAACGGGAAAAACATTTGAAGAAAACGCGCGCCTTAAAGCCGAATTTTACTTCAAGCTTTCCGGTTTACCAACCCTGTCGGATGATGGCGGCATTGAAATTGACGAGCTGAATGGCGAACCCGGCGTGAAAAGCAGACGCTGGAAAGGTTATGAAATGACGGATCAAGAAATGGTTGATTACACGCTGGAGCGCTTGAACAGCGTGCCGCCTGAAAAACGCAGCGCGCGGCTTAAGTGCGTTCTTTGCTTGAAGTTTCCCGACCGCGAAGCGATATGCGCCGAAGGCGCGATTGAAGGAGCGATCACGGAAAAACCGGAAGCGGAATTGCATGCCGGCTATCCGTTTCGTTGTATTTTCCGCGTCACCAAGTTTAATAAAATTTATGAAGCCATGACGCCTGAAGAATACGCTTCCGTCAGTCAGCGCGTAGCAGCGCTCGCCAAATTGCGCTCATTACTTTAACTAGGACAAAAAGAGGCATGCTCGCCTCTTTTTTATTTTCCGATTACTTATTTTGTAAATACTCTTTAACGGCGGCAATGTCTTTTTTCTGATGCTCGCCGGACAGATATTGTTTATAATCGGCTAAATCTTCCGGACTTATAACGGTAACTTCTCGTCCGCCGATATCGAATATGACGGAAGTGGAAAAATCAGCCGAACTGTCGATCCAGGCTTGCGCCCGGTCATCAAAAATTTGCTGATTCCGCGCGCCGCTGAAGTCGATTTTTTGACCATAATAATCAAGCGTCATCCGCTTTATTTTCCAACGATTGTCTTCATAATCAGCCGGTCCATAAACGACAAAGTCTCGCACTAACGGTAAAATCTTGTCAAAATCTTCTTCGTAAATATCGAAATCAATATCATTGACTTCTCGCTGCGCGCCATACAGCCGCGCGGCAAGGCCGCCGGTCAGTTGATATGGCACTGTCGCCACATTCAGCTGATCCACAATAAAGCGCAATGCCTGTTCCACTTTTGATTCCATATAAAACAACTTAACGCTCACCCCGCGCCGATTCGTTCTCTAGTTGCTGACCTTATCCGATATATCCTTCACTTGTTCATACGTCTGTTGCACGTCCTCGGCCGCCTTTTTCGCCTGATCAAACTTTTTGTTCAAGTCTTCCGCCGCGCCGGTTGTTTCATTGTAAAGCGCCTCACCCTGCTCAATCCCCTTTTTCAACTCCGCCGCCCCCTGCGGCAAAGCCTGCTCGATGGCGCTTTTCTTTTGATAATAATCCTTGAGTAGCGGATCCTTGATCTCAACCACGAAATAATAAACCACGTAACCGCACACTGCAAGCACAGCGACCAAAAACAAACAGCAAAATCCGCTGAATTTCTTTTTCTTCGGCGCGTTTTCTTCTCCACGCTCTTTACCTTCTCGCATCAACTTCAATTGCTCACGCTTCTCTTCGAGATACTCGCGATTAAGTCGGGCAACTTCTTCTTCGTCATCGCGTTTCACTTGTCCACTCGAATGCAACATAATTCGCTATTTGTAGATTTGTAGTTACTTGTCGCGAATGCTTAAATCGTACAAAATCGACTCGGCCCTTTGTAAATTCTTTTTCGCCTGGTCAAATTTCGTGCGCAAATAACCGGACAGATTGTTTTGCAGTAAATCGTGAATCACTTCTTCGATCGCCTTGCCGGTTTCCTTTACTTTTTCAATTTTGCCGCGCGATGTCCAAAGCACCATCATCCGCAACATTTCGCCCGTTAAGTCCGACAAACCGCCGAGATATTCGTCCGGCTCGACGTAAATCTCCTTGATGCCGCCGACTTTTTTGCCACGATAAAAATCAAAGAACAATTTCGCTTCAACAAACTCTTCCACCGCCGCCTTCCACGATCCTTCCCCACGCAACTTACCATTACCGCCGAATCGCTTTTCCAGGCTAATGAGCGCATCCGAACTGGCTTTGAATTTTTCTTCCGCTTCCTTGACATTGTCGCGTTGCAACGAAAAAATCGTTTGTTTGGCAAGATGCAGCGCGCCGGCGCTTTCACCGATGATTTTACGACGCGAAGAGTCATTCGACGCTTGGTCGGTAAAAACCTTTTGCCAAAATTTGGTGTCCAACATAAAACTATTTTAGATATTTAAACTTGTTATCAACGTGTTCATTGTGCGTTTTACTGAAAATAATTTCACCTTGCGGCGTATTTAAAAAGTACCAATAATCCGTTTTGGTCGGATAAATCACCGCCTTAATCGCCTCAATGCTCGGATTGCAGATCGGGCCGGGCGGCAAACCGGGGTACTTGTATGTATTATAAAGGCTTTCAACCTTTAAGTCATCCAAACTGGGCGCAGCGATACCGCGCTTGGTAACGAAATTAACGGTCGCGTCCGACTGCAACGCCATGCCCGCCTTCAATCGTTTCAAAAAGATATCAGCCACGACGCGCCGGTTTTCATAGCCAAACATTTCCTTCTCCACGACACTGGCCAACGTGATAACGTCAAAAATAGATTTTTTTTGCCTTTGTATTTCCGCTCGCATTTCCGAAGTTAATTTTTGATCAAAGTTTTCCAGCATCTTGCGTGCCAGCTCCGCCACCGATGTTTGCGCGTAAACGCGGTAAGTGTCCGGATACAAATATCCTTGCAAGTCTGCGCTCTTCGGCCGATCAAACAAGAAGAAATAATCTTTTTGCGCGAAGTCATTGCTATACGCCGTCAATTCGCCGGGCTTGATTAAATCGCGTTTGACCAAGTACTCATCCATCTCTACAACCGTCCACCCCTCGAGCAACGTCACGTCCACTTCCTTGTTCGAAAAACGCGCGCCAGTCAATTGCCGTACCACGTCCTTAATATTTAAATCGGTGCGTAACTTATACTCTCCGTCAATGAAGTTCGCCTTGTTTCCGGACGCGGCCACATAAACCTTGAACCAAAACTCGCTGGCCAAAAACCCTTGCTCATCAAGATTGGCCGCGATCTTGGCCACGCCCACACCTTTTTCAATCTTAAACAAACGCTCACCGAATTGGTTGTCGTTTTGTTTGGTGATTTGCGCGTTGAAGTAAATGGCAAAAACCAGAAGCGCGCCGATGGCGATGGCAATATACCTTTTCATAAACAACTGCGAACGCGGTTTCATGAGCTAGCTCATTGAACTGCCCGCCCCTAGATAAAGTGAATTACCGCTCATTATTCAATCTGTTTTTTTATTTCCTTGCGGAAAAAACGCGATACGAGCAACGGCCCAATAATAATAACCAATAAAACAATGACCACTAACTGCACATCATCCAAAAACCCCCGAAAATAATCGTACCCATTGCCAAATAATTCGCCAAGGTAAAGAAAAAACGCCGCCCAAATTAACACGCCGATAAAATCGTAAAAGAAAAACTTGCGTTCTTTTTCTCCGGCCGCGCCAAGAAAAAACGGTACAAACGCGCGCGTGGGTCCGAGAAACCTACCGGTAACAATGCCAAAACCGCCACTCTTTAGCAAGAAATCGCCGGCCTCGGGAATATACAAATACTTGAAAATACTTTTTTGCCCAAGCTTCAAATCCAAACCCTTGCGTTTGCCCCAGTAATAGCTAACAACATCACCGGCTAACGCGCCGAGTACGGCCGCGACAAAAGCGAGCGCCATGTTGAATTCGCCGAGGTAAGCGAGAAAGCCGATAAATATCGTTAGCACCGTCCCAGGAATCAACACGCCGACAAACGCCAGCGCTTCGGCAAAGCATAACAAAAAAATCAGCTCATATCCGTGCAAAGGGAAATACTGCAGATACGGCGTGAGGCCGGTCAAAAACTCTTTGATCATAAGTATTTTTCTTTTTTATTTTCTTTCAAGCTTTGCACGATTTTTTTGATTTCTTGCGCCTTGCTCTTTGGACAGACGAGCAAAGCGTCATCGGTGTCAACGATCACCAAGTCTTCCACACCAACCACGGTAATCACCTTTTCCGGCCGGCCGTAAATCAAACATCCGGACGCTTCGCGGCCGATAAAGTTACTGAACGACAAGTTGCCGGCTTCATCCACCTTGGCCTTTTGCGCTTCATAAAGGATATCAAATGTGCCGACGTCGCTCCAGCCAAAGTCGCCCTTGATGATTAAAATATTCGCGGGATCAATTTTCTCCGTTACCGCATAGTCAAAGGATATCTGCGGCATGGCGGAAAAATTTTTTCTTGTCGTTTCTTCATCGCCAGCCTTGCTGATCTCACGCAACCGAGTGCCATGCTCCGGACTATATTTATCAAATGCCTCCAAAATTTTCCGCGGTGTCCACATATAATAGCTGGCATGCCAAAGATAATCGCCCTGTTCAAGGTATTTTTTCGCAGTTTCGAACTCCGGCTTTTCCGCGTGGCCGAGGAATTCATAAACCTCAATGCTCTCTTCGCCGGACATTTTCTTTCCAACGCGCGTATAACCGAGTGCCGTGCTGGGAAATGTCGGCGTTACCGCGATATCGAGCATCTTTCCCGTCTCACGAATCATAGCGTCTGCTTTCTTAATCATAGCAACGAAGCGCTTCACATCGCCGATGTAATGATCGGACGGAATGTAAGCCACCGGTTCATCCGGAAAACTTTTGAACAATTTCGCGGCCACAAGTCCCATAGCCGGCGCGGTATCGCGCTTTTCCGGCTCGATAATATAATTTCCAAGCGGAATTTCCGGCGCCAGCGCTCTCGCTTGATCAAGCAGGCCGCTATTCAAGCAAACATAAATATCCTCAACTTCAAAATCATTTCTAAACCGCTCCACCGTTTGTTCAAACATGGTTTTATCGCCCAAAATTTTACAAAATTGTTTCGGCCTATTCTCCCGACTTAGCGGCCACAACCTCGTGCCGCCGCCGCCGGCCATAATCACTATTTTCATATAGCATGTAACATGTAGCATGTATCACACGGCAAAAATGTATGGGGCTTCGTATTTTATAAAGTCGAACCCTATCGCCTATTGCAAATTTGCGCAAAAAACATAGGTGCCCTTGACAAAAACATTTTTTCCTATTATCCTGTGAAAATCAGTCAGCGGTTCTTTTTACAAACAAACTACGGGGGATAACATGACTTGGTACTGGTGGATTCTTATCATCGCGGCAATCGTTTTTGCTTACGTCAACATCGGTTATCTGTACGCGAGTTGGTGCGTGTATTGGGCGACCAAACACTTCATCGAAAAAGAATCAATCCGTGACAGTGACAGAAAAAATGGACACATTACCCTTACAAAGAACTGGCAAATGTTTTTTATCCTACCGTTGGCAACAATTGCTGATTTTGCCGATGGGACTGAATACATCACGGCCAGTAATGACAACGTCTCTTTTTTGCCATCAATCTTGCACAACCTCAAAGGCGAAAAAGAAGAAAACATAAAATGCTACAAATACGTGATGATGTTCCTTTGGCCATTCAAGCTTCTTTGGATGTTGGTCGTACTCGCCATTGGATTGCTTGTTACTCTCGTCTGCGCAACTTGCTACGCGCTCTGGACATATTTGGCTCGCCCTTGCGCGAAAGCACTTACCTGGCCAATTCGCAAAATCACCAAGTTGAACTCTCTGTAACCACTCGCCCCGGAAACTGCCGGGGCTTTTTATTTCTAACGCGCGATTAACAACCACGCGGCGATTAAAACCGCTAAACCGATACGATACCAAGCGAACACGTTTAAACGATGATGCTCAAGGAAACGCAAAAAGTATTTTATCACGAAATAACCGACAATGAAAGAAACCAGGATGCCGATGACAAACGAAAACGCTTCGCGTGCCGGCAAAATGCTCCAGTTGATGTCAAAAAATTCAAATACGCCGGCGCCAAATACGGCCGGTATACTTAGTAAAAAGGAAAACTTAGCCGCTTCCGTGCGCTTTAACTTCACACTCATTCCTGCTACAATGGTAATGCCGGAACGCGACACGCCCGGAATTAACGCCAACGCTTGCGCACAGCCGATATATAACGCCTTGCCAATTCCAAGACCGGTAAAATCATGTTCATGTTTACCAAACCGTTCTACCAGAAAGAATAAAACCGCGCCCACAACCAATGTCGCCACCACCACCCACGCGCTTCTTAACCGTTCTTCTATAAAACCGGCAAAAACAACTCCGATGATTGCCGCCGGTATGCTTCCGTAAATCAAAAGCATAACATCAGCCAAGTCTGCTCGATTGATCGGCCGTTTCGGGATAAAAAGTTCAAGCACCGCAACGACATAGCGCAACAAATCAACACGAAAATAAATTATCAGTGCGAGGAGAGTGCCGATATGCAACGCCACGTCAAAAGCCAGATTGTCCACCGTGCCCATTTTAACTATATTATGTAGCACGACCAGATGGCCGGAACTGGAAACGGGCAAAAACTCCGTGACCCCCTGGACAACGGCAAAAATTAAAGTGTAAATATAAAACATAATTTTATTTTATGAATCTGTGGTTCATCTTCATCCCGCTCATCGCGGCGGTGATCGCGCAACTCGTCAAGCTCGTTATCTACGGTATCAAAGGTCAGTTTGCCTGGCAAGACCTGAACAGTTACGGCGGCATGCCGTCATCACACAGCGCGCTGGTGGTTTCACTTTGCGCCTTAATCGGCTATTTTGAGGGATGGGAATCGGCCGCTTTTGCGGTCGCGCTCGTGCTCGCGGTTTTAACCATTCGCGATGCCGGCGGATTTCGCCGCACCCTCGGTCGCCACGCGCAGGAGCTCAATCAAATCATTCACAATTTAAATCCTGATGAAGCGGCCAAATACCCTCACTTGAAGGAACGCCTCGGCCACACGCCGCTGGAAGTTTTTGTCGGTGCTTTAATTGGCTTGATTGTCGCTGTGGGATATATCCTATTGATCACTTAAGCCGCCAATGTCTGACAACGCGGACAAAAACTCGAGCTGCGGCCGCCAATTTTTATTTTTTGTATAATGGAACCGCAACGGTGACACTTTTCGCCCTTTCGATCGTAAACGTTCAAAAACCGCTGATAACCGCCGGACCGCCCCGCGCCATCCACATAAGTATTGACCGATGTGCCGTGATATTTCACGGCCTTGGCCAATATTTTTTTTATTAACAAAAAAAAATTTTTGATTTCCACGGCGTCAAGCGCTTTGACTTTTTTCTCCGGATGAACTCGCGCCGCGAAACAAATTTCATCGGCGTAAATATTGCCGATGCCGGCCACAAACGTTTGATCCAACAAAACGGTTTTAATTCTCCGACCCTGGCGCTTCGACAAGCCGGCTTGAAAGCACGCAAACGTAAACGACTTGTCAAACGGATCCGGACCATACTTTGCCAATTTCCCCCTTAATTCCGCGCTGTTCAACAACTTCATGAAACCGAACTTGCGCATGTCATTAAAATACAGAGTTGAACCGTCCGCAAAATCAAATCGCACTCGCGTGAAACGATTTGGTTGTTTTTTTTCATCCAAATTGTGTCCGCCCCCGATCGCCTGGCCTTGACGCGGCGAATAAACAAGTTGGCCGGTCATTTTCAAATGAGTTAGCACCGCCAGATCCTTGGTAACGGTGAAAATCAACATTTTGGTGCGCCGCGCCACGTGCGTAAACTTTTTGCCGACCAAAAACTCAACAAATTTCTCTGTGTTTGGAGAAATTTTCTTTTTGAAGCTTGGCTCGACCCAGACATTCTTTATCTTTTTGTTAACGATTTCATGCGCCAAGCTGCGTTTGATTGTTTCAACTTCCGGCAATTCAGGCATAGTGTAACCAAGGTCAAGGGACAAAGGACAAAAAGAAAGTCAAAATCAAAAAATAAAAATTAAAAATATTTCAAATAGGTATACCTCGTCATTTTTGGCTTTCTCTCTTTCTCTTTTGCCCTTTGTCCTTTGCTCTTTGCCCTTCCTTAAACCAGGGCTCTCCCCGTCATCTCACTCGGCGGGTCAATCCCCATCATTTTCAAAATCGTGGGCGCCACATCGGACAGAAGGCCGATCGGCTGAACCAAACTCAAATCATTCCCGACCAATTGAACATCGTCAAAAGTTTTGCCTTCAAACTGCGAACCAACAATAATACAGGGAACCGGATTGGTGCTATGCTCCTTGTCTATTTCGCCGGTTTGCAAATTCAAAAGTTCTTCGGCATTGCCATGATCCGCCGTAATGACAAGTTGTCCGCCCTTCGAAAGAACCAGACTGACAATGTTGCCCAAACACTTGTCCACCACCTCGATCGACTTAACAGTCTGCTTGATTCCACCGGTATGCCCCACCATGTCCGGATTGGCATAATTCACAATGATAAAATCATGTTTGTCTTTTAAAATTTCATTAATCAGGTTTTCCGTCACCTTTTTTGCCGACATTTCCGGCACTTCGGCATATGAGGCCACCCTCGGCGATGGAACTACGACACGATCTTCACCGTCAAACGGATCCTCTACGCCGCCACTGAAGAAAAAAGTAACGTGCGCGTATTTTTCCGTTTCCGCGATGTGTAGTTGACGCAATCCGCGTTCGCTCAAAACTTTTGGTAAGGACGTTTTCACCGTTTCCTTTTGAAAAATCACCTCCACCGGCAAATTCTCTTCGAACTCGGTCATGGTGGCAAAAAACAAATTCTTCAGCTTTTCTCCACGATTGAATTTATCAAACTCATCCAGCACGAACGCGTGGGTCAATTCCCGGCCGCGATCAGCGCGGAAATTGAAAAATACAACAACATCATTGTCTCGGACAAGAGCGGTCGGAGCGTCTTCCTTGCCGATTACTATCGGGACAAACTCCTCATCAAAAACTTTCTCGCCATAAGACCGATCAATGGCGCTAAGCGGATCTTTGGCATATTCCTCACTTTTACCTTGAACCAATGCGCGATAAACTTTTTCCACCCGTTCCCAACGATTGTCACGATCCATCGCGTACATCCGGCCGTGCAACGAAGCGATTTCCCCGACGCCTATTTTCCGCATTTTTTCCTGCAACTCTTCAATAAACCCCTTACCGCTATTGAAAATCACATCGCGACCGTCCAAAATGGCATGAATAAAAACATCATCCATTTTTTGTTGCTTGAAAAATTCAAGTAGCGCGTAACAATGCGGCATAGTGCTGTGCACGCGGCCCTCGCTAGTCAAACCAATCAAATGAATTCTCGAGTGATACTTGCGCGCGTGCTCGACAGCACCCAGCAATGCTTTTTTGGTAAAGAAAGAACCGTCGGCAATTGCTTTTGAAATACGCGGTAAATTTTGGTAAAAAATTCTACCAGCTCCCAAATTCAAATGCCCCACCTCGGAATTGCCCATCTCCCCCCACGACAAGCCGACCGATTCGCCGGATGCGAGTAGTGTCATCGCCGGATAAGTTGCCACCAGTTTTTTAAAATTCGGCGTTTCAGCCAAAGTCACACCATTACCTTCCGATGCCGGCGCAATGCCCCAACCATCGAGAACCACAAGGACAATCGGCTTTGGAACTTTATCCATAATTTATTTTATTAATGATTTATGTAAAATGTTCGATATTTTTTTGAGACCAAGGATATCATAAATGGTCGGCGCCACGTTGGCCAGCTCGCCATGACAGATTTTCATCCCGCGACGCGAGTCATCAACCAGCATAAACGGTACCGGATTGGTCGTGTGACCGGTCCAGATCTCGCCGGTTTTTAGGTCAAGCATTTTTTCCGCATTGCCATGATCGCCAATTATAATCAATGTTCCATGTCGCTTCAACACAGCACGCGCTACCTCTTTTACGCAACCATCCACCACTTCAATCGCCTTGACCACGGCGGCGAAATCACCCGTATGTCCGACCATATCCGGATTGGCGAAGTTGACGGCTACGAAATTGAAACCTTCATTTAAAAATCGCAATGTTTTTCGCGTCACCTCCCGCACGCTCATCTCCGGTTTTTGGGCGTATGATTTTACAATCGGTGAAGGTACACGCACACGGATTTCGCTATTGACCGGATCAGCCGAGCCGCCATTGATAAAGTAAGTCATATGCGCGTACTTTTCCGTTTCCGCGATATATACTTGTTTTAAATTTTCAAGACCAAACGGCAAAGTTTCCTTCAGTGCCGCCGCCGGATAGGCCGTGAGAATATGGTCAAGGTCAGGCCCGAAATCGGTTAAGGCGCAAAAAGTTATATTCCGCACCACCGCTTCCCGACGGAATGATCCGGGATTCAACTTATTGAAAGCCTTTTGCACAAAACATTTGGCTAACTGGCGCGCCCGATCTGATCGTGCATTGAAAAAAATAACACCATCATTGTCATGAATGCGGGTTTCTTGCCGTTCTCTGTTCGTGGCCGCAATCATGGCCGGCTCCAAATATTCGTCAGTGATTTTCTTGTTATACGCGTGCAAAATCGCTTCCTCCGGCGCACTAAACCGCAAAGAATCAACTCCGGTCAAGCAATCATAAGCCCGCTTGGTGCGATCCCAATTTTTGCCGCGATCCATGGCATAAAAGCGACCGATCAGCGAAACAATCCGCGCCTTTCCACTCACACGCTTCGCAATATTGCCGACAATTTTAATGGCGTTGAACTGCGGCGCGTCTCGTCCATCGCTAAACAAATGCAGATAAACTTCCTTGACCCCGCGCGCGGTGGCCAAATCCACGATTGCGTAAAGATGCTCGAGCGAGGAATGCGGACTTTGTCCATCGGACGCCATGCCCATCACGTGCAAACGCGATTTATTTTTTAACACGAAATCAACGGTCTGATTCAACGCCAAATTTTTTTGAAAACGACCATTCGCGATATCTTCAGAAATGATTACCATGTCATCTTTAACGATCCGACCGGCGCCGATATTCGCGTGTCCGGCTTCGGAATTTCCTACCCAGTCGGCCGGCAAACCAACATGTTTTCCGGATGCATCAAGCGTGGTGTGCGGATATTTATCCCACAACTTATCGAAGTGCGGCTTTTTCGCCGCCTCGATCGCGTTGCCTTTTGACGCGGGAGCGATGCCCCAGCCGTCCAGTATTAGTAAAACAAGTGGGCGCATAGATAACAAACTAATAAAATTGTCCGCCGCAGGACGGATTTTACTTTTGCAATTCCACTTCATCTTCAATTTCCATCAACCGATTATACTTCTCCACTCGTTCTGAACGAGACAATGAACCGGTCTTTATAAAGTCCGCATTCACGGCTACGGCCAAGTCCGCAATGAACGTGTCGGCCGTTTCGCCGGAACGGTGTGAGACGCTAACTTTGTAATTATTTTTCTTGGCTAAATAAATCGCATCAATCGTTTCCGACAACGAACCGATTTGATTCAACTTGATCAATATCGCGTTTGCCACGCCCGTCTCAATCCCACGTTGCAGACGTTCCACGTTTGTCACGAACAAGTCATCACCCACCAAGGTCACCTGTTTACCTAATTCCTTGGTCATCCTTTGCCAATTACTCCAATCATCTTCGGCAAAAGGATCTTCCAGTGAAATAATCGGAAAACGCTTGCACCAATCCTTGAGCGTGTCCAAAACTTCCGCCGGCGTTAAAAATTTCTTGCCCGTTTTGTCATTCAAGGAATACCCGCCCGTTTTCTTATCAAAATATTCGGAGATAGCCAAGTCAACGGCGCAATATGCGTCTTTACCGATTTTATAACCGGCCAATTTAATCGCCTCACAAATATATTCAAGCGCTTCTTCGTTGCATTTCAAATTCGGCGCAAACCCGCCTTCATCTCCGACCAAAACCTGATGGCCGGCTGCTTTTAACACATGTTTCAGATAATGAAAAACCTCCGCACCGAGTCGGATGCGTTCTTTCATTCCCTTCACCGCGGGCACGACCATGAATTCTTGCACGGTCAACGAATTATCAGCGTGCTTGCCGCCGTTAATTATATTCATGGTTGGCAAAGGAAATTTCCAATCCTTTTCCTTCAATGCGAACGCCTCTCGCAAATACTGATACAGAGGCTTGCCCGCGGCCAACGCGCCGGCTCGCGCCGCGGCCAGGGAAACACTCAAAATCGCGTTAGCGCCGAGAACACTTTTGTTCGCCGTGCTGTCAATTTCCAACATCATCTTGTCAAGCGTGCGCTGTTCAAACACGGACTGACCGCGCAATTTCTTGGCGATATGCTTGTTCACGTTTGTGACCGCTTTTAAAACGCCTTTACCCAAAAATCTTTTTTTATCACCATCGCGCAATTCCACCGCTTCGTGCACCCCCGTCGAAGCGCCACTCGGCACGGCGGCCACGCCGATCATGCCATTTTCCAAAATCACTTTCGCCTCGACCGTAGGATTGCCACGAGAGTCGAGGATTTCTCGCGCAATTATTTGTACTATCTTCATAATTATATTATTATAAATTTATTCTCAACTTCTACTTAATTTCTTTTCTCGCCAGAGGACGAGCCCTCGCCGGAGGACGAGTGCGTCCTCTGGCGCACGTCCTTCGGCGGACAATTTGACCATTTTAATAATCTCTTTACCTACAGTATCTCATACAACACCGTCACATTGCTCCGAATCTCATTCTCACCCGATTGAATTTCCGGCGCCGGCGCGGACAGCGTGTCCATCCCCTTCGACAATCCGTAGCCTTCATAAACCATGCCACCGCCGGATGATTCACTAAACGAAATCACGCGGCCAAGTTTTACTCCAAGGCTATCAACCAATGCTTCCGCTTTTTCTTTGGCATTTTTTATCGCCTCGGTTCTGGCTTCCGCTTTCAACTGTTCCGGATCGTCAATTTCAAAAGTTAAGCTACCGATTTGATTGGCGCCGCTTTCGCCGGCCACTTTCAAAACATCGCTTGTTTTTTTCGTGTCGCGGATTTTCAATCCAAGTGCTTGTGTCACCGTGTAGCCGACAATATTGTTCTTGCCGTTTTGCCAATCGTATTTGGGATAAATATTATAATTTTTTGTTTTGATGTCCTTTTCATCAATTCCCAATTTTTTCACCGCAGCAATGATTCCATTCATAATGGCGGTATTTTTCACCTGCGCTTCCGCCACACTATAGGCATCACTGCTACTACCGACGTCCACCTTGGCGATATCCGGCGTTGCCGTTACCAATCCCTCACCGGAAACGGAAATCGTATTTGGCGTTTCCGCAGACTTGCCGATGTAATCGTATTTTTTAAACGCGTTGCGCGCTTCGCCAATCAAAAAAACCGACAAACACACGAACACGATTAACGCGAAGCCGCCGAGGATCATGTACCCTTTGCATTTGCAACCGCAATCGCACTTTTGCTTGTTGTTTTGTAACTCGTCCATAAGATAGTATTGCTAAATTGTTAAATCGTTTTATTGACTCCATGCTTCAACACTTCAATCCCCGGCAGCTTTTTCCCTTCCAGAAATTCCAACATCGCGCCGCCGCCGGTGGAAATAAAATCATAATATTTTCCCATCTTCGACAAATGAATGGCGTAAAGCGTTTCTCCACCGCCGGCTATTCCCACCGCCCTGCCCGACGCGCGCGCCCCGATCAATTTCGCCAAGGCCAGCGTACCGTGGCTAAATCGCGGAATTTCCACAAAACCCATCGGTCCTCCCCAAACAATTGTTTGCGCTTGGCGAATTTCCAAAGCATACGCCCTAATCGTGGCCGGTCCGACATCCAAAATTTCCTCGTTTTTGGCGCAAAGACGCTTGTCATTTCCAACAAGCACATACCGCGCTCGCCGCCGTGTTTTTCGATCAGTCACGATGACGTCGAGCGGCAGCATCAGCCGGCTCGAGCGCAACAGCGACTTGGCAGACTTCAACGTACCTTTTTCCATCAATGATCCTCCCACATCGTAGCCCTTTGCGGCAAAAAACGTATTGGCCAGCCCACCGCCAAGCATTACCTTGTCGTATATTTTTAAAAAGTTTTTTATCACTTTGAATTTCGTCGACACTTTGGCGCCGCCGATCAACGCCATGGCCGGTTTTTTCGGATTCAAGGCGCGCGATAAATAATGCACCTCCTTTTCCAAATGCAACCCGGCAAAACCGGGCAGATAATTTACAATACCGATGGTAGACGCGTTGGCGCGATGGCAAGTGGCAAAGGCCTCGTTGACATAAGCATCCCCCATCGAAGCCAAAAGCCGCGCCAAGCTTTTACTATTTTCATCTTCGCGCCGATCAAATCGAATATTTTCCAAAAATAATATTTTTCCCTTCGACTGCTTGATTTTACCGGTCAGACAAAGATCAATTTCGTCGTCAAAAAAACGCATACTCACGCCGGGCAGCTTCGCGCGCAGGATATTATAGACCGGCTTCAGGCTCATCGCATTCACCCGCCGGCCTTCCGGCCGGCCAAGGTGGCTCAACAAAACAATTTGACATTTATTTTTCAAAAGTAATCGGATCGTCGGCAACGTCATGTCTATTTTATATTCATCCTCAACCTTTCCTTTGGCAAACGCCACGTTGAAATCAACGCGCAATATCACGCGTTTGCCGAAAACTTCCTCGCCCCGAACGGTTTTCAATTTTATATATCTTGTCCACAACGCGCTTGACATATAAGTCAGATGTGCTATATTGTCTTCGTAGTTACTATGAAAAGACCTCTACAAGGTTTCGTCCTTGTGGGGTTCTTTTCTTTTATACTCGAGTTTTTGTTTTAAATCTGCAACAAAAGCAACCTTGTTCCCAGCGACTTTAGTTAACAGTTCGGAACAATTATTCAAAGTCGGCGCCAAAACCCTTAGCAACTTGTCATTGTTTCCAAGATATTGTACTAAGCAATAAAAATCACCGTCACCGGTAATTATCAATGCTTTTTCATAATCTTCGTAATCAATCATCACCTGTAAAACCAACTCGGCATCACAATTGCCTTTTACCACACCACGGCCATCGCTTAAAAGCGGCTTGAAAATCAAAACAAAGCCGACGGTCTGTAAAAAATTATACAGCTCTTGATTGGTCGGCATGAAACCCATAAAAATATATGCCTTTTGCACTTGGTACTTCTCCAAAAGGTAAATCCGAAACCGTTTATAATCCAATTTCCAGCCCAACTGTTTTATCGCCAAATACAAATTTTGCCCATCAATAAAGGCATAATTTTTTTCGGTTTTGGATTTCGAATCCATATATTATTTCAGCGTTTAGAAAAGCACTATTCACCGCTAATTGAGACCAGTTTCCAGGCGTTGCCCGCCACGCTATTTACCACCACGTCCGCCGCTTCAGCTATCGTGCCGCGGCTAAGCATGACGATGTTAAATTTTAAATTTTCCGGCTCGACATTGGCGCCATGCTCCTCAATCAAACCAAGCTCAATGTTTATTTGAGCCACTTTTTTCAATCTATTCTTCTCCGCTTCCGCCAAAACTAAACGAAAAATCTGATCCGCGACGTGCAAATCGTGCATAATTTTATATCAAGAGCATTATACCACATTTATACGTACCGGAAAACAATTGACACCCACACCCCTTTGGTGTAAAAATACGATTGTGCGCACATTGACAATTAAACCGCCGCGCCGTGGGCATTGCGCTTGACTGCGGGGCAAGGAGAATGCCATGAAAAAGTGTCTGCTTGCGATTGGTTTCGCCCTGCTCGTTGTGAGTGGTTGTCCGAACGATAAAGATAAAAAACACAGCGAGGGTGAACAGGAATTATCCAACGCCGAGAAGAAACAAGATCGCGCGAAGGCGACAGCGAGTGAAAACAAATCCGATGCGGAGCGTCCCACGACAAAGATAGAATTAACTGAAGAAAAATTAAAGGAAGTTAAAGGTCTAATCAACAAGCTGGATCAAAAGCAAAGTAAGCTTGAATCAGCATTAACGAAACTAAAGGAAAAAATACACAAAAACGTTTCCGACATTCAAGCCGAACGCACACCAAACGGCTCCAATGAATTCAGCGAAGCGATAAAAAATAAACGCGTGCAAGTACGGCTAAAAACCATTCAAAAAGCGCATGCTTATCAAAAAATAACCGAAGCGGAAATTGAATTGACAGCGTTAGCCTCTACTGAACTATCCGGCATGGCTGACGACTTGGAAATAGACGCCATTGTCCTTGCTGGCATGGGCGAAGAAAGAATTGACGATCTTCTCACGCAGCTCGATGTTGTTATAACCAAAATCCAGCCGCGCGCGAACGAACTTGTCATCAGCGACAAAGATGTGTCGCTCGAACCGCTGGAAAAGGTTTATGACGATTACATTCAGAAAGAAGCGCGCGAACATGAACAAAAAAAGCTGAAACAAAAACGCGAAGAGGAAGGGCACAAACGAGAAGAACTGAAAAAACAAGAGACGCAAAAAGCAGAGGAAGAAAAGGCGCAAATGGATAAATTTGCCCGACTAATTGATTTCGATCCCACTATCGAAATAACGCTATCAATCGAAGATAGGTGGCTAGACACACCCAAATGGCATCCACAAAAATACCTTTTGGCGACAGAGTGTGACACGAATTATCAAAAAGCCGTTTGTATTTGGGATATCGTCAGTAATACGCGACGTGAAATCAAGTCGTCAACAGCAGGGCACACACAAGATATTGCATGGAATCAAATAAGCAATAACAATCTGGCGATTCTTTTTGGCGACCACCGATCCGAGCTACACATTTACGATATCACCACCGACACTACGCGTATAATCGGCAGTGATAAAATATCTATGGTTAGTGGCGGCACCATCGAACTATTTTACGAGCGATACATTCTCCTTTGCGCATCTTCACGCTCCTGTAAATTATTCGACACACAAAACGAAAAAATTATACCGGCTACAACTGACGCTGTGACATTTTTTCTACATAATTCTCGCCCATCATATTTAACAATAATGGGTACAGCCAAAGAGGATCAGTATGTCGCGATTTTCGACGTGCAAACAGGAAAAGAGGAACAGAAACGTTTCTATGAATGCCCCTTCGCCGACCGCGAATATGGCGACGACTGGATTGACAACAGAAAGAAACTTTGCCAGCCACATGCCTTTACCGCCATTACTTCCAGTATCTCTGCAGAATATTTCGCCACGCAAAACGAAAAATCACAAATATCCGTCTTTGCAACAAACAAACCCAAACCAGTCATCACGACAGATGATCCGCATCTGAGACGGTATCAGCTAGGCCGCATACTGGCCGGCGGGAAAGTACTATCATTTCAAGGAGGCGTATTTGAAACTAGCATTATATTTACCGTATTAGAGGAAAATCCGCACTCCTGTGAAGAAGAAGTATCGGACGATGACAACGTCAATTATGCCGATACTGCAAGAACAAGTGCAAAGTTTCCCTATACAATTGCATACAACCGGTGGAATGGTAGAATAAATTTCAAATATATTGAAAAAGATGGAAGTTGCTCCGATGCCGACCGCGATAAAATAAAAGAACTGGGAGGAAACTCCGGTCAATTCGAGTGGAGCTCTGACGGTAAGTATTTTGCAATTCCGCATGGCGAATATATTAAAATCTGGAAAATGTACTAAACACAAACCGGCTTCGTCGCCGGTTTTTTATTTTACTTTCTATTGACAAACGATTGAGAACAAGGTAAAACAATTTTGCTCGGTTCGTTGATAATAATAACGGAGGGTCGCGATGAAATTGCACCATTTTTTCTTGCTGGTTTTTGCCATTTTTATATTACCGCGCTGCGATGACATGTACCAGGTGCACGGGGCAAAAACGATTTCCAATGACGCGGTTTTTGCATCGATGAAGGAAGATCAAGAAAAACGCTACAAAAAAGCTCATCCTGCGCCAACGGTCGCCGAGCAGAAAAAGAATTTGTCGGAAAAAAAGCTACAGGAAATCCGCGAACTGCGCGACAAGCTCACCAGCAAAATCGCGGCATTACAAAAAACCGCCGGTCAATTTGACCTCGCGATTACCACCAACGCGAATGAGGTACGCGACGAAACGACCAGGCAACCGGCGGAAACGTTTGACCAAGCGATCAAAAACAAACGAATAAAGGCGTCGCTCGAAGCGATTCAAAAAGCGCAAGCCTACAAAGATATCGTGATCCGTGAATCACGACTGGCAACGGACGCAGTCACGGAAGCGGAAGGAATAGAAAAGCAACTGAACCTCGACATCATCATTCTAGCGAGCGTGGACGAACCCGAACTCGACGACTTGTTGGTAAAGCTGAATCTCGTTTTCAACAAAATTCAGCCTCAAGCCAAAGAACTAGTGCTAATGGACGAGAAGACGAGATTAAAGCCACTCGAAGAAATTTACAAAACCGTTATTTCTCCGCCGCCCGTTTCAAAAACAATACCGGCTCAAAAACCGGCAGCACCAAAACAGCCGACACAATTCATACCACGAGAAATTTCTACGACAACGAGAAATGCCGCGCCAGTTTCTATCAATATCCCCGCCCCTGTTTTGGCAAGATCCGCTCCGGTGCCATTCATTACCCAACCACCCGTGAAGAAGACTTATGACACAGTCAATGACCCAAAAACCACGGCAAAGACCAAGAATCTGTTTGGCTCTCCGACCAAAAAAAAAGCCGCGCTCGGCCGACACCCGGATGATGATATTCAAGCTCCCCCGCCTCGGACGCAAAAGACGAAAAATCGCTTAGCCCCTGATCCGCCCGAACAGCCTACGCCACCCGAGACTCAAGACCAAAATGACCATCCGGCAATAGTTGACGCGCTGGAGCAATGTCGTAACGCTCTCGACGATGACAATTGCGAACGAGCACAAACCCTCTGCACCAATGACCTTGTCAATAAATTTCCATGGGTCGAACTACGTTTGAAAAACTGTTGGAAACTCGCCGCTCTGGACAAATGTCGAGACGCCATCGACGATGACAATTGCGAACGAGCGCAAACTCTCTGTGCTGATATCACTCTAAAAGATTATGAATGGATAGACACGGCGATCAAGGCTTGTTGGGAGTTCAAGAAATTTTAAATCCACAAGCTCCCAAAAACATTATGAACCGGCCTCGCCGCCGGTTTTTTGTTTGACGCCACGCCTTGACAAACAGCCGAAACAAAGGTAAAACAAAATCATCACCGTTCATTAAACAATGTTTGTTTGATTTTAACCTTTCAACGGAGGAAACGGTCATGAACTACAAAAAACTGGTTCTCGGTATCATTATCATCGCGCTGGCCGTCTGGGTTTTGCTCGGCCTCTTCCGCTTCGGCAGTATCATCGCCTTTCTCTGGATTTTCGAAATCATTGTCAACGAACTGACGCTTTCCGCCGGCCTCAATAAATACCTAGCGATGATCATCGCCTTTGTCCCCGCGCTCGCCATTCTTTGGTCCGTCCCGCTCATGTTTTCCCTGAACAAGAAGAAGCGCAATCTTGGCATGATCATGGGCGGCGCATGCTATCTGCTTTATTCGGTTCTCATGTTCGCCTTGGAAAGCAATCGCTATTTCGATCCCGCAACGGGCACGCCGACCAAGTGCTATGCCTCCGGACTGACCAGTTACGATGAAGTGCCATGCAACACCGAATTCCATCCGCAAACCGGCAATCCGGTAATCAAAGATCAGGGACAGATCAAATCAATTATCATGGCCAAACACGCCGCAGAAGCGCAACTGCAACCGGTAAGTCGCGTCGCGCCATCATCCGACATGCGATTTTTCACTCCGGACGGCAAGCCTCTTTACTGGTACTACCAACATCCGAACGGTGAGATTGAAATCTTTGACACGCCGGGCAAGCACCCGCAGTTGAACGTCGAATTGAATCCAATCACGGCCGAGATCGCCGCCGCTATCGTTTATCCGGGGGAGCATCCTCTTTCAACGATGATCAAGGTGGCGATTCCGCCGAAAACGGACAGCCAGAAAGAAGATCCGAATAATCCGCTGGTCAAACTTCGTGATCACTTACAGAACGTGCAGGGTCAGCTACGCTGACCCAATCAAAAACTCGGCGACTACGCCGAGTTTTTTAAATCTTCAATTCTAATGAGTGGCGCAACTGATGCACGGATCATACGCCCGGATCAACATTTTTATCAACGCCTTTTGCTTCGTCTCCGATGCGTTTTTCAGCTGCGGCAAAAGCGCGGCCAAGTCCGCTTCCAGATTGGCGAGGAACATCGCCGTCGGCGTAATAATATTACAATGCAAAATATTTCCTTCCTTATCTAATTCATATTCATGATACAAAAGTCCGCGCGGCGCTTCCATAATCCCGATCCCCTTGCCCGGATTTGGTTTGAACGGCACTTTCAACCGCGATTCAAAACCGCGCCTCGCGCGCTGACGTGCATACCTTTCAAACAAGCTTTTGATTTCTTCAAGGCAATGAATAATCTCAATGATTTGCGCGAATATGTTCACGAACGAATTATAACAAGGCAGTTTTAACTTGAGCTTACGCCACGCGGCGCGCGCCGCCGGTTGTAATTCATCAAAGTTGTTGTTCAAACGCGCCAGCGCGCCGACCATGAACGGTTGACCCAAATGTTCCACGCGCTTGACGCGTTCGTGCGGTTGAGTTAATTCTCGCACATCGCGCAAAAAACCTTCCGCGGTGTCGTAAACCCGACTGTCGGAAAAATATATTTTCCCGTCATAAATCGCATAATCCCCTTTTCGCTTCAACGAGATATAATTCGTTGGCCGCTCAAACTTCGGAATGGAAAACTTCCAAAGAAAACCCAACAACCCGCTTATTCTTTTCATCATCTCGTCCGCATGCTCAATCGTGTATTTCAACTCACCAAAGTCCGGCTCAACATTAAATCCACCGACCACGCTATTGATCGGATGAACCGATCGGCCGCCGATGACGCGACAGACTTCAACGCCGAAATGACGCACGGCGAGCGCGTATTCCGCTTGACGCGGATATTTTTTCACCAAATCAAAATTATTGTCGTCGCCGGACAAATCCGGCAAAGAAAAGAAAAAAACATGCGCCATGTGGCTGTGAATTATCTGGCCGCATTCCATTATTTTTCTCAACAAAACGATTTCCGGCGTTGCCCTGACATTGAGCGCCTGCTCCAGCGCCTTGATCGACGTCAAATTGTGAACCACCGGACACACACCGCACACGCGCGCGGTAACAATCGGCGCTTCAAAATACTTTCGACCGAGCAAAATACCCTCGATCAGCCGCGCGCCCTCTTTCGTTTGCATCCGCGCTTCGGCAAAGTCGCCGCCAAGGAGCGCGCCAAAAAAATCAGAGTGGCCCTCGGTTTTGGCGATATGATTTATTTGAATGGTTTTCATAAAGCACGAAGAATAACGCCGGCAAAAACAGAAAGAGGTGGCAGAGGTGATAGAAGTGGAAGCGCAGAGATGCAAACGCAGGATCTTCACAGGACAGGAAAAAGTGATAGAGGTGGTAGAGGTGTGAAAGGTGAATAACGAACAAAATGATTAAACTTTTATTCTTTCTTTTATACCAAAAACTTCCATGGTTTTAACGATTTCCCTGTCCGAATGTTTCTCGCGCAGTTGCTTTACCAGATTACCAATCTCCGCGTCCTCCACCAACCCGCGGCACCCCCAGCAACCCTGCCTGGACTTCAAACAAACCGCGCCACAGCCACCTTGCGTGATGGGGCCAAGACAAATTTCGCCTTTTTGTAAAACACATTCAAAGCCGCGCGCTTGGCACTCATAACAAACCGGATTTTGTTTTACCTGCGGATCTTTGCCAATGCAGAGTCCGTAAATAAACCGAAACAGCTCCGCCGCGTTGACAGGACAGCCCGGCACCGTGAAATCAATCTTAACATATTCGCTTAACGACTTGACATCATAGTTCTCAACACCGGAAACGCCGTTATAAACATAATTGTGAATTTTTTTCTTGTCTTGATAGCTCTTCAGGTGATAAATGCCGCCCATATCCGCGCACGATCCGAGCGCCACCACTACTCTCGACCGTTCGCGAAGCTGTTTCAAGTGCGTAATGTCGCTATCCGTGAGCGGACTGCCCTCGACAAAGGTGATATCATATAAATCAAACTCATGATCTCTCTCTTCAAACAACCGAAAATTCACCACGTCAATCTTTTTTTGCAACGCCAAAAATCGCATCGGCGCGTCCAGCACCGCGACGCAACAACCTTCACAGCTGGTCAGAGAAACAATGGCGATTTTCATTCGCTTCATATATACTTTGCCTCTTGCAAAAATTTGTAATCAAATACCGGCCCATCCTTGCAAACATACCTTGTCCCAATGGCGCAGTGCTGGCACACACCGACGCCACAGTGCATTCTTTTTTCCAGCGAGAAGAAAATATCTTCCGGCTTTACGCCCTTGCCGACCAACTCCTTGGCGACGAAAGGATACATCGCTTCCGGCCCGCAGACAAAAACCAAAGCGTTTTTCAGCAACGCGCTCTTCTTGATCAAGTCGGTAACAAAACCTTTTTCATCATTAAATTCCGGTAATGCTTCTTTCTCAAAGATTATTTTCAAATCATGCTTTTTTTTAATTTTTTCCAACTCGGGCGCAAACACCAGCGCCTCCTGCGTGCCGCAACCGATTAACATTTGAATTTTTATGTCTTGACGCTTTTTATTTTCTTCATAAACGCTACGTAACGGAACAAACCCGCACCCGCCGCCGATCAAAATCAAATTTTTGTTTACTTCGGGAAAGCCATTGCCAAATGGACCGCGCACACAGACCGTGTCACCGACATTCAACGTGTTTAATTTGCGCGTCAACTCACCCACCGCGCGGATAGTCAAACGGAAATGTTTTTTCGCTTCATTCGGATTAGAAGAAATCGATATTGCACACTCGCCAAAACCAGGCAAACCAATCATCATAAATTGACCGGCCAAAAATGCAAACAAGTTCTGATTTTTCAATTTCAAATCAAACGTTTTGGTATTGGCATTTTCCACGACCACCCGCGCCACCTTTGCCGGAAATAATTGATATTGATTATGCATACTCAACACAACAAACGCATATGCCCGTCTCAAACAACATGTGGCCCAGCCCGACCATCCCACTCGGACTGCTCGCGGTAGGGGAATTATGTCTTGGCGGACGGCCGGCCTCGTCGCCCCACCAAGCGGGGCTCCTCGGCCTTATTAATTTGAAGAAGCCTTTTTTGTTATTAATCTTTGCAAATTCCTAGCAATATTAATTCCCACCGGACATGTCTTATAGCACCTCATGCAACTAACACAACCGAAGTAACTTAACTCCTCGGGGATGCGCACGAACTTATGAAAGTACCAAAAATATAATTTCTTCTCCAGCGTGTTCAAATCCTTGTGACCGCCGACAACTTTCGAAAACTCCGGATAAAAACAGCTCGCCCACTGCCGCATTTTTTTCACTTGATCAAGCTCCGGCTCGTCGACTTCATCAAAGCAAAAACACGTCGGACAAACAATCGAACACTTGCCGCAGGCCAAACAAATTTCTGAAAGTTCTTGCCACAGGTGATGGCCATCATTCTTTTCAACGGCCGCCCGATTCACCGCTATGCGCGGATCAATCCCCTTTTCCGGTTGCAATCCGGCGAACTCGATGTTTTCATAATCCTTGATGCCGGCCGATTCAAGCAACCTCTGTCCTTTTTGCGAACCGGAAAAAAACAGTAAACTGCCGTTCTTTTGTTTCTCAATAAAAACGTCAAAGATGATATGCTCCAAAACATTTTCTTCGTACGCCTGATGGAACACTTTATACTTACGAAAGTCGTCTTCAATCCCGTTCGTAAAACCAACAACATAAATGTTTTGCCTGCGCTCTTGATAATAAAAATCTTTTTCAAACACATGTTCAAATAAAGTGAAAGCTTGCAAGTCAAGTACGTTCATAGCCAACGCCACGGTCGGCGGCACGCTCGGGTCAACCGTTTTGAACTCGGCGCGCTTGGTTTCAAACAAAACTTCTCGCGATGGCAGAAAAATCGACTTGAACGAATTTGCCGGAATTTCGCCCGACCAATCAACCTCTTTCACTGAATCGACTTTACCAACAAAAATTCCGCCCACCTTTTTCACCGGCGCAAAAACCGAATAATTCGCCAAAAGTTTGGCGACGAACTTGTTGAGATTAGCTTGTTTCATACTGCGACTATTATAACACAAATCGGCGCGAACGACATCTTTACATGTGAATATAAAAGCTCCTTGGAGAAGGAGCTTTTATGTTTCTACAGACCAGGGCTGGCAAAAGCCGCCATGGCGCTTTGACCGATCCAGAACAAGGCATAACCACCGGCGCAATCAAGAAAAAAAGCGAACGAAGAGACTTGCCATACAAACGTCACGAGAACTGCGAGCTGGATAACCGATAGAAGCAAATACGTCTTTCCCTGAAGACTTTCGATTTCTCGCGCTGATCTTTTTCCGAGAAAACACGGAAGAACAGCGATGGTAAAAACAATAATCAACGCCGAAACTATTAACAAAACCGAATACATATCCATCATGATCGCCCCCTTTGTGCCATGTCAAGTGAACAAAGATCATCACGAAAGAACCATATCACGCTCGTTGCTTTATGGCAAGCAATACCAATCAACATTCCCACTCAAAGCACAAAAAAGCCAGCACGTGGCTCTTTTATATTTAAAACTATTTCTTCTTCGCCTTTTTCACTTTTTTTACCTTCCTAACTTGGCAGCAGCATCCACATGACATAGGATTTGGTATTTATTTTTTAAGCGATTTGTTTATAGCACGGCCGGTTTTAGTCCTTCATCCGCCCAGATGTACACGCCCTCCACTCGCAACAAGTAAATCACTTCTTCCGCAGTCAACACTGCAGACAAGTTGGCAAAAGCGGGATACTCGTTTTTTACTTTTGACCAATCCACGCCCGCTTCGGCAAAAACATCACGCTTGGCCTTCGCGACTTGCGCCCGATAGTTCGCCAGCCAAGCATCAGTCGCCTGACCATCCACCTTGTCGCTTTCCGCCGGTTTTGCATCTATGCCGAAAACCTCATTATTGATCCCAATCGTATACATATTGCCATTCGGATTATTAAAATCCTCCAGCGACATATCAAGCAATGCCTTGTTCGCGTGTTTTTGCAAATCAATCACAATCGCGTCTCGCGCCTGGCGCTCTGGGACGATACTGCAAGCAGACAAAGTAAAGGCCAGAATAAAAACAACGATAAATTTCATGATGGGTTGCATAATTATTTTTAGTTAGTCCCTATTTGATATTTTAAACCCTCCCATCTTTTTGCGCAAGCGCTTCAACTTCAACAACGCCGCCGGCTTTACGGTCAGGTCTCCGTACTTGTCATTGATTTCATCGAGATAAGGCAAAAGCCGCGCTTTCTTGCGATCAAGATGCCACAGCGACTGCTGTTTTGTTTCGCCAACTAAATTACTGGCGTAAATACCGACCAAGCGCACCGGCTCTGGCAAACGGAAGCGGCGAATACTTTCCTCCCCGAACTTAAAAAGCGCCGCACCGTCGCTAATCCCCTCCCGCCACGTGTGGCGAAAATAGTGGCCGGTGAAATCACCGAAACGTAAATAAACAACAACCGTCCGGCCGCCAAGCTCAAGCCGGCGCAACTCTCGGCCCACCTGTTCGGCCAAATGCATAAGAACCGCCAAAACTTCTTCCTTGTTAAAAGTGTTGCCGGGCAAAGTGTAAGACCGGCCGACAGACTTCGCCCCCGGCGCTTCGAAATAAGGAACCACCGGCAAATCATCAAGGCCGCGCGCGATGTTAAATAAATTTTGGCCGCAAACGTTACCAAACACTTGTTGCAAACACGGCAAAAAACGTTCACGCAAATTCGTCACGGTGCCAACACCGAAATCCAAAAGCCGCTTTTCCAGTCGCCGACCGATGCCGCAAAAATCGGTCAACTTCGCCGCGTTCAAAACGGCCAGCTTGTTTTCCGCATCAATAAAGAAAAGACCGTCCGGTTTGGCCAAATCAGAAGCGAGCTTCGCGAGCAACTTATTTTCGGCAACGCCGATGGAACACGTGACGAATTCGCCGATTTGGTTTTTGATGTCTTGTTTTATTTTTCCCGCCAGCGCCGTTGCTTGTTCGAGGGTCTTAACATAACCGGACAAGTCAAGAAACGCCTCGTCAATACTGAACACTTCGACCATTTCCGTGTATTTTTTAAAAATCTCCATCACTTGCCGCGACACAAATGCGTATTTGTCTCCGTCCGGCTCGACAAAAATAATTTTCGGAAAAATTTTCTTCACCTCAAAAGGTAGCATACCGGTTTTGATGCCTAATTTTTTCGCCTCTTTCGATGAAGCAACGATTACAGATCGTGAACCCTCTTTTCCCGAAACAACGATCGGACGACCGCGCAGAGAAGCGTTAGTTTGCTGTTCGACGGAGGCGAAGAAGGAGTCCATGTCGATGTGGAAGATGAAGCGCATATGAGAGAAAGGCATACGAGGGAATGGCATGTGGGGGGAGGGCAGATG
>Ga0208373_1001209_pt1 | contig 36030 bp, 34 predicted proteins | sample RifOxyC2_FD_184036 | JGI IMG/M metagenome (GOLD analysis project Ga0208373, IMG submission 184036) | Soil microbial communities from Rifle, Colorado - Rifle Oxygen_injection C2 (SPAdes) | ecosystem: Environmental > Terrestrial > Deep subsurface > Rock core/Sediment | place: Rifle, Colorado... | reverse complement strand
AAAAAAATTTATTTAGAAATTCGGGCGATTAGCTCAGCTGGTTACCCGCCCGAACGTACCGACTTTAAGGAAATTTAAATATTATTTTGTTCGTTCGGTACGGGCGGGGAGCGCTACACTGATAATATAGATGTCCGTGGTTCAAGTCACATAAAAACTAAAATCTATTAATGTTTCATGTCTACATACTAGAAAGTTTAAAAGACAAATCACAATATGTTGGTTTCACACAAAATCTTGATTTAAGACTTAATTATCATAATAATAAAAAAGTAAAATCTACAAAATCTAAAACCCCTTGGAAAATTATTTATACAGAAAAATTTGATACAAGAATTGAAGCTAGGAGTAAAGAAAAATATCTAAAATCTGCTACTGGAAGAAAGTTTAGAAAAAATTTATTTAGAAATTCGGGCGATTAGCTCAGCTGGTTAGAGCGCTACACTGATAATGTAGAGGTCCGTGGTTCAAGTCCACGATCGCCCACCATAATGTCTTCACTCACTTTTATTTAAAAATTCGGACGATTAGCTCAGCTGGTTACCCGCCCGAACGTACCGACTTTAAGAAAATTTAAATATTATTTTGTTCGTTCGGTACGGGCGGGGAGCGCTACACTGATAATGTAGAGGTCCGTGGTTCAAGTCCACGATCGCCCACCATATTCATCAAACCTACTATTAAATACTTTTTCCCTCAATGGACTTCCCTTTCCAAAATCTTCAATCTCAAATTTCCATAATTACAGGCTCAAATAGCGACTGGAAACAAATTATGCCAGGAATTGAAATTTTAAAAAATTTAGCCATTCCAAAAGATAAAATCGAAGCTGGAGTTGCCTCAGCTCATAGAATCCCAAAAGTAATGCATGCGGTTATAGATTCAGCCGATGAAAAAAATTTTCCAGTAGTAATAATTACCGCGGCTGGAGCAAGCGCGCATTTACAAGGAACATTCGCCTCACAAACAATAAAACCAGTAATTGGAATTACAGTTAAAGGATCAATTATGAATGGATGCGATGCTTTTTTATCTCAAATCAGAATGCCAGGAGGCTGTCCATTATCAGTTGCTCCGGGCAATGGCGAACAAAGCGCGCGAAATTCTGTTTTAGCCGCCTTATCAAATTTAGGAGTTAAAGATAAATTTTATTTAGAAAAACTCGCTAAATTTTATGCTGTTCCATTGCCGGCAAGTAAAAATCCAAAAATTAACATCTATGCCAAAAAACATTTAGAAATAATAAAAAATCAATTAGCTGAATTTGAATATTTTGATTTTGAAATAAAAGAAACTCACGCTGATCTCTTAAATAATCCTTTGCTAAGTATAATCGAAGTTTGCGGTCAAGAAGAAATGGAACAAATTGAACATGGCATCAAAGAATATCAAAACCAACATTTAGGTCCAATTTTGCTTTATTTTGACGAACTGGATGATGAAAAAATGATCCATTTACATCAAAAATTCGTCGCAAATTTCGATACTCACGCGGTATTAATTTCATTCGGCAAAGCAGGAGCAGAGAATGCGGCCTTACAAGCGCTCCGAATTATTGGAAATGGAGACAACGAAATGAGTAGCAAATTAAAAACTTTTGCAAAAAAACAAAGTCAAAAAGTTTTGGAAACTAGTGCTGAATTTAAATATTAGTAGATTGGTTTCCTTTTTCATAAAATATGTCCGAGCTTTCCATTATTTCTCAAATAAATAAAAGCTTTCAAAATTTTGATCTGCAACTGATTAAAGGCATCGGCGATGATTGCGCGATTATTGATAGAGGGAAAAATTATGAAATCATTAGCACTGATATGTTTATTGAAGGAGATCATTTTTCTCTAAAATGGAGTTCAGCAAAACAAATCGGCATTAAATGTTTCGAAGCCTCAATAAGCGATATAGCGGCTATGGGTGGAGCCCCAAAATACATCCTAGTATCACTCTGTTTATCGCCAAAAGTAGATGAAATCAAATTCATAAAAGACTTTTACCAAGGAATTAAAAAAAGAATGAATTTTTGGAACAAAAAACTACGAATCACATTAATCGGTGGCGATCTAACTCATGGCGACCTAGTCTGTATCAACCTAACTGTTATCGGCGAAGTAGAAAAAAAATACTGCATCCAAAGATCCGGAGCCAAAGAAGGCGATTTAATTTGCGTTACTGGAAATCTAGGTGCTTCTTTTGCAGGTTTAGAATATTTAAGAAAATTTGGAAAAAATACGAATCGACAATTTTTAAAAAACCATCTTGAACCTTCTTCTCGTTTAGATGCTGGATTAATTTTAAAAAATTATGCTTCAGCAATGATCGATATTTCTGATGGTTTAGCCTCAGAAGTCAGGCACATCTGCGATGAAAGCAAAACCGGAGCCATAATTTACAAAGAAAAAATTCCGCTTTCAAAAACTACAAAAGAAATGGGATTTTTTTTGAAAAAAGATCCATATAAATGGGCATTATCAGGTGGTGAAGATTTCGAATTATGTTTTACAATCTCAAAAAAAAATTATCAAAAATTAAAAATTAAATCCCAGATCAAATCTGAAACAAAATTAAAAATTTTTCAAGTTGGTCAAATTACCCCAAAACTCCAAGGCCTACACCTAATCTCAAACGGTAAAAAATCTCCTTTACCTCAAGGATACGATCATTTCTCAAAGTCATAAGGATCTTGTATTATCTTGTAAATAGTTCTAAACTTTTGCCTAGAAAAAACTTTCGTCTTTATTCTTTGTCTTCATTTTATGAAAATTACAAAATTTTTCTTAACCTTCACTTTATTATTTACTTTAATTCTTGCGGCAGGCTGTAAAGAGTCTATTTCCGAAAACGGAGAAACCGATATCGCAACAAGACTTAATCAATCAAAAATTCAAAACATAAAAAATGATATCAAAAAGACAGAAGAGGAAAACGCCGTACTTTATACTTTATTAGTTAATAATACTGAAACTTGTGATATTGAAAGCTACAAAGCTTTAGCAACTACAAATGCTGAAGGAGATGCGACGCTTGCTAAAGAAATTAATTTAATAACTTATACCTTACTTAATCAATTCATGACCGAGGAAAATATTGCAAAATTAGATGTTAATCCTGCAGAATGTTTAGTCACAGCTTTTCCAAGAACTGACAAAATTGCTCTTCAATCAATGAGACAGCTAATCAAAGACGATATGGAAGTGATGTTTGAAGAACGAGGTTATGATCAAATCGTTTTTGATATTCCAACAAATTGCGAAGAATTGAAAACGCTTGTTGAAGAAAAATTTGATAGTGAATCTGCAGAAATAGCTTATGAAAATTGTTTAGCAAAACAAGACCAATCAGAATCTTCAGAGCAAGATGAAAAGGAAACTTATGACAGCACAAACGCAACTTGTAATATTGATCCAATGGTTAAAAGCTGTTCTCCATCAATGAGCGCAACTGAATATACTAAATATGCTATGAACTACATAACGCCAAATAATGCCAAAGTACAAGAAGTAGCCAGCCAATATAATGATATTGAATCTCTTTATAAATTTATGCAAAAAAATCACTGGCAATCAGATACAACTTTATTTGGATGTGATGATTATTTTGAGACTCCAGAACAATTTTTGAAAGACTCCCCTACTTTTTCCACAAATATGATTTGCGAAGATAATACCGGTGATTGCGACGACCAAGGAAATACTTTTGCTTCTCTAATTATCGCCTCAGGCCTATATCCAGAAGATCATGTCCGAGTGGCTTTAGGCACGGTAAAATTTGGTCGCGGACCAATGGCTATTGGCGGTCATTTATGGACTGAAGTATGGACAGGTGAATTTTGGATGCCGATAGACGCAACCTATGGAGATGTATGTTATGATGACGGAACCTGTTACACCTACGAAAATGACGAATTAGGAACTTATGATTACTATAAATATGCAGAGTTCCCTGTTCTTGAATATTGGGGAGTAGCTAATCATAAATATTACTATTCATTTGAAAATGGCGAAGGCACTGCTCCTGATTATTGGCAAGAAGGCGCAAAGACAGTATATGATCTTTGATTTATTCAAAAAGTTCCGCATGGCTCCCAATTCTTTCGAAAATAACATAATTCTCTCCAAATTCATATATTAAAAGCCAATCTGGTTCGATATGACATTCTCGTTTATTCTTAAATTTACCTTTTAATTTATGATCTTTATATATGTCAGGTAATTTTTCTCCTTGTATTAAAAAAGTCATTAATATACTCCTACGCTTTAATAATTTAAAATTGTATAATGCTACGTAGCTTTATAATATTGTTTATTTACCTTATAAAATAAATAATATAAGCTTCGGAGCATATACTACTTAATTTTAAAATTTAAAAGCGGAGTAGTATAATTTTAATTTATCAATTTTTTGATTTGATTGTTTAAATTTTTTAAGTTCTTTTTTGAATTGCTTCCTAAAAATTATTTGTTTCATATTTCAAGCTTTTTAAAAAAATCTCCCAAATCCTTACATTTAACGAGATTTTCTCCTCTGTCGGTCTCTTCAAAAGCTTTTTTAGTCTTAACATTAAGTTTATGATTATACCCATAAGAGCAAACATAATCATCCTCATCCTCATCTTTAACTCTAAGCTCAAAAGGAAATCCTTTTTTTAATTTAACTCGTTTATAAAACATATTTATAGCTTGGCTTTCTGTTACGCCAAGTTCTATAAAAATCTCTTCAACATCGCTTTTTAATTGCGGGTCAATTCTTGCTCTTATCATAGCCGTTTTTTTTATTTTAATTACTGACATAAAAATCAAAAATTATAATACACTTAGAACATAAATATTGTATCTCATTCAAAATACAAATGCAAGAAAATTAAGCAAAATACCCTTCCCTTTCTTTCCCAAATTCTTCAAACTTTTTTCGCAACTTTGGATACTTCTCTAAATCCGGATCAATTTTAATAAATTTTTCAGCCGCGGATCTAGCTTTTTCAATTAATTTACTGTCACTTAAATTCGCCATTTTTAGATCTGGAATGCCACTTTGCTTAACACCATAAACTTCTCCTGGTCCGCGCAATTCTAAATCTATTTCAGATAATTTAAAACCACTAGCGTGCTGAACCATCGCTTTAAGTCTTTTAATATTATTCACACTATCTGAATCTGTGAATAAAAAGCAATATGATTGATGCTCTCCTCTGCCAACCCGCCCTCGGAATTGATGTAATTGCGATAGACCAAATCGTTCCGCTCCTTCAATCAACATAATTGAAGCATTCGGAACGTCAATTCCGACCTCAATAACTGAAGTTGAAACTAAAATATCAATATGGCCATCAGAGAATTCACTCATTACTTGATCTTTTTCCTGCGGTAAAAGTCTTCCATGCAATAAACCTAATCTTAAATTTGAAAAAAACTGCTCTTTTAAACGCTTAAACTCTTCAGTAACCGCTTTGAAAGCTAATTTATCTGATTCGTCAATCAAGGGACAAATAATAAAAACCTGCCGACCTTTTTTGACCTGCTCTTCAATCCATCGATAAGCATCCTGCCTTTTGTGTTCAGGGACAATCCTAGTGATAATTTCTTGTCTTCCGGGTGGCATTTCATCAATTACCGAAATATCCTGATCTCCATAAATTGTTAAAGCTAAAGTCCTTGGAATCGGTGTTGCCGTTAAATACAAAAGATGCGGATGACCAAATTGCGCTAAATATTCTCTTTGTTTTACGCCAAATCGATGCTGTTCATCAACAATAGCTAAAGCTAAATTTTTAAAATCAACATGTTCCTGAATAAGCGCATGAGTCCCAATCACAATATCAGTTAGCCCCAATTTCATGTTTTCAACAATCGATTTTTTTTGTTTCTGGGTAAAAGATCCGACAAGCAGTTCAACTCGAATATCAAAAGAATTAAATAATTTTGAAAAAGTTTTGTAATGCTGTTTAGCCAAAACTTCTGTTGGAACCATCACGCAAACTTGTGGTCTTTCATAATTTTTTAAATTTTCATTACTCAAAATTGCTAAAAGCGATCCTGCGGCCGCCACCACTGTTTTTCCTGACCCAACGTCGCCCTGAATCAAACGCAACATTGGATACGGCTTTTTCAAATCAGCCAAAATTGCTTCCAAAGCTTTGGTTTGCGCGTTAGTGAACTTAAAAGGTAATTTAACTAAAAATTTAGCTAAAAGTTTTTCACTAATTAAAATTTTATCACGATTTTCAGTCAGCCAAGACATCTGCCAATCTCTCTTTTTTTGCAAAGCTCGAAACTGTAATATAAAAAGCTCATCGAATCCTAATCTTTCTCTCGCTTTTCCCAAACTTTCCTCACTATCAGGATAATGAACTTGCTTTACAGCCTCCTTAAAAGAAAGCAGATCATTTTCATCTAAAATATTTTCCGGCAAATATTCTTCAAAAAAATCAGCTAGATAAAGAATTGGTTGAATTTTTTCTCTCAGCCACTTTGATGAAATTTTATATTTTGAATCTTTAATATCAGCTTGATAATATTTCGGTACAATCCTGCCTGTTTGCACTTGCTCATCTTTTACTTTTTCAAATTTTGGCGAAGAAAAAACGGCTCGGCCCTGGTTCATTTTAATTTTTCCAGTTAAAATTATTTCATCTCCACCTTTTAATTGCTTACTAATATAAGTCTGATTAAACCAAGTAGCTTCAATTGATCCGGTTTTATCAGTAAGTAAAGCAGTAGTAAGAGCCATTCCATTTTTCACATACCGCGTCGAAATATTGCTAATCACTCCTTTCACCACATTAACTTCATCCAAAGACAACTCAATAATAGTACGAAAATCACTCTCATCCTCATATCCACGGGGGAAATACAAAAGCAAATCAGCCACCGTCAAAATCCCCATCTCTTTAAGCTGTTTTATATGCTGATTTGTGGTTCGAATAACTTTTGATAAAAGAGTTTGGAGCATAGGTTGCTTTTTTAAATTCGTCATTTAACATAATACATATTTTTGATACTAAATTTAACAGAAAATTACTATTTAACGTATCGTTATTCTATTTTAAATAATGTTTAAAAAAATTTATTGTAGCTGGGCGATTATTATTTGCAGTAAATTGATACGATTTTAAATGATCTGTACTACGATTACCACTTTCAAGTCTTTTCCCTTTTTCGACATAATCAATATAAAATTGGATATCCTGAATATCCTTAATAGAAAGTTTATGCCTTGAAAAAAACATAGAAACGGTTTTTTGTTTCTTTTGAACAATTTCAGAAAGTTCTTTATAGTTCATTTAATGAAATTCTACATTACAACGAGAGTATAATGTATTAATGTAGAATTTATAAATTGAAATTTATTCGTTTTTGCTTTTTTATAGTGTGTAGGGGGGTAAAGAGTAAAAAAGCATTACTATTTTTAACCCCTTTAAAATTTCTTTACATATTACCTCTAGATGTCCATTTTAATTCTTCTATTAATCCTAATCCACTGGCTAAACTATATAAATGTCTAAAATTCATCCCACCTAATATAGTTACGATACTAATTTGGTTTTATTCCCTTTATACTTATTAATATTTCCTATTAAAAAATATCTAAAAACTAAAAATCAGATGATCCCTAACTCTCTAAGAGAGTATGCTGCTTCTGTTTTTCGTCTATCTGAAATTAGTCTTCTAGTAGTAAATGATTCTCTTTCTGGTGTTGCCGCCCAATTCATTAATTTATCAGCAAAATGATCTCTTCCATTTGCTCTAAATAATTGAGCATACGCTTCTCTTACCTCTTGAGTTAGCCCCCTTTTTCATTAAACTGCAATATTGAGCTTGAAACCAAGCTTCTGCTTTTCTATTATCACCATGAGCCTCTCTATTTAAAAATTGTTCAAATTCTGAAGGAGCTTGTATATCCATAAAATTTCGTATCATAAATCTTTGTTCATCCGTAAGGTCTTGTTCATTCGTATTTTGTTTATTCATAAAGTATAAATTATTACTAAATTTAAGAGAAATATAGTTTAACTTGTCTTTTTAAATAAGTCAACTTTTTCTTGCGTAAAAACTCACTAACCGGATCAAGCGAAAAATAGTTTGAATTTTTTTGTAAATTCATAAAAGATTAATTTAAAATAGCTTTAAATAAATACTAATTAAGATAAAGAATCCTCTCCGTCTCCCCTTTCTAAAAAGGGGAGAGTCTATGAAATGCTTTTTATTTATTATGAATGATAATGATGAACTTATAAAATGTAAGAAATAATTGATTTAAAAATACTCAAATTAACAAACAATAAAATATTGAAAAATTTTAATTAAATTTATAAAAAGATAAAAGAATTTTTTTAGATTCCCTCCTTTATTTAAAAAAAATTAATTTATTTAGATAATCAAAGATAAATTTAAAACCAAAAATGTAAAAAGGCTTGTCCTCGACTCGATTGGGGAAGAGGCAGGGCGGATTCTTTTAATGAACTACTTAATATTTTTCTTCAAACTATTTTTCGCTTGATCCTAAAAAAGCAGTGAGCAGTTACAAAAAAAATGATTTACATTTAAATTTATGTTATAATTATAAGATTTAAAACAAAAAAATGTCTAATGATCTTCAACAAGAGTTTGCAGAATTATCAACAGTGCAAGATGAGAAACTAAAAGTGCAGGAAAATGATTTTAGTCAATTAAAAGATGCTGAGTCTAAAATGGTAAAAGAAGCGCTAGATATTTTAACAATAGCTAAATCTACTGACAATCCAAGACAAACAATTTTGAAAGCGATTGCTGAATACGCTAAAGCTAAAAACATTCCAGTTCTTGGCGCGAAAGTTGAAGTTTTACAATATCTTTCTCCTGAATGGAAAAAAGAAGTTGATAGAGAAGTAAGAAAGTATTTAGCGCAAAATAATCTATTTGAGATTGTGCAATTGCCTCAAGGAGATCCGAGAAGAACTGAATATATAGAAAATTTAAAAATATTGAATCAAGAAGGATACGCTGATTATCTTGTTTTTGCTATTCATCATGTAGATAAGCCTAAACAAATAGAGGGTATTTTAATATATCACGAACGATTTCTTGCGAATATAAAAAAAGAATTTGAACAAGAAAATAAAGATCAATCATTTTCTGAAAAAGAAAAATATGTATTTGGAAATAGTTTCCCTGAAGCAAAGAAATACTTTGAGGATTTAAAAATAAAATCGCCTAATGATTATAATTATGCGATAAAAATTGCTTGGCAAAATTTATTTTTTGCTAAAAAAATTAAGCAAACATATCCAAATCTTGATTGTGATGAAATCACTTTAATTTTACAAAAATTAGTTCAAGTGAACGGATTACAAATCGGCGATTATATTCAAAGTGATGGGCATGTATCATTAAAACTTGATGGTTTTCCTCTGGTTTTGGATATGTATGATAGCAAAATTCGATCTATTATTGAATTTGGGAAACAAGTAGGTTATAAAGGTAATTATTTCGGAAGTTATTATTTACAAAGCAAAGAAGGATATTATTTGGCTGTATATAGCAGTGAAGAAAATGATTCTCCTAAACAGATTCTCGGGTACAAAAAATCTATGGGCGATAATCTTACTTTAAACACTAATATTAGTAATCTTTTATATGATCTTTCGTATGACTTATTTCAATTAATAAAATCCTTTTCTATTCCATTAAAAATAAAACTTTATGAATTGATGTTAGAAATAAATCCAAATGATGCTAATGCTCATTATAATTATGCACTTTTACTTAACGAATTAGAAAGGAATGAAGAAGCGGAATTTCATTATTTAAGCGCTCTAAAAATAAATCCAAATGATGCTGATACTCATTATAATTATGCGCATTTACTTTATAATTTTGAACGTTATAAAGAAGCTAGAGAACATTTGGGAAAATATAAAGAACTTATAGGGCAAAAAGACGCATATTATAATTATTTAAATGATTTATTAAAACAAAAAAATTTTTAATTTAATTTTAAAATAAATATGTCTGACTTATTACTTCTTGGTCTCAAAACTGAACGAAAAAATAAACAATTAAAACGATTGAGAGATTTTAGAAAGATCTTGTTGTTAAAAATTGAAGAAAAAGAAGAAAAAGATGCTGAGAAATTATTAAAACAATTATAGGACTTGTAACGAAATAATTTTCTATTTCACCAAATACACAAACTTTCTTTTTCCAAGTTGTAAAAGTTTCTTATCCTCTTTTTCTAATTTTAATTCAAAGTTTATATCGGAAATTTTTTCACCATCAATCCTCACTCCCCCGCCCTCAATCGCTCTTTTAGCTTCCCCCTTCGAACCACAAAATCCGACTGCCACCAAAATCTCCTGAACGCGCGAATTCAAATTCGCGCCTCCCTCTTCTCTTCCCTCAAGCTTAAATTCCCCTATCTCATCAGGCAATCCTCCTTTTTTAAAAATCTCATCAAATTCTTCTCTTGCTTTCAAAGCCTCATTTTCGCCATGATAAAGTTTGGTAATCTCAAAAGCGAGCCTAGCCTTAACATCTCTTGGATTTTTACCAGCTTTCAATTCTTTTTCAAGATCTTTAATTTCATCTAAAGGCACTTCTGTCGCTAACTCAAAATAATTCAAAATCACATTATCTGGAATAGACATTGTTTTGCCATACATCTCTTTTGCAGAGTCCAAAATTCCGATGTAATTACCTAAAGATTTTGACATTTTTTCTTTACCATCAAGTCCCACCAAAATCGGAACTGTTAAAACATTTTGCGGTTTAACCTCAAAAGATTTCTGAATCGGTCTAGCCGCCATCATATTAAATAATTGGTCCGTCCCGCCGATCTCAACATCAGCTTTTAAAGGAACGCTGTCATATCCCTGCATCAAAGGATACATAAACTCAACTAAATTTATTTCTTTATTAGCTTTCATTCTCTCCTGAAACATATCTCGCTCCAACATTTGAGCAACAGTAAAATTTCCAGCTAATTTCAAAACTTCAGCAAAAGTCATTCCTTCAAGCCAATCCGCATTGTAAACAATCTCAAATTTACTAACATCTAAAACTCTTTTCGCTTGTTTTAAATAAGTCTTAGCATTTTCCATTACCTCCTGCTTTGTCAAAATTTTTCTAGTTTGCGATTTACCGGTTGGATCGCCAATTTGAGCGGTAAAATTCCCAATCAAAAAAACTATTTGATGACCAGCGTCCTGAAATTGTTTTAATTTACGTAAAACTACTGCATGACCGAGAGTCAAATCAAAACCAGTTGGATCAATCCCTAATTTAATTCGAAGCTTGCGCGAAGACCAAAGTTCAGCCTCCAAATCTTCCCGAACATTGATTTCAGCTACTCCTCGATTCAAAATCTCATTAATTAATTTAGCTTTTTTTCTAAATTCATCTTTATCAATTTCAGGCAAATCAGTTGATAAATTTTCTTTATTCAAAATATATCGGCTAATTTCTCCGCCAACCGTGCTATCTATTAAATTACAAAGCTCATCCATAATATTTTTAAGTTCTTCATCGTTTTTACCTAAAGCTTCAATACGAATCAAAACATTTTGCGTGCATTTTTGAACTTTTTTATGATCACTCTGTTTCCAAACCCAATTTCGGCACAAAATTTCTTTTTCATCCGCAAAAACAACTTCACCATCATCGCAATTTTCAAAATCTTGTTTTCCAAGCGGTACAAATTTATCATCTTTTTTGGCAAACCTAATTTCAAAATTATCCCCAGCCCGATCCAAATCATAAGCTCCAATTGGAGTCATATATTCAAGCGAAACTGTATTATAAACATCAACCATCGGACTTAAAGGTTTAATCCACTTTTGATCTTTAACAATTCTTTTCAGCATATTTTCAATTGAAGAAGTGTATTTCTTTGAATTCATCCCAACTTTTTCAAAAACCCTCTTCCAATTCGCAATTTCTTTAATATTTTCAATATCTTCAGGCTGATATTTCTTCTGTAAATCCTCCTGAATCATCTGAAATCGTTCTTGCAAATTAGAATAATCAGCAAGATTATCAATTCCCTGCACCACCAAAACGCCGACTTTCATATCAAGAAATTTATCCAAAAGTGCTTTTTGTATAGAAATTTTCATAAAAAAAACTTAAAACTTAAAACTGTTCTAAATTTATAACAGAACTAATAAATTTGAAAGCTTTTCGTTACAAACTACGATAAAAATTCTCTCTAGTCCCAACAGCAATCACAATAATATTATCGATTATTTTGTATGCGATTCTGTATTGAACAGACTGAAACGAAAAATGATGTGAATAAATATCTTGTAATTTATTTCTTAATTTTTCCGCTTTATAAGGATTTTTTTGGATATTTAAAATTTCTTGCTTTATCTTTTCTTTCAAAGGCTTATCAGCATTTTTAATAAATTTATAAGCCTGACGTAAAAATATTACTTCCATAAAAAAACTATAAATAAAATATCACACACCAATTATTCAAAAGTTTCATCAAAAGTATAAGCTTCACCTGTATTCAAATAATGTTGAAATTCTTCCAAAATAAATTCTTCTTCTTTTCTTTTCAAAAAAGCATTAGCATCAAAATAATATTGAATCGCTTTATTAACCAAAGCACTTCTATTCCTAGCATTTTGTAACTTTTGCCAATTATTTTCCGTAAATGAAATAGTAGATCTTGCTACTGCCATAAAATAAATTTAGATGATTACGATTATATCATATCGTAATACTATATTTTTTACAATAAGAAACTTTACAATGCCAAAATCTGCCGCAATCTATAAATCGGCAATCCAACAACATTAAAAAAATCTCCATCAATTTTTTTCACAAAAAGCGCACCTTTACCTTGAATAGCATAACCTGCGGCTTTATCCTGCCACTCATTTTGATCAAGATACCAATCAATATCAGCCTTAGTCATTTTTCCAAAAGTAATATCAGTTTTTTCATACTCAATAACTTTTTTCAAAATTTTTCCGACTTTCAAAAAAATCACACAAATTCCAGAATAAACTTGATGTGTTGTGCCAGACAAAAGCGAAATCATCTCTCTCGCCTGCTCTCTATCCCTCGGCTTTTCCAAAACTCTGCCCTCGCAAAATCCTATCGTATCAACGCCAATAATTGCAATATCATCATTTTTCATAAAATTCGAATCTCGAATCTCGAATCTCGAATCACCATTTTTCATTATCTTCATCACTTTACCCTCCGCGTGCTTCATCACCAACTCTTCAGGTTTTAAATGCTTTTCAAACATTTCTTTATAATCACTCGATATAACCTCAAAATCAAATCCAGCTGATTTAAGCAGTTCAATCCTCCTCGGTGATTTAGAAGCAAGAATAATTTTCATAAAAAAAATTTTGAAAGCGACAATTCCTATTGTCACCAATTTTCCTATTCTCTATTCCCAAAAGCAATCAAATTCTCCAACTTCTTCTCCGCCTCGCCATTTTCCAAAACCTCCCTAGCCATTTCTATCCCTTTTTCCCAAGAAGAAACTTTTTTACAAACTTTTAAAACTGCCGCGGAATTCAAAAGCACTATATCTAATTTCGCTCCTTTTTCTTTCCCAGCTAAAATATTGCGCAAAATTTCTGCATTTTCTTCAGGATCGCCACCTTTCAAATCTTCAACTTTTGCTCTTTTAAAACCAAAATCTTCAGGCTTAATTTCATATTCCATAATTCGGCCATTTTCCAATTCAAAAACTTGCGTTGGACCAGTAGTGGAAATTTCATCCAAACCATTTCCATGAACAACCATAGCATTTTCAAAACCCAAATTCTGCATAGTTTCAGCATAAATCGACAAAACATTTGGATCATAAACTCCAATGACCTGATATTTCACTTGAGCTGGATTAAGCAAAGGACCAAGTAAGTTAAAAATTGTCCGTGTTTTTAAAGTTTTTCGAATTGGCATCACATATTTCATCGCTAAGTGATATAAAGGCGCAAACAAAAATCCAATTCCAATTTCCTCAATAGATTTACAAACTTGATCAGGCGTTAATTCTATTCGCACGCCCAAAGATTTTAACACATCCGCACTGCCACTTTTTGAAGAAGCCGCTCTGTTCCCATGTTTCGCCACTTTTATTCCACAAGCAGAAACCACAAAAGCAACAGTTGTAGAAATATTAAAAGTACTGAAACCATCACCTCCTGTCCCACACATATCAACGCAAAAATCAACTTTCGGTGAAATTTTTAAAGCTTTTTCACGCATTATTTGAGCAAAACCAGTCAATTCATCCGCACAAATCCCTTTAGTCTGCAAAGCTATCAAGATTGAAGCAATTTCCAAATCAGTCATCTCTCCAGACATCATACTCAAAGCTAAATTTTTCGTTTCTTCTAAAGTTAAATTTTGACGATTTATGAGTTTATTTAAAAATTCTGTAATCATAATTTAATACTACCTTTTTTCTTCTTTTTTTCAAGAACGACAAAAATTTGACGACTCTAAAAAAAACCTCTAAACTCTCCTCGATCCCATCAACAAGCTAAAATCTAAAATCTAGATTCTAAATCGTATATGGGGGTTTATTTTCTCACTTTTTTCCACAATGCCAATCATTAAATCTGCCATCAAACGAGTGAAACAAAGCGCAGTCAAACAAAAAAGAAATTATATCATGCGTAGAAAACTTAAAACTGCAATCAAAGGCGTGATTGATGTTGTCAAAGCAAAAAATACTGAAGAAGGAAAAAAACTTTTAAATACTGCCTACAAAATTATCGACACAGCCGCAAAAAAACATATTATTCACCACAAAAATGCTGATCGCAAAAAATCAAGATTAGCAAAATTAGTAGGCAACATCGGTAAAACTCCGGCCAAAGAAGTAACAAAACCCATCAAAAAATCTACCAAGGCAAAAGCAAAAACTACAAAAAAATAGATTCTAAAAGTCTAAACAAAAATTTAATCTTTTTGAAACGCCTTCAAAATCTCCTCGGAAAATGCAATTTCTCCGCCCTTTTTAACTGTAGCAAAAGGAAGTCCGACCTTTCTTACCGACAAATACCTAAATTTCTCCCAAAAGACCCCTGATTGAAGGAAAACCTCATCATTTTTCTGAACAAACAAAGGCATTTTTCTGTTTTCACTAATTTGCTTAAAAAAATCTGGTAAAGCAAAATCACAATATTTAATAAATCGTTTAGCAAATTCCTTCTGCCTTTTATAAGGTAAAATCTCCCAAGCCCTCTTCTCATCAGACATTTTTCTTTTCAAAAATTTAGAATTTTGCCTGCCAGAACTTAGGGCTGGCCTGCCAGAACCTTGGGCTGGCCTGCCAGAACCTTGGGCTGGCCTGCCAGAACATTGGGCTGGCCTGCCAGAACTTAGGGCTGGAATATTCATCTTTTGCTTTCTTTTTTCTCCAACTAAATTCATATCAAACCGATCATCTTCCTTACTATATTTATATCGAGCTAATTGATTTCTTAGATTCTGATTCTGAGCTAAATCGTTACTAGCATCACTTTTCTTTTTCAAAATCAAAGCCGTAAAAAATCCTTCCATCTCTTCTTTATGCGGCCAAAATTTCTTGCTTTCTAAAACTTCAAAACTGGCCCCATAAATTCCTTTTAATTTTTTCAAGACCCCTTCATTTTCAAATTCATTTAAAGTACAAGTTGAATAAACCAATTGCCCGTCTTCTTTCAAAGCTTCAAAAGCAGAACATAAAATTTTCACCTGCATCCGAACAAAACCTTTTATATATTTAAGCGACCATTTTTTCATTACCTCTTCAGACTTAAGGAACATCCCTTCTCCACTACATGGCGCATCAACCAAAACTTTATCAAAACTTTTGGGATAATATCTTTGAAAATAAGATGGTTTTAAATTAGTAATCGCATAATTCCAAACACCAAGTCTTTCAATATTTTCTCTTAAAGCCGCTAACCGAGATAAAGAAATTTCATTAGCAATAACAAATCCTTTTACTCCTAATTTCTGAGCGATATGAGTGGTTTTACCTCCAGGCGAAGCGCACATATCAAGAACAACATCATCTTCCTGAACATCCAAAAGTTCTACTGGATACATTGAAGTTGCACCCTGAATATATCCACAACCATTCAAATGCGGCTCTGTACTGCCTAATGGTTTTTCAAAACTTTTTGGCAAAGTAACCCAAAATCCTTGCTTGCAAAAAGGAACTTTTTTAAGCTTCCATGTCTCTTTTTTTGCAAAATTCTGAAAATCTTTTACCGACCATTTCAAAGTATTAACTCGAAAAGCTTTTGAATAAGATTTATTCAAAGCAGACCAAAATAAATCAAACTCTTTCTCACCGAGTAAATTCTTATAATAATTTTGAAAATTTTGCTGAGACATTTTGAGAAATTGAAAAACAAAAAGACATTAACATGTTTAATCATTTTTTCCCATATTTATTTAATTAAAATTATATTTGAATGAAATATGTTTTCGAATTATCTCGAAATGAAAGGAAATTTTGATGATAAAAATCGAAATGAAAAGAACTTAAATTTTTAAATTCCCATGCAATACCGCCGTCCAATATTCTGCATTCATATCCTCTGAACCATATTTAGCAAAAAAAGATAATGGGAATCCAAATCTGTCTTGATATTCCTGACTAGAAAATTTTGAAGTAAATTTTTGGGATTTTTTATCCCAATGATATCCGGTTATCATTTCAACTGCTAATATAATACGTCTTGCTTGTTCAGCTAAAGTTGCATTTGGAACATTATCAAAAACTTTTCCATTCCCATTCATAACTTTTAAAATTTTTTTCCCATTACTAAATAAAATTGATATGAATTCAGCTATTCCTTCTATTGTTCCAGTAAAATAATCAGGTAACGTAATATGCCATTGACTGTAACTTGTTTTATAAATAAATGGTTTACACATTTGCGGAATACTCAAAGTATCAGCAAAACCAAATGACTGTAAGCTCTGCCAGAATTTACTTCTTCCCTCAAAATTATCTAAGCAATAAATATAATGTCCCAGTTCGTGAATAAAAGAAAAACCTCTTTTTTTTGTATCTTCTACTATATTAAAAGAAATAAAAATTATTTGATCATCTACATCATATATAGCAATAGCATCTGAATAATATGGATGAAAAGGATTTCTTTCAGCTTCAGACTGATCATTTTTCAAATCAATTTCATCAGCTATTTTTTTAACAATTCGTATTTTTAAATTTTTATGCTGTTGCCAAAAATCAAGCGGCAATAAAGCTAACATATTTTCTAACATAGAAAAAATTTCTAATATTTTCGCTTGGTTTTGTTGGTCATCTGGCCGACATAAATATAAAAATTTTCCTTTCATCGCAAAATATCGTGTAGAATTAACATCTCGCCTTGTTTCAAACTCCACTGAAATTCCATATTTATCTTTTATCCTTTTCAAAGTTGATTCAATCTCACTTAATTTATCAACGCTGAACTCTTGTTTTGTAATTTGATTACCCAAAATTTTTTCTTTTTTCTGAGAGCAATTTCTTCCTCCTGATTGATCCATTTCTTCTCTTTCAGCATTTTCATAAACAAAAAATCTTGACTTCAAAGAATACTGAAAGTTATAAAAACTTTTAACTTGCATATTAAATTTTGAATAAATCGATATATTATATCACAAATATTTCCGCTTCTTACTGCTCTTTAATTGACTTAATCAATAAACTATGTTTTAATTAAATAAATTTTTAAATAACAAATATGGGAACAGATCAACAAGGAGACATAGAAAAAACTAAACTAGAATCATTACAAGAACTTTTATTTGAATTTTCTATAAAACCCGAATTGGGATTTCGGGAAATAGATGAAGAACAAGATATGCCTGACGAAGAATCAGCTCAAGTCGCATTAGGAAATTATTTAACTATTCCTGAAACACTTGTATCAAAATTAACTGAAATGGGAATAGTAAATACTCTATTATTAATAGAAGAAGCTCAAGAATTATATAATGAATTAGAAATGGCAATTCCAATAGAAGATATATTCTTTCAATGTAAGATAAGACAAGCGCTATATGATGTGCTTGAAGTCAATACGGCAAATAGAGATTGGTTTGAGGAAGAAACAAATAGAGATAATATGGCTACTTATAATAGTATATCTAGCCTATGCTCTTCAATAGATTCAATTATAGATCCAATTAATGAAAATTTAGGCAAACTTATATGTAAAACTAGAGCCATTTTTATCATATTTATGTTTGAACACCGCAATGTTTTAGATGCAATTAATATGTTCAAAAAATATCTTACAAGGCATTTAATAAAAATTGTTGTTGAAGGCAAAGAAACAGATAAAATTCGTGAACACTTATCTGACGATGAAGTTGAAATTCTAGAAGACGTTGAAGATCTAACTAACGCAGATTCAAAGTTAACTAATGAATTAAAATCTCGAATAGGCATATCTTTAGAAGATTTAGAACCACCAAATCAAGCCTTAATAAATCAAGCAATACAAATTATTCAAGAAAATAAAATAGGTCAAATCGCTGAATTAATAATTGGTGAAAATGAAGAATCTTTTACTGTTTTATCCTCATGCATCCCACCATCAAAGTGCGGATTACAATTAGAAGAATGACGCCCACCTGTCAATCCTCCCAATCTATGCTATTCTTAATAATCACACCTCACTGATCACATCAAAACCTTTAAAACTTCCAGTTATAGAAAGGCCGATAATTTGTCCTTTGCAAATATTCTGATGTTTTATTTTTTTTGCTATTTCATTTAAAGTAGCACCAGACCCGATTGCGTCATCTATAATTAAAATATTTTTATAATTTTTTTGAGAATTAACTACAAAGGTTTTATCAGCATTTTCAACCCTATCTTCAAGTTTATTAAGAGTTTTTTGAGGCACTGCAAATTCACCTCTAATTTTTACAATATTAATTTTTGGTAAATCTAAATTTAAATATTTTTCAAATTCTTTCATAAACTGAATCTCTCTTTTGACAGTTGGCGGTACGAATACAATTGCCTCAATATTAAATTTTTTTAGAATTTTTATTATTTGAGGCTGAACAAAAGAAACTAATTCCTTTATCAAAATTCTATTTTGACTCTGTTTAGCATAAAGTAGCATCTGCCCTAATTTCGTTTTACCAAATCTTTCTATAGAATAGAAATCTAAATAAAAAATTTTATCAAGATATAAAATTTTAAAAGTATTTTTCATTTTTTGAGATCCATCAATAAAACCATCTTTTTTAAAATTATTATATTTTAGCAAAGTAGAGACATACTCTTTTGCTGTTTTCAAAACATTTTGTTTGTTCTTATTACACCAATATATAAATCCATTAATCCCTTCTTTGCGTTCACCAATCGGACTAATCATAAAAAAATTATTTTCAATCTGTTTTTTTAGATCTTTATCAAAAATAAACTTATCATCATTCAACTTTAGTTCATTTTGAATAGCATAAACAACCTTTGGAGCTGTTCCAAATTTAGAAATTTTATTTTCAAATAAAAGCTTAGCAATATGCTTATAAAGAGCTTGGTTAGAAATCTCAAGATAATCCCGCAATTCTTTAGCAGAACTTTGCGTGCGCTTTTTCAAATATTCAATAATTTTCTCTTTAGTTGTAATCATTTACTAAATTTTATTTACGATTGATAGTTGACTATCAATTATCAACTATAAACAGTATAGGAAAATAAAACTAAACTGTCAATCGATCATCTGATTTTTAGAAAAAAAGTAAGGTGTTGAGATTTTAAATTTTAATCAATTTCTTTTCTAATCGTTCTAACCATGATTTTAATGATGTTATATTTCTTCCATTTTCTTCTAACCATATAAAACTTTCTTTAATCATTCTTATTTGAAAATTAATTTGTAACAAATATTTAGAATTCTCTTCCATGTCTAAAACTATCTCCAAAGCTTCTAACATTTCATAAGTATATTTAAATCGTAGACCCCCCTCACTCTCTTGCATTTGATTCAAAAATTGTGAAATAGTATCATCATCTCTCGCTAATTTAAAAAAAGATTTAAATTCTATCAATCGCGAATCTCCATTAAGCGACACCCATCCTTGCCCAATGACAACTGTTTCATCTTCTACAACAAAAATTTCCGCAAAAATACAGCCCTGCTGTTGCACAACAGCAATATTATCCCTATCAATAACACGAATTTCACTAGAAACTTCTTCTCCTGATACAACTGCTTCTAAAAAAGCAGATAATCCTTCCCATCCTTCCCAAGTGAAAACTAATGTATTTTCTAATTCTACATGTTGTGAGTTAGCAATAGGCTGGAAACGTTCTAAAATAATTGCAGAATACTGATCTCTTGTTGTAGGTGTATTTAATAATATTCTATATCCTGTTACATGTTTTTCTATCATCTCTTGATACCCTGTTATTGCAAAACCTGTACAGACATTGAAATCCAATTTATCTTTTTTTGGATAAAAATCAGCAACAATTTGACGACAAATTGATTTTTTATTTAAAGATTCTCCAGAAGATTTTAAAAATTTAACACATTCTCGCATTAATCTTATTAATCCAGCTATCTCTCCTTTATCATGTAAAAGTCGATCATACAAAGGATCATTTGGATCTATCATCTCTTTTATTACTGATCTTAGTACACACCTACCGTACATTTCTTGTAATTTTTCGAACATAATAAAAATAAAATTTATTATTGGATAAATATTTACCAAAAAATTTGACAAAAAGCAAGATTGATTTTGAAATAATTTAATTAAACTCACCTGTCAATCCCCCCAATCTATGCTATCTTACCCATAGATTTTTAATAAATTTTCTCACATTTTTCATTTTTCATTTTCAATTTTTCATTCTAAATCATGTACGCCTCCATCCTCCTCAACTCCAACACAAGCCAAAGACTCGGTGCGCTTACTTATTCCGTGCCAGAAAATTTGCGTTCCCAAATTCAAATTGGATCAATTGTCAAAGTGCCTTTAAGAAATAAAAAATATGCAGGTCTTGTTTTGGACATTCAAAAAGAACTTGATAAAAATTCTAAACATCGACTAAAAGATATTGAACAAATTATTTATTCAGAACCTTTAATTTCAGAAAAAAAAATCAAAACCGCATATCTAATTTCAAACTATTATTTTGCTGATTTATATAAGGTTTTATCTTTATTTCTGCCTGATAAAATTTGGGATGGAAAATTTAAAATGCTCAAAGAAAATTTTTATAAATTACTTATTACTAAAAATGAAATTGAAAATTTTATTACTAAAAATCAAAAAAAATCAGAAAAAATCTGCGCTCTTTTAAATTTATTTATTGCTAATGAAAAAATCTCTGAAACTGAAATTAAAAAAACGTATAAATTTTCTACACAAATTATAAAAAAATTAATTGAGAAGAATTTTATAAAACTTATTGAAGGTCAGACTTTAAACTCAATTGAGAATCATCATGAGCAAAAAAATAATTTTAATCTTTCTACTGATCAAAAAAACGCTATTGAAATAATACAAACTTCAAATAAAAAAAACTTTCTGATTCATGGTGTTACTGGTTCAGGTAAAACTGAAATTTATTTACAACTCGCGAAATCAGCCTACGATAACAACCAACAAACTTTAATTTTGGTTCCTGAAATTTCTTTAACTCCACAATTTTTAGCATATTTCCAAAAAGAATTTGGTAATGAAATTGCTGTTTTGCATTCGAAATTAGGAGAATTAGAGAAATGCCAGCAATGGATGAGAATACTTCACTGTGAAGCGAAAATCATTATCGGATCAAGATCAGCTCTATTTTGTCCATTTCAGAATTTAAAATATTTAATTATTGACGAAGAGCACTCATGGACTTACAAACAAGAAAATTCACCGAAATATGATGCCAGATTTGTTGCTTTTGAGATGTTAAAACTTTACCCAAATTTAAAATTAATTTTGGGTTCAGCCACACCATCCATTGAAAACTATTTTTTAGCTGAAAAAAATGACCTTCAATTAATCAAACTCAAAACTAGAATTAATGAAAAAAAACTACCAAAAACCTATATCATTGATTTAAGAAATGAACTGCGAAGTGGAAATTTCTCTATCTTTTCCAATCTTTTACAAGAAAAAATTGCAGAAAAACTAAATCGTCATGAACAGGTAATTTTATTTTTAAATCGTCGAGGTTCATCATCATCTGTTATCTGCCGAGATTGTGGCTACACCTGCAAATGCAAAGTATGCGAAATCCCATTGACCTACCATGAAATTAGAGCTGAGAACTTCCTCCAATGTCATTATTGCGGCTACACTACGGCTAATCCCCTCACTTGCCCAATCTGCAAATCAACCAGAATTAAATATATCGGCATTGGTACGCAAAAAATTGAACAAGAAATTCAAAAACTCTTTCCAACCGCAAGAATTTCCCGCGCTGACGGTGATACGGTAAGCCAAAAACACGCTTTCCAAAAAATCTATACTGCGATGAAAAATCATGAAATTGATATTCTTGTCGGCACACAAATGATCACCAAAGGACTTCATTTACCAAAAGTAAGCTTAGTTGGAATTATTCTAGCTGATATGAGTCTAAGCATCCCTGATTTTAGAGCGCAAGAAAATACTTTTCAATTACTAACCCAAGTGGCTGGAAGAGCAGGACGAGAAGAAATTCCTGGCGAAGTAATTATTCAAACTTATATTCCAAACGATTTCACAATTAATACCGCCTCAAAACACGACTATCAAACTTTTTACGAGAATGAAATTAAAAATAGAAAAAATCTCAATTTCCCGCCATTCTCCTCTTTAATCAAACTAACCTACACTCACAAAGACGCCAAAATCTGCAAGCAAGAAGCAGAAGAAATTTATCAAGAAATTCAAAAAACAAAAAATCAAGAAAACAAATCGTACAGATGCTCCGCTGGAGCATCTCCTACAATTCAAAATTTAGAATTTAAAATTCAAAATTTAAAATTCTATATCGCTCCTCCTATCTACCCTCGCTTATACGGCAAATACCACTACAACATTTGGCTAAAAGGAGAATATGAAATTCTAAGGAACATAATAAAAACCCTAGATTTCAAACCTGATTGGAGAATCGATATCGACCCCATCGGAATATAGGAACGTGATTCGTGATTCATAAAAAAAATCACAAAAATAATATTTTGTAGGGAATGCAGATCTGCCTTCCCTACAAAATATTATTTTTGTGATTTTTTTTACGATTTTTCATTTTTCCCGCCAGAATGAATCTTTCCGCCCAGATAAATCATTCGGACAAGTCGGGCTGGCATTTTTCATTATTTACTCCCCCATATTCTTTAAATCTTCCTCAGTCAATCCGCAAAGTTCCATAGCCTTATCTCCTACTGCTTTTCTCGTTGCTTCATCTTGCGCATACTGCTCACCAACAGCGTTAAAAGCATCTCTATTTTCAAATCCATATTTTGTCAAAATTGCTTGCACTTGCGCTTCTATATCAGCTTGTTTTACCTGCATATCAGCTTGAAATGTTTCTAAATCCTCAGCACTCATCCCTGCGGCCTTCTCCATTAATTCAGTTGGATTTATTTCATCAATAATAGATTTTGCTAAACAAGCAGACTCCGCCGTAGCAGAAATTAACCGATCTTCTTCAGATGCTCCGCATCCCACTAAAACAAATATTGAACTAAGAACTAAAACTAAAGATAAAAATCTTATTTTCATAATGAAAAATTATTAAATAATGAAATTTTTAAGTTAAAATAACATAGAAAAATAAAATGTAAAAATTGCCAGTCAATATTTTACAAAAAACATCAATAGATAAACAAATAAAACAATATATAATTAAATAAATTTAAAATTTCACATGCGTATCTTATCCGGCATGCAACCTTCAGGCATCGCTCACCTTGGCAACTACCTTGGTGCGATGCGACAGCACATTGAAAGAACAAAAAATCCTTCCAATCAATGCTTCTATTTCTTAGCAAATTACCACGCCCTTACAACAGTCAAAGACAAAAAGAAACTTGAGGAAATGACCTTAAATCTTGCCATGGATTATATTGCGCTTGGCATAGACAAAGAAAATACTGCTTTTTTCAAACAAAGCGATATTCCTGAACATGTCGAATTATGCTGGATTTTAAGCTGTATTACTGGAATGAGCTTACTTGAACGAGCTCACGCCTGGAAAGATGCCCAAGCCAAAGGCAAAAAAGAAATTTCATCAGGACTTTTTATGTATCCTGTACTTCAAGCCGCAGATATTTTGATCTATAAACCTGACCAAGTGCCAGTCGGCCAAGATCAAAAACAACACGTGGAAATGGCTAGAGATATTGCAGAAAAATTCAATCAAACTTGGGGAGAAATTTTTCCTCTTCCAGAGCCTTTAATTGAAAAGGAGGTAGCTATCGTTCCAGGAACTGATGGTGAAAAAATGAGCAAAAGTTATGGAAATACCATTGAAATGTTTACTGATGAAGAAACTTTAAAAAAACAAGTAATGAGTATTATTACAGATTCCAAAGGACTTGAAGAATCAAAAAATCCTGCGACCTGCAATGTATTCAAACTTTATAAACTTTTAGCCACGGAAAAGGAAATTAAAGATATGGAAAATAAATACAAAGCTGGAGGTTACGGATACGGCCACGCCAAAACTGCACTTTTCGAAAAAATCCTTGAATATTTCAAATCTGCTAGAGAAAAACGTGAAAAATTAAAAAATAATCAAGATTACGTTGCCGAAGTATTAAAAAAAGGCGCTTTAAAAGCCAGAGCAGTAGCGGAAAAAACTATGGATGAGGTAAGGAGGAAATGCGGACTTTAATCTCCTTTTCTTCTCTTTTCCCATTCGACCTTTAATTCATCTTTCAATTTATTTAAAGTATCACAAACTTCACCCATATCTTCAAATTCAAGTTCTCTTAATTGTTCCCATTCCGAGGTATAATAACGAGCGTTTTCTTTTGCAAGCACAAGCACACTAAGTGGTCTATTGCACCCCGCCTTTTTTCTTATAACAAAAATTTTATTTGAATCAAAATAATCTTCCGTCCTAGTGAATGGTTCATCTACCGACCAATCAATATCATCAACATTTTTAATCTTATCTAAAACCACTTGAAATAAATAAGATTTTTTATGTTCAGCTTGTTCTTTTTGTCTTTTCCTCCATTTACTAAAAGCAATGAAATCAAATTCTTTCTTCCAGCCATTTTTTTCAATCATTTTATTAGTTATCGACAAGAGTGGCCAATCTAGCGATATTGAGAAAGGCTGATCATCATAATAAATCGATGCTGTTTGCTCATTTTCATAATAATAAAAGGTATGATATCGACCATTAACTATTACTTTTTCAGGAAATTTATATCTACCACTTTTTAAGCGAGGCGTGACTACCCATCCTGCAAATTCTTCAGTATATTGATTAAAAGTAGCATCAAATCGATATTCTCTACCTTCAATGTTAGCAACGAGATATTGATGTCTTTGATGTGCACCATACATTATACCTGACAATTCCCACTCCTTATGGTCAGCATCAATAATTTCAAATTCAATCCCAAAACGCTTTGCCAATATAGCTATGATTTGACTAGTTGGTCCGCATGACACCTCATCATTTTGATTGCTATAATCTTCAAGAATGATCTGTCCAAAAGCATTAAAAAATTTCTCAATTTCTGCTAAAGAATGATTTTTAGGATTCTCCCAAAGTAAAGGCTTAAGAAATGCGTTATCAGGCAATTGAGATGTCTCATTTACTATTGTTCTTAATTTAGGTGTATCAACATTTGTATACTTTGATGGGATAGAAAGATTTTGTGTGTCGGGCTGATCACTTATATACTCTGGAAAATCAGTTTCTTCATATTTTCGTTGTAAAAAATAAATAGATTTTTTATAAATTTCATATTCCTTACCTATTTTTCCAGAATCATTCCCTCCTTCTAAAAAAACATCATTTTCCATAGGAGATGTTATCTTCCACTCATAATAACCAAAAACATCATACATTGATTTACTATATAAGAAATTAGCGATATCTTCTGGAGAAATATCTGAAGAATTACCTATATTCACATCATTTAACGCTTGATACATTAAAACCAAAAATTTATATTTATGCTCATGAGTTTTTTTATCATCAGGATTATAAAATTTTAAAATTTCTGTTTTAAATTTTTCCAATGCATATTTTTCCATTTCAGCCTCAGTAACTTCATCATAACCTTCAGAATAAGGACTTATTGCTTTACGTAATCCATAAGCTAATTCTGTAACTGCTGTACGTTCTTTATTTTCAGAAGACATAATTTTAAATATTTTTTATTTGTTTTTCTATTTTTTGTAATTCCTTTTTTTGTTCTATCTCTTCTCCTTTATTTCGTTCTTGTTTTATTAAAAAAGCTAATTTCTTGATTACTTTAAATAAATTTTTCTTTTTTTCAGTATTCATAATTTAAATTTTTTATGTATTAAAATATTATACCATTTATCATAAATATTTTCATTAGATTTTTTAAAAATTGCCTTTTTCATATCATTTATGATACAATTAAAATGTTTTTATGATATGATTATTTTATGGATTCTCAAAATCAACAATTAAACAAACGCCAAGATCAGATCTTATTTTATTTAAATCAAGAAAAAAATCTTACCATATCTGATCTTTTTCGATATTTAAAAAAACTAGGATTTGCCATTAGCAAAATCACTGTAAACAGAGATCTCAAAAAACTATTAGATTTAGAATTGATAAATATAAAAGGGAAAGGCCGATCGGTCCAATATGAGATCTCACCACAATATAATTTAGTAAAAGATTTAGACGTAACTGCTTATTTTGAAATCGCTACAGACAAAAGGATAGTTAAAGAAAGATTCAATTTCGATATTTTTAGCTCTTTAAAAGATATTTTTACAGAAGAAGAAAAAGACTTTCTGAAAAATTTAAATCAAATTTATTTAAAAAATTTAAAAAAAATCTCCAGCCATATTCTCAAAAAAGAATTAGAAAGATTAACCATAGAATTAAGCTGGAAATCATCCGCGATCGAAGGCAATACTTATACGCTACTTGAAACAGAAAGATTAATTTTGAACCAAAAGGAAGCCAAAGGAAAAGCCAAAGAAGAAGCAATAATGATTTTAAATCACAAAAAAGCAATTGATTATATCAAAGAGAAAAAAACTTTTTTTAAATCAATATCAATATCAAAAATTGAATCTGTGCATTCGCTTCTAATTGACAAGTTAAATGTTTCCAAAAATTTAAGAAAAATTATAGTTAGAATCACAGGAACAAAATATTTGCCACTTGATAATCAATTTCAAATCAGAGAAGCGCTTGAAAAAACTTGTGAAATTGTAAACAAAGAAAAAAATCCTTTCACAAAAGCTCTAATATTCATGATTATGACTGCTTATATCCAACCTTTTGAAGACGGCAACAAAAGAACCAGCAGGATCATAGGAAATGCCATTTTAATAGCCCATAATATTTGTCCTTTATCATACCGAAGCCTTGATGAGCTTGAATATAAAAAAGCCATCATTCTCTTTTATGAACAAAACAACTTAAGCTATTTTAAACATCTCTTCCTCGAACAATTCAAATTTGCTGTTGAGAATTATTTTTGATATAATATAATGATTTAATTTCTTAAATTTATCATTATGTTTATTCCAAATAGAATTATTAAATGGGGTCAGGATGCCTCAGATGTCCCTGCAGAAACAAAAGCTGAAGCTATACCTGCTCCAAATGAGAAAACCACCGAAGACACAATCAAACCAAATCAAAAAAAAGCAATAAATGATTTAGAAAGAAAAATTTTCGATGGAGCATCTCAAGAAACTTTATTATCTGAATATTGTGCGAGATTTCAATCAGCAAGTTATGTAAGCATTTATGGAGAACAACTCCACGCAATAGAAAGTGCAGATACACATGTAATAAGTGAAATAGCAGATTTAGAAGAAATAATATTGCGTAAATTAAATAAATTAAATGTTGGTTTAAAACCAGAAAATGAAAATTATACTACTTTAGATCCTTTTAATTGTAGGTTTTTATATGCAATTGATTCAGAGATAATGTTAGTAGAAACAATGGGAAATAGTACAATACCTTTAAGAAGAAAACTAAAAAACTTAATGCCATTTATTCAATATCAAGGTAGAGATGGTAAATCGCCTGAGGGATATAGTCTTAATAGTAGAGGCATAAGACTGCTCTACTTGGAATATCTAATTAAGGTAGCACAAGAATTAAATCAAGAAATAGAGATAAGAAGATCAGAAAGAGAAAGTAAAAAAGGGAATAAAGCAATAAATCGAAATTCCATAATAAGAAACGAAGAGCTTTGGGGACCAAACTGAAATTAATTTAAAAAATTACACTCAGGACAACGTATTTTTTTGACATTTTCATACTGCAATTTTAGTGATTATCGAGATAATCTTTAGCTTATCAGCATCATTTTTGCAATATCACCTCATGTTACGCCCTATTTTTCATACGCTACCTTAATCGTCAAAAGTAATCTCTATTTCCCCAATACCTTCTTATACTCCAGCTTATAAATATGAATGAAACTCAAGGCTAGAGATAAAATATATGGAGCAACAACAAGTCCTGAGATTCCCATAGTGAAAAATCCACCTAGAATTGAAATGAAACTTAATAGCGGATGAACGTGCGCTTTTTCGCCGATTATAAATGGCTTGATGAAATTATCTATTGTCCCAACAATCAAAGCTCCCCATAAAATTAAAAATGTTCCGGCAAAAACATGGCCGCTGACAAGTAAAAAAATCGCCGCTGGTATCCAAATTACTGTTGATCCTATATATGGAATAATTGAGAATAAAGCAATTATCGTTCCCCAAAATGCGGCATTCTCAATTCCAACAATAGCAAATCCAATTCCGCCAAGAAATCCTTGAATTATCGATGCCCCAAATACTCCATAAAGTATGCCTCGACTCATATCATAAAGTTTTTGGAAAAGTTGATCTTTATGTTCTTTGGCAATCGGTAATAAAATTTTGATTTCATTTAAAATTCTGTCTCCATCTCGAAAAAAGAAAAATACTGATAAAAGAAGCACAAATAACTGAAAAACAACAACTGACATTTGTTTAGCGAATAAAGTGGTTTTATTGACTAAATATTGGCTAAAACTCTGCAAACTGGAACTTAAAAAATTAATAAAATCTTCAGCATGTATCGGAAAAATATTTTTCATCCCATCTAAATATTTTCCAACAAAACTATTTTCAATAATTTGCGGTAGTAACCTAATATCTAAACTCGAAATATCCGCAAACTTTAATTCTAAATAAACATAAGTTTCAACAGCTTCCTTGGTAATATAGGACACGAATAAAATCACCGGAACAAGCACAATAGATAACACAATAATCGTAGTTAAAACCGAACTTAAGGTTTTCATCTTAAAAAATTTCAAAAACACTCTGTTCAAAGGATAAAATCCAATCGCAATTACACTCGCGACAATAATGATTGGAATAAAAGGCTTAATCAGCCACAAAAAGAAAATTACTGTTGCCAAAAGCCCTCCTAAAATAAAATATTTAGGAATATCTTCCAACACCGTATGAATATTATTTGTCTTTTGCATAAAAAAATTTCTTTATTTTATAATAACACACCTTAATTCAAAATTTAAAATCTAAAATTTTACAATTTCACAATTTCCCTTTGCAAAAAAAAAATTAATGCTACAATTATTTTAGATAGGGATAAAAAATTTTTGAACTTGCAAACAATTCAAGTTTTTTTTTTCGATGAATTCAAAATATATTTTCGTTACTGGAGGCGTTTGTTCTTCACTTGGAAAAGGCATTACGACCGCATCAATAGGCGCAATCATGAAAGCCGCCGGATTCAAAGTTTTTACCATGAAACTTGATCCTTATTTAAATGTTGATCCGGGAACGATGAATCCATTTCAACACGGAGAAGTTTTTGTTACTGATGATGCCGCTGAAACAGATCTTGATCTTGGTCATTACGAACGATTTATTGATGAAAATTTAAGCGCGCTATCAAGCGTGACCACCGGCAAAATCTATACCGAAGTTTTAGCGAAAGAACGTAAAGGTGATTTCCTTGGCGGTACAATTCAAATCATCCCTCATATCACCAACGCTATTAAAGAAAAAATTTATTCTGCCGCTAAAAAAAGTGGCGCTGATATCATTTTAGCAGAGATAGGCGGAACTGTCGGCGATATCGAAGGTTTGCCATATTTAGAAACTATTAGACAAATTAGACATGAAATCGGTAAAGAAAATTCATTATTTGTACATTTAACTTTACTACCATATTTAAAAGCCGCTAAAGAACTCAAAACTAAACCAACTCAAGTCTCGGTCAGGGAATTGCGTTCTATTGGTATTCAGCCTGATATTATCATGTTGCGCGCGGATCACGCCATCCAAAAAGAAATTCTTGAAAAAATTTCTCTTTTTTGCGATGTCGATCTTCCAGCAGTGATACCAGCCAACACTATGAAATCAATTTATGAAGTGCCATTAAATTTTCAAAAATTCGGACTAGGAGAATTAATTGGCCAGAAATTGGAAATGGGTGAGATTAAACCCAATTTAGAAGAATGGATTTCTGTAAATGAAAAAATTAATCAAAAACGAGACCTGTTACCTATCGCTCTTATAGTCAAATATGGCCGAGTTGAGGATGCTTATATCAGTGTAGTAGAGTCATTAAAAATCGCTTGTTTCCAAAATCAACGAGATTTGGATCTTAAATGGATTGATGCTGAAAAATTAGAGCAAAATGATGAAGAGAGCTGGAATCAACTAAAATCCTGCAAAGGCATTTTAGTACCAGGCGGATTTGGAACTAGAGGAATAGAAGGGAAAATTATAGCGGCTAAATACGCAAGAGAAAATAAAATTCCATATCTTGGCATATGTTTAGGCTTACAGATGATGACAATTGAATACGCTAGGCATATTTTGAAAGATCCGCACATCACTTCAGAAGAATTTGACGAAGAAAAAGAATATCAAGAAAAACACATTATTCATTTTTTGCCTGGACAAAACATTAACAGAGCAAAAGGGGGGACATTAAGACTTGGCGCCTATAAATGCAAAATTTTGAAAAACACTCTAGCTGATAAAATTTTTCAAAAAGAAGAAATTTCCGAAAGACATCGACATAGATATGAAATCAACAATGATTTTATAAAAAAGTTAAAAAATACTGATTTTATTGTCTCAGGAATACATGAATATAAAGACGGACATTTAGTAGAAATAGCGGAATTAAAAAATCATCCATTCATGATCGGAACTCAATCGCATCCTGAATTTTTATCAAGACCAAACAGACCGCATCCACTTTTTGATGCCTTCATTAAAATTAGTTCAAAAAATTGAAAGCAAAATTTTAATTTTTTCTCAATTCTCAGCTCTTATTTATCTGCTCCTCCACCTTCGCTAATTCTGTCTTCGCTGATTTAAGGAGTTGCCTCTGCTCCTCAACTACATGTTCCGGCGCTTTTGATACGAAATTATTATTATTCAATTTTAGTTGCAAAGCTGTAATATAATCTGTCAGTCTTTTAGCTTCTTTTTTAAGCCTTTCAAATTCTTTTTTAAAATCAACTAATCCTGATAAAGGCAAATAAATCTCAATATCTCCTATAAATTTACTAACTGAATCTTCAATTTTCTGGCCTGACTGAGCAATAATTAACTCTCCTAAATTAGCCAATCTTTTAATAACTTCAGATTTAGCTAGCAAAGCTGAGGTTAAATCTTTGCCATAAATATAAGCTTGAATCTTTTTAACTGGATCTACTTTTGACTCGGCACGAATAGAACGAATAGATTTGATAATATCAATAATTGTTTCCATTTGCTTGGTCGCAATTTCAAAAACAAGGTCTTTTTGAATATTCGGCCATTTTTCAGAAATCAGCATTTTTTTATTTTCTTCATTAAATTGTAACTCTTGAAAAATCGCTTCTGTCACAAAAGGACTGAAGGGATGTGCTAATTTCAAGACAACATCTAAAACATATTTCAAAATTGCTGGATTATGATGAACTTTACTTATTTCAAGATACCAATCACAAAAAACATTCCAAGTAAAATCATAAATTTTATCTCCAGCGTCAGACAAACGAAAATCGTTTAGAAAATCTGTTACTTCCTCAATCAAAGTTTGAGTTTTGGTCATAATCCATTTATCAGCAAGACTTAAATCTGAACTATTTTCTTTGGTGTTTTCAATCATCATCATTGAAAAACGAGCCGCATTCCATAATTTATTCACAAAATTTCTATATCCAGAAATTTTTTCTTCATAAAGCCGCATATCATTTCCCGGACTAGTCCCAATCACCAAACTAAGCCGAACTGGATCAGCTCCGAATTTAGCAATCATATCAAGCGGATCAATACCGTTCCCAAGTGATTTACTCATTTTCCGACCTTCTTTATCCCGAACCAGTCCATGTAAATAAACTGTTTCAAAAGGAATTTCACCCAAAGTATAAGTGCTCATAATGATCATTCTCGCCACCCAAAAAAACAAAATATCATAACCGGTTTCCATCACCTGCGTAGGATGAAAATATTTCAAATCTTCAGTTTCATTAGGCCAACCAAGCGTAGAAAAAGTCCATAAAGCCGATGAAAACCAAGTATCAAGCGTATCTTCATCCTGCCTCAAATTTACAGAACTGCATTTTTCACAAACAGTAATTTTATCAAGTTCAACCATAATATGTCCGCAATCCTTGCAATAATAAACCGGAATTCGATGTCCCCACCAAATTTGTCTGGAAATACACCAATCTCTCAAATTATCCATCCAATGAAAATAAGTTTTATCAAAAGAATTAGGAACAATTTTAATTTGCCCTGAACGCACAACATGATTAGCGATAGTTCCTTCCAAATCCTTTAATAAATTATTATCTTTCTTTTCCCATTTTTCTCTTGGAAATTTTTTATTAACATCAATAAACCACTGATCAGAAGTAAGTGGTTCGATACTCGTTCCGCAACGATAGCAAATAGACAAATTATGAACATAATCTTCATCAATTTTATCAATTAGACCTTGTCCTTGCATTTTTTTAACTAATTTTTCCCTGCATGTTTTTACATCCATACCAGCAAATTCACCAGCAACATCTAACATTTTTCCATCCATTCCAATAATTGGAATGATTTCAAATCCATATTTTTGCGCCAATTCAAAATCAACAAAAGAATGGGCTGGAGTTATAGTCATTGCACCAGTTCCCATTTCCATATCAGCCACTTCATCTGCTACAAATTTTGCTTTTATTTTACCATCTATCCAATCTATCTCCATCTCTTTTCCTACATATTTTTTATATCTTTTATCATCAGGATGAACAATCACCACCTTGTCAGCAAATTTCGTTTCTGGACGCGCAGTCCCAATAATTACTGGACCATATTTGATATAATAGAATCTAGATTTTGTTTCTTTATACGTAACCTCATCATCCGCCAAAGTTGATTGACAACGAGGACACCAATTTACAATGCGATGCCCACGATAGATTAAACCATCTTGATACATTCTTTTAAAAACCGTATTAACCGCAAAACTCAACTGATCGCTAAAAGTATAAGCTTCCCTGCTCCAATCACAACTGGATCCCATTTTTCTAACCTGATTTCTTATCGTATCCTGAGAATTCGCTACATATTCTTTGACTTTTTCCAAAAACTTATCACGCCCTAAATCATGGCGCGTTTTGCCTTCTTTTTGCAAAATCCCTTCCACTTTATTCTGAGTAGCAATCGCCGCATGATCAGTTCCTGGAAGCCACAAAGCGCAAAATCCAGCCATTCTTTTATATCGAATCAAAATATCCTCAATTGCCAACATGGTCGCATGTCCAAGATGCAAAGTCCCAGTAGCGTTTGGAGGAGGCATAGAAATTGTAAACGGTTTCTTGCTTGGATCAATTTCTGGTTTAAAAAATCCTAATTCCTCCCATTTCTTATAAATCTCATCTTCATATTTCTTAGCATCATAAGCTTTTGCAAGTTCTGTCATACAACTATTTAAAATAAAATTTTAAAAAACACACTAGAAACTGCAAAAAGACTATATAAAAATTATATTTTTAGCAAGGTCACGAAAAACTTCATTTTCACCAAATAATTTGATATAATAAACTAAAGTCTGTTTATTAACTACAACTACCAGCTAAATCACGAAACTTTCTTCAAAGATAAAGCATGTCAATTCTTGACAAAATTACCTTGATTACTAATCGCAAATTCCCTTATTATAAAAAAAATAATAAAAATTAAAACGAACTACTTGACAAATTAAAAGATAAAGCTTAAAATATTTTACTAAATTCAAAATTTCTCTTAAATGGCAAATTTCAATCCAAATAACGTTGAAATAAAGAATCATCATGAATCTCAAGAATCAAAAACTGAGTCTCAGAAAGAAAACATTGCCTCAGCTCCTGAAGGAATTGATTCTTTTCGCGAAAATTTAGCGGCAGTAAGCGAAATTAATGACGATAATGAATCTGGGAACGAACAAGTAAGTGAAAAAGTAAGAGAAAGACCATCTGAGAACTACACCGCGTCAAAAGGAGGCAAAACTCAAGCTCAACAAAAAAAGGAAGAAAAAATTGCTAAACTGCATGCCAAACTAAAAGCTAGTAAACCTTCAAAAATCAGAATGAAATATGAAATCAAAAGAGTTTTGAAAAAAGAAGAAAGAAAATTAGCCAAAGAAGCAAAAAAGTATATGAAAAAACAGGCTTTTGCGGCTTTAAACGAGATCGTAACAAAAATTCGCGCCCTACATCAATTATTACAAGAATTAGTTGATGCCACCTATCAAACCATCAAAAATATGTGGCTCAAATACGTACACAACATTAGCGTATAAGGTGGTTGCCTTAGAAATATGCTACAAAAACTGACATCTCACCAACAAAACTTAGTCAAAAAAATCCTTGCTCTTAAAAAATCAAAAAAAGCAATCATTCTTTGTCATAACTATCAACGGCCAGAAATCTATGAAGTAGCTGATTTTATCGGCGATTCGCTTGGTTTGGCGCAAAAAGCTAATCAAACAGACGCAAAAATTATTGTTTTCTGTGGCGTGCATTTCATGGCTGAAAGCGCAAAAATTTTAAATCCTAATAAAAAAGTCTTAATCCCTGACATTGAATCTGGATGCGCTATGTCTGATATGATTGAAGGTTACATGTTAAAAATCTGGAAAAAAGATTATCCTGGCGTTCCAATTGTATGTTATGTGAACTCAACTGCCGAGGTAAAAGCGGAAAGTGATATTTGCTGTACTTCAAGTAATGCAGTGAAAATTTGTCAATCACTTAAATCTAAAAAAATTCTTTTTGTTCCTGATAAAAATTTAGCTAAATATGTGCAAAAAAATCTTCCAGAAAAAGAAATTATTGCTTGGAATGGCTATTGTCCAATTCATCACCGTTTAGATAAAAAATATATTTTGCAAGCGAAAAAAGATCATCCAAAAGCGGAAATAATCGTTCATCCAGAATGCAAACCTGAAGTGATCAAACTTGCTGACCATGTTTGTAGTACCAGCCAAATGGTCATGCGAGCCGCAAAAGATAGCCAAGCCAAAGAATTCGTTATAATCACCGAATGCGGCATGATAAACAGATTATCAAAAGAATTTCCTGATAAAAAATTCTACACTGTTTGTAACATGTGCTTTGATATGAAGAAAAACACTTTAGAAAAAATTCTTGAATGCCTTGAAAAAGAAACAAATGAAATTGAAATACCTGAAAATGTTAGAAAAAAAGCCGAAAAAGCTTTGAAAGCAATGATGGAGGTTTGACTAAATTGTATTTTAATGTTAAATTAACCTCGAAAATATTTTGGCGGATTCAAGTTTGAAATGCATAATTTGTGAGGCTTGAAAACACCTCAAAAGGGGTATGATAATTGAGAGATTTACGAGGTCTATTATTGATTAATCGAACAATTAAAT
>Ga0208373_1001207_pt1 | contig 36117 bp, 30 predicted proteins | sample RifOxyC2_FD_184036 | JGI IMG/M metagenome (GOLD analysis project Ga0208373, IMG submission 184036) | Soil microbial communities from Rifle, Colorado - Rifle Oxygen_injection C2 (SPAdes) | ecosystem: Environmental > Terrestrial > Deep subsurface > Rock core/Sediment | place: Rifle, Colorado... | reverse complement strand
TGTTTTACTATTTTAACCCGCCAGACTGTTCTTATCTTTCGCTATTTTTGTTCCAACTTTAGGGGTTCACTCCACTTTACCATTAAAATCCATTAAACAAACCCTGTTTTCTGCCTCTTCTACCATCCATGAAGATGGGTACTTAATTTTGTACATTCTATTAGGGTGTACATATAATTTATAATTGCCTATTGTAAAAGGATTATAAAAATTGCAAAAAATATAATTAATAGCAACCCACCCCACCAATACTAAAATCAGAGTCAGAAAAGCCAAAAAAAAATTGGGGATTTTCATTTCAATGCCTTTTTCGCAATTTTATAAAATTCTTTTGCTATCTGTTTTCCACGAGAGCTAACCTTTCCTTTAGTTTTGTCTAGGTTCTTTCTTGAATAAAGATCGGCGACAACTTCCAACCTATTTAGATTGTAACACAAAGAAAAATCATTTTTAATTTGTCTTATTTTTGCCGCAGCAAAATAAATAGAATATTTAGGGTCATTAAGATATTTATATAATTCTCTTGTTGGCAAAGCAGAAAGTTTATCATCTTTAGGGTTAGGATTATAAAAACCTCTTTTGATTAGGTCTTTAGCTGTTGAAACTTTTATTTGGGCTATTCCGACAGAAAAATCAATTCCAAATTGACGATATTCCGTCAGTTTATTTGTACGCGTACTCTTTGGCTGGTTTGGCGTATAGATTTTTCTGGAACGAGAAGAAGATTGAACGAATTCGGGTATATCCGCTTGCTTTAAGCTTTGGATCAATATATTCAGCTCTTGTTTCTGCTTCGTTCATAAATTTACATCAAAAAATAATAATCGAGTGGAATTGAAACTATATTAGACTCCTTATCTATTTTTAGCTCAGTGTTAGAAAAGATAAGGCCATAATTAGCTTTTATTTTGCGCATAGTACTTACGACTTGTTTTTTATCTTTGCTCCCAAGCCCTACTTCAATAATAATTTTTTTGTCATTCCCTATTTGCAAAATAAAGTCAGCGCCTCCTTGGCTGCTGTCATAGCGAATAATGCCATCGCTCCTCAAAATAAACTCTCTGTAAAGATGAGAACCAATGGAATCTTCCAATAATTTGCCTTGTCTTGTTAAATAAGTGCTTTCATTACCGGTAAAATAGAAAAATGACATTCTAATTGCAGGACTCATAAAAAGATATTTATTAGGCTTGTTGGCAATTGTCATATTTGAACCATGTGGCGGAATTTTCAATAAAAGCTCTGCCTTTTCAAGTACATCAAAGATATTGGCTATCGTTAAACGATTGATGCTAAATTTATCCGCTAAAGTACTTAGGCTTGTCATATCATTTTCAGCTATAGCGAACAAAATTCTTTTTACCGCGCCAAGAGTCTCTTGATCGAAACCACCCAAAAGGGGCATATCTTGTTTAATGATTTTATCAAGCAGCAATGAGATATTTTCATAAATTGAAATTTCATCCGGCATTATCAGCGCAAAAGGAAAAGTTCCATATGATAAATATTTTTTAATATCATTCCTGTCAATTTTCGACCAATAACCGTTAACCTGGCTTTCCAAACTGGATAGCTCATTGTAAACATCATCAGCTGTTTCTGGAAAATAAATCGATTGCCTGATTTTGTTTTTTAATCCTGTTATAGGATAAACCTTATTTTTTATCATTTGGTATTCAGTAAAACACATTGGGGTCATTGGTTCAAAAACAGCTCGGCGTACAATATTAGAAGTTGATTGCAAAACAATTGCCGAAGATCCCGTCGCGCATAAAAAGACATTGCTTGTCCTTTCAAACAAAGATTTCAAGGTAGCGGCCCATTTGGGATCTGTTTGGACTTCATCAAAGAATATCAATATTGGTTTTTTTATACTTTCTAAGTTTTCTCCAATAATTTTTTCATAAGCCGATAGTATTTCATTAATGCTGACATCAAAATAATTTCTCAAATCTTCTACGGATAAAAAAAATACATGAAAACCTTTATTTTTAAATTCCAAACATATTTGAGCCATGAGGGTTGTTTTCCCAACACCTCTAAACCCGGGGATAATCACCATTCTATTTGATGATTTTCTATTAACAAAATCTGTTATATATTTCTGCAATTTTATATACAAAAAACGATTAGGATATTTTTCTCCGTTCAAATTGTGCGTAAAATGCTTCAATCTATCATCTGTTGTTAAAATTTGTTTCTGCAGATATTGGATTAAGTCTTGATTCATATATATTTGATTATACCACAAACAGGCATTTGTTGTATACTACAACATACAAGAAGCTGTTTGTCCGTAATTTTTAGCTTTATGACAATAAATTTCATTATGTTTTGTTGTTTTTTCTTAAAATAGTCGGTTTACTATACCATCGCAATGGGTTAGTCCTAACAAGCCTTTAGATTTTGGCTTTATTATAATAATTTTAAGCTGTTTTTCTTGTTGAAATTCTTAGAGAAAAATCGTGAGAAAGGGAAATTATTTATTATAAAAAATGACGGGATTTCGGCAGTTTATCTGCATGCATACTCTTTGGCTGGTTTGGCGTATAGATTTTTCTGGAATGAGAAGAAGATTGAACGAATTCGGGTTACATCCCCAAGAAATTGTTCTGCATTGGCAATAGCACGATATTTTTCTAAGCTCCTCTTCACTTTTAAAAAATTCAGGCATAGCCCCAAACATATTATTCATAAATTCCTGAACGGAAATTGGTTTACCGTCAGCACCCCAAAAAGAGGTAGAAATCATATGTTTTATCTCACGCTCTTTACCATCCCGCAATTTGATTCTTAATTTAGTCCTTGGAGGTTGTGGTGGCTCTTTCGGACATTGACAAGGTATTTTTCCACAAATAGGACAAACTTTTGGTGGTGTTGGGGGTTTAGGAGGATCATCAGATGTATCATCAATTGGCTCCCCGTCCCATTCCGGATCAAAAAAATGCTTGTAAGCATTTACAAAATCATAAATCGTAAAATATTCTTTACCATCAAAAAGCCTTGTTCCACGACCTATGATCTGTTTAAACTCAATTATAGAATTTATGGGACGCATCAAAACAATATTGCGAATATTGCGGGCATCCACGCCAGTTGAAAGTTTTTGTGAAGTTGTAAGTATTGTCGGAATTGTTTTTTCATTATCCTGAAATTCCCGCAAAAACTGCTCTCCTCTGAGCCCTTCATTTGCGGTTACACGAACGCAATAGTTAGGGTCACTGCTTTCCTTCATCTGGTTTACCAAATCACGCACGGCTAAAGCATGGTTTTGATTTGCACAAAATATGATGGTCTTTTCTTTTTGATTTATCTCATCAAGTGCGATGCGGATCCTTTTTGCTTCACGCTCTTTAATGATAATAATCTTGTTAAAATCAGGTTCCTCATAAATTCTGTCTATTTCAACTTCCCCTTCTATGATCTGATCATCGGAAGTGTATACATAATCATCAAGCGTTGTTTGAATTCTTTTAATCTTAAAAGGAGTTAAAAACCCGTCATTTACACCCTCTTTAAGCGAATAAATATAGACAGGCTCACCAAAATATTTATAAGTATCAATATTATCTTTTCGTTTTGGAGTAGCAGTAAGTCCAAGCTGGACTGCTGGAGAAAAATATTCCAAAATCCCTCGCCAAGTGCTTTCATTGTTTGCGCCACCGCGGTGACACTCGTCAATAATAATAAAATCAAAGAAATCCTCAGGATAATCCCCAAAATATGGAGTATCATTGGAGCCACTCATGAAAGTTTGAAAAATAGTAAAAAAGACGCTTCCGCTTTTTGGGACTCCCCCTTTTCTGCGGATATCTAAAGGGTTTATGCGAACAAGGGCATCTTTATCAAAGGCTGAGAAAGAATTGAAAGCTTGATCAGCTAAAATATTTCGATCAGCTAAAAATAAAATCCTGGGTCTGCGAGCGCCATCGCGCTTTAAGTTCCATCGAGTTTGAAAAAGTTTCCATGCGATTTGAAATGCGATAAATGTTTTGCCTGTTCCTGTTGCCATTGTCAAAAGGATTCTGTCCTTTTCTTCAGCGACCGTATTTAAAACATTATTTACGGCAATTTCCTGATAATATCTTAGTTTTTTTCCGCTCCCTCCGTCTTCAAACAAAATGTTATCAAATTTTTCTTTCCATTCGTTTTGATAGGAGTATGTTTTGTTCCATAATTCATCGGGGGTTGGGAACTCGGCAATTTCTCTCTCTTTACCAGTTTTCATTGAGATTTCATAGATTTGTCTGCCATTGGTGGAATAGGTATAATCAATTTGAAGTCGTTGAGCGCAAGACTTAGCTTGAGTTACTCCTTCTGAAACTTCTTCATCATAAGCTTTAGCCTCAACTACGGCAATTTTGCGATTTTTATAAACTAAAACATAATCGGAGACTTCGGGTTTGGATCTTTTTCCTCCGATTTGAATCCTGCCGTCGGTGATGCGGAACTCACGAAGAATTTTTGAGCCTTCAACGACACCCCATCCGCTCGCTTTAAGCTTTGGATCAATATATTCTGCTCTTGTTTCTGCTTCGTTCATAAGTTTATTTTACTATAATCCCCCACTAAAAGCCTTTTGCAGTACCGATTTTTTCAGCTCTTCCAAATCTGCCAATTTTTGCTTATAAATCGCTTCTAGCTTGCGGATTTGAGCAGAAAGGAAATCGAGTTTTGCGACGATGGATTTTTGTTGAGGCAACGGGGGCAGTGATATTGCAAGATCAGATAAAATCCCTTGATTCAGGTTACTCATAGTTGTACCTATCGAAGCTTTTAAAAGAGCTTCTTTTGACTTATCCGAACTCAGATAAGTATTAATGAATTTTTCATCGGCAATATTTTTGAGTCGAATAACTAAACTACCGGTACCACAAAGCCAGCCAACTTCATTATCTGTGACAAGAGCACATCTTCCCATTTCACCTCTACGAGCCATTACAATATCGTTTTTCCTTAACATGTATTTTTTCAAGCGCAAAGTTGGCTTCGCAGTAATCATGGTTTTTTGCAATGGTATTATTTTCCCACTAACGATATTTTGAGGATTAACAACTGGTGTTCCGACTTCAACATAATCCGACTTATGCAACATACTACCGAATGGACCTGTCATCATTTCAGATGCTATTTCCCCTAACTTCTTCTCCTCCCATCCCTTTCCCTGATTTGCGAAGAAACTCTGCAAATAAGACTCAAAAAGTTCTTTGGCATTTTGAAGGTTTTTTTCGGCGTTTTCTTTCGCTTTCGCAATATGCCCAAAGACTTCGCCTAGGATTTTTACGATGCGGTGTTGGGTGGGGAGTGGTGGGAGGGGGATTTGGATTTCGAAAAACTTTCTCATGTTCGCTCTAGGCATTCTCGCCCCTGTGCATGTGGCATTAATTCTTCTAACTATTTCATCGCAAGTCAGCCAATAAAATAAATATTTTTTATACAAACTATCGTTAACCTTTATTGGGAAAATTTCAGTCGAACAATGTCCCTCAAAATTAGGCAAGAAAACTTTATTAAGATACGGTCGCAATCTCCCATATAATATGTGACTTGAATTAAAATAAAAAGTTAAGCTCTTTACTTCTTTGGGAGTCAATGAGCCAATAAAATGTCCAGTATTCGATTCAATATTCTCCATGCCAACATAGGTTAAATTTCCGATGCTGTTTTTAATTTTTTGCATTTCACAAACTTCACCAAGTCTTTTTATTTGCCAGTTAGATCCCATCTGTTTTTTTGATTGATTAGTTTTCATAATTAAAATGTGATATATTTCGGCTTCATCTCTTCCGCAACTTCATCCTACACTTGAGCCCTTGAGGAAGACACAGGTGAGATTAAGAAGTTTTTCACAAAATCAAACTCAGTTGGCCAATCTGTAGTTGCTATGGCCCAATCATACGCTTGTTTAATTTTTTTAGAGCTGTCAGAGCTAAACGTAAGACTTGGATATTTATTTTTTAAAACGCTTTCTAACTCCTGCACTAACTCAATACCAAAATAGGCTATTAGTGCATCGTTTAAAATTGGTGGGGTATTTTCGTTGTCTTTATCCCACACCGAAAAGCAATTCAACCCCAATAACTTACAAACTCCAGTAAAATAAAGAACTCCAGTTTTTCCTGAACATTCAACTATCGAAACACCTTCTTTGTTTATATCTATATTCCACTTTTCTTTTGCTAGCGTCTCAAAGAGAATTTTATCTGGAGGACCTTCCACCAAAACAATCTTTTTTGCAAAAAACAGTTCATTCCTATACGGATTGAAGTGTGAATAAATTTGATATTCTCTTTCTTTTAGAAAATCTTCTGTGATGACAGGATAATCTTTTTTAGCCACAAAAGTGCCACTGGTCTCATTTTTTTGTAAGATTTCAAGCTCATGTGCACGGTGAGCACTCACAAAATTTGGATTATGTGTTGTGTAGAAAATCTGGGTTTCTTTAGATAATTCTTGAAAGCTTTCATAAAGTGCTCTTTGCGCCTGAGGGTAGAGGAATATTTCAGGCTCTTCAATGCCGAATATAACTTTGCCACCCATTAGCTCTGCGTATGTCTGAAAAATAGAAATTAGAATCAAATTCTGCAAACCACTGCCTAAATCTTCAGCATCAAATATTTTATCACTTGTCTCAGTAACCTGAATTTGCAATGTCTTATAGAACCAATTTAAATTATAGATATTCAATTCTGGTTCAAATTTATTGGCAAGACCTATGCTGTTTTTTTGACAATGTTTTTTAAATGAATCTACAAACTTTTTAAAAGTTATTAAATTAGGATGGAAATCATCCTCAATAAAATCTTTAGCAGGTTGAATTTTATCTTTTAAATCATTTTTCAACCGTGCCTCGCCACCCATATATGTAGATATATAGTTTGAATGGATTTCCCTCATCATCTTACCTAAAAGCGTCCAATTACTAACTCTCATTTGGTCAATGAGATCTCTTTGCGATGGGATGTAAATAAAATGACACAACTTTTTAAATTTATCTTGAGCATAAAAAGTTAACCCACCATTAATAGTAGTTTTTGCAGATAATTCTGGAGTAAGCCTCATTTCAAGCTTAATACTTTGTACACTTAAAGTTGCCCCATTATATCCACCACCAACAACATTAACTGGATTTGTAAATATAAGTTCAATTTCAATGCTTTGTGATGGATTATTGAAAAGCTCTCTGGCAACTTTTGCTTTAGTTGTCCATCCTTCACCTAAAACAAGGTCTATAGCTTTTAGTACATTTGTTTTTCCAGTACTGTTTGGCCCAATGAAAGCGGAAAGATTCTTAGGAAATATTTCCAACTCTTTTATTGATCTAAAGTTTTTAATATAGATTTTTTTTATCATATCATTGAATTATTTTTCTTCCCCAACGACTTTATATCCGCTTCCAGTTCTTTTATACTATCTTCCCGTTCTATTTTTCGCTGTTCCTCTTTAAATCCATCATATTCTTTTTCTGATTTTACAATCGCAATTTCATGGGAAATTTTTCCGGAATGCGTCAAAATTTCTTTGCCACTCATCCTCAAAATAATATCAAGCCGTTCTATCCAATCAGTCATTTTCATAGGCATTTGCGCTTCTGCCATGGTTTCGGCAAAAGCCAAATATTGTTCAACCAACAAACTAAGTGTTTTTATCTCCTTTTCATTGAGATAATTTTTGGCAATGCTCACATCTTTTTTCGTGATAGCTTTTTCATCTTTTCCATCAAAAGACTTCATCCCCAAATAAGGAAGCGTATGATCAGATCTTTTGTGCACCAACTCTGCCGCTGTTTGTTTACTTATCGCCCAAAGTAGCTTGTTTTGCACTATCTTGAAAAATTCAATCGTCCTGTCATCTTTTGGATCATAATCGATACTCGTGGTATAAATATCTTTTATTTTTTGATAAAAAATCCTCTCCGAAAGCCGAATTTCTCGAAGTCTCGCTTGGAGTTTATCAAAATATTCTGTAGATTTTCCTGTTTTTATTTTTTCTTCATTGAGCGAGAAACCTTGGATCAGATATTCTTTTAGTCGCTCTGTTGCCCATTGCCGAAATCTTGTTCCTTGCGATGACTTTACGCGATATCCTACTGCAAGGATAAGGTCAAGATTATAGTAATTTGTTGAGTAATTTTTCCCATCACTGGCAGTTGTTCGGAAATTCCGAACAACTGAATTTTGATCCAATTCCTCTTCCTCAAAGATATTTTTTATATGTTCGCTGATCGTCCCTTTTGCTTTCCCAAAAAGCTCACAAAGTTGAGACTGTGAAAGCCAAACGGTTTTTTCTTTTAATAAAACATCAACGGAAATTTTTCCGTTTGGAGAGGTATAAATTAAAATATTATTATGCTTATTCATATTTTCTCTTTAATAGCGACCAAAATCTCCCCACCCTCCCTATCCAACCTCTTCATCTCCGCCAAAATCTCCTTCGGTTCCCTCAAAACAACCTCATCTTTTTTATTAGGATTCTTAATCGATAAATCAAAAGTAACTTTGTCTATACTTTTAACATCCATACTCCAGGAATTAGCGCTATCTGCCTTATTCTTCTGCAATTTTACAAATTCAGACAAGTCGTTTTCATTTAATGGATTCCCCTTGCCAAGATTGCGATCAAGATTTAGCTGATAAAACCAGACTTTTTTGGTAGGCGCCCCTTTTTCAAAAAACAAAACAACAGTTTTAACCCCAGCTCCCTGAAAAGCGCCACCAGGAAGATCAAGCACTGTATGAAGATTGCAACTTTCTAAAAGGAGTTTACGCAAACTAACCGAGGCATTGTCGGTATTGGAAAGAAAAGTGTTTTTGATTACAACACCTGCCCTTCCCCCTGCCTTAAGAATCTTTATAAAATGCTGAAGAAAAAGGAATGCGGTTTCACCAGTCTTTATAGGAAAATTCTGCTGGATCTCTCGTCCAATCCCCGCTCCAAACGGCGGATTTGCCAACACAACATCAAAACGATCTTTTTCCTGAATATCATTGATGTTTTCAGAAAGAGTATTCATGTGCCTTATGTTTGGCGCTTCAATCCCATGCAAAATCATGTTCATTATGCCAATAATATAAGCTAGTGACTTGATCTCTTTGCCGTAAAAGGTCTTGTTTTGAAGCGTCTCCAGCTGGCTCGATGAAAGCTTTCCCCTGTTTTCAATAAGATAATTAAAAGCCTCCACCAAAAACCCTGCACTCCCACAAGCCCCATCATAGATCGTATTCCCAATTTTAGGAGCAACAACTTTAACGATAGTTTTGATAAGAGGTCGCGGGGTATAATATTCTCCACCATTCCGCCCAGCATTTCCCATGTTCTTAATCTTGGCTTCATAAAGATGAGACAGCTCATGCTTTTCTTCATAAAGCCGAAAATGCATCCCATCAACAATATTTAAGATTTCACGCAATTTATAACCGCTTGAAATTTTGTTTTTGAGCTCATGAAAAATCTCACCAATTTTATATTCAATAGTATTCGATTCTTCAGCTCTAAATTTTTTAAGATATGGAAAAAGCTTATTATTTACAAAGTCTCTTAAATCATCGCCGTCTAGAGCTTTATTATGGTCTAATTTGCCATCTGTATTTTTTGGACAAGCCCAACTATTCCATCGATATTCAGGAGAGAGAATATATTGATACTTTTTACCAGCAAGCGCCGCTTCGGTCTTTTTGGTTTCTTCTAAGTCGTCAAGATATTTTAAAAATAGGATCCAAGAGGTTTGTTCTACATAATCAAGTTCAGTTCCACAACCAGAATCAGTATGCAAGATATTATCAATATTTTTGAATGCTTGTTCAAACATGGAAGCATTATACAACTAAAAAAGAACCTCATAAATGAGCAAAAGAAGGTTTGCGATTATCTATTTCAAAATCAAGCCCTAATCTAAGTTTTTTTCTTTTTTGAATAAAAAAATCTATCGCTTCATCAATTTTCTTTGCAGGGAATACTTGCTCAAAAGATTCTTTAAGATCACCTCCAACTGCTATTTCACCGTTCTCAAGCTCTCTTATATATAAACAATCAAACACGCTAAAGGAAATCCCGATTCCAGTTTTTAACGCGATTTTTATGGATTTTTTAATGATTCGTTTATATTTTTTTTATTGCTATAGCGCATAAAGATCTGCTTGAAATATGCTTTACCGTATCATTGGGACGTTAATTCCTTAAATTGGCCGCATTACAACTATTCCTAATTGAATTGAAAGACTAAAATCGGTTGTTTGTACATGGTAGGAATTCTCACGATGTCGTGTCTGGCAAATTTTAGCACAGGCCATTTTTTTGTCTTTGCCTATAATTGCAAAATTTATAATCCCTCCACCCCATAACATCTTTAAAAAATCATTTACTACTCCATCATTGGACTCAAAGAAAAGTTTTGCAAATGGAAACTCAACATACAATTTTTTTCTCGATTCTAATTGCACAATAATATACTCTAAAGAATCAAGAGTATCCCTATCGAAGTTGGCAGTTAAACATCCAACCTTTTCATGCTTTTTTAAATTATGATCAATTATTATTCCCATGGCTTCTACAGACCTATAACTTACAAGTCCAAATTGATATCCATCTTTTACGCAATTAAAGGGCGCTAAAGCTCTAAATCTTTCTTCGTTTTCATTTCTTCGAGCAAACACCCCTTCTAATTCCTCAAGATTTAAGCCCCTAACAACATCAGCCGCTCTTAGTTGATAACCCTTATAAAAAATTCCTGTTTCAAGATGGCTTCCTCTTAATGTTTTTGGCACTCTTACAGTTCCACTTCTTTCCGCGACCTAAACAGCTGATGTTAAGATTCTTCCGCTTCTTACAATTTTTGAGTGTGATAACAATAATGAAATTGACATTGTTTTTTCCCCTTATTTATATAATAGCACATTTCGCGGGAGCCCAACCACATCCTAATCTCCTCTCATAAAAATGGCTCCCGCTTATATTGATTCTCAGCAATTTTCATGCCAACAAATTAGAGCGTAGAAAGTGGAGCTTGTAGAGTAGAATTGCAGTGAAAATCGTCAGTTTAGAGGCAGAAGTGACGAACATTGCATAGCTTCGTTTGGGAATTTTATTTTAATTTCTCTTTACGTAATAAATAAGAATTGCTATAATTCATCACACATGAAAAAAAGAATGTCCCTTCGTATGTTTAATAAGGAGGCATAATTATGGAAGTAAAAGCTGTACAATTTCCCGAATTAGACGAAGAAGGAAAAGGAATAAGAATCGGAGAAAGCACCCTTTCCGATATTCCAATTGAAGTTAAAGCGGAACTGGGGAAATCCAAGCTGACTCTGCGGGAAATACTGGAAATAGCAGAAGGATCAATAATTGAACTTGACCGTTTGGCCGGTGAACCTCTGGATCTGAAAGTGGGTGGATCTGTTATCGCGCAAGGTGAAGTTGTGGCTATTGATGATAACTACGGTATTAGGATCACAAACGTTTTATTGAAATAATAAAAAGGAAAAAAACATGACCTATGAAGCAATAACCTTCCAACAAGCCCCTATTATAACTTTTGGTTACATAGTCCAAATCATTTTATCTCTGGCAATAGTAATAGGTTTAATTTATATATCAGCAAAATATCTCCTTCCAAGGCTACAGCAAATGACGCCAAACGGTAAATTTATGCAAGTTACAGATAAGATGGGACTTGAGCCGCAGGCAACTCTCTATACGGTCAAAGCAGGCAGCCAGATTTACCTGATCGCGGTAAGTAATAAAAATATAACACTGATTGACAAATTTAAAGAAGGAGAAATAGGTTGAAAAAAATCTTCTTTTTGGCCTTTTTTCTTGCGTCAAACACCGCTTACGCGGCAACACCGGCAGCGGGACAAATAAATGTAAACGCAATAATGAATTCTCCACAATTTTCATCAAGCATCCAAATGATTCTGGGGATATCTCTCATTTCACTCGTCCCGTTTTTTCTTATTTCTGTAACAAGCTTTTTGAGGATTATTATAGTTTTTTCTTTACTGAGAACCGCGATCGGCACCCAGCAGGTACCGCCAACTTCGGTTCTTGTCGGAATAGCATTTTTTATGACCCTTTTTATTATGAATCCCGTATGGCAGGAAGTCAACAAAAAAGCTGTTGAGCCATACAATCATGGGAAATATACAGAAGTGCAAGCCTTTAACGCGGGAATGGTACCGCTAAAAAGTTTTATGCTGAGACAAGTTAGAGAAAAAGATCTTGCCCTTTTTGTTAATTTTGCAAAAATCGAACCGCCAAAAACAGCAGAAGATGTCCCAACATATGTCGTAATTCCCGCTTTTATGCTTTCAGAACTCAAAACTTCGTTCCAAATTGGTTTTCTACTGTTTATTCCTTTCATTATTATTGATTTAGTGGTCGCCAATATATTGTTATCACTCGGGATGTTTATGTTGTCTCCTGTAATGGTCTCTTTGCCATTTAAAATATTACTGTTTGTGCTTGCAGATGGATGGAATTTAATAACCCGCGGGCTCCTAATGAGTTTTAGGTAAGGAATAAAACTATGAACCAGGATTTTGTCGTACAGGTAATGAACCAGGGAATAACAACTGTTCTTATCTTATCTATGCCTGTAATCGGAGTCGGTTTGCTGGTCGGATTCGTGATAAGCTTGTTTCAAGCCGTAACTCAAATTCAGGAACAAACTTTAACTTTTGTCCCCAAGGTTGTTGCCGTTTTGCTGTTGATCGCTTTAACCTTTCCCTGGATCATGTCAATAATGGTTGATTTTACGACAACCTTGTGGGCAAATATCCCGGCAATGGTTAAATAATAATGATTATCGCAATTCCTCAAATTCAGATTTTTTTCTTTATCCTTGCAAGGATAGCAGGTCTTTTTATTCAAGCCCCTGTATTGTCGAGCAGATCAATCCCCATGCTGGCAAAAACAGCGCTTGCCGTCTGGATTGCGATTATTCTGTGGTTTATAGTTCCTGTAAAAATAGAACTGATTCCGCAAACAATGATGGAATTCTTCTCTCTTTTAATAGTTGAAGTAGCTCTTGGGTTTACAATCGGATTCACCTGCAATCTGTTTTTCCTGGCGGCTCAAAGCGCAGGCCAGTTTATAGACTTGCAAATGGGATTATCCGTATCTCAGTCGTTTGACCCAATCTTTGGCGCGGCAATTTCAATTATGGAAAAGTTAATGCTTATGCTTGTGCTTGTCATATTTTTGATAGCAAACGGGCATCATCTTCTGCTTGCCGTCATTCAAAAAAGTTTTGAACTGATCCCAACACCGGCAGTAATAAATTTTGCCTCACCAAGTTTTGTATCAGAAATGATGGGGCTTGGAAAATCACTTTTAAGCATATCCCTACAATTGGCAATGCCTATTATACTTGTAATTTTTATTATTGATTTTTGCTTTGGCATCGTTTCCCGCGTCGCGCCGCAGGTAAATGTATTTATGCTGGGATTTCAACTCAAGCCCCCTCTTGGGCTGCTCACAATGCTTTTCATATTACCCATACTTATAAAACGAATAGCTTCTCTTCTCGGTATAATGGGAGAAGAAATGATAAAATTAATTTCAGCGCTTAGAATATAGGGGGCTTGTAAAAATTGGCCGAACAAGGTGGAGATAAAACCGAAGAACCTACCCCCCATCGCCTGCGTGAAGCTCGCGAAAAGGGACAAATCGCAAAAAGCCGCGAAATAACAACCGCAATTCTTCTGCTATTAAGTTATTCTGTGTTCAGGTATTTTGGAGAAACAAGCTGGACAGCGCTTGTTGATATGGGTCAGGGTATTTTTTCACAAATCCCCGCATCAGCAAACGAATTTTCGCTCGGTTTCGCGGCATATATTCTTGCGATAGGATTAAGGTCTTTAGCACTGGCACTTATTCCTATTTTCGCTGTAACTTTTCTCGCAGCCATAATCGCGGAATCCTTACAAACAGGTTTTGTTTTTGCCGGAGACCAATTATCTCCAAAACTTGAAAGATTAAATCCTCTTGAAGGATTTAAAAAAATATTCTCCATGCAGGGGTTTGTTGAAGTTATTAAGTCTCTTCTTAAAATAATAATAGTTTTTTATATAGCATGGTTAGCCGTAAAAAATGATCTTACTTATGTTATTGTCCTTTTAGAAAGCAGTTTATGGGACGCATTGGTGCTTGGGGGGTCGATCGCTTATACCGTCGCGATGCGCGTCGGGACTTTTTATATCATAATTGCCATCCTAGATTATTTTTACAGAAGATGGGAATATCTTAAAAATCTAAAAATGACAAAACAGGAAATCAAGGAAGAATACAAACGCCTTGAAGGAGATCCTCAAGTAAAACAAAGAATACGGGACATGGCAAGACAAATCGCGTATCAAAGAATGATGTCGGCTGTCCCAAAAGCCGATGTCGTAGTTACAAACCCAACACATGTGGCATGCGCCATTAAATATGACCAGCAAAAGGCAAAAGCCCCTTCAGTCCTAGCAAAAGGGCTGCGCAAACATGCCGAAAAAATTCGCGCTATCGCGGAAGAATACGAAATTCCTATTGTCGAAAATGAACCTCTGGCGCGATCAATTTACAGAACAACAAAAGTCGGGCGGGAAATACCAAGAGAATTGTATCAGGCAGTAGCAGAAGTTTTGGCTTATATTTATAAAAAGAAAAAAGACAGGGAAGCTCTCAATAAGACTCGACTTGCCGCAATTCCCAAGGGGTGATAAAATCGCACTATGGCGTTCCCTCGTATTAATGTAAAAGATTTTCAAGCTCTATTTGCGGGGGGCGATATTTTTGTAGGAGTCTTTCTTGTAGGAATTGTCGCGCTTATCATAGTCCCTTTGCCTGCTGTAATTCTTGATATTCTTTTGACATTAAATATAGCGTTTTGCATGTTGATTTTACTTGTTGCCATGTATTTAAAAGAGCCTCTTGAATTCGCAGCATTTCCTTCAATGCTTTTAATCATAACACTGTTCCGCCTGTCTTTAAATATAGCAGCCTCCAGATTGATTCTGTTAAATGCTTACGCGGGGCAGGTAATCCAGGCATTTGGAAGTTTTGTGGTCGGGGGAAACTATATTGTAGGCGCCATAGTTTTTGCCATTATTACAATAGTACAGTTTGTAGTTATAACTAAAGGATCAGAACGCGTGGCAGAAGTAGCCGCAAGATTTACTCTTGATGCTATGCCAGGCAAACAAATGTCTATTGACGCGGATTTAAACGCCGGGCTTATTGACGCAAATGAAGCAAGAAACCGCCGCCGAAAAATAGAAAGAGAAGCAACCTTTTTTGGAAGCATGGACGGTTCAAATAAATTTGTCCGTGGAGATTCGATTGCCAGTATTATTATAGTTTTAATTAATCTGATCGGCGGTATTTTGGTTGGATGGCTACAGCAGGGGCTTGGCATAATGGAAGCCTTAACAACCTACGCGCTTTTAACGGTTGGCGCGGGTATCTTAGCTCAAGTTACAGCTCTTCTAGTCTCTGTCGGAACAGGCCTGGTAATAACAAAATCCGCATCTGAAATGAGCCTGGGAACAGACATCTCTACTCAGGTTTTCGCCCAACCCAGGGCTTTTGCATTTGTCTCCTTGATTTTGGCATCATTTGCTCTAATCCCGGGCATCCCTTCGCTTACTTTTTTGGGCCTGGCGGGAGGAAGTGCGGCTATTGCTGTCGCGCTCATTCAGGCGCAAACAAAAACTGAAGAAGCCCAAATGATAAAAGACGAAGGGGGCGGAAAAGACGCGCTTAAAAAACCCGAAAGTATTCTTGGGACATTAGGGTTGGATCCCCTATCTCTAAAAACAGGACGAAACCTGATCCCATTAATCGACCCCGCTCAAAAAGGACCGCTTCTTGAACGGATAACATTAATCCGATATCAGATCGGTCAGGAATTCGGGTTTGTCATTCCTGGTGTCAGGGTAATGGACGACCTCTCCCTGCCGCCAAACCAATATGTTGTAGAAATAAGGGGTACAAAGGTTTCAACAGGTGAAGCATTTATGAGCCATCACAAAGTAGAAATGCGTTTATCCGAAATTAAGGCCAAGAAATTGACAGGGTCAGAAACAAAAGATCCTATTACAAACGAGTTAATCACCTGGGTTCCTGACGATCTTCTCCCTGAGCTGCAAAAGCTTGGAATAGCATCACTTGAACCTGTCGAAGCAATAGCCAATCATTTTATGGAAGTCGTAAAAAGATTCGCGGACGAAATAATGACCCGCCAAAATATCCAGTCGTTAATTGAGATCGTAAAAAATACCAACGCGGCTATCGTCAGGGAATTGATCCCTGATATGCTTTCATTAGGACAGGTGCATAAAGTACTTCAGTTATTGGTCCGCGAACGGGTAAGCATCCGCGATCTTTCCACAATTCTGGAACGATTGGCCGATTATGCCCATCTATCGCGAGACATCAATGTACTAGCCGAATATGTTAGGCAATCTCTTGCTAGGCAAATTTGCGAACAGTATATCGACAAAAGCAATGTTATAACGGTAGTTACAATAGATCCGGCACTTGAAGAAACATTAATAGGCGCAATACATCAATCTGAATACGGATCTTTTCTTGCCGTCGACCCGAATATGGGGGAAAGGATATTAACTCAAATACAAAGGCATTTAACTAATTTCAAAAGGATGAAATTAAATCCTGTAATTTTATGTTCGCCAAGATTGCGCCCGCATTTCAAACGATTTATAGAAAGGAGCTTCCCGAATATAGCGGTTTTGTCCTATAACGAAATTGTCCCTCAAGTTAAGGTCCAAAGCGTAGGAATGATCGCGGTTGAATGATTGCCCATAATTTGTTAGAATTATTTTATGATTAAGAAAACTTCCGGCTCTACAACAAGTTCAGGTTCAAGAGTTTCCAGCCAAGGAGGACTTTTTTCCGCCATTCCTGTAGGAATTACAGGCATTTTAAGAAGATTCTGGCCTTTTGCAAAAAAATATACGCAAAAATTCAGCGAGGAATGTGAAAATCCCGAAGAAAAAGAAAAAGAATTTATCACTTCAGTAAAACGTGATTCAACCCGGTGGATATAAATGATTTCAAGAGAACAAATTGAAGATCGAATTATAAGAGTCATTCGCGAACGGTTTTTAAAATATTCTGATGAAGTAGTTACAAAATATAAAGACCAGATTACCCGCACGGTAAATTGGTATGTTTCTACTCTTCCTTCACATATTAGAAAATCCGAGGCCGAAGATTTGGCTCAAGAAGCTAAGATAGCCTTTATCGATGCTTTAAAAACCTGGGATCCGCGCCGTGGAGAGCTTTGGCCATACGTATCAATACGCCTGAAAGGTTCGATGCAGGACTATCTCCGCAAGAAAAAAATGGACCAGGTTTCCGGCATGTACGAATGGATCAATTCAGCCGCGCACATTTATCTGGCGTTTAACCGCGAAGCCATAGTCCATGATCAGGTAGACGACGTTTTGCACGTAGACGGAGCCTTGCAGGAACTAAGCGAAAAAGAACAGCAGGTAGTCAAAATGTATTATAACGAAGATTTAACTTTCAAAGAAATTGGCGATAAAATAGGTCTTTCCGAATCTCAAGTGTCCAGAATATGCAACGAAGCCACCCGTAAAGTAAAAAAATCAGTTAAAGAATCACAGCCTGGGTAGCTCATGCTCTAAACAGATTCCACGACATAATATTTTAGGCGGCGAACCCCAAATTTTTTTGCATCATTATAATCCCTAAACCAGACATCTATCTGGTTTTTATATCTACGATGCATCCTATCTTCAACAATAAATACTTGGTTGCCAAACCCTTCAAGTAAAACTTTAGTGCCAAACGGCAAAAAATTCGCCGCGATAACCCCTTCTCTGCAACGGGTTCCCCACGCGGTAATCCATGGAGATGAATCCGTTTGCCCCGGAAATGAGTTATATGCCGAAGTAACAATGGTTCCGCTATAGGAAATCTTATGCCCGCTAAAAGATCCTACCGGCATAAGAGAGAGCAATAAAACGCCCAGCAAAAAAACCATTCTAAAAGTTCTTGGCAGCCTTCTTTTATTATATGCGTTAATTCTAGCCATTACGATATATATATCGTAAATAAAGGGGAGGAAATTGCAGTAAAAATCAGGTTTTTTGGATTTTTGGGCGGCGAAAAACAGTCAAATTGAACATTGTAAATTGGACATTACTTTTGATGATTAACTACTCTTCAAAAATTCCTCATATGGAACCCACTTTCCACCTATTTTGGCCAGAAGATTTCGAGGACTTACAATTGCTTTACTACTGCCTAAATTACACAGGATAAAACCTTTTAATGAAGAATCATCTTCAATAACTTCAGTCGGTTCAATAAGAACTCCTATTGTTTGAATACTGCCTTTGCTTAATTTTTTCCCAACTTCCGTTCCCGATAAAAAGCCGGTTAACGATTTTCTTGCTTCTTTTGCTCTTGTTTTCAATAATTCCAGTTCCACAGCCATATTCAATTTTTTGCTGCTTGTTGGAATTAAAGATAATTGAGGAATATCAGTTGATGCAAAACGAAAATAGGGCGCCAGATGTTGCAAGCCTCTTGATAAAAGGTCAAAGCCTTCTGTTATGGCTCGCCCGTCTGCTCTTTTGACAATAATAGCCAATTCCGAAAGAAGAAGCTCCGGAGCTGATAAAGCTTCGCGGCGCCCGTATATATTATTTAAATTATCTAACAAGCCAGATCTTTTCACAGGAGGTATTTGCGATAATGAAGTTATCCCGTTTTGTTCAAAAAGTTTTGCAGCAGCGCCAAATAATCCCTGAGTGCGAAAAGCGGATAAAACCCCAAAAAACGAGAGAACATCATTGGCGTCAGCTTTTCCCGTAAGCCCGCAATCTACTAAAAAAACAGAATTGTCGTCTGTTACAACTAAATTCCCGCGATGGAATTCCGGATTCACAAGAAAAGAAAAATCACCATCGTGTTTGTCAAACTGTTTTAATGCCCCTTCAATGATAACAGGAGAAACAGCCTTCATTCGCGCTTCAGCCAAAGCATGAAATGGAACTCCCCTAGCAATTTCCAGCCTTGCCCAATCTCCGTGCTTTTCATATATATGAGGGATCAGAACTTGTCCAAGCTTCCAGCCAAAGAATTCCCCATAAGCCTCATGCCGCTCAAATCCCATCTTTCTTTCTAATTCAGACTGGAAAGCTAACTCCCTTAATTGTTCTGGAGTCAAAGGGAAATAACTATTTTTTTTTCTTAATTGCCTCACAAATGCCATCAGATTATTTTTTACTGCGGGATCAATCGGCAAAGCATGGACCAGAAGAAAAGCTTCATCTCTATCATTTCCACCTAATCCGGCAATTGCTGTCCTTATAGAGCCGGAACCAAGTAATGTATATTTGTCATGCGCCAAAAAAAGATCAAAGCCTCTAAAAGCCAAAAACAAAAGAGAATCAAACAAACCGATTGAAAGGGTATCGCTTAGTCCTGCTCTGCTTGCTTTTTCAAGTGTCTCATTTCCCCCTGCAACAAGGGAATTGGAAGCCTGAAGAATTTTATACCCAAGTATGCCAATGGGCCTTAGCGCTTCTCTTGTAATTTCCTCAATAGGCTGTTTTTGAGCTATCCCTGCTAATATTTTTGCCCATATTTTTATTTTAATATCCATAGCCTGATAGTCAATAAGCAGTTTTACCCCTTCTGCCGTAGATTGAACCAGACCCAAAGGTACTTTTTCTGCCTGCAACAATAAGTTTATGCCTGTTGTAAAAATTTCCTCTAATTGACTGAAAATGGCACCATCTTGGGCAATATCAACTAATAACTCCTCATAAAAGTCCCCTGATTCCTCCCAACCTAAGGCTTTCATAAAGTTTGAAAATACTTTAGCTCCCTTCCATTCATTAAGTTCCCTTACTCCTTCAGCCAATGTCTCTTCCTCGAGTTGTCCTCTTTTGAATATTTCATGAGGAAACGGCTCATCGTCAACAAATGGGATTGTATGCAAAGAATATGGGATTCTTCCCGCAATAACAGAAGCAATCTCTACCACATTTTCAGGAAGAATAGGCAAATAGTCTTTTAGTGCCCGTAATTTTTGATCTCTAACAAGAACCTCATCAACATTATTGGTGCTCAGGTCTTTTAAATTTGCCGGTCTTTGCATGCTTATAAAAGCAAAATTATTTCTACTTAAAGAGGTCGCAAATGTCCCCAAACAAACTGCGATTTTTAATTCTCTTCCCATTTCCGCGGCCTTTTTTACTATAAGACCCTTCCCTATGTCCGTAAAATCACCGGTTAAAGAATAACTCCTCACAATGTGAGGAAAGGCTTCTCTTTTTATTCCAAATCTGTTTGTCCACTCTATTACCACTCTTTTCCTTAAAGATGGGAAGTTTTTTGTTAATTCACAGATATCATTAAATACAGAAAGATTATCATCTCCATTTAATTGTTCCATCCACGCTCCAGCAATCTGATAAGCTTTCGCGTAAGCCGCGACAGGATTAAAGTAAGCATCAAGAAGCCTTTCTGCCTCCGGCAAATTGGAAGGCACCACCCTGTCTAATGCTTCATCTCTAATAGGGCTTGGTCTTGGAACTGTACCGCAAATTTCCGCTAAATCAAGAGCCCTGTCAGCAGGGAGGCACCCTATCATAATTCTATCCGCCATTCTTTGCCCCGATGGATAAAAAACAGAAGATGCGGAAGAAGAAATAAAGCCAAATGAATCAACAATATCTTCAAATGAAAGGGCATTATCCGCCATTTTCAACTCCTCAAAAAATAATTCGGATTTTTTAAGTTTTCTTCGTTTTCCCTGGTCTAAAATCACAAGAAGATGATTTTTTTCCGAAGAAGGGGGAAAACTTTCAATTATAGACAAGCTGTCAGAACTCCACGCTGCGGCAGGTATCATCTCAAATTCTCTTAAGAAGAATATTCTGGCAAATTTCAAAATTCTATCTCTTACGAAATGGATAGGATGCCTATCTGCCGCAGCTTTAAGCCTTTGGTACCTATTTACAAAAGTTCCTTCTTCAAGAGGATCATCACTTTGTCCGTTTTGAATTTCCTCCATACGAAATAACCATTTTCTTGCATTTATATCATCCGTAAGAGCAGCCTCAAATTCAATAAGAGAATAAGGCCAACCATCTAAAACAGTAAATTCCAATCGAGCTAAAAATCCTTTTTCAGTTATATCATACGCTGTGTCATTATTCAGTTTTTCATCACAAAACTCCTGCCGCATATTATCCATTTCTGAAGAAGCAAAAGGATTGCAAAGTAAAGGGAAAAGTTCGAATTTTATATGTTCCAAGATATCTTCTTCAAATATAAAATTGCTTTCCAAATATTTGTCATGATCTTTTATAAATCCGACGGAAAGGAGCGCCAGAATATACTCATCTCTTAATCTTGAATAAGGGAATGGCGCAATTGATGCCTCTAATGAAGTAAAACCAAACGGATTCTTTTCCAATAATCTAGGACATCCTGCATAGTCAGAATCAAAACGGTTGTCTTCAACAATGGCAGGATCAAAAAAGCCCATTCTTTTAAAATATTTTTTTATGTCTTCTAAAAGTTCTAAAAGGGCTACAATCACTTCATCTGGTTCCACCTCACACTCATTTTTTAACCACTCTATTTTTTTTTCAACCATCCCTTTCGTAGAATCAGAATAAACTTTACACAAAAGAGCTTTTAAATAAATAGAAGCAACAACATCATTTTGTCCGACACGCCTTTTTAATGCCAATATATTGTTTTTTAATCCTTCTCCTAAAACTATATCCTTGTTTCTTAAAAAATAATAACATTCATACACTTCCGAATCTGGCTCTATAAAAACCTTTTCAGCTATAGCATCAACCGCTTCTTCTGATAAAGGGTCATAGCCTGACACAGAACTCCAACGCTTAGAGATAGAAGCAATTAAAGTTTCTTCTTCCTCAAAAACGTTAGCGTCTTTTGACTCTTCAACCGGTTTTTCATCAAATGGCGCCAAGTCGCCTTCGCAAAACAAGCATTCCGTTTTTGCTTTCCTATTTTTCCAGCAAAATTTAGGATTATTAATATTATCATGAAGAATCCTTTTTCTTCGCGGCCAGTCGGGATGTGAGTTAAAAGGATCCAAAAATTTGGCTTTTGTCCCGCTTATAGTTTTTTTTCGAGATATTTTCCCCGCCATTGACAAGGACTCATCAACTGAAAAACCGGCCATATCCATTAATATAAGGCCTATTTCATCTGAATCAAATTCATTAAATTGGCACCGCGCACGAGCTGTCCACGCAAAAGCTGCTTTATACAGTAAAGGTTCTGCTTTACTGGAAATGTTTACATTTAAAAAGCTTTTTAAATAATGCCCTAATTCATGAGAAAGGATGGAAGCCAATTCCCCTTTTGTCAGTTCTTCCTTTTTAAGCATTTCTGTTGTTACATAAATATCGCCTGACCCATTTACAATAAAAGCGTTAGGAAAATAATCCTCAATTATATGCAAATTAAATCCATGGTTTGTTATGCCAATTGTATCGGTAAGTAAAGCAAGAACCGCCTCAATCTTCGCGTATGCTAAAGGCGCTTGCTCCCGCGCAACCAGGATTTTCCTTTCAAGATACAGATTATGTAAATAAGAAGAATTACTTCTCGCAGCTTTTGTCAGCGGTTCCTGCCTGGGAGTTATCCCGTAATAAGTTTTTAATAAATCAACATGAGGAGTCGATTGCCCGACAATTTTTTGCATGAATGTTTATCGTAAAATTTTATTTAAAATTACAGGTTTTTTTGGCAGTAAATGGCAGTAAAAAACAGTCAAATATGCTAAAATACAAAAAGAATGCGTCAGGAAGAAGTAAAAATATTAGAACATAAATATTTTGCCCCCTATTTTTTCAAATTAACGCTTCAATCAAAAGAAATCTCACAATCAGCTGCTCCGGGTCAATTTGTAAATGTAAGGGTAACAAACGGTACTAACCCTCTTTTGAGGCGGCCAATCTCAATACATAGAATAAACAGGCAGACAGAAACTTTTGAATTGCTTTACGAGGTTGTCGGCAAAGGAACAAAATTGCTCTCTCAAAAAAAGCAAGGCGAAACAATAAGTGTCTTGGGCCCTTTGGGAAAAGGGTTTTCCACCGATCAAAATAAAAAAACCGCAATTTTAGTTGGAGGCGGGATGGGAATCGCGCCCCTATTTGCTCTTGCCGAAGATTTAATAAAAAAATCAATTGATGTAAATGTTTTAATAGGCGCAAAATCAAAAAAGCTGATAATTTGCGAATCGGAGTTAAATGCTTTAGGGATAAAATTACAAACAGCAACCGAAGACGGCTCCTGCGGAACAAAAGGACTTGTTTCCGATATATTACAAGCTTTTATTGAAGGGCTGGCAGATAAAAAATCATCATCAATATTTGCCTGCGGGCCAAAAGCAATGCTCAAGACTATTTCTGAAATAGCAAGCAAAAAAAACATCGCTTGCCAACTATCGCTTGAAGCCTATATAGCCTGCGGAATAGGAGCATGCAAAGGATGCGCCGTTGAAACCACAAACGGTTACAAATTAGTCTGTAAAGACGGGCCTGTTTTTGATGCCAAAGAGATTTGTTCATATAATGCTGCATATTCAGCCGCAACTCTTTCAGGCTTATAAAATTCTCTGGCATGTTCTACCATGCGCTGCCTCATCGCCTGAATTTGCAAAGAGTTTTGTCTTATAAACCCTGCAGTACTGATAATTGCCTTCCAAATATTTCCAATAGATAGGGCATAATAAGGAAAAGCGAAACCATATTTTCTAGAAATTACAAAAGATGATGAGAATATATCTGTTTTTTTTCCTACAACATCTTCAAGTCCTCCTTCAGGGGTAACCAAAGGAATGCATCCTGCAGCTTGGGCTAACATAGCAAATAAACCACAAGGTTCTTGTCTACTCAAATGAAGTGCTAAATCTGATTTAGTTAATGCCTCAATGAGTGCGCCTTCAGAATAATCCTGCATTTTAAAAGTATTGGGATAACTCTCATTAACTAATTTTTGCGAGGTTACAAGCTCTCTCTTGATTTCTGGATCTCCATCAGAAGCAATAATATCAAAAACCAAACCTGGACCTTTTATGCCTGTTCCTGTAAATGCGGTTGTCAAAAAATCCAACCTGTTTAACACCATTTTATCAGTTAAAAAGGAATAACCTTTTGTAGGATCAAATCTATGCGACAACAAAGCTCTAATCGTAGAAGAAGGTTCATCCTGTGCATGTCTATTTGATGATAAGTTTAAAAATCTTTGAGGCAAACCATTTTGTATCCCGGAAAATCGATCTTGGCTTGAAAGCGCATAAAAGCAATTCTCATGGGGTTCCTTGCTAAGCATTCTTGCGTAACTAGGAGAGACCGTAGTTACATAATTAGCATCTCTTGCTATAATTTGAAATAAATCAAGAAATGTTTTGTCCCTCGTACGAGAACCAAGAATCTCCCTATAAGATAAAGGGTTTAGCCCTTCTATAGAAATACCCATTTTTGAAATTTGATCTTTTGATTCAAGTGAACGAAACCTATTATTATGTACCGTATACATTGTTCTAAGCCCACTTTTATGGGCAAGAAGAATTGCAAGAGCAGTTAAATGATCATGACCATGAACAATTAAATCATTTTTTTTATCTGTGCAAGTTGAAAATAATTCAGCAATCCTAGCAAATACAAGATTTAAAACCAAAGCAGGCTGTGAAAGCTCTTTTCCCTGGTCACTAAAACTATCTCTATTATAAGTAGAAAGTGCCTTTACCCCACCACCAGTCGAAACTCCTCGGAAAAAATATGGATCATCGCTTTTTTGTATATTTAAGTAAGGAACCCCATCGCTCGATAAATCAAAAGCTAGAGAAAAAGACATTTCTTCATCATCAATGGGATTTATGACATCAATTTCTCCTAAAAGTTCTCCGTCATTAGAAAGAATCTTTTCCCCAAAAGATGGTCTAACAACAACGGCAGGAAAATTTTTTATTCCATTCAAACCAGAAACTAATGCCTCTACAGCTAAGCCTAAGCCACTTGGTCCTTGGCTCCTTTTTGCTTCAGGAGATAAATGAATTACCCTCAAACCTTGTCTTTTACCCTCAAACCAAGACACACATCTACCCGGCAAATTACCTGCTACCATTTGTGCTACTCCCATATTTTTTCCTCCTATTTAAAAACTCAAAAAATCTCTCGCATATTCTTATCTCATATAAAATAAAAAAATTTCAAGCTATTTTTATATTTCAAATATGCTAAAATTAAAGGAGATTAATGAATAATCCATCAATAGAACTAGCCGGTATAAAATTAAAAAACAGGGTAATGGTTGCTTCCGGAACCTTCGGATATGGAGAAGAATATTCAGAACTAATTAATTTGAACAAGCTTGGCGCCATAATCACAAAAAGCGTCTCTTTGAATAAAAGACAAGGGAATCCCCCACCCCGCATTTGCGAAACCCCCTCCGGCATGCTAAACACAATCGGCCTGCAAAATGACGGCTTAAAAGAATTCATAGAAAAAGCGTTGCCGTTTTTATCAAAATTTGACACCCCCGTAATTGTAAACATCGCGGGAGAAAACGCAAAAGAATTTGAAGAGCTTGCAAGGACATTGTCAAAAGAAAACCTGGTTAAAGGATTGGAAATAAACATCTCCTGCCCCAATGTTCAAAAAGGGGGAATGCAGTTTGGTTGTTCTGTTTTGGGAACAGAAGAAATCGTAAAAATTGTAAGAAGTTCAACAGAGCTGCCAATAATTGTAAAACTGTCTCCAAATGTAACCGATATTACAGAAATCGCGTTAACAGCAGAAAAAGCGGGAGCTGATGCGGTGTCACTCATTAATACTGTCATGGGAATGGCTGTTGATGTAAAAAAGAAAGAGTTCGGGCTTTCCACAAAAACCGGCGGATTATCAGGTCCGGCAATAAAGCCGATTGCCGTCAGAATGGTCTGGCAGGTCGCTCAAGTTGTAAAAATCCCAATCATAGGCATTGGCGGAATTATGACTGCGGAAGACGCCCTTGAATTTTTTATGGTTGGCGCCTCTGCCGTTCAAGTAGGAACCGCAAATTTTGTTGATGTAAACTCGGCCATAAACATAATTCAAGATTTGGAAAAATACGACCTGGAAAAATTGAAAGGGATTTTAAAGTAACCGCGCCTGTTTATTCTTTTATTTCAAACTCGCTGTCAGAGATGCTTTCATTGATTTTTACATCTTCCAGCTTCATGGTTACTTCCATCTTGCCTCCCGGAACTTCAACCCAAGAGGTATTTTTTGAAAGAACCCAAATATTTTTTATGTTTTTGTATTCCACATCAGCCTGGGTTACCAATTTATCATTGGCATCATAAATTTCAAGCTTGGTAGGTACAGAACGTGAGGCATCCACATAAAACTTTATCTTGCTAAAAAGAGAGCTTTTATCTTTTGGAATACCTGTAATTATATAAGATTTCTTAAAAAATCCTTTTTCTTCAAGCGAAAGATTGAAATTATCCAGAATTTTTGTCTGATCAAAAGGATCCCCTCCGACATTTTTTTGACCTGTTTGCTGCCTAATTTTGCTTAAATCCTGCACAAACTTTTGCCCCGTACTTTTATTTTCAACAAACATTTTATCCCCGTTAATAATTGTCACCTGTTTCACGGGTTTTTCCATTTCAATTAGAACCTTGCCATGTCCTTTTGTCTTCATAATGCCTTTTTGCTCAATGGCTTTTGAATTTTTATCCGATTTTATTGTAGTAACAATTTTCGCGGACATACTATTAATTTTATTTTGATTTTCATGAATTTTTGAAACAATTTCTTCGGCCGTAGGCGCAGCAAATGCAATTGACGAAATAAACAAAAAAACCGATAAAAAAACCCAAAATTTCTTCATTTTAATAACTCCTTTACTTATCCTGTTTTCTACTCTCTTCCTATCCTCTCAATTATCACATATCCCGCTTTTGTTTTCAACAAACGATGGGGAAATAATAATTTCTGTTCTTCTTCTTTTGGAAGATAGCAGACAGAACTATGCTGGTTTAGAAACTTTTCTAGGTTATTCGCATCCCCTATATCAACACTGACTGTCGGATACGATTGCCTGTTTAGATAAAACACAAGGCTTGGCGGCAGCCATGTTTTGTAAAAAGCAACATGCGCTTTATCTTTCATCGCAACAGCTAACTCGCGTGACGGTTTAAACCCTTCGGCATAAGGAACAAGAAAGACAATAAAACCTATGTAAAAAACAAACATTGTAACAACCCATCCTCCGATGCTCCAAATAGGCTGCGGCTTTAAAAAAGAAAATAAAAACGACAGAAAAAATCCCCCCAAAACGATAAGAATTAAAGTTTGAAGATATATCAAAGCTTGAGAAAATTGCAAAGGGATCTGAACTTGAAATATTACAAACGAGACAACAGAAAGCAATAAAATAGGAAATATCAGTCCAAAATAGAACGATAACTTACTCTCACCAGAAAAAAGCCTGTCAAGATAACTTCCCGTAATTATAGCGAGAGCAGGGAATGCAGGCAAAAAATAACCAGGTACTTTGGTTGACGCAAGCGAAAAAATCGCAAGCATCACAAGAAAAAGGAGGAGCATTAATTTATCCGTCTTTTTAAATAAAGCCGGAAACAAAAAACCGCTCCATGGGATAAAACCGACAAGAGTTACTATTATATAATAATAAATCGGCCCTGGATGCTGTTGAAACGGGGTAAAATATATTGAAAAAAGAAACTGGCCAAACATTATTTTTAAAAAATACGTTCCATGCCTTATTGTTTCTATAATAAACCAGGGAGAAGCAATTATAAAATATAATAAAAACCCTTTTAGAGGAACCATTTTAATGAAAAAACTTAATTTCTTTTCCCATAACAAAAACAGGAAAATTGTAATACATGGAATAAGAATGCCAAGCGGCCCTTTGGTTATTGTTCCAAATGCCATAGCAACATATAATAAATAAAACCATTTTTTCTGTATCGGGTTATGATATCCAAGATGAAAAAAGCATAACGACAACAAGACAAAAAAGGCAAGGAGTATATCAACCAAGCCCATTTTAGCTAATATAAAATAAAGCGGACTTGTCGCGAGAATTATGGAAGATAAAATTGCTGCTCTTTCATTGTACAGCCTTTTAGCAAAAAAATAAGTAAGGGAAACTCCGCATATCCCGAAAATAGCAGCCCAGAACCGTCCGCAAAATTCAGTAAATCCGAAAAGCATAAACATTAGGGCTGTCAGCCACGCGTAAAACGGCGGTTTATGGAAATAAAGAGCAGAATTAAGATGCGGAGTTAAATATTCCCCTGACTTAACCATCTCAAGCGAGGCGGCAAACATCTGCCCTTCATCTTGATCCCAAGCAGTAGAGAATCCCAGTTGAAAAAAATAAAGAAAAGCAGAAAACAAAATGATATACACAAAAAACCAGTTGATTTTTTTCATAATAAAAAGATTTTAACACAATCAGGCAAAAGCTAACAACAGCAAAAATCAGATCTTGCCTAGAGGGCTTCCCTATCAGACGCTGATCTCAAGTGTTTTACATAAATTCATTACAGGAAGACTGATGGAGAAAAAGGGGGTTGCAAGGTAGGGCATTAACTCGGTCCACCACTACCAATAAAACCGACCAAATTTTCGTCAATTCTTCACAAAACCCATGGCATGAAAATTGCTAGTAACAATATAAATGCCAGGGTTGTTTAAAAATAAATATCGAAATGATTCTATACGGTTAAAAAATTTTGATTATTCATCGAATGGATATTATTTTATTACCATTTGCACGCACAATAAAATGAATTTTTTTGGCAATATTACAAATGGACAAATCAATTTATCAAAAATTGGTCAAATTGCATCTGAATGTTGGAAAAAAATACCGGAAAAATTTCCAAATGCGGCATTGGATGAATTCATCGTAATGCCCGATCATTTCCATGGCATTTTATTATTACACGACGAACACAAACCCCGTAGGGACGCGATTAATCGCGTCCCTACGGGGTTTATAACAATGGCAACAACAACGGACAATGATCAATGTGGTGGAATTACCGGCAAATATAATCCCATGTTGACGGATCATTCATTGGGTAAAATTATCAGATGGTATAAAGGCCGCACAACATTTGAAATACATAAATTAAATTGTTTAAATTTTGCATGGCAACCGCGTTTTTATGAACAAATCATCAGGGATGAAAATTCATTGCAAAGAATCCGTAAATATATTATCAATAATCCATCAAAAACCTATCAATCCCCACCGCCGCCGCCCTCCCCTCACTTATCGCCCACACCACCAATGACTGACCTCTATGCATATCACCAGCAGAGAAAACATTCTTAACAGAAGTCATATAATTATTGTCGGTTTTGACATTTCCGCGAGGATCAAATTTTACTTTAAGTTGTTCAAGTAGACCCTCATGCTCTGGATGTAAAAATCCGATAGCAAGCAAAATTAAATCGGCCTCTATTTCAAATTCAGAACCTGAAACTTCTTTCATCATTGGTCTGCCATTCGCATCTTTTTGTGAAAATTCAACTTCAACACAGGCAACTTTTCTAACACGTCCATCATATCCTACAAAATTCTTAGTAAGAACTGACCATTTGCGGGTTGCTCCCTCTTCATGACTTGAAGTTGTCTTAAGAAGCATAGGGTAACTTGGCCACGGACAGCTTTCATCACGGCATGATGGAGGTTGTGGCAGAACTTCAATCTGAACAACACAAGAAGCTCCCTGCCTGTTTGCAGTTCCAACACAGTCCGCTCCCGTATCGCCACCGCCTATGACTAATACTTTTTTGCCTTTTGCAGTAATGGAAGGTTCATCAAATTTTTCGCTGGAAACCTTCTTGTTTGATTGACTCAAATATTCCATCGCAAAATGTATTCCTTTTAAATCGCGTCCTGGAATAGTTAAATCTCTTGGCTTTCTTGATCCCCCAGTTAAACATGCAGCATCAAATTCTTTAAGTAATTTATCGTATGAATAATCAACCCCAACATTAACGCCTGTTTTAAATTCAATGCCCTCTTTCTTCCAAATATCAATACGCCTATCAAGGACGCTTTTATGCAGTTTAAAATCAGGAATACCGTATCTCATGAGCCCGCCGATTTTCTGGTCTCTTTCAAAAACAACAACATTGTGGCTCAATTTATTAAGCTGTGCGGCACAGGAAAGACCTGCAGGACCCGAACCTATAACAGCAACCTTTTTCCCTGTCCTTGTTTTTGGAGGATTAGGTTTTATATATCCATGTTTAAAAGCATTTTCAATAATTGAAAGCTCATTCTCACGAATTGTGACAGGATCGTCATTTATTCCAAGCACACAGGAATATTCGCAAGGGGCAGGACAAACTCTTCCTGTAATCTCCGGCAGGTTATTTGTAGCATCAAGCATTGCAAAGGCTTTTTCCCAGACACCTTTGTAAACAAAATCATTCCACTCAGGAATTATATTCGCAACAGGACAACTGCTGTGGCAAAAAGGCGTTCCACAATCCATGCAACGAGCCGCCTGCTCACGAGCCTTTTCGTCAGATTTTAAATTAAAAACTTCCGCATAATCGGAAACTCGTTCACAGACAGGACGATACTGCATCGTTTCTCTTTTATGTTTTAAGAAGCCCCTCACATCACCCATCGGAAACCTCTCCAGTTTTTTTTGGTTCTTCCATCTGTTTTAATATTCTCTTATATTCTTTTGGCATAACTTTTAAAAACTTTTTTGATTCCGCACCAAAATCATCGACAATCCTTTTGGCAACAGAGCTCTTTGTATATCTAAAATGATTGTGAAGCATATCACGGATAACGGTCAGATCCTCTTTGGAAAGTTCTTCAAGCTCAATCATTTCCATGTTACACATTTTATTAAAAGTCTTATCTTCATCATAAACATAAGCAACTCCACCAGACATTCCAGCTCCAAAGTTGCGTCCGGTTTTTCCAAGTATTACAACATGTCCACCTGTCATGTATTCACACCCATGATCTCCAACGCCCTCAACAACAGCATTTACGCCAGAGTTTCTGATACAGAATCTTTCGCCTGCCACCCCTCTTATGTAAGCCTCTCCAGCAATCGCTCCGTAAAAAGTTGTGTTGCCCATCATAATATTATTTTCAGCCTTATACGTAACTTTAGGGTCAGGGTAAATAATTATTTTTCCGCCAGACATTCCTTTCCCGACATAATCATTTGCAAGCCCGGAAAGTTCAAAGGTAACACCTCTTGCGAGAAACGCTCCAAAACTTTGGCCAGAAACACCTTTAAATTTAAAGTTAATTGTATCGGTCGGGAGCCCAGACTCGCCATAGCGTTTGCAAACTTCTCCACTTAGCATCGCGCCTGTTGTGCGGTTTACATTTTTAATTTCAAGCTCCTCTTTTACAACTTGAGATTTCTCTAACGCTGGTTTTGCAAGTTTAATAAGTTCTCTATCAAGAACCTTATCAATGTTATGGTCCTGAACTATTACACAGCGAGTCGCAACACTTGCTGGCATTTTCGGTTTGTAAAGAATTTTAGAAAAATCTATATCTTTAGCCTTCCATGGCAAAATAGAAGAATTAAGTTCCAAAAATTCTGTACGACCTATCATCTCATCCATAGTTCTAAACCCAAGCTCTGCCATAATGCCACGAAGCTCGCGGACGACAAATCCAAAGTAGTTTATAACTTCATCTACTCTACCCATAAATCTTTGAGATAAAAGTTCATCCTGGGTCGCAACACCAAGTGAGCAGTTATTCAAATGGCAATGACGAAGCATTACGCAACCCATTACAATAAGTGCCGCAGTACAAAATCCATATTCTTCAGCTCCAAGAAGAGCGGCAATCGCAATATCACGGCCTGTTCTCATTTGTCCATCAGTTTGAAGTCTTACGCGTCCGCGAAGATTGTTTAACACGAGCGTCTGATGTGTTTCCGAAATTCCAAGCTCCCAGTAAGCCCCCGCATGTTTTATTGAGCTAATAGGAGAAGCCCCTGTTCCTCCATCACCACCAGAGATTAAAATCATGTCAGCATGACCTTTTGCAACACCTGCCGCAACAGTTCCAACGCCAATTTCAGAAACAAGCTTAACGCTTATTCTTGCCTGAGGATTTGTGTTTTTAAGGTCATAAATTAATTGCGCTAAATCTTCGATTGAATAAATATCGTGATGTGGCGGAGGAGATATTAGAGTAACTCCTAGAGTTGTGTATCGTGTCTTTGCAATAATTGCGCTTACTTTATGTCCTGGGAGCTGTCCGCCCTCTCCTGGCTTTGCGCCTTGCGCAATTTTAATTTGAATTTCGTCAGCATTTATTAGATAGTTTGTTGTAACTCCAAATCGTCCTGAAGCAACCTGTTTTATAGCGCTTCTTGCGGAATCTCCGTTTGGAAGAGGAGTAAATCTTGAAGGATCTTCCCCCCCCTCTCCAGTGTTTGATCGTCCTCCAAGTTTGTTCATAGCAAAAGCAAGTGTTTCATGCGCCGCGCGAGAAATAGAGCCAAAGCTCATAGCCCCTGTTGCGAGTCTTTTATAAATCAATTTTTCAGATTCAACAGCATCTATTGAAATTGTTTTTGCATCTTTGAACTTCAATAAGCTTCTGAGTGTTACAGGGCTTTTTGATTGATCATTTATAAGTCCCGCAAATTCTTTGTACTTGTTATAATCTCCAGTTCTTGTAGCATGTTGAAGCGTTGAAATAGATTGCGGATTCCAAAGGTGTGTTTCCCCATCTTTTTTCCATTGATAAACTCCGCCAGTTGCCAAAAATAAAGAAGTTGAAAGCTCCCCTTCAAATGCTGACTTATGACGGAGAATTGTTTCTTTTGCGATAATATCAAATCCCGCTCCGCCAATTCTTGAGGTTGTTCCTGTAAAACATTTTTCAATGACATCATCCGCAATACCAAGCGCCTCAAAAATCTGGGCGCCCCTGTAACTATTCAAAGTTGAAATACCCATTTTAGATAATATTTTAAGTATTCCATGCTCTACGGCATCAATATAATTAAAAATTGCTTTATCTTTATCAAGCTTTATTTCTTTTTTATCTATGAGGTCGACAATTGAAGCATAAACAAGATAAGGGTTTATACAATCAGCCCCGTATCCAAATAAAAGCCCAAAATGATGCACTTCACGGGGTTCAGCACTTTCTAAAATTACTCCTATCTGTGTTCGTTTAAATTTTGAAACCAAGTGTTGATGTACGGCACCGATTGCAACAAGCGCTGGGAGAGCCGCTTTTTCTTTATTAAATCCTCGATCGCTTAAAATTATAAATGAAAATCCTTCATCGATTGCGAATTCTGCATCGTGGCAAATTTTGTCTATTGCTTGCGTAAATCCATCGGTCAGATGAAGGCGGGATTGCGGAATCCCGCCTTCATCTGGAGATACCTTAAACAATGTTGATATCGTTTTTGTCTTAAACCCATTCTCATTTATATTTTTGATTTTATTTAAATCTTCATCTTTTAATATTGGATGTTTTACTTTTAATTTATGGCAGTGAGATTCTGTTTCGGAAAGCATATTTTTCTGAGAGCCTATATAGGTCTGCAAGCTCATAACAATCTCTTCTCTTATAGGGTCAATAGGAGGATTTGTTACTTGAGCAAAAAGCTGTTTAAAATAATTATAAAGTAATTGTGGTTTTTGTGATAAAAGAGCAAGCGGCGTATCATTCCCCATAGATCCGATAGGCTCTTTTCCTGTCTCTGCCATTGAATTTATGATTACTTTAAAATCTTCTCGGGTGTAACCGAAAGCTTTGAGCGTAGAGAGAATATTATCGCCCGAATGAAGGCGGGATTGCGCAATCCCGCCTTCATTCGGAGAGAGACCATCTATATCCGCCAAATTATCTTTCAACCACTTACCATACGGTTTTGAACCAGCAACCGTATTTTTTATCTCGTTATCATCAATAATTCTGCCTTCTTCTGTATCGATAAAGAAAATCTTTCCTGGTTCAAGACGACCTGAAACTTCTATGTCGGAAGGGTCTATATCAAGCACTCCCATTTCAGAGGCCATAACGACAAACCCTTTTTTCGTTATGATATACCTTGCAGGACGAAGCCCATTTCTATCAAGCAAAGCTCCGATACGAGTTCCGTCTGTTACAGCAATTGCGGCAGGTCCGTCCCATGGTTCCATAAAGCATGCGTGGTATTCGTAAAAATCTCTCACCTTTTGATCCATAAGATCATTGTGTTCCCATGCGGGAGGAATAAGCATCATAAGAGTATGAGGGAGGGACTTTCCTGAAAGAGAGATCATCTCAAGAACATTATCGAGCATTGCAGAATCGGATCCTCCAGGAACGATGATCGATTTTATCTTTTCAATGTCATCACCAAATAATTCACTTTGCAAAAGACCTTCTTTTGCCTTCATCCAATTAACATTTCCACGAAGAGTATTTATTTCGCCGTTATGAGCCAAGAATCTAAAAGGCTGAGATAAATCCCAAGTAGGAAAAGTATTTGTGCTGTAACGCGAATGAACCAAAGCTAGGCAACTCTTAACATCTTTGTCTTGCAAGTCCAAGAAAAAGGCTTTTACCTGATAGGGCATGAGAAGTCCTTTGTATGAAAATGTCCTGCATGACAAATTGGTAACATAAAAACATGATTTTTGTTTTATGCTTGAAGATTTTATTGCGTTTTCAACCTGGCGACGGATAAGATATAATTTCCGTTCGAAGGCCATATCGTCATTGACCGTTGGGGCATTTGTGACCGTGGGGACGCGATTAATCGCGTCCCCACGATGACAACAATTGCCTATAAATACCTGCTCAATAACCGGTTCCGTTTCACGCGCTGTTTCGCCAATTACTGAACTGTCAACAGGGACAGATCTCCAGCCTAAAAGGGTTTGTCCCTCTTGTTTGATAAATTTCTCAAACTCATCTTTACAGAATTTTCGCTCTAGCTCATCTTGAGGAAGAAAGACAAGACCTGTTCCGTATTCGCCCTGATTTGGAAGAGAAATTTTTGACTCTTTCGCAACTTTTTTAAAAAATTCGTGCGGAATTTGGATGAGAATCCCTGCGCCATCGCCTGTTTTTGGATCTGCGCCAACAGCACCACGATGCGTTAATCTTTCCAAAACTTCAAGCCCGGCAGAGACAATGTTGTTGGATTTTTTCCCTTTTACATCAACAACAAACCCGACGCCACAGCTATCATGCTCAAATTGAGGATCATAAAGACCCTGTTTATTGGAAACCCCGTTACTAATAAGAAACAACTCCTAACATTATAAAGGCGGGATATCTTAGAAATTATAACTTTTTATTACAAAATTGGCAAATATTTTTAAAGCAAAAACCAATGCTGTAAATAGTAAATATTTACATTGTATCGTATTTACAAATCAGTAAATATCTCTCATATACTGCTAAGCGATAAAATCAAGATAATTATCTCTATTTATAACTTCATATTTCGCATTTTCATATGTTTCAAGCCACAATTTTGGCGTTTTAGCTTTCCCTTTGCCCCCATTTAAACTCAAAACCAAAAAGCTCTCCGCCATTTTCTTCTATCAAATCTATCTCCTGCTGATCATAAGTTCGCCAAAAATGCCGATTTGGATTTTCATTTTTATATGCTTGTTTTTTTAATCTCTCGATAAATAAAAAATTCTCCCACAGTTGCCCCTGATCATTCCTCATCTCAATCGAATTAAAATTATTATCAGGATAATAACGAGACAGCGTTTATTGTGAAGAGGAAGTATTTAAAATATATGAAGGGATAGCGAAAAATGATTTTTTACAAAAATCCATTCTGCCGCTAGCTAATTCATTACGCAATTCCTCACACACGCCTGGAAACATCGGCTTAAATACAGGTGCTTTATTGGATCTTCTTTCTGCTTTCACTTGTTTCAAATATGTATTTAAAGGTTTGGAGTGCACCCTTATAAGTGGAACGATTTTGAGCTAAGATTAGAACGATCTGGCATATCATCTTGAGCTATGTTTTTTAAAGATTCCTCAAAAACATCAGGGGCACAATAGCCCAAAGATGAATGC